>Ga0123356_10007034_pt1 | contig 11282 bp, 6 predicted proteins | sample TergutEmb28metaG_2_FD_92546 | JGI IMG/M metagenome (GOLD analysis project Ga0123356, IMG submission 92546) | Embiratermes neotenicus P3 segment gut microbial communities from Petit-Saut dam, French Guiana - Emb289 P3 | ecosystem: Host-associated > Arthropoda: Insects > Digestive system > Gut ... | reverse complement strand
GGGGGGGGGGGGATTTGTGGGGGGGGGGGGGGGGGGGGGGGGGGGGGGGGGGGCGCGTTTGCCTGGGGGAGCGGGGGGGGTAGGTGGGCTGGCTGGGTTTGCGGGGGCGAGGTCTTCTACTGAGTCGTTGTCGTCATCGTCCGTGGTGGTGGGGAGGTTGTCCAGGAGAAGGAGGTCGACGGGGGTGACGAGCATGGTGGCGACGGCGTATTCGACGAGGCGGGCGCGGCGGTTAGTCGCGGGGCCCTCGACGCCGCCGCGCAGGCCCTCGACGCCCAGGCGCTCAAGCTTGGCGCAGACCGCGTCGAGCTTTCGGTTGAAGCGGGTCATGGCCCAGCCAAGGCGCTTGGCGACGTCCTGCGAGGAGGGGATTTGGCTGATTCCGACACCCTCGCTGCGCAGGACGGGCTCGGCCAGGGCGACGATCAGCTGCTTTTGGGTCGCGGTGAAGCTGATGTGGCCGATCGTCGTGCTGCCGGAGGCGCCGGCCGTCACCGGGAGGTTGCGCCAGGCCGGCTCGCGGTTGTGGATCGTGACGCGGTAGGTGAGGGCGCCGGCGGTGAAGATGACCGTGGTGTCCTGGAAGATCAGGGGCAGGCGCGCGCCCGGGGCGAGCCAGGCTTGCGTTCCTGTGGCCGAGTCGCAGACGGTCGCCGTGATGCGCGAGCCGACGTTGATGATCCACCAAAAGCCCTGCTCACAGGTGAGGCAGAGGAGGTGGCGGTGCAGGTAGGGGTTGTCGTCGATCGTGAGGTCGGCGTCGCGGCCGATGAAGACTTCCCTCGCTGGCGAGGCTTCGAGGCGCTGACCCTCGAACGAGACCAGGAGTGTGCCCGCGTCCGCCTCCGCGTTGCTTGGGGGCATTCAAGGTGCCTTTCATCAGGGTTCTGGGCCGATCTTATGGCACGCGGGAGCGTGTGTTGGGGATGTGTGGGGGGGCGGTTTCGCCGGGTCAAGGCAGCATGCAGTATTGCGTCACTGTGAGCTTGGCCTGGGCAGTCCCGGCTGTGAACGTCACAACCCCGGTCCGCGAGCTAGTGATGAGGGCACAGTTGTTCTGTTTGGCAGACAGCGTGATCCGCCCACCACTCGATCCTGACGTCGCCGATAGCGTGAGCCACGATTGGTTCGACGACGCCGTCCATCTCGACTGGTTCGTCGTCACCGTGATCTGGGGTGAGGTCTGCGCTCTTGCGTCAATGACCCAGGTGGTCTGCGAGAGTGAGATGGTTGCTGTTGCGGCCTGAGTGATGGTGGCGGACTTGGAGATAGCCGTCGAGGTTGATGTCGCGCCAGCGGCGACAGTCATCGTCCCCGACCTTGACGAACTCCCAGCGGCCGACGTGGTCTTTACCGTGATGGAGCTCGTTCCCTTGGTACAGGTAGCCCAACTGGGGCAGGCGGTGACCCGCCACGTCGCCTGGTTGGTCGACACTGAGACCGTCGCCGTACTGCCAGAAGCGCTGCCAATAGACACAGAGGTAGGCGACAGGGTGAGGCTCGGCGTTGCGGCCTGAGTGAAGGTGACGGTCTTGGTGATCAACGCCAATGAAGACGAAGCACCGGCCGATACGGTCAGCGTGGCCGATCTCGGTGAACTCGGTCCTGCCGACGCGGCCTTTACTGTGATTGACGTCGTCCCCTTGGTACACATCGCCCAGATTGGGCAGCCCGAGAACCACCACGACGGCTGATTGGTCGACACCGATACGCTCCCCGTGCTCCCCGAAGCGCTGGCAAGTGCTACCGCTGTCGATGACAGTGTCAAGGTTGGTGCTGGCTGGGTAACGGTGACCGACCTGGTAATCGTGGACGACGTTGACGTCGCACCAGCAGCAACGGTGAGGGCAGCTGATCTGTTCGCACTCCCCGCAGCCGACGTCGTCTTGACCGTGATCAGATTGGTCCCCTTGGTGCACGTTGCCCAGCTCGGACAGGCCGTAATACGCCACGCCGCCTGATTGGTCGCCACCGATACCGTCGCAGTGCTGCCCGAAGCGCTACCGATTGACACCGACGTCGGGGACAGTGTCAGGGTTGGGGTGGGGGTCGGTTGTGAGGAGCTAGGCCACGGACCGAGAGTCCACGTGGGGAGAGTGAATTTCTTTACCTCCCAGCTTCGTTCATACTTGGCAAGCTCCTTCGAGAACACCTCCAGTTTCGCGCCAACCTTGGCCCATGTCGACGCAGTGTTCTTGATCTCAATCTTAAACTCGGACGCGTTCACCCACACGACCTTCCCCTCATGGGTCAGCTTCTGCTCAATTCCGGTGTACGGGCCGCCAACTCCGTACAGCTTGGTCGAATAGTCGATCCCAAATGATTCGCCAAGCACCAGACCGACTGCGAGCTCGAACTTGGGGTCAAACTTCAAGCTGGGATCAGCAAATGGGGACCACTTGTCGTCTTCGTATCTCAACCCCACCTTCACTTTCGCAGTGAGGGCCAGCGACGCCGAGGCCTCACCGAATACCGTCGTGCTCACCTTGACATACGGTTCAAGTGTGTTGCTGATGACAATCGGGACTACTCCCGCCATGATCACGATGGTGTGCAGGGACAGCTTGCCAAGTGATTGCCTCTTTTCCCATTTCTTCTCCGCCTTGAGGGCAACTGATGCCTTCGCTGTCAGCTCGGGCGCCAGGGCGATCTCGAAAAAGTCCACCTTCCCCTTGATCTTTGGAGTCCAGCTCTCGACTGTGATATTGAGCTTGACCGAGAGAGTCGCCTTTACCGCCAACTCACCCTTGAAGGTGACGGCAACCTTGGCGCCCGACTTCGTATTCTCCACTCCGCTTGACAGCTCATACTTCAGCGACTTCGACACAGAGACCGACCCCTCGACGGCAGGTGTCATCTCCCCAGTGTCGGAGTCTTGCTCAAGTTCAACATCTTCCTCGTCCAGCGCCAGCTGGTAGAAGGCATCAGTAAGGGTGGCCTGTTCGGTGGCGAGGACAACCGTCGCAGCTGTCTTTGAGACAGCGGTCACCCTGCGGAGGAGTCCTTCGGGTGTGGCGGGGCTGATGCCGGCGGCGATGACGGCGCCTGGGTCGGCCGGCACAGCCGTTCCTGCGAACGTGATGGACGCGGCGCTCAGGTTTGTGATCCGGGCCAGCGTGGCGTCATCGAGCGTCACCGCTCGCTCGCTGACCACGGTCTCTTCTGGCTTGGGATAGCGGACAACGGCTGCTTGTGTAGCCGCCTTCTTCGCCCCCGCCTGGTTGACCGCCGTGGCCGTGACCTTCACCGACCCCTCCGGCAGCGCGACTTCCATCCTCCATCGGGCTGGACGCACCGTCGTGTCGACCCGCGCCGACCCGAGAGTGGTCGACCCCGCAGCAACACGAACCGACCGGACCCCCGACCCCGCGTCAGAGACAGTCCCGCTCAAAGAGACCAGCGGCGTCGCCGCCAAATCCACCGGCTTTCCTCCATTGATCGGTGCAAACGTCACCTTCGGCGCACGCGCACCCTTCGACGCCTTGACCCCACCCGCCAGATACCCCACAACCTTCACCGAGACCACACGAGCCCCGCCTCCCACGGCAAGAACCACCTTCCCCCCACTCCCCACTCTCGCAGGCAGCAACACCGACGCCTTCTTGCCAGCAGGACCCCCCACAGACCCACGACGAGCCGAAGCCGTCGACGCCCCCGCCCCGAGCGACCACCCCTTCGTCGAGGACAACGTCACCCGAACCAATACCTCCGAAACCGCAGCCGGAACAGCCCCACCCGTCACCTTCGCCGCAAACATCCGAGCCGACCCGCTCCCAGACCCCAAAGGCTTCACAGCAGCCCTCTTCGACGCAACCGGCACCACTCCCCCGTTCGCGGTCGCCGCAGAACTGGACAATGCCGTCTCAGCGACCCACCCCACGACAGCCATGCGCAACCCAGCCAGCGACCCCGAAGCCAGCTTCCACGACACCTGCCCTCGCGAGTCCACGGGCGCCAACACCAGTGACGTTGACCAACGCTTCGCCAACACCTCGGCGACTCCCGTCATCGTCCCGCCGGCCGACGATCGGAACGACAGCAACCCCGCCGACCTCCCCTTGGCCTGCACGCTCAACCACACCGCGCGCACGCCTTCCGTAGGAACTCCACCCTTGCCGACGACCGACACCTCACCCCATCGACCCTTCCCCGGCAGCGCCCCTCCCAGCTTGGCCGCCGAGTCCAACACGGGGGTGGCAGCCACCGCTCGGCTCCCACCGGGAGCCGGTCCACCCTTCTTCGATGCCGCGGCAAACCCCACGACCGCGATCTGGACCCGGGCCTTCGCCGTCGACTTCACCGACACCTTGCGCCCGGCGGACGTCGCCACGAGCATCGTCGCTGACGATGACCCCTTGGAGAACGCGACCGTCCGACCGGCCTTCTTCCCCGCCGGCACAATCGACAACGACCCGTCCTTCGCAGCCCCCGTCACCGTCACCTGCACCAACAGCGACCGCGCTGAGGCCGGGACCCCCGCAGCCTTCCCGAGCTTCGCCTTGACCGTCTTCCGCGCCGAGAGCGCCGTCCCCTTCGACCCGCCCCAGACCACCTTGGGACGCACCGATGCCAACGCACCCCCCGCCAGCTTCTTCGCCTTCGCCGCCGGCGCCCGCGCGACCGCCACGTCGCCAGCCTGGCCACCTGCGCCCGCCGCCACAGTGACGCTCCCGAAGACTCCCAAAACGGCAGCAACGCCGACCGCTACTGCCCGAACGATCCGTCCACTTCCATGTGCCATGATCGATTCCTTTCCTCGCCACGCGGGGACGTATTGCGCTCTCGGAAAACGCCTGCGATGGCCCGAAGAGCAGGGACTATTGATCAGGGAGAGCACCGTCACGCGGGAAGGACCGCCCACACTGGCAGCACTATCCGACTTCCCAGACAGCGTAGCAGGCTGCGCAGGTCACCTTGCGGACGTTACCAGCCAGTGGTGGGAGCGTTCGGAGGGGTCGTACCACAGGAGGTCGCGGTCGGCGACGCGGGCTTCGGCGTCATCGTCCCCCGCCAGCGCGGCAGCGATGTCTGGGGCGGCGTCCGGCTCGTCGATGTGGAAGGCGGCGACGTCCTCCCAGGCGATGGGTTGCGTCAGCTCGACGGCTGCCGGGTGGGCGTCAGGATCGTTCACACCGACGGCGCACGATGGCGGCGCATCAGCTGCGATGACCACCCTCAGCACCGGGGTGGCTGGGTTCATCAGCGCGAGGCAGGCGTCCGCAGCGGCGAGGAAAGCGGCGTACTCGGCGATCTCCTCATCGCCCTCCATCCCCGCCGACGCGAGCTCGGCGAGAAGCTCTGGTGTCACAGCGAATGCTTGGCGAGGGGCGAGGGTCTCAGACCCCGTGCCCGGGCGAAGCTCATCGGGCACCGCCGGAAGGTAGAAGCGCACGGACGGCAGTCTCGCACAGGAGAGGTCCAACGTGGGTCAGGACAGCGGTGCCTGTCCCAAATTGAGGGCGGGGCCCCGGGCGCCAGGAGAATCGCCCGAGGCCCCGCCGTGGGGGTGGGTCTCGCCGAGATCGACGGGACCCTGCGCCGTCAGGGGCGTCTCACCTGGGTGATGGGGACGGCCTCGGCAGGCAGCACCGAGGAGGGCGCGACCCCGGCACTGACCCCAGATCGCGTGACGGTCACGGTCCTTGAGAACACCTGTGACGATTCCGAGCGACCTGCGGCCACCACGAGTGTTCCCGACGGCGCGCCCCCTGACGTGGTCTGCAAGATGACCGAACTCGGCCCCTTGGTGCACGTCAAGCCTGATGGGCAGGCGGAGATCCACCACGAGGTTTGGTTGGTCGAGACCGACACGGTTGCGGTCGACCCCACCGCAGAACCGATCGACACCGGGTTGGGCGTGACGGTTAGATGGCCAGCGGCCTGCGTCACGGTCACCGTCGCGAATACGGCGGGGGAGGATGTCGAGGAGGGCGATGACCACAGAGCCTTGCACTGCGGTACTCCCACTGGCTGACGTCGTCGCGAGAGAGAGCGAGTACGCGCCCTTGGTGCACGTCAACCACGAGGGACACGACGAGACCCACCAGGTGCCCAGGGTGGTCGACACCGATGTGCTCGCAGTCGCCCCCACCGAGGAACCGATCAACACCGAGGATGGCGAGACCGTCAGGTCGGAAGGTGGCGCAGTCGGTGGTCTTGGGCCTGGTGTTGCGGTGTCTGTGGGTCTGGGGGACGGGGTGCCTGGCGCCGGGAGGGTCCATGGGCCCAAGGTCCACGGGCCGAAAGTGCGCTTGCTAAACTCGAACTTGGTCTCCCACTTGACCAGTTCGTTGTCAAGGATCGACACCTCGACGCCAATCGTCGCTGCAGGAGTCACGGTGGCGGTTACGTCCACAAAGAGCTGGGTCTGTTTTTCGACCCTCGGTTCTCCCTCGAGGGCTGCCTTCACCTCGATGCCGACGGTCGGACCGGCGACACCATAGAGCTTGGCTTCCAGTTCGAGCCCGACCGCGAGATAGACAGACCCCCCGGTCGCCTTGGTGTAGGCCGGAACGAGGCTGCTGGTGTTCTCTTTGAAAGTCGACCACGCGCCGCGGCGACAGGTCGCCCCCGCGGTCGCCTTCTCGGTCTGGGTCACTGACAGCTCGTGCTTCCCGGACACTGAGACACCCACCGTCACGTAGGGTTCCAGGCTGTTAACGATGATGATGGGAACAGGCCCCGCCATGATCGTGACGGTTCCCAACTCGATGCTTGCCAACGGCGTCTTCTTCTCCAACTTGACTTCCGCTCCGATCGAGACCGACCCCTTGACCGTCCTCTCCGAGGACACCTTGATCTCGAAGAGGTTCAGCACGACCTTTGTCTTGGGACTCCAGGACTCGACACCGATGTCAATGTCCATCCAGAGCGTGGTTTTCACCGCGACCTCGCCCCTGGCTGAGACAGATGCGATTCCCTGCGTGGCGGAAACTTCGAACGCGAACGAGTCCGACATGGCGAGGTCAAGACCCGCAGGCTTCAGCTCTCCCTGCTGGGCCTGCTCACCAAGGGCGATGTCTTCCTCATGCACCGAAAGCTGGTAGTACGCGTCGGTCAAGCTCGCCTGCTTGGTGGACAGGACCACCGTCGCGGCGGTCTTCTCGACCGCTGTGACTCGACGCAGGAGCCCGCCCGGTGTCGTGGGACTTACCCCGGCGGCAATGATTGCCCCTGGAGTCGCCGGCACCTTGGTTCCCGCGAACGTGATCGAGGAGCCCGTCACCCTCACTATGCGAGTCAGCGTCGAGCTGGGAAGCGTTTGAACCCGCTCGTTGACGACGATCTCCTCGGGTTTGGGGTAGCGAACGGTCGTTGACTGGGTCGCCCTGGCACTCGATCCGGCTTGGTTGGTGGCCGTCGCGACCAACGTCACCGATCCTTCGGGGAGACAGACGTCCATGGTCCACCGAGCGGGACGCACCGAGGCATCGACTCGCGCCGATCCTAGGGTTGACGACCCGGCCGCAACTCGGACTGATCGGACTCCCGATTGCGCATCGGAGACCGTACCGCTAAGCGTGATGCGAGGAGTGAGAGCAAGATCCACCGGTTTGCCGCCGTTGACGGCAGCAAACGTCAGGCTGGGTGGCTTCTTGGCCTTCGAGGACTTGAGTGTCCCCGCCAGATAGCCGACCACTCTCACGGAGGCCACGCGAGCCCCCTCACCGACCGCCAGCACCACCTTGCCGCCGGAGCCAACATCGGCAGGAAGGAGAACGGACGCCCTCGTAGTCGCAGAGCCAGACATGGCCTTGCGAGCCGCGGAAGCCGACGCCCCCGCGCCCAGCGACCAGCCCTTGGTCGACGTCAGTGACACGCGCAGCAAGACCCGCGCGACTGCGGAGGGAACCTGCCCACCTGTCACCTTCGCGGAGAACAGCCGAGGGGATGCTCTGGTTGACCCCAGAGCCTTGACCTTCACCGCCTTTGCGCTGACCGGAACGATCCCGCCATCGGCCGTCGTTGTGGCGCTCGACAGATCCGTCTCAGCGACCCAGCCCACGACCGCGATGCGGATCGCCGCCAACGACCCGCGGGCCAGTTTCCATGACACCTGCCCTTGGGCATCGACCGGCGCCAGGACCAGTGAAGTCCACCACTTCTTGGCCAGGACGTCGGCGGCACCGGCCATGGTGCCTCCCCCGGGCTTGCGGAACGTGATCGACCCGGATGAGGCGCCCCTGGTCTGAACGCTCAGCCAGACCGCGCGAACTCCCTCGGTCGGTACGCCCCCTTTGCCGACAACGAATACCTCTCCCCAGTTGCCCCGCCTCGGCAATGCCCCTCCTCGCTTGCTCGCCGAGTCCAGCACAACAGACGGTCTGATCGCCAGACTCCCTCCCGGAGCCGGCTTCCCTTTCTTCGCGGCCGCAGCGAACCCCACGACCGAAATCCGAACCTGAGCCGAAGCCGTTGACTTCAGCGCAATTCTCCTGCCAGGGGATGTCGCCAGCAGCATCGTCGTGGACGTCGCGCCCTTGTCGAAGGCTATTGCCTGGGCGGCTCGACCCTTTACGGGTCCAATCGCCAGCGACCCCGGCTTGTTCGCCCCGGTTACCGTGACCTGCGCCAGCAGCGACGTTGCCGATGCTGGGACTCCGCCCGCCTTTCCGAGCTTCGCGGTCACCGTCTTTCCGGCTTTCAGGAGCTTGCCCTCTGCACCGCCCCACACCACCTTCGGGGGGACGGATTTCATTGCGCCGGCGGCCATCGCCTTCGCCTTGGTCGCGGGGAGTTCCCCTGCCACCGAGCCAGGGGGCTGATCCCCAACGACCGATGTCGCCGCACCGGCGACGCTTCCAAAGACCCCGAGAGCAGCAACGACGCTCGCCGCTGTCACCCGAATGATCCTCGTGATTCCTTGTGTTGCCATGGTTCATGTCCTTTCGTCAGTGTGCGAGGCCCTGTGCCTCGCGTCAGTGAAAGCCTTCGACCTCGATGTCGTGGATGTGGAGGAAGCAGTCCGGGTACTGTGCGTCACCTGGGCGAAGAGTCCGGGTGTGGTAGCTGTAATCGCGGCCCCAGTTGTATTCCTCAGTCACGATGGTGCCGTCCGCGTGGACCTCGGAAACAATCGCCACGTGTCCAAGCTCGCTTCTGTTCCAATAGGCGACGGAGCCCAGGGCCGGTGTTCGGTCGGCCACGTTTTCGTGTCCCTGGATCCACTGGACGGCGTTGCCGAACCCCTTGAACTGCCAGGGCGGGCTGGTAATGCCTGCCTGCACGTTGAGGCGCCAGGCGACAAAGTCGACGCAGTTGCCCGCATAGTAGCCGAACTCCGTGATGAAGCCGCTTCGACCCCGATAGGGGTAGTCGTCGCCTCCCATCGCCTTGCCGTCCCGCGGGACTCCTCCGATCCTTCCCGTCCACCTAGGAAGCAAAGGTTTCTTGGGGGACTCAGGGGTAGGTGTGGCGAAGTCCTCATAGAGCCGGGGATCGCCAACCCAGCCATCGGAAGGCTTGCCATCCAGATAGAACCGGGGATCGCCAACCCAGCCATCGGAAGGCTTGTCATCCAGATAGAACCGAGGGTCTCCGGCTTTGTTGGCCGGGATCTGACGGACAGTCGGCCTCGTGATGGTCGACGTGCTGGCAGAGGCCGCCTCCTGCTCTTCGGCGTCCTTGAGCAGCCGCGATGCTTTCTCCCGCAACCGCTCAACGGCAGTGTTGATGGCAGAAGAGTGGTCGCAGGACCACGCGCTCCTAAACGCGAAAGCCTGCGGCCCCACCCAAAACGTGTCCCCCAGCCTGGAGGTCACAGCCGAGCAGGCGCTGGCCAACTCGGTCGCTTCGTTGCTGAACTGCTGAGCCAAGTCTCTGAGGCCGATGGCATCTGCCCCGACCAGTCCTGTCTGTGGGCTCATCTTGGAATCACCGCCTCTTTCCTGTGGCCTGAGAGGCCCAGATCTGCGCCTCGACGGCGCCTCGTGCGTGTTCGGTGGCAAGGCGCACTTGCTCCGCGGCGGCCTTGATCGCCGGCGCATGCGCCTGTGTCCAATCGGTGCGGAAATGGTCCGCGTCATCACCGCGCCAGTTGGCGTCGCCCGTCTGCGCAGTGAGGCGTCGTTCGGCAGCTTCAAGCCGATCTGCTTGCGCTCTGAGCGCGGCAGCCGTTTGGTTGACGCCCTCAATGCACATCCCAATGAAGCCATTGCTCATAGTGTCCTCATCTCCCTTCTCGCCTGTGAGTGGCGGGTACAGGGGAGCCCGGGCGCCGCCGCACGCTCCAAAGAGCACGCTCCGAAGAGTTAGCGGCGGCGCGCCGGGCTGCTCCCTCACTTCGCCGAGGCCGACTCCTGCTGAGCGGCGTTGCTGGTGGCTGCCGCCTGCACTGCGCGGAGCAGCTCGGCGACCTTCTTGAGAGAGGGGATGCCGATCGAATCCCAGTCGGCGCGGAACTGGGTCGCATCCGGCCCAAGCCACGACGTCGAGGAGAGCTTGCCGGTGATCTGCTGGGCGATCTGATCCAGCTCCGTTGCCTTCGTGCCGACCATCGCCGCCAGTTCGCGGACCTGGACGATGTCCATTCCTGAGAGTGCCATTGTTTGTGTTCCTTTCATCTTCCTGCGGGGCCCTTTGCCATCCGCATCTTTGGTTGATGACCCTCACGCTACGAGGGACGACAACGCCCAGCAATGGGATCAACTACCCCGGCAGAACTACCCGCCTCATACTCCCTAAGGGAGCGCGACCTGCACTTTCACGACCTTGCCAGAGGCGATGAAGAACCCTCTACCCGCCGGGAAGTCCGCCATGCGAGCCCGGGGCGTTGACGTCCCCACGAGCGCGTCGCCGTCCATCTCCCCGGGCTGGAGCACAATCCCCCTCCGCCCCGCCTTGAAGCCCTTGGCAAGCGTCCACGCCTGCGACCACGTGGACGTCTCCCCCTCGCCCACAACGAAAACCCCCGCGCGTCCCGCGGTGCGCACCAAGCGATCAAGCGAGCCTTCCGCCATCGTCTCTGAGAAGTCCGGGAGCGCCTCGATGAAGAGCCCTAAGGCCCCTCCATCCCCTGCGTCCAACTGCGCGGCCATCGCCTGTGCGAACTCGGCGACTTCCTCCGGGCCCACCACCACGCGGTCCCAAAGCGCCAGGCCCTCCAGCACGGATCTTCGGGGCGCGAGAAGCACCGCCGTGGAGATCGCCCCTGCCCGACATGCCGCCCGTGCCAGACACACCACCGTCGTCGTCGCTCCGGAGCCGCGCGGGCCGGCCACGATCATTGGTCCGCCCGCCTCGAACCCAAGAGGCCCGAGAGTCTCATCCGATAGACCAAAACT
>Ga0123356_10007033_pt1 | contig 11282 bp, 10 predicted proteins | sample TergutEmb28metaG_2_FD_92546 | JGI IMG/M metagenome (GOLD analysis project Ga0123356, IMG submission 92546) | Embiratermes neotenicus P3 segment gut microbial communities from Petit-Saut dam, French Guiana - Emb289 P3 | ecosystem: Host-associated > Arthropoda: Insects > Digestive system > Gut ... | reverse complement strand
GAGAACATGCGCCGCCTCGAAGTCGAGCCGGGCTCGATCGAGGCGATCGTCTGCAGTCATGGGCATTTCGACCACACAACCGGGATCGACGGGCTAATCCGGGCTGTCGGCCGGCCGAGCATGCCGGTACTGATCCATCCGCACTTCTGGCGGCGGCGCCGGGTCCGGTTGCCCGGGATCGAGCCGCAGGAGCTCCCGTCGGTGAGCAAGCGGGCGCTCGAGGACGCCGGGTTCGAGGTGATCGAGGAGGCGCAGCCGAGCTTCCTGCTGGACGGCTCGGTGCTAGTGACCGGCGAGGTCGCGCGGACGACCGGGTACGAGCCGGGGTTTCCGCCCCAGGACGCCTGGCTCGATGGCGCCTGGGCGCCCGATCCGCTGGTGCTGGACGACCAGGCGCTGATGATCAATGTGCGGGGCAAGGGCCTGGTCGTGCTGACCGGGTGCGGGCACGCCGGGATCGTGAACATCTGCCGCTACGCCCGGAAGCTGACCGGAGACCAGCCGCTGTACGCGGCGATGGGCGGCTTCCACCTGAACGGGCCGCTGTTTGAGCCGCTGATCCCGCAGGTGCTCGATGACCTAGCAGAGATGTCGCCGCAGGTGCTGGTGCCCGCGCACTGCACCGGATGGCGGGCCCAGCACGCGATGGGCCGCCGCTTCGGCGAAGCGTTCGTGCCGAACACCGTCGGCACCCGCTTCACCCTCTGACCGGCTTGCCTCTCACGTTCCGTCTGCATCGTCGGGCGAACTGGGGTGGTCCGCCGCCCGGTGCGGACCACCCAGTTCACGGTGCGGGTCACACTACTTTGCCCAACCGAGCAGCGGCACCCTGCGCTGAGGTCTAACCGCCGCTTACCGCCTAGTGGCCTGGATCGATCACGTGGGTGGGAGGGGAGCACGACCCTCCCGCGGACGGTTACCGTAGTCCGGCGCAAGAACATTACGGAGCAGGCGATACTGGCTACATCACAGATTTCTGGGATCTTTGCCGGTCATCTCGCCGCGCCGCGGGACACGAGGGAGCCTCCATGAAACTGTCTGCCGCCCAGCGCGCGACGGTACGCGACATCGAGGCGATCTGCTCGGCCGCGGCCGACTCCCGCACGCTGCGCGAACGGGTCGCCGCCCGGATGTCCCGGCTGATCTACTGGGACGCGGCATGCTTCGCCAACCACCTGAAATCAATCTTCGCCAAGGTGGGCGTCCGCAGCCGCGGCCAGCTCGTCGCGCGCCTGCTGGAAGAGCCCTACCCCTCGCAAGCGAGCGCGTGAGCGATACCCGCGGACCGCAGAGTACAAGTCGCACTCGGTCCACGAACGGCCGCAACTGACCCGTCGACGATGGCCGCTACCGGCTGCGGCAAGGTAGAGTGCAGGCACTTACGGGGTGGCGATGAGCGTACTGATCCGGTTCGATGAGAGGCCTGCCGACGAGCGCCTGGACTTCATGCGCGAGTTGAGCGCCGCGGTGTGGGTGCCGATGGACTTCAGCGCGGAGGGCGCCATCGTCGGACAGGTCCGCGCCAGCGGGCTGGGGCCCATGCAGGTGAGCGTCGTTGACACGGCGCCGCTGACCGTGCACCGCACAGCGAAGCACATCGACCAGGCCGACCCTGGGCTGCTGAAGATGGTTCTGATGTGCGGGGGCCGCCAGGCCGTGGTCATCCAGGGCGACAGGCAGGCGGCGCTTATGCCCGGCGAACTGGCCCTCTACGACACGCGGCGGCCCTACGAGGCCGTCTGCGGCACGCAGGCCGGCGAGACAGTGCGGTTTATGACCTTCATGTTCCCGCCGTCCCTGCTGCCCATGTCCCGCAGCGGCATCAATGACCTGATGGCCACCCGCATACCGGCTGCCGCCGGCCTCGGCGACCTGACCTCGCAGTTCCTGCTGCAGCTCGGCCGGAACATCGACAATTACACGCCCGCCGAAGCGGCCCGGCTGTCGGCGGCCGCACTGGAGGTGCTCGCCACCAGGCTTGCGCGCGAGATGGAAATCCCCGACTGGGGAACACCGGAAGCCCGCAGGCACGCGATGCTCACCGGCGTGCAAGCGTTCATCCGGCAGAACCTCGGCGATCCCGGGCTTTCCCCGGCGGCGGTGGCCGCCGTCCATCACATCTCGCTGCGGACACTCCACCAGCTTTTCCATGACGAGACGCTCACCGTGGCCGGATGGATCCGCTTCCAGCGCCTGGAGCGCTGCAGGAAGGACCTGGCAGACCCCGCGCAGGACGGCAGCCCGGTCGCGGCCATCGGCGCCCGGTGGGGGTTCTCCAGCGCGGCCGCGTTCAGCCGGGCGTTCCGCGCCGCGCACGGCATGCCGCCTGCCGAGTACCGCAGCTCCGCACGCCTTGCGAACGAGCCTGCGCGCTAGGCCAACGACAGGCCGGGTACCTCCCGCCGACACTGGCGATAACGCCGAGACGGCAGGGAGAACCAGTGACGAACGCCTATCCATTCGCAGACCGGGGTGCCGAGCATGACCGCCTCATCGCCCAGGGCAGCATCTTCGACCCGCTTACCAGCCGCCTTTTCCAGGCCGCAGGGCTTACGGCGGGCATGCGGGTACTCGACATCGGCAGCGGCGCGGGTAACGTGGCCCGGCTGGCCGCCGCGCTCGTCGGCCCTGACGGCGCGGTCGTCGGAGTCGACGCCGACCCCGCGGCGGTCGAGCTTGCCCGCCAGCACACCGACCTCCCCAACGTGGAGTTCCGGGTAGCCGACGCGCAGACCCTCGACGGGATCGAGGACGGCTTTGACGCCGTGACCGGCCGGCTGGTCCTGATATTCCTGCCGGACCCCGCCGACGCCCTGCGGCGGGCAGCCTCGCGGCTGCGGCCCGGCGGCGTGATCTGCATGCACGAGCCCGACCTGGCCTACCAGTGGGCCAGCCCGCAGCCGGCGCTGTGGGGCCAGGTCCGCGGCTGGTTCCTGGAGACGCTGGAGAAGGCCGGGATCGAGTCCCAGATGGGCCTGAAGCTATACACCCTGTTCGCCGAGGCCGGGCTGCCGACGCCGCGGATGCTCACCGAGGCCACTGTGCAGGGCGGGCCGGACGCCCCGGCGTGGGCCTGGGCGAACGTCGTGTCAGGGGTGGTCCCGCTGATCGAGAAGCTGGGCGTGGCCACCCGCGCCGAGGTGGACCCGCCGACGCTGGCCGACAGGCTGCTGGCCGAGGCGACCGCAGCCGGCGCCTATTTCATCGGCCCGCCGATGACCGGCGCCTGGGCCGTGCCCGACGACAGCTAGGCCCCCCGGCTAGCAACCACCAGCCAACGCGCACCCCACCAAGGAAGTGGCCATGAAGATGCCCGCCAACATCCTCACCTACTACCGGGGACGACCCGCACAATTCTGGAAGTCAGCCATGTCACCCAAAAGGCACGCCGCCAGCTGTCAGTCATCAGGAACCGAGGAAAGCGCGGTTCCGCTAGCTCGCGTGACTACGATCCCACCAGCTGGCGGCTCGCGGCCTGATCGTGGCTAGATACAGTCGAGCTGCGCGTTGCCCCCATGGGCGCGGGAACCTGTCTTCGGCAACGCGGATTTGCGCACTACACAAAGCCGCTGCCCATGATTTCCGGCCGCGTTCGGAGGCCTCTTTCAGGTCAGCCGCCCGGCCATTGCGCGCATGGCGGCGGCGGCGCAGCTGAGCAGTTCCAGGCGACACCTGGCTCAAGCCACAGCTTTGCGACGTGTAAGCTCAGCGTCTTGGTTCTTCAGCCTGCGGCGGCAGGTAGCCCTCCCTGACGAGGCGTTGCGCCCCCGCGGCGTAGGCATCAGGGTCTTCGGGAACGATCGTGGCCAGCCCGTCGACGTACCGGTTGAACATGCAGAACGCCGCCGCGATCAGGACCGTATCGTGGATCTCCAGGTCAGTTGCGCCTGCCTCGCGGGCCTCGGCGACGTGGGTGGCGCTGGCGTTGAGCCCGCTTTGCTGTACGGCCGCCGCGATTGCCAGCAAGGTCTTCAACTTGGCGGTGACAGGCGCAGTACCGGCGTCAGCGCGGACCTGCTGGACCAGCGCCATGCCGCCTGGCAGCTGGGCCGCGGCGCATGCGGAGTGCGACGCCGAGCAATAGTGGCAGTCATTCAACGCCGACACGTAAGCCGCGATCAGTTCGCGCTCACCGCGAGTCAGCGTGCTCGGCCCGCGCAGCAGCACCTCAGCCAACTCGCTGAGCGGGCGCCCCGTCTCCGGCCGGTACTTGAGCAGCCCTCGGATACCGGGCTCAGCCGGGTCCAAGGCGATGTGCGGCATACGTTGCTCCCTTCACGGGCCGGGAAACTGTTTAAAAGCATGCGGAAGCGGGGCTCGGTCGTGGACGCCACCCGCGACCCCGTCCCAGATGTCGTGGTCGATCTTCCTGAGCAGCTCTTCGTCGGTTTGGGTGATCCGGGACATGGCACGCCGCAGCACGGGCGGTGCCATGATGGACGTCGCGAGTGCGACCAGGACCACAATCGTGTACGTGGTGGTGTTAAGTATGCCCAAGCGCAGGCCGGTGAGGGCGATGACCACCTCGACGATGCCGCGGGCGTTCATGCCGGCGCCGAGAGCGACGCCCTCCCAGCTGCTGAGCCGACGGAGCCGGGCGCCGGCGTAGGCGCCGGCGAACTTGCCGGCAATCGCGACAAGCACGATGGCCAGGGCCGTCAGGGCGACCGCAGGCCGGCCAAGCACCTTGACGTCAACGCGTAGTCCGGCGGTGGCCAGGAAAAGCGGGGCGAGGACGGAAAGCACAATCGTCCGCAGCGCGGCCAGCTGCCGCTGACCGACGCGTGAAGCGGAGATCACGGTCCCTGCGATGAACGCGCCGAAGATCGGCTCCATGCCGAGCGCCGCCGTGGCCACCGCGCCGGCCAAGATGATGACCACCGCTGCCGCAACGGTCGGACCTGACTCCGCCGTTCGCGTCGTGACGGTCAGCACCTTCTTCACCGCGGCGCGTCCCACGGTGCCGGCCAGCACCACGAACGCGATCAGGTAGGCCACCGAGAGCAGCACGTGGCCGGGCCGGACACCAGTGGTAGCGGCAGCCGCGACAACTGACAGCAGCAGCCAGCCGACGGCGTCGTCGATCGACCCGGCGGCCAAGATGAGTTGGCCGAGGTTGCGGTGCAGCAGGCGCATGTCCGACAGTGTCTTGGCGATCACGGGGATCGCGGACACGCACATGGTGACGCCGATGAACAACGCCAGGACCCCGCGGCTGGTATGGCCGCTGGCAACCACGCTGGCGGGCAGGAACAGCGCGAGCGTCACGCCGAAGGCCAGGGGCACGATGACGTTGAGCCCGCTGATCGTCAGGGCCGTGCCACCCCGGCGGCGCAGCAGGCCTAGGTCGAGCTGGGTTCCTGTCACGCCGACGAGCAGGACGGCGCCGAACTGGGCGATGCCGTCCAGCAGGTGCATCTGGTTCGCGTCGGCGGGAAGCAGCCAGTGCGAGACCTCGGGCAGCACGTGCAGGAGCAACGAGGGCCCCAAGATCACACCGGTGGCGAGTTCCCCGACGATCGCGGGCATGCCGATGCGCTCGGCCAGCCGGCCAAGCAGCCAGGCGACCGCCAGCAGGACAGCGATCGCGGCGAGGAAGACGAGCACGCTGTGCGAGGCCAGCGGCGGTACCGGGTGCAAGTAAGATCCCTCCGGTCACAGGCGCAAACCCTCCGGCCCACCCAGGGGCTACGAATAGGTAATGTCTGGTGATCGCCAAGCGCACGATGGATTCATCTCCTGACCGCAAGCCGGGCACCGTCCCAGGGTGGCGTTGACGTACTGGCGGCAGTCCGGGCAGGCGGCGGCGGCGAACACGCCGGGCTGCGCCACCTCGGCGGCATTCTCGTGCCGGACCAGGTTGTCGTCGTAGTAGGTGAGGAACCGGCCCAGGCGCGCCTCGATCGTCTCAGGATCGGCGCGCAGTTCCTTCATGTACCGGCCCGTAACCGCCGCGATCTCCGGCGAACGGTCCTCCCGCCCTGGCCCGGCGCCGCGCGTCAGGGCGACGAGATCGGTGAAGACCGTCGCGTGCCGGGGTGCTAGCAGCCGGTAGGGCACGTCCTCGTGGACCAGGCCGTCGGCACGGTTCCTCACCTCGGGGAGCGCCCCTGCGAGCTTGGCCATCAGTACTTGCTCGAATCCACCCGGCGAGGTCCAGGATCGGTACAAGGCCTCGTTCTCCGTGGACAGCGCGCGGTAGACCGAATCGAGCAGCCGGTCGTACCTCGCGAAATCGCCGCCCGCCGGGTCCTTCAGGTGCGCGACCGTCGCCCTCGCCGCCTCTCTCGCGCAGAACATGCCGAACGCCAGGCCCTTGGAGAACAGCGGATTGACGAAAAACGCGGCATCTCCCACCGAGAGGAAGCCCTCGCCAGCGTAGGAGGTGCTGTAATGCTCGATCTCCTTCAAGCCTCCGTAGGCGGGCCTTCCCTGGTACGGATCGGGCACCTCCTCGTAATGACGCATGACCTCCCGGATAGCCGGGTAGGCGTCGACGTAGTGCCAGAACCGCTCGCGTGTCCCGCCGGGTGGCGAATCGTCCAGGTCCGACCGGGGTGACACGCCGATCGAGACGCGCAGTGAATGCGTGCAGCCGAACCGGCTCGCCCATTCCTGGCGATCAGGCACGTCGGCATCGTCTCGGCGGTCATTGAGCAGGGCACCGATCATCGCGGTCAGGTGGGGCGTGGGCGAGCTCTCCCAGGAGCACAGGCTGATGAACCAGAACCAGCCCTGCGGGAAGCAGATGTGGTGCGTCATCGGGGCATCCCAGCCCGGTATCCCGGTCGATGCCGTTTTCCGGAAGTGCGACCAGTACGCATTCGTGTTGATGTGCTCCTGCTTGCGGTGCGTTCCCAGTGAACGCGCTATCACCGAGGCAGGACCGCTCGCGTCGCAGACCAGCCGGCAGTGAACCCGGCCCGCGGCCCCGCGCGAGTCCCGCATCACGAGCACCGGCTCCGGCCGGCCCAGCCGCGACCTGGCCGTGGACACGACCGACCCGGGCCGGATCTCCACACCGCACGACTGCGCGAGGACGGTGAGCGCGATTTCCATCGGACGGCGCTCAACCTGGAACGTTTCCTCGGTGTTGCACACGTCGACCGGGGACACCAGCTCATCGGTCGCGGAGTCGGTGTACCAGAATCCCAGACCCGACTTGATCGTGAACAGCCGCCGCAACTGCGGCATCGTGAAGCCGAGCTCTAGCAGGTGCTCGACGGTCACGGACAGCGTGCTCTCCCCGATTTTGAAGCGAGATTCCCTCGCCTTTTCTAGGACGAGAACCCGCAGCTCAGGATTATCCCGTTTGACGCGGATCGCGTAGGCGAGACCCACGGCACCGCCGCCGATGACCGCAATGTCGTAATACAATTCGACCCCTATCCCCTACCCGCAAGAACTGCCGATCTCCTCGAAGCGGCAGCCGGACGCGCCGCGATCATCGTCGGCCCCGTCGGCTGCGGGCCGTACCGCCCTGGCCTGCCTGCTGTCATCCGCGGGCGAACCTGCGCGGTGCCGACGGTTCAGTAATAGGCAGGCTGGGCACGGTATCGCGTCGCCCGTTCGGGCCAACTTCGCTGCAGCCGCAGCAGATGACCCGAACGGGCCACGCTTCCCTGTCAAGTTCGCGTGTCCAGCCAGGCGGATGTGAGCGCGCCGCTGATCGCGTGCTGCCAGCCGGCCGGGGCGTCGGTTTCCCTGCTGGCTATCCCGGCCAGCCAGAGCAGGCTGAACAGGTCGTCTTCGGTGAAATCGGGGGACAGCGAACCGTCCGCGTGCGCGTCACGCACCAGGTCCCTGCCGAGCGCGGCCGAGTGCTCGCAGATCCCCAGAAGAGCGACCGCACCGGGATAGCGCCGCAGGATCGCGTCGTTGAGCGCGGGATCCTCCCGCTGCAGCGCGATCATGCCGTCCACGAATGCCTCCAGGCGCCGCCGGGGCGTGTCGAGTGCCCCCACGACGGACGCCAGGCCTTGCAGCCTGCTGCCCGCCACGTCCGGGATGACAGCGTCGATGAGGCCCTCCCGGGACCCGAACCGGTTGTACAAGGTCCCGATGCTCACGCCGGCGGCTCGCGCGATCTCCTCAAGCGAGGCATCCAGCCCCTTGGCCAGGAAGATGTCCAGCGCGGCGGAGCGCAGCTTGGCGATGTTGTCCCGCGCGTCACGCCGCAGGGCCTTCGGTTCGGCCATGTTTGTCCCGTCATATCTTGAGGGGATACTCAAGTTAGATGGTAGAGTCTGATCTTGAGGCAGTATTCAAGTTACCGGAAAGGCGGCCACACGATGGAATCGCCAGCAGGAACAGCGGCATCGGTGCGACTGAAGATCGATGTATGGGCCGATGTCTTGTGCCCGTGGTGCTATCTCGGCGAGCAGCGGCTGGAGACCGCGATCGAGCAGTCTCCGCACGCCGGCGACATCGACGTGACGATCCATACCTTCGAACTCGACCCCGGCGCCCCGGCGACGGTCACGCCAGTCCTGGAGTACCTGTCGAGCAAGTACGGGCTCCCCGCCGACCAGGCCCGGTCCCTGGAAACACGTATGGCCGGGCTGGCAGCGGCCGAAGGCCTGAAGTACGAGGTCGACCGGCCCGCCCGCAACACCTACGGCTTGCTGCGCCTGGTGCACCTGGGCGCAGAATACGGCGTCGCCTGGGAGTACCTGCGCGCGATGCAGGCCGAGGTATTCGGCGGGAACGACGACGCGTTCGAACCCGCCACCCTGGTGCGCACCGGGGAGGAGCTAGGCATACCCGCCGACCAGATCCGCGAGGTCCTGGCCACCGGCCGGTACGGCGATGCCGTCCGCGCCGACCACGAAGAAGCCGTCCGGATGGGCGCGCGCGGGGTCCCGTTCACCGTCCTCGGCGAGCGCCTGGGGATCCCCGGAGCGGTCAGCACCAGCCAGTACGCAGACGCCATCAACCAGGCATGGGAACAGGTCAATGGCCGATAACCCGCCCGCCATCCAGCTCATCGACAGCCAGCCGGACGGCTACTGCGACCCGGAGAGCGGGATATGCGTCCTGCCGGGAGCCCCGGCCGCGACAGGCCCAGGCACCACGCCGTCCGCGGACACCACGCAGGCCGACGAGCCGCAGGGCTAGCGCCCGCGACCCTCATGGTATACCGGAGTCGTCGAGCACTCCGTCTACGTCCACACGGCCGCCCCGGCCTTGGCATCGGCACGGCCTCCTCCAGGCCCCGATCACCATCGACCTCGACGACCAGGACTGCCGCACCATCCGGCGGACGACGACCAGCCCCGCCGCCGGGCTGGCCCTGTCGGCGCTCGCGATCCGCGACACCGCCGCCTGGGCCGCCGCCGAGGCCCGACAGCACCCGATCGGCGGCGTGACCGCGGCCCTCGCCAGCCTGGACGCGGCGATCGGGGTCGCGGCCGTCCTCACCACTCCTCGGGCCTGTTCGCCTGGGCGTTCATGTCCGAAACCCATCCCCGCACGGCGGGGCATCGCCTCACCGGTAATCCTGGACAGTGCGCAGGCGGGCACCTGGGCACTGGTGAGTGCCCGCGGACTCGAGAGGGGACATGACCTGATGGATCAGCGACCGATGTCACCGCAGACCCTGGCCGCGCAGGGCCTGGGCGAGGCGGACCCGGCCACCGGCGCCCTGGCCCCGGTCATCAGCCTGTCCACCAACTACGAGCAGCACCCCGACGGCTCCTATCCCCAGGGCCGGGCCTACACCCGGGCGGACAACCCGACGTCGGAGCATGCCGAGCGGCTGCTCGGCGCGCTGGAGGGCGGTGAGTGCGCGCTGTTCAGCTCGGGGATGGCGGCGGTCACGGCGGTGTTTCAGTCGCTGCTGCCCGGCGATCACGTGCTGGTCTCCCGGGTGCTGTACTGGGGGGTGCGCAAGTGGCTGGCTGAGTTCGCGCTGACCTGGGGGCTGGACGTGGAGTTCACCGATACCACCGACCCGGGCGCGGTGGCCGCGGCGATCAGGCCGGGCCGCACCCGGCTGCTGTGGCTGGAGACCCCGGCCAACCCGATGTGGGAGGTCACCGACCTGGCCGCCGCCTGCGAACTGGCGCATGCGGCCGGGGTGCGGGTGGCGGTGGACAACACCGTGGCCACCCCGGTGCTGACCCGGCCGTTCGAGCATGGGGCGGACCTGGTGGTGCACTCGGCCAGCAAGTACCTCAACGGGCACGGCGACGTGCTGGCCGGCGCGGTGCTTTCCGCGCAGCGGGACCCGCTGTGGGAGCGGATCCGGTCCTGGCGCCGCAACGCGGGCGCGATGCCCGGGCCGTTCGAGGCGTGGCTGCTGCAGCGCGGCATGCGGACCCTGTTCCTGCGCGTGCACCGCGCCTCGGACACCGCACTGGCCGTCGCGACGCACTTCACCGGGCATCCCGCGCTGACCGCAGTGCTCTACCCCGGGCTGCCGGACCACCCCGGGCACCAGGTCGCGGCCCGGCAGATGGCCGGCGGGTTCGGCGGCATGCTGTCGGTCCGGCTGGCCGGCGGAGCCGCGCAGGCGCACGCGGTGCTGCGCGAGGTCCGGGTATTCAAGCGGGCCACCTCGCTGGGCGGGGTGGAGAGCCTGATCGAGCACCGGCGCGGTAGCGAAGGGCCCTCGTCGCCGGTGCCGGACGACCTGCTGCGCCTGTCGATCGGCATCGAGGCGCCCGGGGACCTGATCGCCGACCTTGAAGCGGCGCTCGCCGCCGCGGCCGGCGGCCCGGACCCGGAGGCGGCCGGCAGTGAGGCCGGCCGGTGAGCGACCTGGCGGCGCGGGTGACGGCCGCGCTTGAGCGCAGCGTCCTGCCGTCGGTCATCGCCCGCGGCGGCACCATCCGGGTCACCGCTGCCGGGGCAGGCGGCGTGGTGACCCTGGAGGTGAGCGGGTCACCGGGAGCGGCGCTCCCACTGGCCTCCCGCATCGAGGCCACGGTCCGCGCGGTGGTACCCCAGGTCACCGCCGTCCGGCTGGTTACCCCCGGCACCAGCCCGTCCGCATCACCGGCCCGGGCCGCCGATCTCGCCGAGGCCGCCCGCCAGGTGCTTGACGCCGAGGTCAACCCGGCGATCGCCGCCCACCGCGGCCACGTGACCGTCACCGGCGCGGAGAACGGCTGGGTCCAGATCCGGCTCGACGGCGGCTGCCAGGGCTGCAGCCTGGCCGAGGTGACCATCCGGCAGGGCATCGAGCCGCTGTTGCGCGCCCGCCTGCCCGACATCACCGGCCTGGCCGACGTCACCGACCACGAGGCAGGCACCGACCCATTCTTCTCTCCGGAGAAACG
>Ga0123356_10007032_pt1 | contig 11284 bp, 9 predicted proteins | sample TergutEmb28metaG_2_FD_92546 | JGI IMG/M metagenome (GOLD analysis project Ga0123356, IMG submission 92546) | Embiratermes neotenicus P3 segment gut microbial communities from Petit-Saut dam, French Guiana - Emb289 P3 | ecosystem: Host-associated > Arthropoda: Insects > Digestive system > Gut ... | reverse complement strand
TGTTAATAGCGGAAGCTTTAATATGACAGCCGGCACTATAAGCGGGAATACAACTTCAGCATTTGGCGGCGGCGTTTATGTAAATACAGGATTTACATTTACAATGTCAGGCGGTACTATAAGCGGTAATTCTGCAATAGGAAATACCAGTTTCGGCGGTGGTGTATATATAGCAAATACAGCAACCTTCATAAAAGAACCGCCTTCAGGCGGCGCTATAAGCGGAATAATATATGGTTATGATGCAGCCGATCCTGATAACCCCAATAATAATGTTGTAAAGAATGCAAGTAATGTAGCGCTTTCTAACCGAGGACACGCCGTATTTTTTGCTATTATGCCAACTGCAAGATTTAGAGATAGAACAGCAAATGAAAATGAAACTATGGATACGACTGTAGCTGGCGCTCCTGGCGGTTGGGATAATTAGCCATAAAGGTAAAATGGTGCCAGTTGCAACTTTTTTATAGTACACAGAGGAATGCCGGAAAATAAAGTAATTCTGTTGATACCGATTTTAAGTAATGCTCCAATAAGACAGAGAATCAGCATTAACAATATCTTGCGCATATTTATTTATATCATATAATATTTACTAATGCCATTGGATAATCCTGCTGTATCAGGCGGAATTGAATCATATATCCGCCTTGTATTGCTTTTTACTATTTTTATCACCGTTCTTATACTTTTATTATGCTATTTGTATCTTGCAATACGAAGGGCGCGTGACCAGGAACTATTAAGCCGTGAATTTTCTTATTTAATGATAGAGGGGCTTGAATCAGAAAGACGCCGGATTTCCCGTGAGCTTCATGATATTGTTCTGCCAAGGGTGAACGAAAAGGAAATCTCAGATATGATACGTTCAATTTGCGTAAATTTAATGCCTCCGGATTTTACGCGTATTTCCTTAAAAGATGCTCTTGCGCAGCTTTGCCTGCAATTTGCAAAGCAAACCGGTATTGAGTGCGCATGCTCCATACAGGAATCCCTTGATTTTTCGAATTTAAATGCAGAAAACCAGCTTCATATTTTCCGTATGGTTCAGGAATCATTTAATAATATTATAAAACATTCCAATGCAAGAGCGGCGGCATTAATAACCAGGTACAACTCCAGCAACGGTTTAAATAATATCCTCATATGCGTATCCGATGACGGGGTAGGGTTATTAAATAAACCGGAAGGTCTTGGTATGAGAAGTATCCGTCAGCGAGCGGCTATTTTGGGAGCAAAACTTGACTTTCGCAGTGAACCTGAAAACGGTCTAATGGTTCGAATAGAGCTGCCTTATGCCTGAAAAACCGAGTATATTTTTTATAGAAGACCACCCGGTTGTTTGTGACGGGCTTGTTACTTATTTTAACGGGACAGGACGCTGGCATGTATCAGGCTCGGCATTTAATCTTATTGATGCAAAAACACTTTTAACTCATGCCTCTGCAGATGTATTGCTTCTTGATATACAGCTTGAGAACAGCTGGGGGCTTGATATTATTCCGTGGTTAAAAACAAAACCCATATTGGCAGTTTATTCGGCATTCGATGATTTTATCCATGTAAACGCCGCTCTTGGCATGGGTGTACAGGTTTATATATGCAAACGCCGCAGCGCCATAGAACTTGAGCAGGCTTTATTAAAAGCGCTTGACGGCGAAACCTGCATTGACGATACCATTCAGATAAAACTGGATACTGTTGCAAATGTCATCAATCTTTTAACAAGACGTGAAGCAGAAATACTCACAATGGTTAAAAACGGCTTATCCAATAAAGATATTGCCGCCAATCTTGGTATAAGCTACCGGACAGTGGAAAATATCCTTAGCTGCGTGTATGACAAAACCGGAATTAAATCCAGGCTGGAACTGCAGAAATTGTAGCTGTGGCGGCCTGGACGTTTATTATATAAAAATCGTGCGTAACTACTCATGACTTTTTATTAGTTTTTTGCGATAATATAAGTATGAATCCAAAAAACAAGCAAACAATCGAAAAAATACGTTTTTCGATTGGCGCCAAGTTAATTACGATCATTTCTATTATGGTTGTAATTTCTCTTGGTTCAATCACATTCCTGGCATCGTGGTTGATTCAAAACGATTTACAGGTTACTGCCGAAGAAAATAACTTCGAAATGAACCGCCGCTCTGCGATGGAAGCTGAAACCCTGCTGGCAAATGTAAGATCCAATACCAGGATACTTATTCAGACCATAACAGCTCTGGGTACGCAGGCTTCCATTATTCAGGAATCGACAGATTTCTTTTTTACAGAAAATCCGCTGATAGCGGCTGTCTTTTTCATAGTCCCGGATAAACAGGAACAATTGCTGATTAATGAAAAATTCTTCGCTTCACGGGAAATTAATGAAGAACTAACAGATACTTTTTTTGATACCCAAAGAACAGCGATGGCCCGTGCTTTACGCGGAGAAACTGTTTTGCAAAATGCCGCGCCTTATTTTTCCAGATCCGTTCTTGCTCTGTTTTTTCCCTGGCAGAATAGGGGAGTCGGAGGAGTTCTGTTTTCTTCGGAAACCCTGAATCAGAATTTCGGCTTTGGGGTGAATCAGTCCTATATGATTAATACAGACGGCGATATTCTTTCTCATGCCGATTTTTCCCTGATAAAAGAAGGAATCAATATCGCAGACCTGGATTTTATAAACTCTATTCTAGAAAGTGATGAACGCAACAAGCAGCAGCTTCTTGAATCCGACCTTGGTATTTTAAAATCTGCACTGCCTGTTACAACCAATAATGATGTTTTGCTTTCCTTAATAAATAAAATTGGCAATTTTATTTCAAACATTATCGGTAAGGATTCTGACAAGGGCGAAAAAGTCCGCCAGTTTGTTGCATATACCAAATTGAATACTTCAAGTGTAGTTGTAATTACCAGTATTGAGTATAACAAGATCTTTGAAGGGATTGCCGCAACTACACGGCGTAATATCTACCTTACAATTGCCGTTTTAAGTATCTCTATTATTTTTATATGGTTTTTCTCAAAAACAATTTCTATTCCTCTTAAATCGCTTGCTGCTGCTGCGCGGCAGATAGAAAGCGGCGTATTTGATTTGGATCTGCAATCCAAAAGCCGGGATGAAATCGGCATTCTTACTGCAGGTTTCCAGAAGATGTGTTCCGCTCTGCATATTTTCGGCAGGTTTACAAACAAGGAAATTGCTGTAAAAGCGATGCGCGGAGAAATTAAGCCGGGCGGTTTACCAAAACACGGTACAATCTTCTTTTCTGACATCCGGGAGTTTACTGCCAAGTCGGAAAACTTTACAAAAGTTTTTGGAGTAGAAGCATCGGACAAAATCGTTTACTGGCTTAATGCATACTTTACCCAGATGGTCGATTGTGTAGAAAGAACAAACGGTGTTGTAGATAAATTTATCGGTGATGCTGTAATGGCGCATTGGGGTACTGCATACACGGCAGGATCGCCGCGCAAGGATGCTTTCAATTGCGTTAAAGCTGCGATGATGATGCGTAAAGCCCTCTTTTTTATGAACAAGGAACGCAAAGAAGGCGATGATGCAAATCCGTTAATCCGTATTGGCTGCGGCATTAATTCCGGTATTGTTACCGCAGGACAGCTTGGAAGCGATATGCGTATGGAATACACCGTAATAGGCGATCCAGTAAACCTTGCATCGCGCATTGAAGCGCTTACAAAACCGCTTGGCGCTGATATCTTAATTTCCGAAGATACCTGGAAACTTGTCGGGGATTTATTCTTGACCGAAGAAATGCCTCCTGTAACAGTAAAAGGAAAAGAAAAACCCGTGCGGATATTTGCAGTTGTTAATTTTTCCGGTGAACCAAAAGGTCCGCAGTCATTAAACGAAGTGCGTTCACTCCTTGGTTTTGATATACCCAATCTTGATAATGTGGATGTCAATTCAGATGAAAAGAAATTTAAAATTAACGAAGGCTGAGTGCAGATATGAGCGGTAAAACCGATTTACAGAAAAAATCCGGAAGGTTCCGGTTTATAGATTTATTTGTAATCATTATATTTGTTTTTATCGCCGCTGTATGCGTTGAATTATTCAGGCGCGATCTTATGCAAACTTTTAGACTGCAGAATGTTGAACCTGTCGGTACTGTTGTTGTAAAAAGAAATACCGTGCAAAGACGGCTTGGAGACAGAATAGTATGGGACAGGCTTGCTCATGAATCGCCTGTATACATTTGGGATATAATCCGTGTTGCCGATATTTCCGCCGCAACGCTTTATATTCAGGATAACAGCATCGATTTAGGAGAAAATACATTGATACGCATTATACCTTCCGCAGATGGAGAGGGTATAATGATTGTCCTGGACTCGGGGAATCTTTTTCTTGTCGCAGGAGATGAAAGCGGCGGTCTTGTAATTGACATTAACGGACAGCATTTTATTCCTGTCCCCGGAAATATACTCAGCGCTGCTGTAACAGAAGAGGGACAGACATCCTTTCGTGAATATGAAAATATTGATCAATTAATACAAAATAATTTATCCCGTGAAATTCCCGGGCCTCGGCTGTTAAGCCCGGCTGTGAACAGCGTGTTTCGTTATAATGACAATTTACCTGTTATGAATTTCCGGTGGGAAAGAATAGAAGAAGCTGTCTCATATATATTGGAAGTAAGCTCTGTGCCGGACTTTTCCAGTTTGCATTTTCGCCGTATATCTTCTGTTTCTTCGTTATCCAACATTGGACTTGAGAGCGGTTTATGGTTTTGGCGGGTTATACCTGTCTTACCGTCTGTCTTAAACAGTAATGCGGATTATTCAACCGTTTCATTTTTTAGTATAGAACAAACCGATGAAGAAATATCTCAGTATACCGATCTTTCGCAGTGGCTTGCAGCAGAAGCTCCGCCGATGGAAATCCCGTCAGGAGTGCCTGCAGAATTTATCCCGGCATTATTTTTAGTAGAAACTCCGCCGGAAACTTTGTCTGAACCTCTTCCTCCGCCCCCGCCGCCTGTACTGTTAACCGCACCCCGGAATATTGGCCCGGCAAGCGGAGCAAGTTTTGGTTATGCGCAATTACAGTCTCAAAGATCTATTACCTTTAACTGGGCGTCAGTGCAGGGCGCTAATGCCTATATTTTTTCTCTTTATCATCAGACTTCTTCAGGAAGACGGCAGGTTTTACGTACAACAGTTAATCGCGGTACAAGTTATGTTATGGATAATCTGAGGCTGCTGGACAGAGGAACTTTTATCTGGCAGGTAGAACCTGTAAACATTGTACGCGGAAATATAGAGCGCCGGGGCAGAGTATCAGAAGGCAGAATTGTTATAGATTACCCATCGCCGGGTCCGGTACATATAGAGGATACGGGAACTCTGTATGGTAATTAGATTTTCTCTGCGGAACAGTTTATATTACTCATGCTTAATTGCGTTTTTTTTATTTATATATTTACCGTCAGTTATTTATGCGCAAGCAGCTGATAATGAATTACCTAATATTCACCGCTTTTCCTGGAGCGGCGGCGAATATTCTTTACAATATGAAGTAATATTTCAGCGGATAGAAAATGGAAATTACATAGCTCATCACCGCTCTTTTACTGCTAATCAATATATAGAACTTCTGCTGCCTGTTGGCAATTACCGTTTCCGGGTAATTCCATATGACATTCTTGATAAACCAGGTGAACCATCAGAATGGAGATACATCGAAGTAATTCCTATTCCTCAACCGGAACCAGAACCCGAGCCTGAACCCGAACCTGAGCCGGAACCAGAGCCAAAACCTGAGCCTGAACCTGAGCCGGAACCCGAACCTGAACCTGAACCTGAACCTGAACCGGAACCTGAACCTGAGCCAAAACCTGAGCCGGAACTCGAACCCGAGCCAGAACCCAAGCCGGAGCCAGAACCTGAACCTGAACCCGAACCAGAACCTGAGCAAAAACCTGAACCTGAGCCTGAACCAGAACCAGAACCCAAGCCTGAGCCGGAGCCAGAGCCGGAACCTGAGCCTGAACCCGAACCAGAGCCAGAGCCGGAACCAGAGCCGGAGCCAAAGCCTGAACCTGAGCCGGAACCGGAATTAGAGCCCAAACCTGAGCCAGAACCAGAACCAGAACCAGAACCAAAATTTGCTCCATTGAAGCCGATGTTATTTAACCTTGGATTATCATGGTCACCATTAATACCTATTTATGGTGATGGTTACGGCGGCAGCTTTTCTTTTATTGGCGCAACGGCGCATATTAATATGCTTTTCCTGCTTCCGTATAATATTTACATCGGACCTGAATTAACGGCAAGTTTTTATTCTATTAACCAATTCTCCTTTGCTGCAGGCGTTAACCTTGTAGTTTTAAAATGGCTGTTTAATGAAAGATTTGCTTATGGTATCAGGATGGGTGCATTATATCAGGTATTACCTGCCGCTTCGAATGATATAACCGCTGACATAGGAGCTTTATTCGGTTTTCGTATTACAAACAGATTATTACTGGAAGCCGGATTTAATTTTTCACATAAATTTATGGATGTCTCCAGCGGCTGCTTCCGACCATGGATTGGTATTGGTTATCAATTTTAGTATTCAGTTCATTATCGCATAAATAACATAAACTGCTATGTTATACAAACCGTGAGCAATTGCAATACCATGAAGGGAATTGAACCGTAAAAACATAAAACCAAGGAATGTTCCTGATATAACGGCATTCAGGAAACCCCAGGGTCCCATGTAGATATGGCATATTGAAAATAATATAACAGAAAGCGCCAGAGCGGAGGTATCGCTTAAATTTAATTTCTTCCTCTTTGTAAGAATGTAAAACCGGAAATAACTTTCTTCCAGATAAGCGGAAAGAAAACAGATTATAAAGAGTATTACCCACTCCATGACAGAGGAAGGAGTAGTAATTGCTGGTTGTATAACGGTTCCGCTGAAAAATGAAGACAGAAACGCAATGATAAAACCGGTAATTAACAGGCATGGAAATGTAATAAATCCTGAAATCAGGTCTTTTTTCCCCGGTTTTAATATCCAATATTCCAATTTCCATGTTCTAAGGATTAGATACCAGATTAAAGCAAGAGCCGGAATGAGATACAGTATAATTTTTAAAATTCCTGCTATTGCAGAAAAATCCGCCGCCGCCGCTGTCCCTGTTATTTGGGTTATGGAACCCGAAAAAAACAGGAGAATATACAGGGAGATGGCTTCAATATATATACCCATAGTTTTATTTCTGTATTATAATTATAATGAATATATGGAAATATATCATGTGATATGAGGTAAAACATTGATTGCGTTTCTGGTATTTGCAGTTATTATTCTCGTCGGTGCCTTTTTTTTGATGCGAATCAGTAAAAATAAACCCGGAAACTGGATTCAATTTTTCGCAAAGGGAAAAGAAGCCGGTTTTTCCATTAAGGATATGGAACAGCTCAGACGGCTTGTTGCCAGCTGCCATATAAAAGATCCTGTAGGTATTTTTAGTTCTCAGAAACAGTTTGAAACGATCATTCGTTCCATGGTTAATACTGTACGGCTTTCCGGAGAACGGGATAATCCGGCGACGCAGCATTTCCTTTCCAAGCTTTTTGATTACTTTAAAAAAATTGAGATGGAAACATCTGAAAACAAATCCCGTATTACTACTACCCGGCAAATAAACGAAGGACAGCCATTGCGGGTTTTGGTAACAGGGACCGGTGTCTATAAATCCGAAGTTGTCAAGAATTTCGGCAGTTATCTTACTATCTCGCGTCCGGTTAATAATAAATCGGCTTCTTCCATGCAATGGCACGGAATGAAGGTTTCTATTTATTTTTGGCGCGAAGATGACGCAGGATACGTTTTTGATTCTGAAGTAATTGACGAGGTTTTTTCCAAGGGTATTTCTTCACTCAAAGTAGAGCATAACGATTCTCTTTTCAGAACACAGAAACGCAAATCCCTGCGTATTAAATTCCAAAAAGCGGCTTTTATCTATATTATTAATGACGATGAAAATCCGCATGCACTGGAAAAATCTCCGGGTCTGCGTTGTATGCTGGAGGATATTTCCGATACAGGCTGCGCTTTCAGGGTTAACGGGCAGGCATCTGTCGGGCTGCGTTTAAAGGTGCAATTTTCTCTGGACAGGATTCCCATTTGCATGCCCGCTACAGTCCGTTCGATTGAGTATAATCAGGACACCAATGTTTCGCTTGTACGCATGGAAGCGGATCCGCTCCCGTTTGGAACGCGTAACCATATTCTCTGTGAAGTGTTTGATATGCTGCCGGAAGACGATGAAGATGAACTTCCGTTCCGCGTACTGGAAGATGAAGCTGATACCATTCCCCGGAATGATGAATATATACCGCAAAGACCGGCTCAGGAGGTATAAAATGTTAAAAAAAACATTTTTACTTATTATTGCAGCTTTAATTACCCAGTTTATTTATTCTGATTCAGATGATCCGGATAATAATTACTTTGATGAAACAAATCCGGATCCTGTATTGAATATTCATGAAGATGGTTTCTTTGATATTAATGTTCTTCCAGATTGTATTTGTTTATCAGATCATGCTCATGATGAATGCGATCTTGATAATACCGATACTAATGAAACTGACATTGAAACTGCCGAACTTGATGATACTGATCTTAAAATTACTGACCAGGTTACTACCGAACAAAAAAGAAACGATGAAGTTTTTATTACCAATATAAGAAATCCCGATATGTTATGGAGGCAGTTTTTATTTACTTCCAATGCAGAAAAAATGGCAGAAATAGCAATTACCCTTGGTACAGCAGGCAAGGGTAATCAACAGATAATTGATAATCTTAATAATCATCTAAAAGGAATGAACCTGTTATTCAGATCCGGGTCATCCGTTAGTTATACTGTTGTGTCAGCAATTATTACTGCGATTATGGAATTGGGAGACAGTTCTTCCTATCCGGCTCTTTTCTCGGTTTTATATGCCGGATATCCGGAAGTAATAGCATCTGAAGCGCATGGCGCGCTGGAAGTTATTCCGGGTAATCTTAATCAATTCCTTTTAAACGTGATAGACAATAATCCGCCCGATGAAAAATTTGCTGCATTCAGGGTAGGCATCAACAGCGAACGGTTAACTATCTCAGAAAGAGGGCAGCTTGCCGAACGCGCTCTTGAGCAGGCTCTTTCTGCTGCCAGCGATAATATTAATTTATCCGCAATGCGTTATGCTGCAATATCATCATTGACTTCATTAAGATGGACTCGCGCAAATACTCTTGCTATAAGGCATTATTACCGGGTGCAGGCTGATTTCCATTCAAATAATGTTCCTAAAATTCGTTTTATAGAAGCGATTGCCTGTCTTGGCGCGGTTGGAAACGCAGATGCCGCTCTTGTACTTGGCTTGCAGCTTGGACTGATAAATGCCAGAACAGAAAGCACCGGTTCTTATGATCCGGAAATTACAATTGCAATAGTGCAGGCACTTGGACATATCGGCTTTAATGCAGTTTTTGATCAATTACTCGATGTAAGAAATTTACCGTACTCCGAAGAAATACAAAACGCGGCAATGGAGGCTGTTGATCGCCTTAAATGGTAACTCGCGTTTTTTCCCGTCTTCTTTTTCCTCCAATCCAATGTGCTGCTTTAGGAACAGTTGCAGGTTTTTACTTTTTATTTTATGCGTCATTTGCTCTTGTAATTACAGTTTTATCCATTTTGCTTGTAATGCTTTGCTTCTTCCGCGTTTTAAACTCGGTTAATTTCCAGCCGCGTTTATCCAGGTCAGCGTCTTTTTGTGCCGCCGCATTATCAGCCGGGCTGCTTATTGGGATTAATGCTGCGAATGATGGATACAATAAAGTTAATTTCGGCATTCCGGAAAATAATGTTATCGCTATCGAAGGTGTTTTGCTGGAAGATCCAAGGATCATTTCCGGCGGCAGTGTAATGGCTTCTGTTTCGCTGCGAAAAAGCACAGGAAAAGATGTACGCGTAAGCAGCTACGGAGAGATTACTGTTTTCTTTCCTGCAGAAAGCGCGGCAAAACTAAAAGAGTTTGGGAGAGGCGTAACAATTTTTTCTGAAGGAACGCTTCGTTCTTCCGAACGCCGTTATTTAAGCATCCTCCAATCTAGCTCCAAAGAGGCGCAAGACTGGACATTCAGCGCAAAATCATTGCACATTGTTCATCCCGCGCCGGTTATTGAAAAAACACGGACAGGTATAAGGCAAAGTTTGATAAACCGTTTTGAAGGAAAACCATGGAGCGGTCTAGCTCTTGCCCTGCTTTTGGGTGTAAGGGAAAACCTTGATGCTGATTTTACATTGTTATACAGGAACGCAGGATTGTCCTATATTCTGGCCCTGTCAGGAATGCATCTTGCAATTTTAGCGGCATTAATAACGTTCCTTTTAAAAAAACCGCTTGGTCTTAAAGTATCCGCTGTTACAGGTTCTGTTATAATTTTACTTTATTGTTTTCTTGTCGGTCCAATGCCGAGCCTTAACCGTTCTGCATTAATGTATATTCTGGGAGTAGCTGCGATTCTTTTTGCTCTTCCCAAAAATGCTTTATCAATTTTATCACTTTCATTTTTAATGCAAATCATCATTACACCGGCAGCTGGGAATTCAATCTCATTTATCCTTTCGTATATAGCGTTGTTTGGTATTCTGGTTATCGGCAGGGCTTTATCTTCACTTTTTGCCGGAATAGTTCCGGATTTTCTTTTACAACCACTATCTGTTTCCGGCGGCGCATTTTTAGCGACAGCAGGTGTCTGCGGTTTTTACTTTGGGACAATCGCACCTGTAGGAATAATTGCCGGTCTTGTAATTATTCCGCTTACTGCAATATTTATGATAGGTTCGATCCTTTGGCTTGTTCTGGATATATTATCGCTCTCATTCTTGTTTGATATCCCTTTATCTATTTTATACAAGCTAATGGAAAATACTGCTTCTATCGCCGGTAATGTACCGGGAGTCTCTGCAAGTTCATCAGTGATTCTTGTTTTTTCTATTAGTTTGATGTTATTAATTCTCGCCTTTGAATATCGCCGCCGGACAGTACTATTACAGCTAAAGCCTTTTTTGTAAAAATATTACTTGGAACAAATGAACACGGATTTACACTGATTATACGGATTAACACGGATTAGGAAGTAATGAAAAATTTAATCTGTGTAAATCAGTTTAATCCGTGAAAATCCGTGTTGTTAATATAATTTTTTTCTAAAATCGTCTATAATAATTGATAGTATGCTAAATTACAATTCATCTGCGGAATTAAG
>Ga0123356_10007031_pt1 | contig 11287 bp, 6 predicted proteins | sample TergutEmb28metaG_2_FD_92546 | JGI IMG/M metagenome (GOLD analysis project Ga0123356, IMG submission 92546) | Embiratermes neotenicus P3 segment gut microbial communities from Petit-Saut dam, French Guiana - Emb289 P3 | ecosystem: Host-associated > Arthropoda: Insects > Digestive system > Gut ... | reverse complement strand
AGGATAAAAGATTATAATAAAACTGTCAGAGCGATATTTGATCGTGTAAATAAAAGCGCGCATGTTTTTTCCGATTATTTTTCCAGCGTCTGCACCTATATGTATGCCCATTCTTTATTATCCGGCGTAATGCTGAAACATAACAAACGCCAAACTGAGCAAAGAATGTTAAAAGCTCATCTTGCTTATATTAAAAGCGAAATTGAAAAGAGTGAAAAACTTTGTTCCTTATATGAAGTATCCGTAGAAAATTCTTTAATAACCAGCACATTTATGAATATAGACGAAAAAATGCTGTTAGAGCTGCCGTCTGTCAGCCAGTTATATGAACTTACGCCGTATAAAACAAAAGGAACATTAAAAATTGTTGATACCGGCAAAACAATAAATGCGCCGTATTCATTTATTGCAGGTTTGAGCCTTAAACGTGAAGAAATTTATAACAAAGGAAGAACATAAAAATGCTGAATTTTTTATTTGAACTGTTAAGAATTGTTCTTGTTATCTTGCCGTTTATAGTTCTTCTTTTATTTTCTTCCAGAATTAATTTATCAAAACAGAAACGATCCAGGCAGTTTATCCTTCCGGTCGCGGCGTTTGTTTATTGTGTTATCGCCGTATTGCTTACCGGCAGGATTAATGTATGGATTATCTCCAGGATTATATGGCTTGAGCAGTATGTCCCGTTTATTAATAATCTTAATCTGACTAAATGGCTTAATGTTATTTTTAATTCAGTTATTGTTATTATTTTTATATCTATAAAAAGCATACTATTGCCAATTGTTGATATTATATGGAGTAAAGAACGCTTTTTATTTAATCAGACTTCCGGTGTATTCTACGAACATAATGAGCGTATGAGTGTTTGGGTTTTAAAAGACGAATACGCTCAGGCAAAAGTTTTATGGAAAAGTTTTTATTGGTTTGGGATTGGCATTACATCAGTTGTACTTGCTCTCTCCCAGATTTTTCCTGCCTGGATAGTTTTTCAGGCGCCGTTTTACCCTGTTTTCGGCGTATTGGTGATGGGAGAAATTTTATTCTTCCTGTCAGGACTCACATTCGGGGAAATGCTGTCAACAATTGCAGGTGATGATGATGAGTTTTACCGTACAGCCAATTACGGGATACTGCGCAGAGTTTTCCATGATTTATTCGAAAAACGGATATTGCTGGGAAATACGGCTGATAATCTTTCGGATTTATCGTCCTTTGAAATGCTTGATAATCTTGCCGAAAGCGAAAATAAACTGGATGTTGTTATATCCAAATATTACACGGATTTAAAGGAGAAAGGATATACAATTGATCCCGGTTTTGTGCGTTCATCAATTGATATGGTGAATGGAAATTCGGTATTAATTAACACTCCTTTTTATCATGATCTAACAGGATATATTTTATTGCCTCTTATTCGGCGGCTTTTGTCCTATGAAAAAGCGCTTGTTATAGTCGGACGTGACAGCGCTGCGGAAGATGTTAAAAACTGGATTCATAACGGTATTGCTTCTTTTTGCGGTACTCCGGAATTGTGGGAAACCGCAATTTTATCGGAGCAAAAAACCGAATGTAATGTTGCTGTATTGCGTTTTTCTGATGTATATAACCGGGGTGTTTTAGACGCTAATACCGTGTTCTTAAACAATGTCGGGTTTGTTTTACTGATTGAGCCGTCCAGAATTGTTTCTACCGGACAGATAGGGCTTTCTTTAATAGTTGATCAGCTTGGTAAGGATGTTAAAAATATCGTTTATTGTTCCTGTGACCGGAATTGCAATGGTCTTGTGGATACTCTTTCTCATGTTCTAAAAGTAAATTTAACTGAAGTATACGCTACCATACCTACACTTGCCACATGTTCGCTTATGTACTGGAATGCGCACGGGAATTTTATGCATCATAAAATTCTTCCTAATATTGCTCATTATTTGGGAATTGGAACTGAATTGTCTTCTGTGGCGCTGAGGAATCAAATTACAAATACTGTCTGGATAAGCAGCGAAAGATTTCCTGTTTTGGATATGCGCTGGATTGCAGGGCAATATTATAATATTATCTGCAAATATATCGGATATCCGCAAAGCCAGGAAGCATTTACAGAAGTTTTTAAGGTCGACGCCAACTTATGGAATTTGGGAGTAAAGGATAATGCATTCCTTACTGTCGAAGATGAATTTAATAATTTATTTGAAATAACACGTCTTTATTCCACCCGTGCAAGGAATCAGGGATTTGTGAATGTTATAAGCGAAAATTATTTATTACGTGACTATATGGTAGACAATTCTTCTATTTTTGCCGCCGATTCCAAAGTAATTCCATCTATTGTTCCGGATTATACCAGAACGGAAAGAAATACTATTATCGGACTTATTATGCGTATGCACGGCGGGAAAGTAAGCGATAAGGATTTAAAACATACGCTTTCTCTTGCCGGTATAAAATTTAATGACGCATATGATAAATTCTGCGAGCTTGTGCCTAAACATTGTTATCTGGATGTTGTGGATGTGGTAACTTTATTCAAGGATGAAATTGCAGGGGATGAAATGCGGATAGAAAAAACACCTTATTACACTATCCATGATAATACAAAACTTGCAGATTATGCGTGTATTCTTTCCAATGCCTATTTTATTATTGAAGATGACAAAGACAAAAGTTATTACCGGGGAGACATGTTGTACGGTCAGGTATTTCAGAAATTTCTTCCGGGGCAGTTCTTAACATACTCGGGCAAGAATTATCAGGTTCAGACTATTAAAATGGAAAACGGCGCCGGTGTAGTATTAAGGCGTGCAGCTGATCATATAAAAGACCGAAAAAGCTACAGGCAGCGCAGGAAATATTCACTATCCGGTTTTATACCTGATCCGGCAATGGGTTCCAGTTATACAAGCAGAGGTATCAAATTATACCGCGGGATCTGTGAGGTTTCTGTCAGGACGTATGGATATTATGAGCTTACATCTTTGGATAATCTTGCTGCCGCTCATCAGGTAGATTTGAATAACATACCTGACCGGATATACAGGAATAAAACAGTATTGTGTTTAAAACTGCCGGAAGTAAGTGAAGACATACGTTTTACAATCGCATTATTGCTTAATGAAATATTTATTACACTCTACCCGGAAAGTTATCATTATATTACTGCCGCAATAAAAAAACATTCTGATACTGAATCAAATATTACAAATTTATTAAATGCCGTGCATCTTGACGGGTTCGATGATGAAGAAGCTATTTATATTATAGAAGACTGCGAAATAGATTTAGGGTTGCTTGTTTCTTTTGAGCGTAACCTTACAAAGTTATTTGAAATAATTGCAGATTGGCTGATATGGCAGAAGAAAAAGCTGCAGGAAGCGATCCTCTTAAAAAATGACGGGGATGATATTGAGAAACAATCTTTGAGTGATACATTAAGTGATACAGACTCTGAAAATATTGCAGAAGTTCATGGTGAAACTGAAGAAGATAACCAGGCTAGTGTAAATGATGAAAATGATAACCCGGCAGAACCAGACAGTATAGCTATTATACCGCCGCCTGCTCCGCCGAAAAAATACAGCGAGGGTCATTATATATTTTACGGATATGAAAAGCTTGATCCAATATTGAACATACATGACACATTAGATTTCCTGTCATTGCACTGTTATGATAAAAGCGCGCTGGAACAGGCCAGAATAAACTCCAATCTTGCCGCAAAAATAGAAGATGAAATTGATTTTTCCAAACCCGATGCGCATTTCTGCGATTTCTGCGCTGTAGAGTTATCCGGAGGCGAATATGATTTACTTTCTGACGGGCGGGAACGCTGCGTACAGTGTTCAAAATCGCCGCTTAAGACAATAGAGCAGTTCACACGTCTGTATGAAAACGCACTGCGTAACATGGAAACCTTTTTCGGCATTCGGATTAATGTCCCCATAAAAGTCCGCATGGCTAATGCAAAAAAGATTGCAAAATTATGCGGTACAAGATTTGTTCCGTCGCCTCGTTATACAGGGCGTGTTCTTGCCTTCGCAAAAAAAGATTCCAACGGGTACACTATATATGTAGAAAACGGATCGCCTAAAATTGCCGCAGTTGCCAATATTGTCCACGAACTGACGCATATATGGCAGTTCAGAAACTGGAATGATGCAAAAATTATACAGCTTTACGGCAAGGAAAACAGGCTTCTTGTTTATGAAGGCATGGCTAAATGGGCCGAGATTCAGTACTTGTTATTTTTAAACGAGATTTCTTACGCAAAACGGCAGGAAATTTATACAAGAGGCCGTGATGACGAATATGGACGGGGATTCATTAAATATGCCGAACAATACCCTCTTGTTTACGGACCGGGCTACAGGAAGACATCGCCGTTTACTAAGGAATTGCCATTAGAGCTGCCGGTTTGAGTATAGAAAGATTACCATGAAAAAGCTTATAAAAATATTTGCCGCTTTTGATAAAAGTGCAGAAGAAGACGTTGTACATTTTGGTGATTTTCTTTGCGGCTTGAATGCGCAAAGCGCAATTTTTGAATTTTCAGTATTTAAAAATGAAAAGGAGCTTTTTGAAACGCTTGAACAATCCAAGAATCGCATCGACATCGAGCTGGAAACCTGCGAGTATTTTCTTTTAATTCTGGGAAGCATAAAAGACGAATATGTTTTAGAAAAGCTGGATCGCGCAATAGAACAATATATTAAAACCAAAAATAATCCTGCTATTCATATATTTGTCAATGCAGAAAATAATGGCGCAGATGACATAATAAAATATTTTGCATCAGAAAAATACGAACATTATGCAGATCAATTCAGGTATAATGATACATTAAAGGCAAAGTTTTTAATCTGGCTAAGCGGAAAACATAAAGACTTTATCTACGAAGTTGATAAAGATATTCATGATATACCTGTAATAAAAGTCGGCGGTCATCCTGTTTGCGGGCTTTTGGATTTTGACGCATTGTTAAATAATCAAGATTATCAGGATGAAAAGAAAAAACTGATACGTAAGCGCTCGGAACGGGAAAAATATGTAAATGAACTGTGTAATGCAAAAGGCGATGAACGGGATGATTTATGGAATTATATAAGCGCGCTGGCAAATGAAATTGAAGACCAGCAGGATAAAATTGCAAAACTGGAAAAAGATACGCTTGTTTTATATCAGAATTACGCCAAAATGACTTTATCAAACGGTTATAACTCAAGACTTAAACGCGCTCTTGATTGTATAGAACGCGGTGAATTGGACAGAGCGAAGATGGTGCTTGATCCGGAAGGCCGTATAGTTAACTTAAAAATGATGTTAAACGAGAATGAAATATTAACTGCAAGAATTGAAACAAATAAAAAAATTGCCGAACAGGACATAAATATTCTTTTTGCAGAAATAGATCGTCTTAATTTGGAAATAGAAAACGAAAAACGTTTTGAAGAGATAGAAAATTGTTATGAGAACATTGAGTACTTCCAGGAAAAACTGGACTTAGAGATGACAGTTTTATTTGATTATGCGGTATTCCTTTACAAACAGAATAAACATAATGCCGCGATAGAAAAATATGCGCTGGAACTTGATAGATGTAAAAAACTGCCAGATGACGATACTGACATTTTTTTATCGAATATAGCAATGACGTTGAATAATTTAGCTGTTTTGCTAAAAGATACAAACCAACATACGGAAGCTGAAGCTAATTATGCTGAAGCGCAAGAGATTTATTGTAAACTTGTAGAAACTAATTCTGATGTTTATTTACCGGATATGGCAAACATGTTGATTAATTTGGCTAATCTGCAACAAAAAACAAATCGCTATAAAGAAGCTGAAGCTAATTATACCGAAGCACGTGAAATTTATCAAAAATTTGCGGAAACTAATCCTGCCGAATATTTTCCTGATGTAGCGCTGGCGTTAAATAATTTGGCTATTCTGCAAGAATCCGCAAACCGCTACGAAGAAGCTGAAGTTAATTATAAAGAAGCGCTGAATATTAGACGAATGCTAGCGGAAACCAATCCTGATAAGTATTTACCGGATGTTGCAATGACATTAAATAATTTTGCTGTTTTACAGGTTAATACAAACCGATATGAAGAAGCTGAAGCTAACTATGACGAAGCGTATGAAATTTATCAAAAATTTGCCAAAACCAATCCTGCCATGTATTTACCGGATGTGGCGCTGACGTTAAACAATTTGGCTGATTTGCAAAAAAATAAAAACTGCTATGCAGAAGCTGAAACTAATTATACTGAAGCTAGTAAGATTTATAGAAAATTTGCCGAAACTAATCCTGACGTTTATTTACCGAATCTGGCAATAGTATTGAAAAATTTGGCTGACTTACAAAAAAGCAAAAACCGCTATACTGAAGCTGAAGCGAATTTAAATGAAGCACTGGAGAGTTATAGAAAACTAGCAGGAACTAATGCGATTGTGTATTTACAGTATGTGGCAAATACATTAAATTATTTAGCTAATTTGTATTCAGACACAAAACGTTATGCAGAAGCTGAAGTGTACTATAAAGAGGTACTAGAGAATTATAAAAAATTAGCGGAAGTCAATCCAGACGCTTATTTATTTTATGTGGCAATGACGTTTAATAATTTGGCTTCTTTAAATTTTGAAATAGATCGTCACGCTGAAGCTGTAGCTAACTTAAATGAAGCACTGGAGATTAATCGAAAATTAGCTGAAATCAATCCTGACGTATATTTACCGTATATGGCATTATCGTTGAATAATTTATCTGTTATAAAAGCAAATGCAAACTGTTATAAAGAAGCCGAAGTTTACAATAACGAAGCATTAGTAATTAGACGAAAACTTGTAGATGCCAATCCAAATGTGTATTTACCGGACCTTGCATTAACGTTGTGTAATTTAGCTAATTTGCAAGTAAAGACAAACCGCTATATAGAAGCTGAAGCTAATTATAGCGAAGCACTTGGAATTAGTCAAAAATTAGCAAAAATGAATCCTGACGTTTATTTACCACTTATGGCAGATATATTTAATAATTTTGCAGTTCTGCAGGCAAATACGAACCGCCTTTCAGAAGCTGAGGCTAATTATAACAAAGCATTGGAGATTTATCAAAAATTAACAGAAATTTGTCCCGATGTGTATTTATCTTATGTAGAATTAGCACTTGGTAATTTAACAGAAATAAAAAATATCATACAAAACGCGGAGAACACACCATGAAACAACCGCAAACCGAAATCAAAGTCTTTTTGGCATCATCATCAGAACTGGAACTTGAAAGAACGTATATTGGTGATTTTTTTAATGATATAAATTCACTCATTATTGAAAAACCAGTTCGGTTACGGTTGCTCAAATGGGAAGTTTTTGATCCTTTGTTTAAGGGCGAAAGAAAACAAACAGAATATGCCCAGCAAATAAAAAAATCCGATATTTTTTTCGTACTATTTCATACAAAAGCTGGTAAATATACCATCGAAGAGATCAAGGTTGCTAAATCCGCTCATGCGGAAATGCAAAAACCGCAAGAATTGTACTGTTTTTTTAAGAAACAGGAAAAACGCGAATTTGATGAGGATGAGTTAAAAACCGAATTAGGGATTAATTTTATAACAGATATATTTACGGATATTAACGAACTAAAAATTAAACTTATAAAAGCACTTTCACCGCATCTTGGCGCTTGCGGTATAACTGTGGCGGAAACGGAAATGTTTGTCATGATTGATTCTGTTAATATTTTGAGGAAGCAGAGTATTGGGTTTACATAATATTAACTGAATAAATCGAAAAGAACAGGTTGCTTTTTTTCCTAATTTTAAATATAATTTTACTATGCACGACATATTTATTTCTTATTCAAGTCAGGATCAGAAGATAGCCGACGCAGTTGTGAATATTATGGAAAACCAGAAGATTAAATGCTGGATAGCATACCGCGATGCCGAAGCGGGCAGCGAGTATGCCGTCAGTATTATCAGGGCTATTAAAAACTGCAAGGCATGTGTTTTAATATTATCCCATGAATCCAATACAAGTAAACATGTATTGAATGAAATTAATTCATGTGTAAATTACGGTGTAACAATTATACCTTTTAAAATTGCAGATGTGATGCTGCATGAAGCTATAGAATATTATCTTGGAAAGACGCATTGGCTGGATGCAATAACGCCTCCGCTGGAAGTGCATATTAACAAGCTTGTAGACAGAGTTAAAATGTTTATTAATAAAGAACAATTTGGAAATGTTGCGTTGAGTGATAATTATAAAACAACTGAGGTTTCTGTTTCTAAGGTTGATAGATTTGCTACCAGAATGGCAAAGTACGAGGAATTGGCTGGTTTGGGGTATAATGCAGAAAAAATTGCCATTCAGCTTGTAGAGAATGATTATATAAACTGTAATGGTATTGATGAAGATAACGAAGGTGATGCGCAGCAATGGGCTAAGTTTGTGCAAAACTCCACCGAAACATTCCAATATTTATTGAACGGAGAAGATAAAATAGTAGGGGACTGGTCTATTCTTGCATTGAACAAAGAGATGTTTAATGAAGCAAAAGCAGGCCGTCTTCTGGAAAAAAATATTACATACGACAAGAGCGAAATGATTGCTTTTCCGGATATTTATTATGGTTATGTACTTGCTATTTCTGTTTTACCTGATTACCGTAATATGCAGAATTATATGCAAATTATCAATTCCTTTTATGCTCAATTAGAAGCATATGCCGAAAATGGAATATTTTTTAAAGAATGGTGCATGAATGTATTCAGCGCAGAAATTGAAAACCTGATAAAAAAATTAGGCTTTATTTATATGTGCGACAATATGTCATTCGGAAAAATATATCATCAGATTTTTATGCCGCTGCCGAAGAATCCCATTATAGATAAATTTCCAAAATTAAAACAGCTGTATGAGGATGCAGCTAAATGATTAAAATCGCAAAGGCTGAAAGAACCGGTGATTTAACCGGAATCATAAGGTTGATATATGAAACCGATGATTATATATATCCTTCAATGTGCGGCTCCGATTACAAAATATTCGAAACTGTTATGCAAAAATTATTAATTACAGACAGTATTTTTTCTTATGAAAATATAATTACAGCCTGCGAAAATAATAAAACTATAGGATTATTGCTCTGTTTTGAAAAAGATGGCAAATTACCGGAAGTAGTTAGTAATTATTTAAATATAAATAAAAAGCAAGCAGCGGATTTTGACAATGTTATCCAGGAATATTTTAAACCATTATTATCTAAAATTGATGATGGATGTTTATATATAAATAATCTATGTGTAAATATAGAAAACAGGAGACAGGGTGTTGCTACAAGACTTGTTGACTATCTGATAAAAACTTTTCCGAATAAAAAAATTGTATTGGATTGCCTGGAAGAAAATGCCGATGCAGTTAATTTTTATCTTAAGATGGGGTTCAAGATGATAGATCGTTTTTTAGGATACGCAGGCAAACAGCAAGAGCAAATTAATTGTATAAAACTGGAATATAATTAATTACAAATCTTCGCATAAGTTTTATTAAAAATCCTTTCCTTAATCACATAAGCATCGTTTAAATCATCGGTGCGGATTGCAAGATAATCGCCGATGTCGCCCAACATATATCCTTCCGGGTTCCAGGTTGTAAAAACTTTAGTACGCTTTTCCAGCTTTTTTGCATATATAATATTCTCTCCTGTAGGAATACATGAGCGGACATGGGGCAGCAATGATAAAGACTTTCCGTGAATTCTGTCTTTAACAGTAGGGTCATATTGATTTTCAGTTTTAAATTGTTCATCCTGTTTATAAGGAATATCAAGCTCATGATAGGATATTTTGAATTTATTATGTTTAATAGGCCAAACTCCAAGATCAAATCCAACCATAATGTAAATATCCGGATCCGCAGTAACATGCGTATCGCCTTCCAATGTGCGGATTAAAAGTTCTGTTCCGGCAGGAAATATATCAATACTGCGGACAAATCCGATTGGAACCGCTTCTTTGCGATACATATCCAGCTTATTTGTATCCAGTTCCAGCCGGTTACAATATATATTTTCATAATTATTAAAATATTCAGTTAAACGTTCCAATAAAAATTTGGAGAAATTTTCCGAACTGAATTTATCCAGTAAATCTATATTAATATTCGCTCCGGCTTTATTATTGTGCCCGCCGCCGGAACCAATTCCATGGCATATCTGTTCTGTTAACTCATTTGCCATTACTTCACGCACACAACTGCGTACCGATAATTTGAATTCATTGTTAACCCGGCAATAAATAATACAAACATTGATATTATCTACCTGAAGCACAAGATCGCTTATAAAACCTAAAACATTCGAGTCGCAGGTTTCAGCTTCAAAAACAGCGCTGTTAATATTTTTGCAAATTACATGATTTTTCAGTGTATTTGCTGCAATGGTAAGGTCTTCAATCGAAAGGTTTGAATTTCTTAATTTTCTCATCAGGCTCGTATCATATTTAATAGTATCACGCAGGTCTTTATCCAATGGATGTTTAATTTCGGAGAGACTTGTTGTATCTGTGTACAGTCCGTAAAAAAGAGCGGTTCCAACATCAGGATATTTCCTGAAATCAAATCCGGCATTACCAAGCAGATGCCACACTAAAGTTGAACAGCTGCCAAGATAAGGTCTAATGTCACACAATGGGAGATCGGGCGTATTTTTATTTTTTTTGTGATGATCAATTATAACTATTTCATCCGCGGTCAGTTTTTTTACATTACTTGCGTTGTACTGGCAGTCAACCATAATAAGAATATTTTTTCCGCTGCCTTCAAAGACAAGTGTGTCGTCATCGTTTTTTATATATCTCATTGGTATTTTAAACTCAACTATCATAAGCAGCAGATTTGTTTTTTTAATTTCTGAAATTCCGCTGTATACGATTTGCACCTTTTTTCCATATTCTGTAAGGTATTTATACAGAGCAAACGCCGAAGCTATAGCATCAGGGTCGGGGTTATCATGGCATTGGATGACAATCTGGTCATAGGTTAGAAGCTGGGTTATATCGAACATGTTTAAATGTTAGCATATTATTGCAAAGGTTTCTATCTGTTTATGGTGATACCTGGTTGTCTGAATCCGGCAGAGTAATACCCTGTTCAGTAAGGTATTTATTTATGTTCGGATCATTTTTCTTTAGAAATTTTAGTTCACCTTGAGCGTCATCGTATCGCTCATTCTGCCAATAGATTAAAAAAGATTTACGTGACATATTTATTGCTTCTT
>Ga0123356_10007030_pt1 | contig 11291 bp, 13 predicted proteins | sample TergutEmb28metaG_2_FD_92546 | JGI IMG/M metagenome (GOLD analysis project Ga0123356, IMG submission 92546) | Embiratermes neotenicus P3 segment gut microbial communities from Petit-Saut dam, French Guiana - Emb289 P3 | ecosystem: Host-associated > Arthropoda: Insects > Digestive system > Gut ... | reverse complement strand
CCTCCGGAGTAAGTGAAGGTCCCGTTATTGACGCGGGTGAAGTTGACGAATCGCGAAATATTGTCTGGCGCGCTCGCCATAAAGTCAGCGTGCTGGATGCCGCGGGGCTCACGATGGTCGTTGTTGACCCAAATTGTTTCGTTAGGCTGCCTGTTTTGGATTAAGTTAGCGTTGCTGACTGCCCAGCCTATGACGGTTACGGGGATTTCCTGGAAAGGCCAGCCAGGCATGCCGATAAGCGGGCGAGTCCACTTGTTGATCTCTTCGTGAAGTAGGCGGGCGATCGCCTGGCGCTCCGCGAGCGTTACAACCCTGTCCGACTCCCATCTTACTGCCCAGTTGATTGTGCCCTGCCCGCGGAAAACCTGGTCGAATATGAGGTTGTGGCGGCCGAACAAAACAGGTTCGCGTGCGTGGCGGGTGTTTCTGAGCCAGTCGAAGTTTTCCTTGAAAGCCGCCGGAATCTGATTCATGTTCAACGGCGTTGCGGGTGCGGCGGTCCACCGCGCGTAGATCGTGGCATTTTGGGTAAACTTCGTGCCTGTAGCTCCCACCAGCACTCTGTCGTGGTTCTTCCCTACAACAGAGCCGCCGCTCACCGTCGTGAACCAACCGTTAAAGATAAACCCCGTTCTTTCCGGAACCGGCAGGGGCTCTCCCATAAGGCTGCCGTGAGCGTCTGTCGTTCTGGTTACACTTGCCGGAGAGCCGGTATAGTTCCAGTCGAGTGTTACTGTAACGGCCTGAGCCACAGCCGTCCAAGTCAACGCCATTACGGCCAAAGCCGCCCATAAAACCGTCACCTTTTTCATGCGACCCCTCTTTCTTTGATTTGATGGCAGGCAGGCCGTCCCTACCCTACAGTATAAATATAGCATAAATTTTGATAAAAGTTTGAGTTTTTTAGGAAAATCCCCAAAAAGAATAAAATCACGGTATTTGCGTCCCAAAAGACGTTTCTTAGGCCCATATATAGTTTCCCAATCCGTGTGGGTGAACGGATCGGCCGCAGCGGGGGAGAGGTTGGGGAGCAGGTACGCTAGCGGCAGAATTATGGCGGGGTGGGAGGTTGTGAATGGCATGATTTGGAATATAAATATGTAGCGCCGCGAAATCAAACCTTAGGAGCAATCCTTTACGCAGCGGACGGAGTGTAGGCAGCGGGTCTTAAAGGTGCCGTTAAAGTGCGCGCCTTCGCGGCCGTTGTACATAATTAGGTAGTAGGCGCAGCTACTTTCGTACTCACTGGCAGTCCACCAGCAGGCGTATTCGCCGATACCGATGAAACTGCCGTCGTACCAGCCATGACCGCCCGGCAGGGCAGAAAAGCCGTAGACATCCACGCCATTACCGCCGCAAGCCCAGCCGCTCGCAGCCTTCAACACAATCCCCAGCGTTGATTCCCCGCCGGTAAAAGCTGTCCACTCCTCCTTGCTTGGTAAATGCCAGCCAGAAGGCACTGCGTTCACCGCGTCTTCCCAATAGTACAACCGTCCGTATTTTCTACAATTTTCCGGGTCATTGTCGTAGCATTTGTTTTTACCGTATTCGTACGCCAAATTCTCCGCCAGCCACACCTGTTCGCCTATTTTTACGGTTCGGTACGTTTTACCGTCCCTCGGATCGGTGAATGTACCGGAATTATTTTGTATCGTCGATTTTAATTTGCAGGCCTGTATAACGTTGTACGAATTGTGCCCCGATACAGAAGTATCAACAGTATCGTCGATGCGAACGACATTTTCTTCCGTTAGTGTTTTGCTTACCCAATATTTTTTTCCGTTAGTAGCGGTAACCTGCCTGCATTTTGATTTTAAAAATTTTCCTATCAGCCCGTAATACGTTTTCAGTTCTTTTGATAACGGGAATCTTTCGTATAACTCAAAGTCGTCGTAGTGAGTATGGCTCGGATAGTGAGAAATTCTGGTGCATTTAAATTTTATCGGCGCGTCATCGGCATATCCACGATAAAAAGAGAGGTCAATATACGGGCCACCTCTCCGCTGTTGGATGTAGTATTTACCCTCGTGCTGGCCTTTTTTATTAGCATGCCGTTCGTATGTAAGCGGTTCCTGTTCAGTTTGAAAACCCTGCATTGCGCAATTGCAGCTTTTCGCGTCACATTTTTCGTCGTCCTTCTCAAACCTGCAGAACATAAGTGGTTCAATTTGAAAACGCGGGGATATTACATAAAAAACTATCTCTATCTCCTCAATACATTTTATCAATTCCGTTTTGAACTGTATTTTAATCGCTTCCGGTTTATCATACCACAGATTAGGAACAAATATCCCGTCGTTATTTGTTACATAATCAAATAACTCCATTCTGTCATCGTCTGTTATATAAAAATCCATATCCGGCATAAATCAGTCACCTACGGTTGGCTTTTCGCACTTAATCTATAAATAGAAAAATCACCATCTTCAAATATATATTTGGGATAAATCTCTATCAGACTATCTCTTAACTTGATAAATTCTTTTACTTCACTAAAAGTATTAAACAATCCAAAAAATCATAGGCAGCAAAGTCCTCATTATTTAAATACCAATTCTCCCCGTCTACTCCTTTATAATAGTTATCATTGTCAACCTGCATAATAAATCCATTTAAGTATAATTCACACATTATCACCTCTCACAGTGGTTCACCCGCTTCATAAGACGCCGACATGTACTGCGGACTTTCGTAGTACATACTCGAATTGTAGTTGTCGATTTTATCGCTTATCCACGAGGTGTACACCTGCATGAGCGCGGCGGGGAGCGTTATCTTCTGTGTGTCGGCCACGTAGGCTATCAGGCGCTTGTATACCTTGGCGATGTCGAAGTGCGCGGGCACGGTGTACTTGCAGGCCGCCACGTTATCGAAGCCGCCCTCTGCGATATCGCACCTTGCCAGCACGTCCGCCGCGTTTTTTTCTATCGGCTCGCAGTGCAGCACGTCGGCCAGGTCCATCATCCGCGCGATCTCCCGCTCGCCTATGGCCCGTACTACGTCGGCGCGGCGGTTCCTTGTTTTGCGCCCGACGTACTCAATAACCGAGCAAACAAAAAACAGGTCGTTCTCGCGCTTGTCTTCTCTGCCGTTCATGGTTTCACCTCGTAGCTTTCCAAAAAGCGCAGGCACGCGAGCGCGCCGGGGCTGCAAAATGCTATTTGATGCGTCGGGTGCTTGAATTTCGCGAGTACCCAAAACTGCTCCCGCGTCAGTATGCCGGATATGAAGTCGGCGACATAGTTCCACACCTGATCGTTGGCCATCGCGCCGGTGACGATATCGTGGTCGTGCGGTTTTTCGCTTCTGCAACCGGCGATGAAGTCTAACCACTCGTCGGTCATGTCATCAAAGCGCAGGATGTCGACTCCCTCCTCCGCGGTATACTCGAATACGCTGACGACTGGCGTCTGAAAGCGCCCTGCCCACCGCTCGGCCTGTCTCTGCAACTCGGTGCAGTAGAAGCCCTGTCCGAAGTCCTTAGCGTGTACCGATACGTGGATTTCGGGCTTTTCGACAGCGCAGAAGCCGCCGTGGTAGATTTTCATTTATACGTTTTCGTCCTTTGCCTGTTTTCATTATCTATAATAATATAATTCATGGCACCAGCGCACCGCCACTTTCCGCCCCGATTACTGCAAATGCTCCGGCATCTCCACCGCCTTGCCTCAAAGACCCTTTACCGCCCCTTGGGATTCTCCCCGTTATTGTTGGGGCCCGGCAGACTGTTTCGGTATCCCCTTTTGGGGAGCAGGCGCTATTCGCGTTGTCTTATGTGGTAATACCCGTGGACAGGGGATTTTATTACTTGAAAAATATGATTCGTACATCCTTTATTTGTACCGGTACAGCCTTCGATATAGTTTACTACATAATGTTCGGATATGAATTTATTGTTTTTTACCAGAATAATTTTTTTGTGATCCGAATCTCGCAGTATACTGGCGTCTGCCTTGTTGTAGTTATCTATCCTTAAAGTGTTTCGTACGGACTCCGCACTTGTCCATGCGCCAACAACGTATATTTTGTCATAATCTTTTTTGAAGACTTCCCGCATATCGATATAACAGGTATTTGTGCCCTCAAAATTACAGTGTTTTTCAATGTATCTGTTTATCCTATAAGGCTCACGTGCCCACATCATAGCAGCCAACACCAACAAAATAACACTTGCCACTGCAACAATACAGGCAATTAAGAAGAGTTTGGCAGGACTGTTGGATATTAATTTTCCGGTTCTCTGCTTCAATAAACTCTTTGAACCAAAAGTAAGAGGCGGTAAATCCCTCGGTTTCAGCCAAAGTGCCAAAAAAGTCGAGTCTTCGCCTATTACTGCTACGCAATTATTAATAAACTCCACCGCCTCACCTGATTTTTCAGGGTTTCCAACACATACCCAGCCGGTATCGGGGTTTACATAAACAGGCCAGTGTGCATCGTTTATTCCATATACGTCACCGGGCACTAAGTCATTGGTGCTCCCGGTTAATTTCAGTCGCCCTGGTTTATTTTGAGGCACGCTGTAATCGGTATAAATCCACTCGCCGCAGGGACAAAAACCGTCTATTTTGACCACACAGTTATCTTCGCCTGTGGTTGTCAAACATAGATAATTTACTGAAAGGCTGAACATGCCCTCCGCTTCTCCCCACGGCTCAACGAAAAACCCATATCCATCGGTATCATAGATTAGAGCCAGTTGTTCAGGCTTACCGTTATAATCAATGTCAAATCTGAATTTGCGCATACCCAGCCCTTACCAGTTTTCGTTACTTGCAATAATATAATTTATGTCATCAGCGTTCTGCCACTTCCCGCCCGATTACCGCAAACGCCCCGGTATCACCGCCTGACTTGAATGTAATTAATTTTCTATGCAGCGCACGCTGTTCAGAAACGCTTTATGGCAGCAAAGCTTGAACACGGTACTGTTTCTGTAGCCCATGTTGCTACTCATTCGCCAGTAGTAGGCGAGGCTCTTGCCTTTTTTGCCATTGCCCTCTGCGGCGCTCCACCAGTGGCCGTATTGGCCTGCCCCGCGGAAATCGTTGTCACCGCCGAAGCCGCCAGAGCCGCCAGGCAGGGCGGAAAAACCGTAATCATCCGTGCCGTTGTCGGAGTATGCCCACCCGCTCTCAGCCTTGAGTTTCCCCCCGGCAACGCCATCGCCGCCCGCAAAATCAACAAGCTTCTGCCATTCTTCGTTGGTCGGCAAGCGCCAACCGTCGGGGCAGGCAGCCACTGCCGTCTCCCAGTCGTAGAGCCTGCCGTATTTTTCGCTGTTGGCGGTATCGTTATCATAGCATTCCGAACCCTCCGCGTCGTAGTTCAAATTTTCGGCCATCCAGGTCTGATCGCCGATTTTTACGGTTTTGTAAGCCTTCCCGTCTCTGGGGTCGGTGAACATACCCTCCGTTTTCGGAATACTGCAGATACGTATGCGTTCCCACAACTCGCTGTCCATTTTCATACTTTTACCAATGGAAACAATTTCTTTGTACTGTGCTTTATTTACCGCGATATTTTCCTGTTCAACCGCGCAGCACAATATTTCAAAAGCAATTCCCCACTCATTATGCTGCAAATATTCTTTAATATCGTTGATATCTTTTGAGGGCAGGCATAACTCCTTTGCGATATAAAATGTTTTTTGCATGGTTTGCTCTCTGGTTCTTATTTTCGAAAAGCTGCATCCATACATTTTATTTTTTTTATATGTTTTATAGAATTTGTCCGAAACGAAAACGCTGAACGGTGAACCTTCAAGCCTGAAAATATTATGCCCCGCCGCTTTTTCTCCATCAATCCCATATCTCATTACAGATAAGCGTTTTTCTTCTCCATCACCGAAGTAAGTATATACAGAGTTTTCCAAATCCAACGCGTCAACAAGTGAAAGTACATTTACAACAAAATACTTGTCTGTTTCCACTCCGGTGTCTTTATTGATAACCTTAATGGGCAGTAATTGAACATCATCAGTGATGAGATCGCCAAACAGCTTTATCGCTTTTTCAGAAAATATACTCCAACCGTACACGTTTCCTAAATATTCTGTTGCGACATGCCCTTCTTTGGGGTCATACTCGAAGGCCATAGCATTGTCCCAATCATTTATCATTACGCTATCGTACAATATATACTCATCCTCTACTTCAATACGGGGTCTTGCCATAATACCATTTTGGCGTTTCGGGCCTCCACCAAACATCATTTTATAATATTGCATTTTACTTATATCCCATTCTTGATAATTTTTGTTACTTACAATAATATAATTTATACCATCAGCGCCCTGCCACTTTTCACCTCGATTACCGCAAATGCTCCGGCATCTCCACTGCCTTGTCGCGAATCAACTATACTATATCAATAAAATACGCCTCACAAACCGAATTCACAATTTTCTGACTCTTTTTCGGCATGTCATCAAATATCTGACACGTCCTGCCTTTGTTTATATGTTTCAAGAGTTCTCGCACTGCTAGCATATCCTTTTCTTTTTTGCTTTCCGGCGTTCGAGTTGGATTTGTTAGGAGTTTTTGCAGTACGTAAGCCTCAGGTTCGGGAACGACTATTTCGTGGCTATTACACAGAATCTTCAATGGATAGTCGGCTAAAATATTAACAATCCGCAACCCCTCGGCTTCGATTCCTATACTGGGGATTTTATATGTTGCCTGCCCTTTGCCCAAAACACGGGTTATAAATTCCAGTTCCAATAAATCCTCTTTGACAAATTTGCCAACGCCCGACACGCTATCTTCTTTATATACAAACCCCTTTTTCTTCAATTCGCTAAAAAGTTTTATATCTTTCTCCGGGCGGTTAAGGTTTACATACAGAAAATCGATGTCGCGAGTTCTCAGGTTTGGCCGGAAATTTGATGTGAAATGAAATTGATAGATGTATTCAGCCCAAGAGCCTATGAGCATAACATAGGGTAAAAGCCCGGAACGGTCAAACACCTCTATGGCATCCCAAAACGCAGTTTGTTGTTCATGTAGCATATCTGTCAGTCCTTTACAACTTTGCAGATTTGTTTATATTCCAGTCGTAGTCTTTTTAAGACCCCCTGTAAATGTTTTCGTTTCTCGATTTCCAGCCTAACCCTCTCAACCGTTTTTTCGTCTTTGCCTAAATAATCGGTCTTTATCTTATTGTTTTGCCTGTATTTCAAGTAGTAGTAATCGTTCCCGGAGATATTTTTGACGACGATGCTCCCTTTCGGCAAGGACATTATTTCCTGCCGGTACGCCTCCTGCATCTCAAGATTGCGCTGTTTTTCTTCTTGCAGCATACTGTACACTACCGTTTGCATTGCATTTTCCTCCTATTATATTGTACCCTACAAAATTCAAAAAGTCAATAGTTTTGTGGGGTAAGCGAAAAATTGATTGTTGGAGGGGGTCTGCTACCACACCGTAAGATTCGGTTTTACCGCAAATCCCCCGGCATCTCCACCGCCTTGCCGCAAACCCCCTTTACTGCCCCTTGGGATTCTCCCCGTACTTGTTGGGGCCCGGTTGGCTGGATAGGTATCCCCAGACGATTACCTGAATACCCGTAATCAGACCTGCCAACACTATGGGTATCATTGATAATAATGCCCCTATAAGTAGTTCCACCGGGTAGAAGGTCACAACAAAGATGAGCATATAAATCATGAGCGCCGCTATACCAAGCAAACCTGCTACTGGAATCAGCACATACATAAAATACCACCCGCTCTTACCGACATCATGCATCCTCCTGATAAAAACAGATGTACACGGCAACAGAAGTACAAGACAGTACAACGGTGTAATAGACAGTCTATGCACAAAGTCTGCCGGGGACGTAGTGCCTATTAGAAATAGTAGGCATCCGCAAGCCCAGCAAACCGCACCAACCGCGTAAAACAGATAAAATCCCCAAAACTCCCTCCGCCGCGCCCTCCCACTGAACGCCGCGTATTTTTTCAGGCACTTGACAAAATATCCCCACAGAGAAAGTTCCTCGACCTTCGCTTCTTCGGTAGAATCATCAGAGATTTGCGTGTTCAAGTCCATATCGCCGTTCCTTTCCATTTCCATATAAGCGAAGTCACTGTAATGGAAATCAGGGAGACGTATCTGGGGAGCAGGTACGCAAGCTGCAGAATTATGGCTGGGTGGGAGGTTGTGAATGGCATTATTTACAGGCCTCCCTGTTTTCTCTTGTCGAGTTCATTCTGCAAAATACACCACGTTTCGCTTATATTGCACTTCAAATACGCAGTGTGCATATAGAGCGGTGTGCCGCAGAAGTTGTAATTTTTTTTTGCCCAAAACCTGCGGAAGATACTGCGGTACTTAAAAATGTATTCCTCTGGATTTTTGACAGCGATTAGCAGGCAGGATGTCGGTCCATTGTTGTCGTGAGGTCCAAAACACAATATATTGGCGATATCCTCCCACAAAATGCGAATTTTGGGGTCAGACAGTTCTATTATCCAATTGTCGCTGATAGCAATACCTTTATTAGCCCAAATACGGTATATGGCGAAGAGGCATAAGGGCGAAGAACACGCAATAAGTATTACGCCTAATATAAGTGGAATTCCGGTTTCATTATGAACGCACCCTATAAACACAAGCATCATGCAGAATCCCCAATACCCCAGAAGTTGCAAGGTGTAGAAAGTCTGCTTCTTCCGACATGCAGGAATCATGATATCGCCGTCCTCAGTTACTGCGCACTTGCTCAACCCGCTTTGAAGGTCTTTTTCGGTAATCTCTACTTTCATTTCGCAGCTCATCCCTCTTTCATCTGTTAGCAGCGGTTATTATCGAAGCCATCCTAACTATTATGTAAACGCATCTTCACCATCTCACTCAAATTCGACGGCAAGCCGTACTTATCGGCATAGTCTGCAAAATTTTGAACTGCCTCATGTATCTCAGACAATATGCCGTCCGCCTTTTTGATACCAAATTTTTCGCCCACCGCCAAAAGGTCGTCCCTTGTAACGCCATCGTTTTTTCCATTGATGCTAATGTTGTGATTTTTCAGCCAAAAGCTACCGGGATCGTAAGCAAAAACCAGATCGTAAGCCGGGGTAAGTTTCCAAGCGTTATTTTCTAATATAAACGAAAAGTTTTTGGAGTGGTCATCGCGATTGAATCCGAATACGTTAAATGCCATTCGCCTGAATAGTTGCTCTTTTTCGTGATAATCGGTTTTCAGTAAATTCAAAACTCTGAAGATATCTTCATAGCCTATCAGGTTAGGCTGCCTGAAATCGGCGCCTGCCATTGCGCAAAGGGTTTGGATATGCGCTTTTTGACCGTTCTTTCTGTCGAAGCGTTTAGTCAAAAAGTGGCTGCGTCCGTTTTCATTAATTAATCTGCAATCCGACATCTCTATTTTGGCGTCAATTGCCATTTTGTGATAAATGAACTCCAAAATCCCGTACCCGCCGGGCGCAATTTCCTTACCGTCCTTGAGCCCGTCAAATTTTATGATATAGTATTCAAAATCCTCGCCCTGCAAGATATCGCCGGCTTTTATTTCCTGCGTTTTTTCGTTTATCGCAATGAGCGCTTTGGCCCGTGCGCCACCTACCGAAGAACCTATTCTAAGCAATGTTGTAAGCGTTTGGTGATAATCGTCTAACGGCAGTGTTTCGTTCTCTTTATGAAAATAAATCTCGTTTGCTACGTTCAACAGGTCAGTAATATCTACGTTCTCGTTTGCGGTTTTGGGCTCAAGCGCTGGTTCATATTCCAGCGCCCCCATGCCGCGTTTGCCAACATAGCAGAGCTTTTCTACCGGATTAAGCGAATTTTGCGATATGTTATTTCTGATAAGCCACTGCAAAAACATTTTATTTCCGAAATCATCCGGCAAACTGTCCGCAATCATTGGCGGCAGCTTCTTGAACGTTTGCGGATTATACGTTTTTTCATCAAACTCAAAAATACGATCCGATAACGGTAAAAGCAGCGGCGATAGCTCTATGCCAGATTTCAAGAAATCCGGCGAATACTGAAAGTACGCCTTGCCGGATTCATCGCTATGTTCACAAATCCCTACGAATTTTCCATCGAACATCACCTTCAAACTGTTCATTTTCTCACTCTCTTCCGCTCAATCTTCAATTTTGCTGTTTTTTGTTCGATCTCGTATTTCTGCATTGGCGTTAGCGCCGGAACTTCAAAGAGATTCATAAGCTGCTGCAAAAGCCCAAATTTGCGAGAAATGGCGACAAGGGTCGCAAGAGACGTTTTCCCGGTGCGCTCTATTTTCGACAAATGATACTTTGAAATACCGATAGCGTTGGCAAACTCCTCCTGCGTAAAATTATTGTTTATACGCCTCTGTTTAAGCATCTCCCCAAATTCTTTAAGAATCTCGGCATCTGCCTTCAAATAAATCGGATTTGCAATATTTAGCATCCGTCACACCTCACATAAGTAGTTAAAAATAACAAGTTAAGTGCTGAAAATGCACTTAATTAGATAAAAAAAGCAAGTTATCCATTATTAAAGATAATACAACGTACTGGCGAAAGTCAATAGATTTATGAAAATTTATGGCACCACCGTCCCTGCCGCTTTTCACCTCGATTACCGCAGATGCTCCGGCATCTCTACCGCCCTGACGCAAACCCCCTTTACTGCCCCTTGGGATTCTCCCCGTACTTGTTGGGGCCTGGTTCGCTGTCCGGGTATGCCCACCAAATCATCAAAATGTTTGTAATCAGACCCGCTAACACTACTGTTGGCAATACAAGAACTGGGATCGCAAACATCAAGCCATCGCCAGCATCCCTCAAAATCACCATCCAAAACGCAAATACCGCCAAAGGAGGAGCTTCCTGTACATATAGAACGCGCCACCCGCTCTTGCCGACATCATGCATTCTCCTGACGAAAACAGCGGTACGCGGCAGCAGAAGCACGAGCCAGTACAGCAGTATAACAATAATCCATTCCATAGAAAAAGAAATTACGCACGACAAAACCATTCCAAGCGTATAAAACAGATAAAATCCCCAAAACTCCCTCCGCCGCGCCCTCCCGCTGAACGCCGCATAACTTTTCAGGCACTTAACGAAATATCCCCACAGAGAAAGTTCCGCGACCTTCGCTTCTTCGGTAGAATCATCAGAGATTTGCGTGTTCAAGTCCACCTCCTGTTTTTAAAATTACCGGCTTTCAAAAGCCGGCTTGCGTGTAGTTGGCGTGGGGACCGGGTCTACCCTCAATTCAAATGTTCCGCTTCTGGCGGTAGTATCAGCGTTTTCCCGCTTCATATTTTTGAGGCGT
>Ga0123356_10007029_pt1 | contig 11291 bp, 9 predicted proteins | sample TergutEmb28metaG_2_FD_92546 | JGI IMG/M metagenome (GOLD analysis project Ga0123356, IMG submission 92546) | Embiratermes neotenicus P3 segment gut microbial communities from Petit-Saut dam, French Guiana - Emb289 P3 | ecosystem: Host-associated > Arthropoda: Insects > Digestive system > Gut ... | reverse complement strand
GCCACGAATTTCGGAGTGAACGCCTTGTGCACCAGGTTCCGCAGCCGCTTGTGGTCGGGATCGTCCTTGAGAACCATGGTCTCGGTCAGCAGCTGCAGCGTCGGCGGCATCAGCCAGAGATGCATTCGCTTGTCGCTGTTCTCGATCGCATTCGTGGAAAATCGCGGGTCGGAGTGAATGGTTTCGACATCGGCGAACCGGGTGAGCATGTAGCCGCTGCCGCGCACCAGCAGTGGCGCCTTGACCCGCGATACCGGGGAATGCTCGCGAAGGTACGCGTAACGCGGATACGGGTTGGTGTACATGATCGGGTTGCCGAGGTCGGTGAACTCCATCACCTCAACCGTGGTGACCATGAGGACTCCCATCCCGCATTCAGTTCGCACCGCGTGCCAAACAAAACATTATACTGAATGTGATGATTGTGCCATGCCGATCGGCACGCTCTGAGGCTAAGCGCCGACACTCGCAGCCAAGCAGATCAGGTCTTGGCTGCTGTCATGGCCTAAACTCGTCAAACCCCCAACCAGGCCCCGCCCTCGCGATTGAGATCAACGTGGAACCCGAAGCGATCGCATTGCCCGTCGACTCCCGCCGGGCCAAGGTCGCTGGACGCGCCGCCGAGCGCATCGTCGCCGACATCGTCGAGCGCGGTTGGCCGGTCGGCGCGGTGCTGGGCTCGGAAGCCGAATTGGTCGAGCGATACGGCATCAGCCAGGCGGTGTTTCGTGAGGCGGTCCGACTGGTTGAACACCGCCAGGTCGCGCGCATGCGACGAGGTCCAGGCGGTGGGCTGGTCATCGACGAACCCGGCATCGGCGCGGTAATCGGCGCGCTGGTGCTTTATCTGATGCGGGTGGACGCGACCCTCGACGAAGTGTTCGACGCCCGAATCGTGCTCGAGGAAATCGTCGCCGAGACTGCGCCGGCGCGGCTGAGCGAGCACGACGCCGAGGTGATCCGCGGCATTTTGTCCACCGAATCCAAACCGGAGGTCCACGACCAGCGGCAACTGCACACGTACCTCGCCAGGGCCACCGCCAATCCGGTGCTGGAACTGTTCGTCGAGGCACTCAGCCGCGTCGCGATGTTCTACTACACCGACCCCGCGGCTATGGTGACGGCCGCCTTCTCCGAGTCGGTCCGGGCCCATCGGCACATCGCCGCGGCGGTTCTGCAGAAAAAACCAGAGCTGGCCCGCGCCCGCATGCGCAAGCACCTTTTGGCCGAGGCCGAATGGATGCGCGCGCAAGCGGATAGCGCCCAGACGCTCGACCCATCGGTGGCCCTGGTCGGCCCGGAGAACCGTAAGCGTGCCGAGTCCGTCGCCCGCGACATCTTCGCCGACATACTCGGCGCCCGGCTTTCCCCCGGTGACTTCGTCGGATCGGAGGCGTCGCTGATGGAACGGCACGCCACCAGCCGGTCGACCGTGCGGGAGGCTATCCGCATCCTCGAGTACCAACACATCGCGCTCATGCGCCGCGGACCCAATGGCGGCCTCTTCGTTACCCCGCCGAACGCGGCGGCCATCACCGAGATCGCCGAGATCTACCTACGCCGCCGCGGCGTCAACTTCGATCAGCTCGCGGAGGTACGCAACGGTGTAGAAGTGGCCATCCTGGAGCGCGTTAGCAAGCGGCTGGGCCCGGCGGAAGCCGAGTCGATCCGCACCATGCTCGACGTCGAAGCGCGCAATGGCCCGGCCCGCGCCTTCGCCGAGGGCCACGACCTGCACGCGGTGCTGGCATCGCTGGCCGGCAACCGGACCCTGGAACTAGTGCACCGGGTGCTGCTGCGGCTGGCCGCGGTGCTCTTCCGACGCGCCGGTGGCCGATTGGTCGACGGGCACCCGGCCGATCCGCCGCTGGCAAACGTCGAGGAGACTCACCGCGGCATCGCCGAGGCGCTGTTGGCCGGCGACGCCGACGGTGCCGTGCGGTTGATGCGTAGCCATCTTGCCGACGCCGCCTCCGGCGGGACGACGTAGACCAGATGCCCACCTAGGTATTTCCGTGTACTGTTTTACCTGATTCAGTGTCCTGGACTTGTCGGAGGGAAGACGCCGTGCGCCACGCGTGGGATCAGCGCCTCGGCGTGTGGTGGATCGCCCAGGACCGCCCCGAGTTGCCTGCCATCGTGGAGTCACCGACGGGACGGACGTTGAGCTACGGAGAGCTTGCTGGTGAGGCACACCGCGTAGCCAACGCGTTGCTTGCCAACGGAATCAGCGCCGGCGATGTAGTCGCCTATACGCTGCCCAACTGCGCCGACGCGGTGATCTGGCAGCTGGCCACTAGCGAGATCGGGGCGCGGTACCTATCGTTCAACCCCACGCTGTCGGCCGCGGAGTTCGCCGCCATCCTCGAGCACTCCGAGGCGGTCGCCGTCGTCGTGCACCCGCTCTACCTCGACCGGTTCACCGAATCGCCGATTATCGAGGCGATCAGGCTGCGGGTGGTCGTTGAGCGGGACGAACAGCTGGACGGGTTCATTAACCAACAGCAGCTACTGCGCGATTATCCCGCCACCGCGCCGGGCAACCGATCAATGGGCGACTCCATCAGGTATTCGTCGGGCACCACCGGTAAGCCCAAAGCCGTCGTACGGTCGGTGCGCGCAGTTGACCCATTCGAGGCGGCCAACACCGCCAGCGTGTTCGGGCGGGCGTTTCAGTTCTTGCCCTTCGACGGCGTCCACCTGGTGTCCACGGCAATGCATCACGCCGGTTGTCAAAGCTTTTACCTTGGCGCGCTCAACGTCGGCCAGGCCCTGGCGATCCTGGGCCGTTTTGACGCCGAGCAGACGCTGGCAGCCATCGAAAAACATTCTGTGACAACAGCTTACATGGTGCCGACGCAGTTCGTCAGGATGTTGCGCCTACCAGAGCAGGTGCGCAGCCGCTACAACGTCTCCAGCCTCAAGTCGGTGGTGCACTCGGCCGCGCCGTGTCCCGTCGAGGTGAAAAAAGCGATGCTGGATTGGTGGGGTCCGGTGCTCTGGGAGACCTACGGCGGAACCGAGGGAGCGGCCACAATCGCAAAACCGCACCGCTGGCTGGAAAAACCCGGAACCGTCGGACGGGCGGTTGCCGGGGTCACGGTGCGGATCCTGGATGAGCATGGCAACGAACTGGGGCCGGGTCAGGTCGGCACCGTGTACATCGAACAGCACAACGGTGGTACCTTCGAATATCACAACGACCCCGGGCAGACCGCAGCCGCTTACCGTGGGCGCGCCTTCACTCTCGGCGATGTCGGCTACCTCGACGAGGACGGCTACCTGTTCATCTGCGACCGCGCGAAAGACATGATCATCAGCGGTGGGGTGAACATCTATCCCGCCGAGGTCGAGGCCGCGCTCATCGGGCATCCGCAGGTGGCCGATGTGGCGGTCATCGGCATACCGGATTCGGAGTGGGGCGAACAAGTCAAAGCCGTGGTCCAACTGGCGCCCGGGGTCACCCCCTCACCGTCGTTAGCCGAGGAGCTTATCGCGTACAGCCGAGCGCGTATAGCTGGATACAAGTGCCCCCGATCGGTGGACTTCTGGTCCGAGCTGCCCCGCAACGACGCCGGTAAACTGCTCAAGCGCGATGTCCGAAAACAGTTTTGGGCCGAGGCCGGCCGCAACGTCTAGGCTACGAGAGGTCGCAGATGACTCAGCCCGCGGCGACGGACGGCGAGCTCCCGACCAGCCTGGCCGAGATTCTGGAACTGACGCCGTTGAGCGGCGACGTCTTCCTCGCGCCAGCCATCGGCGACACCGGCCGGCTCAGCTTGTACGGTGGACAGCTTGTCGCCCAGGCGATTCGCGCGGCCGCCCACACGGTGCCCGAAGGACGGATTGTGCACTCGATGCACGCCTACTTTCTGCGCCCCGGTAGCTCCCGGGAGCCCATCGTGTATCGGGTGCACCGCGATCCCGATGGCGGGAGGTACTCCACCCGCCGGATTGTGGTGAGTCAAAGCACCGAAATATGCTCGCTATCAGCATCGTTCGTTACGCCCAGGGATGGGCCGGAGTTCCAGGCGTCCGAGATGCCGCAGGCGGCCGCGCCCGAACAACTTCCCGTCTACCAGCTCGAGCCGCGACGAACCTTCGACCTGGAGGCGCGGCTTCCCGATGACCCCCAACCCTGGCATCGGTGGCCGACTCGGTTGTGGGGCCGGATCCGTGAACCCCTCAGTGACGATCCCAACATCCACGCGTGTGCGCTGATGTTTCTCTCGGACATGGGCACGGGGTTGTCCAAGGCGCCGGCGGTCAACGAGGTCGGCATTCTGCCCAGCCTTGATCACGCGGTGTGGCTGCACCGGCAATTCAGCGCGAATGACTGGATGCTGCTGGATCTTTCACCAGAGGCAACGGCCGGCGGACGCGGAATGTATAGCGGCCGGGTTTTCGATTGCGACGGCACGCTGCTTGCCAGCCTCGCGCAAGAGTCGCTATTCGACCGTCGGCGGCCTCGTTAACAACGGATCCCAAACAATCTCGCCGTCACTCTCGGCTCTGTAGCGCGCTACCTCATGCGCTAACAACTCGTCTTGGGTGTATGCCGGCGGGACAGGCAATTGCACCGACCTGTCGTGGGTGGGCAGCAGCACACAGGCGGTGGCCGGCGAGGTCACCGCACCGCGCTGATTCTCGCAGCGCAGCGCGACATCCACCACGTGATGGCCAGCCTCAATCCGCTTGCCGGTGACGTGACCACGCACCCAGGTGGTGTCCCCGATGTAGTTAAACCCTCGGTGCTGCACTGACAGTTGCCACAACCACCCGTCGTCGCCCATCCAATCGGTCAGCGCGTGAGCCAGCCATGTCTCGCGCATTGCACCGTAGTCGTAGGACGTCGGCAGCCCAAGTTCGTGCGCGCGTTCGGGTTCCCAGTGCAGACGCTGCACGGTGTCGGGCACATTGAGACGATTGCGAGGGAACAACCCGGGCACCTTGGTCCGCACCCGGTAGGCGAGCTTGTAGGCGCCCGGTGGGGTGAGCTGCATTCCCCAACCCAGGTGCCACACCACCACATCCGTTGTGGTCAACGGGCCCTTCACTTTTACCGGCAACTGTTCGCCGACGGCCACGTCCTCCCAGTAGCGAGGTTGGGCACCCCGGCGGTCCTCGGCAGCATAGATCGCGTCGATCTCCGCGAGCTGGTCGTCGGTGTAGGGCTGTGGCGCCTGCGTTTCCTTCTTGCGGCGCCGAGACGTGTGGCGTTCGGTGTTGACCCAGGTGCCGCGCCGCAGCGCAGTGGGACTGCCGGACCCGTCGGTGTAGATGAATGCGCGCGTGACGTGGGCCGAACGCCCGCCGAACGCACTGGTTTTGGCTGCAACCCCGACTTGGGCACGCAAACACTTCTGTGTGTCACCGATTTTCAGCGGACGCCACCATACGAACTCCATCATCGCCTGATATGAACCCAGACCCGCGAATGGGTCACCTTTGAGTCGCTCCTTCACCTCGGGGCTGGGTGTGGGAGCGCCGTCTTCACCCATGGTGTAGTGGAACGTTGGCGGGGCGATCAGCGCGCCCCATCGCGCCGTTACCGCGTGGCCCCGGTCGCAGAACAATGGGTTGTCGTCGCCGTAGGCGTGCGCGAAATGACGGATCGCATCGGCGGTGACCTCGTAATTGTGCGGAGCGGTTGAAAGCGGTTCGGGCACTCCGTTGCGTAGGCGGGAGCGCTCGATCGCCGCATCCGTCAGCACCCCGAATTGCTCGCTTGCCATCTCGTGTTCACCTATCGAGCATTTGTGCATCATTACCCAAATAAGTTAACTATATGCTACCGTGTACTCCGGGTGTTGCGTATGCTGCCGGCCGTTGGCCCGCACTACAAGCGTCCCTTCCGTTATCGGCCGCGCGGCTCGGATGTGCAAGTCGGGCTATCCGGATGCGCGCCCACCGCGGGTCGTAGCGACTTTGCTGGAGAAGGAAACCTTGCGGGTCCGACGGGCAGGCGACAAGGGAGGTGTGACACTGAGCGGGCCGTTTCACGGTGTCCGGGTAGTGGAGGTGGCGGCATGGACGTTCGTGCCCGGCGCCGGAGCGATCATGGCCGACCTCGGCGCCGATGTGGTCAAAGTGGAGGCGCCTGGCGGCGATCCGCAACGCGGCCTGCGCAATTCACTCAACACCGATGACTCCGCACCCAACCCGTTCCTAGAGATCCCCAACCGGGGTAAACGAAGCATCACCGTTGATCTGCGCGTTCCCGCCGGCCAACAGGTGCTGCGCCGGCTGGTGGACACGGCCGACGTATTTTTGACCAGCTACCTGCCGGCGGTTCGCAAGCGACTCCACCTGGATGTCGACGACCTGTGCGTTGACAATCCACGGTTGATCTACGTCCGTGGCAGCGGTTGGGGCAACGCGGGACCCATGACCGACGCGGGTGGATTCGACATGGCCGCGGCCTGGGCTGCCGCAGGGACCCAGTACAAGCTGACCCCGCCCGGATCCGATCAACCGATCCCGCAACCCGCTGCGTTCTACGATCTGCAGGGGTCGAATTCGATCGCCGGTGCGGTTGCGATGGCACTGTTTCGCCGAGAACGAACGGGTCGCGGCGCTGTGATCGATGTGTCGTTGCTCAACACTGGGATGTGGGCCATGAGCCCCGACCTCGCCGCGGGCGGCGCTGGCGAGCTGCCCAGACAGAACCGGCTGACCGCCAACAACCCGATCGTCAACAGCTACCGCACCAAAGACAACCGCTGGCTGAATCTGGTTTGCCTGCAATCAGATCGGTTCTGGGCCGAGCTGTGTGCACTGCTGGGCCGCGATGACCTCGCCGCCGACCCGCGCTTCGCCGATGCGGCGCAGCGCTACGTCCATCGCGACGTCTGCATCGCCGAATTGGACGACACCTTCGCGGCGCGCACCCTGGCCGAATGGCAGCAACTGCTGGCCGGCTTCAGTGGGGTGTGGTCGACGGCGGCAACCTTCGATGAGGTCCGTCGCAGCGAGCAAGTCGCCGCCAACGGCTATCTGCCCGAAGTCGTCGGCCATGACGGGACACCGTTTCGGCTGGTTGCCCCGCCTTACCAGTTCGACGAACAGCCGACCAGGCCACGTGGGCCGGCACCCGAAATCGGCCAGCACACAGAGGAAGTGCTGCTTGACAGCGGCCTTACTTGGGAGGAGATCAACGCCTGCCGCGAGCAGGGCGCGCTGGGGTGAGTTTAGGCGTAGAGATCGAGCACCGTCTCGGTGGCCAGATCACCCCAGAGCAGGTTTTTTGCCGCCGCCTGCATGTGGGTGCGCCAGAACCGCTCGGCCTCGCCCGCGTCGCCGGCTTCGACCAACCGGACCAGCTTCGCCAATGCCCGGACCAGCTTGCGGAACTGGGTTTCGATTTCCGCAGGCCTATCCGAGGCGGTCACCGCGCGCGACATATGCCGGCTGATCACCTCACGAAGCATCCCGCTGAAGATCGCCAAGGTCTTGTTGCCGCACCGTTCCATGAGCAAGTCGTGAAATCGGTAGACCGCAGCGATCCATTCCCCGAAGTCAGCGTCCTCAACGCCAGCGTTGACCAAGACCGCCAGCGCTCCGACGCTGGCGTTGAGGTCATCGATATCGCGTTGGGTGTGCTCGAGAGCAAGCATCCGCGCCGCCGCCGGCTCAATGACCTTGCGGGCCTCGTGCACGTCGGCCAGGGTGGTCGCGGATAGCTGCAACAACAGTCCGAAGTCCTTAGCCGCCACCGAGGGATCAGGGGTTGCCACCTCTATCCCGCCGCGCGAGCCGCGCCGCACAATAATGAGCGATTCGCTTTCCAGGATGCGGAATGCTTCACGCAACGTCGGGCGTGAGACTCCGAATTGCTTGGCCAGCTCCACCTCGGTGGGCAGCGTGTCACCAGGCTTGAGCGCACCGCGCACAATGTTGGTGCGTATTTGCTCAGCGATGAGTTCGGCGGTTTTAGGAGCACGCACCGGGCGGGGCGTAGCGATGCCTGCGGTCACGGCCCTCCTCAAGAATTAGTCGCAGCGGCGTCGCACCGCCGTCCGGTTTTCAAATACCACAATTACACAAAGAATACTGTACTTGCTGGTGGCGCGAACCTATGTAAATAATATAGGTAATACGGAGGTGTTGCGGATATGACGGTAATGACCAGCAAGCTCTACATCGACGGCAAGTGGGTCGACGGCGACGCCACGGATGAATTGGTAGTGGTCAATCCCGCGACCGAGGACATCATCGGCGTCGTGCCCCAGGCCACCCCTCGCGACGTCGACCAGGCGGTCGCCGCGGCCAGACGGGCTTTCGATGAAGGACCCTGGCCGCAGATGAGTCCGGCCGAACGCGCCAAGGTGATGCTGCGCATGGCTGATGAATTCGTTCGCCGCCGTGACGAGCTGGTCGGGCTCAACATCGCCGAGGCGGGCTCAACACGCGCATTGGCTGAATATCTCCAAGTCCACACGCCCATCGAGCATTTCGCTGACTTGGCTGCACGGGTGATGCCAAGCTTCGACTTTGAGGAACCGCTGCGTCCGGTTCTGGGGCGCGGCATTGGTCAGGGCATGGTGGTGCGTGAGCCCTATGGTGTGGCGGCATTGGTGACCGCGTTCAATTTCCCATTCTTCCTGAACTTGTTCAAGATCGGGCCTGCGCTGGCGGCCGGCTGCACGGTGGTGCTGAAGTGCTCGCCATACACCCCGCTGGAGGCCCTGGTGATTGGTGAAGTCGCCGAGGCGGCCGGGCTACCGCCGGGTACATTGAATATCGTCACCGGCGACGTGGCTGCCGGAGAGGCTCTGACTCGTCACGCCGACGTTGACATTGTCAGTTTCACCGGCTCAGATATGGTGGGCCGCAAGGTTTATGGCCAGGGCGCGGAAACCTTGAAGAAGGTGGTGCTCGAACTTGGCGGCAAGTCGGCCAACATCATTCTCGACGACGCCGACCTTGACAAGGTGATGGCAAGCGTGATGGGCGGATTCATCACTCACGCCGGTCAGGGCTGTGCACTGTTTACGCGGGTCCTCGTACACGAGTCTCTGCACGACGAGCTGGTCGCGAGAGTCAAAGCGGCGCTGGACTACATCGTCATCGGCGACCCTTCCGATCCATCGGTGATGATGGGCCCTTTGATCCGTGAGACGCAACGCCAACGTGTCGAGTCGCTCATCAGGGTCGGCCTTGATGAGGGAGCCCAGATCGCCTACGGGGGCGGTCGCCCAGCGCACCTGGACAAGGGATTCTTCCTGGAGCCGACACTGTTCGTCGGGGTGGATAACGCGATGCGCATTGCCCGCACCGAGTTCTTCGGACCGGTGGGTGTGGTCATTCCATTCCGCGACGAGCAGGAAGCGGTGCGTATCGCCAACGAAAGTGACTACGGGCTGGCCGGCGGTGTGTGGTCAGGCGACCCGTTGCGTGCGTTGGGCGTGGCCCGCCAGTTGCGTGTCGGCATGGTCGTCGTCAACGGCGGCGGTGGCGGGTACAACCCCGACGCCCCGTTCGGCGGCTACAAGAACAGCGGCATCGGCCGCGAGATCGGCGAATACGGGTTGTCGGAGTTTCTGCAGCACAAGGCGATTCATTGGCCCGCCGGTATCGGCTAGGCGACCACACCGGCGTCAATTGCCGGTCTGCGGCCCCAGCAGCGATTGCCGGGTCCGTTCGTGCGCCAGATCGGCCTGGGTGTAGATTACGAGCAGTTGCTGGTTCTCCGCGAGTGGTCATGCCTATTGAGATCGGGCCCACCATTCGAGTGGTCAACATGTCAGTCGCGCCCTAGGGATTGACCGAACAACCTATTGAACGCCTCGGACGAGTCCACATGCTGCCGGTAGCGCTCGCTGCTGCGCTCGAGCAACTCCACGCGTTGTTGCAGCGCCTCCACTCGAGCCGGATCGGCCGTTGGTTCGCTGCGCAACACCGCGAGCCGCTCGCGCTCTACCGCAAGCAACTCGGACAACCGCGCCGAGGCCTCGGCATAAGTGAGCAGATCGTAATCGTCATCAGCGGGGCCTCGCTGACCGCTTGGTGGCGAAATATGCTGTGACACCGTAACTTAGCCCTCCACTCGCAATAGCCTGCGGGCGTTGAGTTCGACGATCGCGTGCGCCTCCTCATCTGGGATCTGCGCCAGTGCCTCTTCGACCCGCTTGCGGCTGTTGGGCCAGTTGGAATCCGAGTGGGGATAGTCCACCTCGATGAGAATGTTCTCGACCCCGATGGTCTCGCGCGATGCCAAGCCGTGCTCGTCGTCGATGAAGCAGCCCCAGAAATGGCGCCGAAATAAGTCCGACGGCCGATCGGTGCGGCTGATGTTCTGATACCAGCGGTGGCGTTCCCACGTCGCGTCAAGACGTTCCAAAAGGTAAGGAATCCATCCGATTCCACCTTCGGAAAGCATGAATTTCAGCCGCGGATGCCGTTGCAGCATGCCTGAGAAGACCAAGTCGGAAACCGCCCACATCAGGTTCGTCGAAAACGTCGCTATGGCCACCGCGAACGGGGCCACCTCGTCGGGCCTGGACGGCCCGACGAACGAGAAGCCGGGGACAAAGCCGCAGGATCCGAAGTGCAAGCACACCGGCATGTCAGCGTCCTCGAGCGCGTCCCACAACGTCTCCCAATGCGTCGGATGGTGAAACGACGGCAGGCCCAGCGGCGCAGGGCTTTCCGGCAACGACACCGCCCTCGTGCCCTTCTGTGCCAGTCGCCCGACCTCTGCGGTGGCAGCCAACGGATCCCAAAAAGGCAGTAGGCCCAATGGAATCAACCTTCCTGGGGCGCTGGCGCACCACTCGTCGGTTTGGAAATCATTCCACGCGCGCACCGCCTGCAGCGCGAGATCCTTATCGTCGGAACGCGCGAAAACTCCGCCGCCGAAGCCGGGAAATGACGGGAAACACAGCGCGCCGTGCACCCCGTCGATGTCCATGTCCTTGATTCGCTCCGCGGCGTCGTAGCAGCCAGGGATCATGTGGTCGTAGCGGACTGGTTCCATCCCATATTCTTCGCGTGGTTTGCCCGCCACCGCGTTGAGGCCGATCTGCGGAAAGAGCTTGCCCTCGTAGCGCCAGACATGGTTACCCTCGGCGGTCTCGATGATCTGTGGGCCCGCATCGCGATACATGGCAGGCAGCCGGTCCAGCCAGACCCGCGGATGCTCGATGACGTGATCGTCGACGGAGAAGATCTCCATCCAGTCCCGCAGTGGCATCGGTCCGGCCCTCTCTCAACCCCTGGAAAATTTAATATACTCTTTTAACTTTATTAGGTGTCGATGCTATTTGTTCAGCCCTTTGGCAGGCCCAGCG
>Ga0123356_10007028_pt1 | contig 11292 bp, 11 predicted proteins | sample TergutEmb28metaG_2_FD_92546 | JGI IMG/M metagenome (GOLD analysis project Ga0123356, IMG submission 92546) | Embiratermes neotenicus P3 segment gut microbial communities from Petit-Saut dam, French Guiana - Emb289 P3 | ecosystem: Host-associated > Arthropoda: Insects > Digestive system > Gut ... | reverse complement strand
TGGTACACGATTCCACCTGCGGTTTTGAAGCTTTACTTATGAAAAAGCCGATGATTGTAATAGATTTACCGACCAGTAAAATAAAAATAAATATTGATTACACCGAAAAAGGCGCCGCGCTTTTTGTGAAAGAGCTTACAGAATTGGAAAATGCGATTGCACTTGCTTTGTATGACAATAATACTAAAGAGCGTTTGCTGAGAGCATGTAAAAATTACGATTCATCTGTCACAGCTTCTAAAAACATCATCTCTTTTATGCACAAACTGCAAGAAAAATAAAAAAGAAGGCAAGGTTATTAAAATGCAAAATTATTCTGATTATAAAATGTCGTTTGAAACCCCAATAATCGAAGCAATGGCAAAAATAAATGCAAATTCACAGGGTATAGTGTTTTTGTGCGACAAGGAAGAAAAAACTATTGCATCGCTGACAGATGGTGACATCCGTCGTCACATTCTTGCCGGAAAATCTCTTGATACTCCCGCTATTGAAGCAGCAAACAAGAATTTTCGATTTATCACTACCGATGATGAATATAAGCATGCGCATAAAATTTGTGCAGATGAATCTTTAACAATGTTACCCAGATTAGATGAAAGTGGATATATTGTTTCTATTTACTTTAAAAATGAAACCAATGTAAGCATAAAACAGCAAATTTCCATTCCGGTTGTTATAATGGCAGGCGGCAAAGGTACGCGGCTTTACCCTTATACAAAAGTCTTACCAAAACCACTTGTACCCATAGGAGAGGATACAATTACCGAGCATATAATGAAAAGATTCGCTGAATACGGTTGTGATGAATTTACTATGATTGTGAATCATAAAAAAAACTTAATAAAAGCATATTTCACCGAAGAGGAGCAGAAGTATAATATAGAATTTGTAGATGAGCTGGTTTTTCTCGGTACAGGGGGGGGGCTGAAATTGATAGAGAAGCAAATGAAAAGCACGTTTTTTATGACAAACTGCGATGTGCTTATATTTGCTGATTACAGCGAAATCTTGACAATGCATAAAAAGTATGATAATATTATTACAATGATTTGCGCCGCAAAAACAATAACAGTGCCATATGGAACATTAGAGTTAAACAGCGATGGCAAAATATCGTCTTTAGTTGAGAAACCGGCTTTATCTTTTCTCACGAATACGGGTATATACGTTATCGAGCCAAGGTTTTTAGAATACATTAAACTTGATGAATTTACCCACATCACAGACAGCATACAAGCATGTATTAATGCAGGTGAGCGAGTCGGCGTTTATCCTATAAGCGATGAACAATGGTCTGACATGGGGCAGCTTGAGGAAATGGAAAAAATGCAACGGCTACTGGGAATATAAAAAGGTAGGATTTATTATGAAGTACTGTATAAAATGTGTTATGCCAGATACACGCCCTGGGATTCTTTTCAATGAAGAAGGTGTGTGTTCCGGTTGTGTTTCCTATGCCAAGCGAACTGGTGTAAACTGGGAAGGAAGATATAAAGAGCTGAAAGAAATCTGCAACAAGTACCGCGGCATGAACGGTCCCGGCGGTTACGATTGTGCTATTGCAGTTAGCGGGGGCAAGGATAGTCATTACCAAGTTTATGTGATGAAAGAAATGATGGGTATGAACCCCATCCTTTTCAGCGTTGAAGATAATTTTACAATGACCGAAGCGGGAAAGCATAATCTCAGAAATATATCAGAGGCTTTCAGCTGTAACATTATTGCTATAAAACCGGATATAAAAACGCAAAAAATTCTTATGCGAAAAACCTTTGAAAAGTTTGGAAAGCCGACATGGCTGCTCGACCGCTTGATTTACACTTATCCGTTAATTATGTCGTTAAAATTTAACACTCCGCTACTTGTATACGGAGAGAATGTAAGCTACGAATATGGTGGTGCAGACTCCGAGGAGACTTACTCTGCTAGAGAAATACTTAAAAACGGTGTAGCATCCGATATTTCTATGGTAGATTTACTGGGTGACGGCATTACAGAAAAAGAACTTGTTTTAACCGTTGCTCCGTCAAAAGAAGAACTCGATAAACTTGACCCGATATATCTGAGTTATTATCTGCCGTGGAATTCGTATTCCAATTATATATTTTCAAAAAGCCGCGGTTTCCGTGATTTAACCCATGAGTGGAATCGTACAATGTGTATTGAGAATTACGACCAGATTGACTCCATTGCATATTTTGTACACGCATGGATGAAATACCCAAAATTCGGACATGCTTCCGCAACCGATTATTCATCCCGTTTTATAAGATATGAAATGTTGACACGCGAAGAAGCTATTAAGCTCGTAAAAGAAAAAGACCATGCTCTCGACCCGAAATGCGTCAATGATTTTTGCAATTTTACAGGATATACAGAAACAGAGTTTTGGGCAGTCGTTGAAAAATTCTATAATCGCGATTTGTTTGAAAGAGATAAATATGGACGTTGGGTTTTAAAAAATCCGTTATAGAAAGGAATACTCCTTGAGAAATAAATTACTGCTTATCGGGGCAGGTGGGCATTGTCGTTCAATTATAGACAGCCTCGACACAAGCATTTACACCGATATTGCTATACTTGACGAAGCGTTATCCGTAGGGAAAAAGGTAAATAGTATTCCGGTCATCGGAACAGATGCGGACGCTACAGCCTTGTTTGAAGCGGGATATAATAATGCTATAATTGCTCTTGGTAGTATCGGAAATCCAGCAATGAGGATTAAATTATATCAAAAATATAAATCTATCCGTTTTAACTTTCCGGCGATAATTGATTCCACTGCAATAATATCAAAGATTGCAATAATCAGCGAGGGCGTATTCATCGGAAAGGGTGCTATTGTAAATACCGGCGCGCAATTAGGTGCATGTTGTATTATTAATACAGGCGCAATTATCGACCATGATTGCACCATAGGGGATTTTGCGCATATTAGCCCTGCTGCAAGATTATCAGGAGGGGTTCGCATAGGAAATAATTCCCATATAGGCGTTGGAAGTACCATTGTACAATCAATCAATATTGGAAATAATACAATTATCGGAGCCGGTAGCGTCGTCACAAAAGATATTCCCAATAATGTTGTAGCTATCGGAATTCCGTGTAAACCAATTAAACCAAACGAGGTGAGCGAATGAAAACTCTAATCATTGCCGAAGCCGGCGTTAATCATAACGGCTGCCTTGAAACCGCAAAAAAGCTGATTGATGTAGCTGCAAAAGCCGGTGCTGATATTATTAAATTTCAAACATTTAAAGCGGAAAATATTGCTTCAAAATTTGCAAATAAAGCGGCATATCAGGAAATAACTACCGATGCGTCTGAAAGTCAGCTTGCTATGCTGAAAAAATTAGAACTCTCTCAGGAAGCGCATACAGAGCTGATTAATCATTGTGAAGAGCGCAGAATCCAATTTCTTTCTGCGCCGTTTGATATTGAAAGTATAGATTTTCTCGAGAGCTTAAATATTCCTTTTTGGAAAATTCCGTCGGGTGAAATCACAAATCTGCCGTACTTATTACGAATTGCAAAAACCGGAAAAGATATAATTTTATCAAGCGGTATGAGTACACTTGAAGAAATACGCAGTGCAATTGAAATATTGCGGGAAAACAACTCAGGAAAAATCACAGTATTGCATTGCAATACCGAATATCCCACACCTTTTTCTGATGTGAATTTATGTGTAATGGAAACTATTCAACGTGAACTTGGTGTAGATGTAGGCTATTCCGACCACACTAAAGGTATCGAAGCAGCAATAGCCGCAGCAGCGCTCGGCGCAGTGCTTATTGAAAAGCATTTTACACTTGATAAATACATGGAGGGCCCCGACCATAAGGCGAGCCTTGAACCCAATGAGCTTACCGCGATGGTTTCTGCGATTCGTAATGTTGAAATGATGTTGGGAAAAAGCATAAAAGAACCATCTCCATCTGAGCAAAAAAACATGGTTATCGCACGCAAAAGCATAGTCGCAAAGTGCGAAATTAAAGCCGGCGAAACTTTCAACGAAAACAATATAACCGTTAAGCGTCCGGGGAACGGTATTTCTCCGATGAAATGGTTTGAAATATTAGGGCAAAAGGCTTTACGCAATTTTATGGAAGACGAGTTGATAGAATTATGAGAAGTGTATGCGTTGTAACTTCTACCAGAGCTGACTACGGCATTTTGCGTCCGTTGTTAAGCAGACTTCAAGAGATTAATGGTATAGATTTACGTATTGTTGTAACGGGGATGCATCTTTGTGACAGACATGGTAACACTTATACAGAAATAGAAAATGATGGTTTTTCTATCCACAAGAAAATAGCTATTCAATTATCATCTGATACACGCTCAGCAATGACAAAATCAATGGGTATGGCTTTAAATAATTTCTCGGATTATTTTATGGAACATATACCGGATTTACTTGTTCTTCTCGGCGACCGATACGAGATTATGGCTGTAGCGTGTGCAGCGGCGAATCAACTTATACCAATCGCTCATATTCACGGTGGCGAAACTACTGAGGGTGCAGTTGATGAGTTTTATCGTCATTCAATCACTAAAATGAGTGCGCTTCACTTTACAAGCTGTGAGGCATATCGCAAGCGAGTGATTCAACTTGGAGAACAGCCGAACAGTGTTTACAATGTCGGTGCGCTTGGTGTTGAAAATGTTATGAAAACCCCGCTCTTATCACTTGAAGAATTATCTGAAAGTATTGATTTTACACTTGAAGTTAATAAATACTGCGTCGTTACATTCCACCCCGTAACGCTTGAAAATAACGCAGAGGAACAACTTCGCGAATTAATGTCAGCTATTGACAATTTTCCTGATATGTGCTACATTATAACAGGCGCGAATTCCGACGCAGGCGGGCAATTAATTAATGAATTATGGGAAAATTACGCCGCGAATCATAATAATTGCCTGTTCGTTAATTCCCTTGGTGTATTGCGCTATCTTTCCGCATTAAAGTACTGCGCCGCAATGGTCGGTAATTCATCCAGCGGTATACTTGAGGGTCCCGCCTCGAAAATTCCTGTTGTCGACATAGGTGACCGGCAAAATGGCAGAATTCACGCAGATAATATAATTCATTGTGAGCCTAAACGCACGGATATTATCAAGGCGATGGAAAAAGCGTGCTCGCCGAAATTCAGGGAAATGTGTAGGACAGTAAACAACCCGTATGGTGACGGAAACACGTCTGAACGTATTACAGAAATAATAACGGACAAGCTCGAAAGCGAGATTTTGTTAAAAAAGAAGTTTTATGACATTGACTTTGAGGTGTGAGCATATGGAAGTTGTCGTTATAGGTCTGGGCTCAATGGGAAAAAGGCGGATTCGTCTTTTGCAACAAAGTTTTAAGTCTATTAATATCTGCGGAACAGATATGTTGGAAAGCCGCCGTCAGGAAGCAACCGATGCGTTTGGAATCGCTGTATATCCAACACTTGAAGAAGCATTATCAACACCATGCGATTGTGCATTTGTCTGCACTGCTCCTCTTTCACACAGCCGGATTATATTGAAATGTCTTTCGGTGGGACTACACGTGTTTACCGAATTAAATCTTGTCAGCGATGATTACATTGAAATGATTCGTTTAGCTGACGAAAAGAAAAAAACATTGTTTCTGTCTTCAACTTTTTTATATCGGGAAGATGTAAACATTTTGATAAACCGAATTAAAAATGAAAAATCTCTTCTTTCATACACATATCATGTAGGGCAATATTTACCTGACTGGCACCCCTGGGAATCACACAACAGTTTTTTTGTAGGCGAAAAACGCACCGGTGGCTGCCGCGAATTGCTTGCTGTTGAATTGCCGTGGTTGTTGAGGGCTTTTGGTGATATAAAAACTATTTCGACGCGCAAATATACAATGTCATCATTGGAATTGCCGTATCCGGATACGATTTTTGTACACACAGAGCATGTTGACGGTGCTAAAGGTCAGCTTTTAATAGATGTTGTAACGCGTGTTCCGGTGCGGCATTTTGAGGCGTTTGGTGAAAATATGCAGTTAGAATGGCGGGGGAAACCAGAAGATATTTGGGTTGCGGCTTCCGATTTCAGCAAAATGGAAAAAACGGATTTGAACAATCAACCGCAAAGGCAAAGCGGTTACCGCGATTTTATAGTAGAAGATGCATATAGTGAGGAAATAAAAGTGTTTTTTGATGTAATTCAAAATAAGTGTAAACCTAAATACACCTTTGAAGATGATATACGTACGCTTGAGATTATTGATGAAATATTGGGGGCTGAATATTGAAGATATGTATGGTAGGTATGGGTTCCATCGGAGTTCAACACACAAGAAACCTTACCTTTTTATTAAAAGAAAAAAATATTGGTTTTCAAATAGATACGCTTCGTACACAGGGAAAATCTTTGCCTGATGATATTAATGAGCTAATATTAAGCGTTTATTCATCATTCGATGATTTACCTTTTGATTATGATATAATTTTTTTAAACACTCCTACTAATTTACACTTTGAACATCTTAAAAGCGCAATTAATCACGCACGGCATATTTTTATAGAGAAGCCGCTATTTGACCGCTTGGATTATCCGTGGCAGAATTTACCCCTACGAGGGGATGGTGTTTATTACGTTGCGTGTCCTCTTCGTTACAGTGGCGTTATTAATTATATAAAAGATATTGTTGAATCGGAGCGAATCTTTTCCGCGCGTAGCATATGTTCATCGTATCTTCCCGACTGGCGCCCGGGAACCGATTATCGTAAATGTTACAGCGCGAGAGCAGACCAGGGCGGCGGTGTACGTATAGACCTTATACATGAATGGGATTATTTATGTTATCTGTTTGGAACGCCAAACAGAATACAACAATTCTTTGGAACTTATTCTGACTTAGAAATTACGAGCGAGGATTTAGCAATATACATCGCAGAATATTCTAATAAGCTTGTCAGCCTTCATCTCGATTATTTTGGACGAGCAAAAAGACGCGAAATCGAATTATATACAGCTAATGATGTTATAATTGGCGACTTATACAGTCAAAATATTCATTATGTAAAAGAAGACCGAATAATATCTCTACCCCAAAGCAGAGAAGAAATGCAACAAGCAGAATTGAACACTTTTTTAGATATGATACAAGGAAGAATTGAAAACCATAACACTATAGCAAATGCGGTTAACACGTTACGCATAACATTAGGAGATGTATAATACATGAATATTTTGTTTACAATTTGCGGAAGAAGCGGCTCAAAGGGAGTAAAGAATAAGAATTGCAAAGATTTTTTAGGTGTGCCATTAATCAATTATACATTGGCAGCAATAACGCTTTATCAGGAACAGCAAACCGGAGATATAATTTACGTTTGCCTTAATACAGACAGCGAAGAATTAATAGCCTTGACACACAAGCAATACCCAAATATAGATATAGTTCCCCGTGATTCAAAGCTTGCCGGCGATAATGTAGCAAAGCTACCTGTAATACAGGACAGCCTGCGTCAAATGGAAGTTATCAGGAACACACATTATGATTGTGTGGTGGATTTAGATATAACCTCACCACTACGAACCGTTCAGTATATAAAAGAGGCAATCGAAAAAAGACAATCGGGTGATTATGACGTTGTGTTCTCGGTAACGGAAGCAAGACGGAATCCATATTTTAACATGGTAAAACTAAATTCCGACGGAAGTTGTGAAAAAGTGATTCAATCGAATTATACGGCAAGACAGCAAGCGCCTGCATTATTCGATATGAACGCCTCGATTTATGCTTATGACCCTGAATTTCTGAAAACAAATACATCAGGTTTACTTTTCGACGGTAAATGCTCTTTTATAGAAATGCCGGACACCGGAATTCTTGATATTGATAGCGAACGGGATTTTTTTATGTTGGAAGCTATTGCAACGCATATCGCTACACACGATAAAAATTTTACAATAGTGGTGAAAGAAGCGAAAAAGGAGACAAACAATGAATAAAATATTAGTTACCGGCTCTGACGGTTTTATCGGTAGTCATCTGACCGAAGAGCTTGTCCGTACCGGAGAAAAAGTAAAAGCATTTGTTTACTATAACTCATTTAACACATGGGGCTGGTTGGATACGCTTCCGAATGAAATATTAAACGAAATTGAAATCTTTCAAGGCGATATTCGCGACCCGAACGGTGTGCGTGAAGCGATGAAAGACATCGATGTCGTTTATCATTTAGCCGCGCTGATTGCAATTCCGTTCAGTTATCACTCTCCCGATTCTTACATTGATACTAACATTAAAGGTACGCTCAATGTTTTACAAGCGGCACGTGATTTAAACACAAAACGCGTCCTTGTTACGTCAACATCTGAGGTTTACGGCACAGCGCAATACGTGCCTATCGACGAAAAGCACCCTTATCAAGGACAATCGCCGTATTCAGCAACTAAAATCGGCGCAGACAGATTAGCGGAAAGCTTTTACCGTAGCTTTAATCTGCCGTTAACTATCGTCAGACCTTTCAACACTTACGGGCCGCGGCAATCGGCGCGCGCGGTAATCCCGACGATTATTTCTCAGCTTTTCGCCGGAGAAACTCAAATTAAACTCGGAGCACTTACTCCCACCCGTGATTTTAATTATGTCGAGGATACCGTTTCAGGTTTTATGGCAATCGCTGCCGCAGAAAACACAATCGGAGAAGAAATAAATATCTCTACGAATCAGGAAATCTCAATAGGAAAACTCGCTGAAACCATAATCAGTCAAATTAATCCAAAAGCCGAAATTATATGCGACGAGCAAAGGTTACGCCCTGAAAACAGCGAGGTTGAGCGTTTGCTGGGATGTAATAAAAAAATTAAAGCATTGACCAATTGGGAACCGGAATTTTCTTTTGAACAAGGAATCGCAGAAACAATCAGTTGGATGAAAAGTAATATGGATAGTTATAAAGCGGAAATATATAACTTATAGGGGGAGTTCATGGATAAATTTATACCTCTTTCTGTTCCAAATTTAAAAGGCAATGAATTAAAATATGTCACAGATGCTATAGAAAAAGAATGGGTTTCTACAGGCGGGAGTTATATTACCGAGTTTGAAAGGCAATTCGCCGCTTACGCAAAGGTTGACGAGGCTGTTGCCTGTCAAAGCGGAACGGCGGCACTGCATCTTTCGCTTATTTCGTGCGGTATCAGTAACGGCGATATTGTCATCGCTCCAACGCTTACGTTTATCGCGGCAGTAAATCCGATTTCTTATGTAGGCGCAGAGCCTGTGTTTATGGATTGCGATGATTCGCTTAACATGGATATGAATAAGCTTGAGCAGTATTTATCTGAAGAGTGTGATTTTATTGATAAAGTATTATATGATAAATCACTCAATAAACCCGTAAAGGCGGTTTTAGTTGTCCATGTGTTCGGAAATAATGCCGACATGGAAAAGTTAATGCAATTCGCCGAAAAATATAATCTTATTATTATAGAAGATGCAACAGAAGCAGTCGGAACATTTTACACTGCCGGCAAATACGAAGGTAAAATGCTCGGCACAATAGGCGATATGGGCGCATATTCATTTAACGGCAACAAAATAATAACCACCGGCGGCGGCGGCATGATAGTTTCTAATGATACACCAAGACTTACACGTGCAAAGCACTTGTCCACGCAAGCAAAGACCGATGAGATTTATTTTGACCATGACGAAGTTGGGTACAATTACCGTATGACAAATTTGCAAGCAGCCTTAGGTGTCGCACAGCTTGAACAGCTTGAAAGCTTTATCGAAACTAAGCGAAGTAATTATTTCTGTTATATTGAAAGCGGAATATCTTTATTACCCTTTAACAGCGACATAAGACCGAATTATTGGTTTTATAGTTACGAATCACAAGACCGTGACGGCTTAATTAAAAGTCTCGCCGAAAATGATATACAAGCACGACCTATATGGAAATTGATTCACACTCTGCCGATGTACGAAAGATTTAAGGCGTATAAGATAGGTAAAGCTGTCAGTTTTTATGAGAGAGTTGTGAATCTACCATGTAGCTCGAACATAAAGAAGAATGAGGTTGAACAAGTTGCAAAAGAAATAAAAAACTTGATATAATTTTGCAAATTAAAGCAAAGAGGTTTTAATATGGCGATATTAGTAACCGGCGGCGCAGGCTACGTCGGCAGTCACATCAACAAAATGCTCTCTCAAAAAGGCTACGACACGATTGTTTACGACAATTTAGTATATGGTCACGAAGAAGCCGTAAAGTGGGGAAAGCTCATAAAAGCAGATTTAACCGACACCGAAGCGCTCGAAAAGGTTTTTAAGAATAATACAATAGAAGCGGTTTTCCATTTTGCGGCGTATGCTTACGTCGGTGAAAGCGTCACAGACCCTGCAAAATACTACACAAACAACGTCGTAAATACAATAAATCTGCTCGACGCCATGCGCCGTAACGATTGCAATAAAATTATTTTTTCAAGCACTTGCGCGACTTACGGCACGCCTGAAAAACTCCCGCTTACTGAGGATATGCCGCAGAATCCGATTAACCCTTATGGCGCGTCAAAGCTAATGGTAGAGCGGATATTTAAAGACTATGGCAGAGCTTACGGCTTGAAATTCGTCGCACTCAGATACTTCAACGCGGCAGGCGCAGACCCCGATGGTGAAATCGGCGAAAAACATAACCCTGAAACTCATTTAATCCCGTTAGTGCTTGATGCAGCGAGCGGAAAACGCGCAGACATTAAAGTTTTCGGCACAGATTATCCCACGAAGGACGGAACCTGTATAAGAGATTATATTCACGTTTGGGACTTGGCGGACGCGCATTTGCGAGCATTTGAGTATCTTAAAAATGGCGGCACGAGCGACTTCTTCAACTTAGGCAACGAGTGCGGAACTTCGGTGCTTGAAATCATAGAAGCGGCGCGGAAAATCACAGGCAAAGAAATCACGGTGGTTAATGCAGAAAGGCGCGAAGGCGACCCGCCTGTGTTAGTCGGAAGCTCGGCGAAAGCGAAAGAAATTCTCGGCTGGAATCCGCAGTTTGATGTTGAAAAGATGTGCGAAGATGCGTGGGGGTTTGCCACGCGAACAAGCCAGTTTCCTACAATTATGTAATTAATTCTCCTTTTACCGCATATAAATCTGGTAAGAACCGATTTAGCGGAGGGGCGATAAGTGAAACGTAAGATTATAACAGCTCCCGACTTTGGGACGAAGCAGGAAAGATGTGTAAGTCTGGGAAAGTATATCATCGGTAACAACGCGACTGTAAGAGAAGCCGC
>Ga0123356_10007027_pt1 | contig 11292 bp, 7 predicted proteins | sample TergutEmb28metaG_2_FD_92546 | JGI IMG/M metagenome (GOLD analysis project Ga0123356, IMG submission 92546) | Embiratermes neotenicus P3 segment gut microbial communities from Petit-Saut dam, French Guiana - Emb289 P3 | ecosystem: Host-associated > Arthropoda: Insects > Digestive system > Gut ... | reverse complement strand
GGTAGGTTTAATTCTTTGCGGATTTTATTCCACACATGAAATAAAGCATGTACAGTAAATCCGGAGCTGCCTGCTGCTGTGTCAATTATATACTCGCCCTCTTTGGGGTTCATCATTTTCACACACATATCGATAACATAACGCGGAGTGAAATATTGACCTTTTTCTCCCTTTTGAGATTTACTCATTAAATATTCAAAAGCATCATCAACTACATCAAGATTATTGTTAAATAATTTTATGTCCTGCAGAGTAGATACACATACTGCAAGATGTGATGGAGTTAATATGATTTTGTCACTATCATCAAAAATCCCAACCCATTTTAACTTTGCAAGTTTAAATAATTCATCAATTTTTTCTTTTAACTCGCTGTCGGTGTCTGCTGTGTTTCTGAACTTTAAGTAGTAGTTTTTATCTTTAGCTCCCGAAAACTCGTCATACAGTTTTGAAAAAAGCAATTTAAATATCTCTTCAAAACTATCAACACCGGCATTTGCAAGCACTTCATCTTCTATTTCAATTATTAAATCACGCAGAGCACGTCTTTCTTTTTCTATTTTGTCTCGCTGCTTTAGCTCATCATATGTTATTCGCTCACCTAATATGTCAGACAGTTTTTCTGAAGCTTTTGGTATATCGGTTAACTGTTTAAAGTGATTCGGATCAATACGATTGTAACAGGAAACCTGCTCTCCGTTTGTCCAAACTGCAATCGGAGCACCTGTCGCATTTGTGTATGATTTTAGTTGTTCTTTTCCGTCCTTTAGCTTCGGCTTTTTAACCTCGACAATAATATATACAGCCGTTGGATTTAGTTTATCCATTACAACTATATCAGCACGTTTAGTTTCTCGTCCGAAAGTTACGGTATATTCGACCTGTAAACGGTCTATAGGATATCCATAACCGTTTAATAAACGGTGAAGATAAAGCTGGCGCACAAACTCTTCCGGCGTCAGCTTGATTTCCTTTTTTCTGACAATGCAGGTTATATAAAAAGCTTCCTTAGTATTACCCTTTGCAGCACGTAATGTAATACCACGCTCTATTGCAGATATTTCCTCATCGGAAAATAATGCATCACTATAGTCGGTATTTGTTAAAATATCTTTTACCATCATGGCGAACCCTCCTCATTTTACTTTATATAATATAGATAAAAATCTTTCAATAGTATTCGAATAATGTTAATATGTGTTAAGCAGAGTGATGATTATTCCGAATTATCATATAGTAATAGGTATATGACAATGAATAATAACACAAAAGACAAAAATATTCGCTGTGTACTTAAAGACACTTTAATACAGGAATTATATAATCTCAACAATAAAACCGACAATAAAGCTCGGTTATTTTCTGAATTTGGAATAGACCATGGAGATTTTCGCATCGATATTATAACAGTTAACGGAGATATTCATGGATACGAAATTAAAAGTGACGCCGATTCATTAATAAGATTACCGGAACAAGCAGAGGCATATAATAGAGTTTTTAATAAAGTTACATTAGTTGTCGGCATTGCTCATGTATTTGAAGCTTTGTTTATAATACCGGACTGGTGGGGTGTAAAACTGGCAAAAGGTTGTAGTGATGGTTCAGTTATACTCAGGGATTTGCGCGAGGCACTACCTAATCCGGCTCAAGATATGATGTCACTTGCGAAACTCTTGTGGAAGCAAGAAGCGTTAGATGTGCTTGAAACTCTTGGAGCATCAAAGGGTGTAAAATCAAAAAAACGAGACGATGTATACAAGCGGCTTATTTCTGTTGCAGATGAAAGTTTGATACAAGAAACGGTGATTGATAAACTATTTAATCGTTCAGCTTGGCGAGTTGATCAACCACTACTGCAATATGGTGGTTGATTCCCGCACGAAGCCATTGTGTTGTATTACCGGTTCCCCCGTGTTTACCTTCGGGGTTTTTATTTTTTTGTTTTATATATCCTGCAAAGTACTGTCCTTTTTCATCAATAAATTTATCACCGGCACTAAACTGTGCGCCAAATTGTTTGAAATCGCTGTGTTTGCACAGAAGAGATGCATTGGCTAAGTAGTGTTCGTATTGACCAACACCACCTTTGTAGAAGTTCCATTTATCCGGCAGAGTATACTTGATTGTAGCAGTAGATTTGTAGCTTAAAACATTTTCGTTATAAACCGGATGCCGAATAGTATAGTCTGCATATATAGGAACTCTTTCAATTCCATCACTTGCATGAGATAACCAACCCAACCAATCATCACGGTTTTGTTGATTATATTCATCTTGTTTAAATTGAGACATATCTATTGGAAATGCTCCTCCTGCCAGTATCAACCTGTTGAAAGAAGCAATAGAATTTATTTGCTTAATACTATTATAAGCATGGCGATAATCATTAGTATTAACATTTTCTTTTAAATCAATTAGAAGATTAATGTTACTATAATTAAATCCGCTATTATTTATAAAATAGTCAATTATACTATTTACTTCATTTATATCCCGAAGCTCGATATTATTTACTCTTATGCAAATTTGTGATAATGAGTATTTCTTTGAAATACCTACCATAGACTCTCCGAATTCATTGTTGTCTGCTGTGAGGTTAATTACCGGTATAAATTCTAAATGCAGTAAAGCTGCATTTTTGCAAAGCTCTTCAGCAAAAGTAATACGTAAATCTTTTTGTAATGGTATTAATGTAAAATCAGCAAAAAATATTCGCCCGTCACCCCAATTAAATAGAATATCTTGAGGGATAGATAAGATTGATTTTTGCATAAGTTTTTCTCTTATTGTTATTCCGTTTTTTTCATCTTTTTTTGATAATTGAGGGGGTACTAATTCAAACAAGGGTAGAACATTATCCTTTTGAGAGAGTCTCAAATCATGCAACGCTCCCATCTCGGCAGCTTTCCACTTTAGTATTGGTGTATATATAGATTTGCTGTTAATTACCATTTCTCATCCTCAAACTGATCTCTAACAGTAAATTTTCCTACATAGTTAGATAAATATTTCCAATTACCATTTTCATATCTTGCTTTTCCTGCAACAATTGCTACATGAATACCAAGCTCATTGGCTAAAGTTAATGCAGCTAACGGTGATGGAATAATTCTTGCCGGACTTACTTCCCATTTTCTGCTGTCAACAAGAGCTTCTCCGGCAAGAAAATCGGCTTCGTTTTCGATGTCAGACAAATTTTCATTTTTAGCATCAAAGTCATCATATATGAAGGTTTCATCTATATTTGAATGTAACGCTATATGAGATAACTCATGCATCAGTGTAAACCAGAAATTGTCTAATCTATTGTGGCGCAGTGTTAACCCTATAATAGGATTATTGTTATCTTCAAAGATAACTGCTCCGTCTAACTTTGTTCCTGTTAATGCGGGTTCAATAATAACTTTTATCCCATCTTTAAGAAGGTGCGCTATTGCTCTTTTTACACCGTTTTGCTCATCAGCACTAATCTGAGCAACACAGCGCATATACTCCAAGTTTACAGTGTCTTTTATATATTTACCGGTTTGTATAAGCGAAGCTTTGTCCATAACCCTATTAGCCCAAGCAACCATTAAATATGCATTTGCGTTATAATCTGTACGGAACTTAGATTTCCTAAATAACGCACTCGGTTGTAAGCTATGTCTTGCAAACAATCTTTCTATCATAGCAGGACGATCGGTTATATTTTCTTCTCCGAAATAACCACGAGATAACATTTGCTTAAAAACAGGTGTTGGTATATTGATTGAAAACTCGTTTTCATTTCTATCTTTTTTAAGAAGTGCTTTTTCGGGTATGCCAAGACCTGCAGAGAGTGCGTTTATCATATCTACAGTTAATGAACGTTTACCGGATAGTACTTCTGATACACGACTGGCGCTACCTAAGTACACAACAAGGTCAACAGGACGTAAATCCTGTTGTTCCATACGGAATTTTATGGCATCAATAGCAGACGGAATATCCATTGGGAAATTATCTTTTTCATAATTGCTAATCAGTGTGGCGAGTATAGCTAATTGATCAGCTTCATCAGTATTTGGAGCGGGATCTGCTACTACTAACTCTTGTGCATAAACAAGAGCTTCTTCGTAGTCGTTATCATTTCTGATTGGTTTTAGTCTTTTTTCCATCATTTAATCTCCCACTTATCATATTCTTTGTGAGTTCCAATCTTAATAATAATTGCTATACCATTTTGATAGGTAATTTTTAACCATACTCGATATTTATTGCCACATATGTTAAACACAACATTATCATTGCCAATTATACTCGCTTTTGGGTAGTGAGCAGTTATATCTTGAGGTGTTTTCCAGTCTGCCGACTCAATTTCCAAAACTAATGCTTCTATTGATTTCTTACTGTCAGCATGTTTTTTTGCGAAATCGATGACTTTCTTTTTTCCGAGTAGCACCATTTTGTTTTCGTGCTCCTTTCGTAGTTACCATATCGGTAATGTATCATAATGTACGTCGCTTGTCAAGTGCTGCTAAAACTTAATTTCTATTTTTTGCACTTGGCTCCGGATGATAACTTATTTTATTAATAAAACGACGTGTATACGAGAACTGACAAATTTGTTATATTACTCATTTTTTAATTGATTTTCTTAACGTTTTTGTGTATAATGCATAGTTGAGTGATTATATTTAATGGGAGGGAATCGTAATAGATATCGTTAAATCAGATGACTCATTATGTACCGGTTGTAATAGATGTGTTCGTGAGTGCCCGGTAGAAACAGCAAACATTACAACCCAAACTGAATCCGGAGAGATAAAGGTCAGTATTGACGATGTGAAATGTATTCTCTGCGGACGCTGTATTGAGGCATGCAAACATGATGCAAGATATTATACAGATGATTCCGAACGCTTTTTTGAAGACTTAAAAAACGGCTTGCAGATTTCTCTTATAGTTGCTCCTTCCATTAAGACTAATATACCTGATTATAAACGCCTTTTCACCTGCTTGAAGGAGATGGGCGTGAACTTAATTTATGATGTTTCCATGGGTGCCGATATATGCATATGGGCACATCTTAAGCATATAGAAAATAATGCAGTTTTGCCTTTGGTAACAGCACCTTGTCCGGTTATTGTCAATTATTGTCAAAAATATAACAACAAACTGCTTGATAATTTAGTTCCGGTTCATAGCCCCATGGCTTGTACTTCTATATATATGAAAAAATATATGAGTATAAATGATAAAATTGCTGCTCTTTCACCATGTTTGGCAAAAGCTATTGAGTTTGAAGATACCGGACTTGCCGATTATAATGTCACTTTTGAAAAACTGTTAAAATATATTAATGATAATAATATTATACTGCCAAAAGAGGAGACCCTGTTTGATCACGAGGAGAGCAGGCTTGGTTCTTTGTTTCCGATGCCCGGAGGACTCAAGGATAATATTGAGTATCTCAGGGGAAAGACATATCACATAACCAGAGCAGAAGGACTTCATGTATATGGGTTATTGGACGAATATTCACAAACCCCGTTAAAGTTTCTCCCTGATGTTTTTGATGTGCTCAGTTGTGATGAAGGCTGTAACTTAGGGCCGGCTTATTCACACGACAGAAGTATGTTTGAAATAGGAAAAACCATGTATAACGCCGGCAAAAAAGCAGCTTCAAGCATCATGCGCGGCCATTATACCGCCTTGCACACAGAGTACGACAACACTTTTGAGCTTTCTGACTTTACAAGAAAATATATACATACCCCTCTTCATGTACCGGAAATTGCCGATTCTGACATTGAAGAAGCTTTTATGCTTTTAGGGAAGTACGACTTTGCATCCCAGCACATTGACTGCAGCGCATGCGGAAGTGACACATGCTATAAAATGGCAAGAGCGATTGCGCTCAATGTAAACATACCAGACAACTGCTTAGTAAAAACCAAAGACGATGCATATAAAAACCAGGAGCTCAGCATGGCGGCTCTCGGGCAAATAGCGGCATACGAGAAAATGCACGAAGCGGACACCCGTATGCTTATGATTCTTAACGCAAATCCGCATATAACATTACTTTTTAACAGTTCTTATGCTTTAGTTGATTGCAATCCTGCGGCAATTGCATATTTTAATCTTAAATCAAGAGACGATCTGCTTGCAAATTTTGAAGATTTATTAAAAAGTTACCTGCCGGAAATTCAGCCTTCCGGGCTCAACCTATCACTTATGGACAGGCTGTCCGAAGCGATGCAAAAGGGAAATATTAAGTTCGAGCTTATGCTTATTGTGAATAATAAATCCCGATATCTTAAAGTCGAAATGAAAAAAATCCCTTACGAAAAAAGCCACGCAATCGTAGCTTATATCCAAGATGTCACCGAAGCAAACGACAGAGAAAATATGCTCGCCCTTGCCCGCCAGAAGGCAGAAGCGGCAAATAAAGCAAAGAGCATGTTCCTGAGTCATATGAGTCATGAAATCCGCACACCTATGAGCGCAATTATCGGCATGTCAACGATAGCTGAAGTAACCGATGATGCTGAGAAAAAAGAAAAAGCGATAAGCAAAATAAAAGATGCATCAGTTCATCTGCTTGGTGTTATTAATAACATTTTGGACATGTCAAAAATCGAAGCTGAAAAGCTTGAGCTTGTAACATCCACCTTTGATTTCGAAGATGTTCTTGAAAAATCTGTAGACATGCTCAGTTATCGAATTGAAGAAAGACTGCAGAAATTCACCATTTCGCTCGATAAGGATATTCCGAAAACGTTAATCGGCGATGAGCAGAGGCTTGCACAGGTAATTGTCAACTTGCTCTCAAATGCCGTTAAATTCACACCCGAGGGTGGTACAATCAGTTTGGATGCAAAGCATTTGACCACAAAAAAAGGTATTTGTCAGCTCCAAATCAGCGTAGAGGATTCCGGTATCGGCATGACACAGGAGCAAATGCGCCGACTCTTCGAATCGTTTGAACAAGCTGAAGCTGAAACCTCGCGAAAATACGGCGGTACAGGTCTTGGTCTTGCATTATCCAAAAACATTGTGCAGATGATGGATGGTGATATTTGGGTTGAGTCCGAGCCCGGCAAGGGTTCCAAGTTTACTTTTAACGTCACATTAAAATGCAACGGTGAGACAGTAAAGAAAATTGATGTCACGGACGAGGCAGATGGCGACGATGATTACACGGGCAAGTCAGTGCTGCTTGTTGAGGATATGGAAATTAACTGTGAAATTATTCTTGCTTTGCTCGAGCCGACAAATGTACATGTAGAGTGTGCTGACAGCGGTGAAAAAGCATTGGAGATGTTTAGAGCGGCACCCGATAAATATGATTTGATTTTTATGGATATCCAAATGCCCGGAATGGACGGTTATGAAACCACACGTTGCATAAGAAATCTGGAGGTTCCGAGCGCACTTAAGATTCCTATTGTTGCTATTTCGGCGAATGTTTTTAAAGAAGATATTGATCAGTGTTATGAGTCGGGCATGAATGGCCATATCGGCAAGCCTGTTTATGTAGATGAGCTTTTTGCTCAGCTGCGAAAGTACTTGAGGTGAAGCATAATGACAAAAATTACAGACATTAAAGGTAAGTGGGCTCTTGTTACCGGGGCGAGCCGAGGAATAGGATTTTTGATTGCCAAATATTTAGCCGAAAAAGGGTGCAACCTGATTCTCCATGGCAGAACTCCCGAAAGCACTGAAAATATTTCACGTGAAATTTCTTCCCTCGGCATTGAAAACTACTGTGTAGCTGCCGATTTTGAAGACTTAGCACAGATTCAAGAAATGCTCGCTGAAATTGACAAAAAAGGAACACATGTTGACATCGTTATAAATAACGCTGCATACCAAAGCCCCTACAGAAGCGAGTACTTAAAAACACCTGTGGATGATTTCACATTAAGCTTTATAGTAAACACAATTGCACCTGCTATGATTTGTTACCACTTTCTGCCTAAAATGCTCATAGAAGGCTTCGGGCGCATTGCAAACACCACAAGCGGTATTATGTTTGACCCTCAGCAGGCAGGATACTCCGCCAGCAAAGCCGCTCTTGATAAAATTACAATCGACATCGGTTCTAAGGTAGAGGGAACGGATGTAATGATAAATCTTGCCGACCCGGGCTGGTGCCGTACGGATTTGGGCGGGCCGAACGCTCCAAACGCTCCGGAAAGTGCTATCCCCGGAGTTCTCATCAGTGTTTTTATTAACGATAAAAAGAGCGGACGTTTATTTAGTGCTCAGGATTTTGCCGGAAAAACTCTTGAAGAGGCTATTGAAACTGCACAGGCAGAGTATGATAGTCCATACGGCGAGCAGGCTTAAGAGTATCAACCTTTGATAATTGCGGGTCTGCCGCTGCGCTCGCAGTATTCGTTCCAGACTGCTGACCAGGGCATTGCTTTTAACTCTTCTGTCATCAGAAGTCTTTTGGTAAAATCAAATTCCCACTCTGCTTTTTGAAGTGCTTTGTAAGGGTCAAGCAGTGCAATGAGCAGAGCTTTTCGCATATTTCGCATACCGATAACCCAAGCTGTGACACGATCGATAGAGCCATCAAAAAAGTCTGTTCCAATATGCACTTTGTCCTGTAAACCACCGTGGATTATCTCCCGCGAAAGTGCAACAAGCTCATCATCGAGCATAACAACATGGTCACTGTCCCAACGGACAGGACGTGACACATGCAAAAATATTTTATCTACAAAAAGAGCAACAGCCGATAGTTTTGCACTGACTACTTCTGTCGGGTGGTAATGACCTGTATCCAAGGTGAGCGCCAGATTGTTTTTAACCACATAACCCAAATAAAACTCATGACTTCCTACGGTATAGCTTTCAACTCCTACTCCAAAGAGTTTGCTTTCGAGCGAGTCAATGATGTCCATTTTATCCTTGTATATTGCATCTAAGGATTCGGTGAGACGGATGCGAGGTGTCATCGTATCAACAGGAACATCTTTAAATCCGTCGGCTATCCAAAGATTAACTATCGCCGGGCTTTCCTGCTGCTGTGAAAATTTCTCGGAAATTTTACGGCTGCGGATAGAGTGCTCTATCCAAAAATCACGGATACCTTTGTCCGGATGTGATAGTGTCAAACCTTGCTCCGATTTGGGGTGTGAAAACAGTGTCGGGTTAAAATCGAGTGCCAGTTTCTGTTCTTTTGCCCACTGCATCCAGCCTTCGAAGTGTTTTGGCTCTATTTGGTTACGGTCTACACCCTTAACATCACCATACATAGCATGAAGGCTGATACGCGACTTGCCGGGTATCAGCGAGAGTGCTTTTTCTATCATAGAACGTAGCTCATCTGCGTTTTGTGCCGCTCCGGGGTAATTTCCTGTGGATTGGATACCACCTGTGACCTTGTCTACTCCTTCAAAGCCTTTAATATCATCACCTTGCCAACAGTGCATCGAGACGGGAATTGCATCGAGCACTTTTAGTACTGCTTCTGTGTCCACGCCAATTTCGGCATATTGCTTTTTTGCAAGTTCGTACATTATGATTTACCTCCTTACTGTAGCTTCTTTTTTAACTCATAAAGCAGGCTTAGAGCTTCGAGCGGGGTAAGTGTATCGAGGACAGTTTTATTTAGTACTTCCACAATTTCATTGCTGCTTATATCTGTTAGAGAAAGTTGATTAGTTTCAGATTTTGAAGCACCGGGGGACAACACAAGAGAACCTTCCCTTTGCGCTGCTTCTTCCAGCTCTGTCAGTACAGCTTTGGCGCGCTTGATTACACTTTCGGGAACACCGGCGAGTCCTGCGACTTCAATCCCATAACTGTCATCAGCAGGACCGGGAACGATTTTTCGCAAAAAGATAATGTCATCACCGCGTTTTTTCGCAGAAATGTTATAGTTTTTTACTCCCTCTATTTCTCCTTCGATGGTTGTAAGCTCGTGATAGTGGGTGGCAAACATCGTTTTTGCTCCGAGTTTTTTCTTGTCCGTGCAGTGTTCCAGAACTGCGCGGGCTATGGACATACCGTCATAGGTTGATGTGCCGCGTCCAATTTCATCGAGTATGAGCAGGCTGTTTTTTGTTGCGCTTGTGAGGATATCAGCGACCTCTGTCATTTCCACCATAAATGTGGATTTTCCGGCAGAGAGGTCGTCGGACGCGCCGATACGCGTAAACACACGGTCAACGATGCCTATCTTTGCCGAGCGTGCCGGTACAAACGCACCTATTTGTGCCATGAGTACTATAAGTGCTGTTTGGCGCATATATGTTGATTTACCTGCCATGTTCGGTCCTGTTATAATCGCTGTGCGCGAGCTGCTGCAGTCAAGATAGGTGTCGTTGGGTACAAACAAAGACCCTTCCTGCATTAATTCCACCACAGGGTGCCTTCCGTCTGTGATTTCTACTGTGTCCGAAGTGTCAACCTCCGGCATGCAGTAGTTGTTTCGCACAGCAACCTCAGCAAATGAGCACAACACATCAAGCTCGGCAATACTTCTCGCTGTCTGCTGCACACGCTTTGCCTGCGATGCGATTTTTGTGCAAAGCTCCTCAAAGATTTTATATTCAAGGGCTGATAAATTGTCCTTTGCCGACAAAAGCTCTGTTTCGAGTTCTTTTAATTCCTGTGTTATAAACCTCTCGCAGTTTGCAAGCGTTTGTTTTCTGATATAGTCGTCGGGGACATCCTCGGAAGCCGAGCGCGGTATTTCTATATACTGCCCAAACACTTTGTTGTAGCCGATTTTTAACTTCTTGCCTGTACGTTCTCTTTCTTTAGTTTCAATATCTAAAAGCGCCTGTTCTCTGTTATTTAAGAGATTTCTTAAACGGTCTACCTCGGGGTCAAAACCTTCTTTGATAAACCCTCCCTCACGGACAGAAAACGGCGGATTTTCTTTTATCGTGCTGTCGATTTGCTCCATAACATCGGCGAGCAAGTCCATAGCGGCACACTCACGCAGCGCTGCTGATGTCATAGGTTTTAAAAGTGCGGTAATATCAGGCAGTACACGCACAGAGCCTGAAAGTGCTTTTAGGTCACGGCATCCGGCATTTCCGTATGCTATCTTTCCGATTAATCTTTCGATATCATTAATATTTCGAAGATTAATTATAAGCTCACCACGCGAAACTGTTGCACTAACAAGCTCAGAGGTGGCAGTGTGGCGGCATTTTATCGGAAGAGCCGAAAGCAGCGGACGCAGTACCCACGAGCGAATCAGACGTTTGCCCATTGATGTTTTTGTCTTGTCAAGAACCCCCAGCAGACTGCCTTTTTTCTCACCGGTGCGCAGCGAGCCGATTAGCTCCATGTTAT
>Ga0123356_10007026_pt1 | contig 11293 bp, 2 predicted proteins | sample TergutEmb28metaG_2_FD_92546 | JGI IMG/M metagenome (GOLD analysis project Ga0123356, IMG submission 92546) | Embiratermes neotenicus P3 segment gut microbial communities from Petit-Saut dam, French Guiana - Emb289 P3 | ecosystem: Host-associated > Arthropoda: Insects > Digestive system > Gut ... | reverse complement strand
GTTTTTCTTTCCTGATGTTTTTCCGCTTCCTCTTTTAACGCTAATTGTTCTTTTCTTGTAAATGTCTTTGCGTGTTCCGCGAAGGTCTGAGCGTCAATCCTTGGAACTCCAAGATTTTCAAGATATGATACAGCTTTGTTTGTTGTTTCTTCCACTCGCGCTAATCTAGCAGCTTCATATATTTGTTCCGCTGTTAAATCATAGGCTCTTAACGCCGCTATAATACGTTCCGCCGATATCGATTTATTAAAATCATAAGCCGGAATAGTTCCTGCTTCCGCTGTGATTTCCGCTCCTTCTTTTGCCGCTTGGTATATTTGGTCAAAGTATCCGGCGTCCTGCGCTTTCTTCAGTACTGTATCTGTCATCTCTCCAAACGCGGAATAGTATCCGGCGAGGTCAGCGGCGCTTTCGAATGTGGCGGCGTGTTTTACTATGCCAGGATAGTCATTAATAAACTCCTTAAACTCAGCTTCTATGAATGTGTCGCTGTAGTATGTTTGGGTTATATTTATGTCACTATCACCGAATATAACATAGTTATATGAACCTTCTCCAACTTTACGGCTTGAACCATCAAGATAGCGAATCCCTTTAATACCATATTCATTTAATAATAATGATGCACGCTGTTCCGGATTGGCAGCTTTTTTCATTCTGCTTTCAAAAACAATTTCTCTGTAAATTTTTTCGCCTGTTCGATCTGGTACACCTGTAAAATGTTCATTCATTTCATTAGTAAATAGTCTGTTTAATCCTTCCCTAACAACTTGCGGCTGCTCACTTAGAGATTTATCCCAAATTAACATAACTTCATCGCCAGGAATATCTACTTTATATAGTTGTCCCGGCTTATATTCCAATTCATTTTTTTTGAATAGATTATTTGTTTTTTCTTCTGAACCTGTAAAGGCAGATATTGTCTTATAAAGACCGTCTATATTTGACTGTTCTCCTTTTGCTTCGATGTAATTAATAACATCATTAAAATTAAAATCTCTGCTTTCTCCATATTCTTCTTTAATCCAAGATTCAATATATTCTGATAATTTACTATCTTTAACAAGCGAAGTTATTCGCTCTATTCCAATATGACCTAATTCATCCAATCCAAGAGTTGTATTTGAAAGTTGTTCGTAATACCACTCTGCGACATCTTTATTGCTCGCGAAGTAATGCCCCCAACCGTATGATTGGTTTCCTTCGCCTGCGCCCATATATTTGCTATCAAATCTATCAAATCGATATGGGCTGCCATGGAATACGTCTTGATACAATGTTGGCCGGGAATCCGGAACAATACCTTTTTCGTAATAATTATTTATATCAACTAAAACCTTGTTGGCGTTCTCGTATGAGTACATGACATTATTAGTGACATCAAGATTAATTCCCTCTGAAAAATCTATTGTGATATCGCCGTCAAAGTATTTGATATATTCCCTGAGTATTCTCGCCTGTTCCCTGGTAGGCTTGCTTGTAAGCTCTATACCGCCGTATTCTGGCATCAGTCTGATATTACCCATCATCATGAATCCGCCCATTCCGGGATCGTACTCTCTTCCGGCGTGCTCAAACGGGCTTATGTCCTTATGATTCATTGTTCTGATACCTGCGGTACCGCCTTCGTTTTTAGCGGATAGATCCAGCATGGTTCCGTCTGTTAACAGGTACCCGGCTTCATGGAAGTTATTAGTTATGCCATATCGGTTTTTAGCGGCGTTAATAACTTCTATTTCTTCATTTGTGTTTTTAAATGTTTGGAACGCTTCCTGGAAAAACACTTCTGTATAATCAAGCGACGCTTTCTTAACCGCCGCCTCGGAACGTACCTCTATAGGCAGATTCGGGTTACTTATTCTTTCTTGATATAATGCGCTTTCAGTCTTGACAGATCCCGGTGTTGAGTCGATACTATTATTGGAGGGTAGATTTATGTCTGATGTTGTAGTTCCTGTATTTGATGATCCTGAACTTAGATTCATCTCTTGGGAAGATAGACCGCTTGCGTTTCGTGGAAATAATCTGACACTCTTTAGAGTCTTTTCTGATAAAAGATTAGAAAGAGCTCCATCCGATTGGAAATGGGCAGATATCGGATTTAATTCCGAAGCCATATCAAGAGAAGACGCATTAATACTTGCCTCTGAAAGTCCTGCTTCAAACGCAGTGTCATATAGTTTCTGACTAGCCGCAAGACATAATCCATCTATATTTTCTTTAACTTCAATAGAAATGTTTTCTCCAATTATTCCGTTTTCATTTATCTGATCGATTATTTCATATAAAACATGACCGCCCAGTTCACTTTTTGCTGATATCATTTGTGGCATATTTATTTGCAATTCGACTATAGATCCATTGGACATTTGAATATTAACAAGCATGTCTCTGTAGTTACCAAATTGCGGTACTTTAAACCTATCTTTGATTCGTACTACTTCTTTTCTGCCATGTAATTCTTGCGTAAGTTCTACTATGCTTTTTATATTATCAAAAATTATGGTTTTCCCATTTATATCTACAAGATATTCTGGACCATATTCCGGAGTTATTTTTCGCGCTGCTCTGTCTTTAGCTTTTAATTCTTTTCTGCTTTTAATTTCTCCTCCGAATTTTTGCTGTAATTCATTAACATATTGATCAAACTCTGCTTTTGATTCTTCTGTTAATCGGTATATTTCATCAAGATTGTTTACCGGCTGCTTTGGTTTTACATCACCTTTTTTATTATTCTTATCCAGCAGCGGCCGTTCATCATTAAACTTTTTATTAGTTTCATATTTCTGCCTGGCAGCATCGGTCTGACCTTCACTGTAGTAAGCGTTATCTCCAAACAGGTTATCAAATAATTCTCTTACTTCCGGAGTTAAAAACTTTCCTTTCTCCGCCGCGTCTACAAGGTCCCGCAGGAACTCTTTTATCTTTTCAAAAATGTTTTTATGCTCTGGATTACTAACAGTTTGAGGACCTTCTTTCAGATACGCTTCTGCTCCATAAGCGAGTCTTTCCATCGCTTCTCTTAACATACGCTCCTGGGTAACGGTATCTGCCGCGTTGTATGCTTCCTGATCAAAACCCGCGGCTTCCATCATTTGCTTGTATAAAGCCGGATCTGTCTCTTTCGCCAGGTGCGTAAAGGCATGTACTCCTTCATGTATGAACGTGGATACATCAGCGTCACGAGCGGCGTATATCGCTTTAGTTATTCCTTCAGCTCCTGGTATTGTGAATCCCTTTATATTCTGTCTCGCTTGTTCTCTTTGCGCGTCCGTAAGGTTATTTTTAATTTGTTGTATTGTTGCCGCGTCCGTCGCTTTGCCTTCATTCTTCGCTATCCATTTGGCTATCTCTGTGTCGCTTAGTTGTTGGTGGATCCATCCTTTACTGTCACCTCCAAGGCGATTTATGAAAGCGTCAAAGCCCATGCCAAACCATTTACGGCCGACTTGCTCATAAAAATCTACAACCGTATTTATAGCTGTATCACTTGTTAGCTGTGTGTTAACTGATCTAATTTGATTAGCGAAGTTACGTCTCGCTGTAATATCCGCTTGTGTATTTGGCTTGGAATAGTACTGCCTGTTATTATTAAATCCTTGTACCCGCGCCGCGCTTCGCGTTGCCGTTGGCGTGGTATTGTTCGTAAAGCCATATCTTCGAGCGTACGCCGCATCCCGTGCAGGTCGGTAGGTTTCTCCTTCGTAGGTTATTTCTCTTCCGGCTTCATTGGCAAAGTTCTGAAGTATCTCATTTTTAATACTTTCATAATTCTCCCCTATAAGAAACTTAGTTACTTCTGTTGTTTCACCTCTAATCTCCGCCTGTAAAATAGCGAAAGCGTTATGTTCGCTTTTTTGCGGATTACCTACCACATATTCAAGTGCTTCTATTCCTCCGCTTTCAGTACGTCGCGTTAATTCCGCGTCCAGTTGTCCGCTTTCGTTACGGTAAATATCACCGCTCTGATCGATTGATTCGTAAAGCCTTCGGGTTCTAAGCTCATCGACTCTGGCTTGTTCATCTCTTTGGTAAGCTTGCCTTTCCGCGCTTTGACTATCATATATTTGATCTAAATGACTATCATTCATATTTGCCGTAAGCGGGTTGCCGCGAGCTAGTTCCCGGAATTGTTCTTTGTTTTCTGTGATAACAGCGAGTGTTTTTAAATCATTTACCTGCATCGCAGTAGTTCTTACATCAGCTCTTACACCAGGAATAGTTATAGGTAAGCCGATAATACCAAAGCCAATACCTCCGGCTAATCCTCCTATAACATTTTGTCTTAACTCATCCCAGAATTCAGGGCTCCACCATTCGTTACGGTCAACATCTGCGTCCTGCATAGCGTCACCAAGCGCCAGCATCGCTTCCTCAACCAGAAATTGTAATCCTTCTTCCAGGCCTTCTTCACCGGCTTGTCTGGCTACATTAAACAGCGTTCTTGAAAAAACATTATTCGCAGCTGGTGTTTGCGCGATATTTCGCGTAACTCTTGTCATAAAATTAACAGCTGTGTTTTCAGCTATTTGTTTTCTCGCTTGTTGTGAAATAACGCTTCCGCCAATTGATTTTGCTGCGGACTTTCCCCAGCCAGCGACTACACCCAGACCAGATTCAATAAAGCCGTTAAGAGCTCCGCCTACAATTGATAGTCCTTTCGCGTTTTCCTGTTCCACCCCGGCGGCTAATAGGTCTATATACATTAACCCAGCCATTTCTGTACTGGACGCTATAAAGGCTCCGCCGCGAAAACCCCATTTAAAACCTTTAGCGAAACCAGGAAGCGCTCCCGCTCCTCCGCCTCCGAAGAAACCAATGAGAGCACCGATACCTCCAACTACTCCACCGCCTATAAAACCGCCAAGAGATGATTTTAATGTAAGCGGAGTGGATTGGATTGTCGCGGTTAAAATTGTGGTAAGAGCGTCTGTTGGTAAATTCCTTCCTAACTCTTCATTCCTTTTCCGGATATCCATGATTTCGTTCCATAATTTATCCGCTTTCTGTTGAAGAGCTTCTCTATCGGCTTCATTTGCGTTTTGTATTTGGTTGTGTAATATTTGCAGTTCGAGTCCCATTCTTCCCATGGGTTCCATGTTACGCGCAATTTGAATTGAATTTTTTACAGCTTGCCATCTTCCTCTTGGTGATTCATGTGTAGTTAATGCGAATCTATTCTGCCGATCTTGAGATATAGCGCTCCAGATAGCGTCATAATTAGCGTGTACGATAGACGGATCTATTCCTAAATATCCGGCGAGTTCTTTCGCCGCAACAATATTGTATATATCAGAATCATCAATAAAACCTCTGTCTCTCATATCATAGAGAAAAGAAGTTTCCCGCATTGAAAGTCCAGCTCCTCCAGGACTTCTCAGCATATTATCTCTAAACTCACGGCGCCGCTGTGATTCCTGATAAGAGCTCTGTTGTAGATTCGCAGCTATTTCATTTATATTTAATGCTCTTGGTTGTTCTGTTCTTACTGGATTAACGCCAATGTCTGTTGGTATATCAGCGCTTCCTGTAATAGGCGTATTTGGTCTGTATGCTTCTGGGGTTTCCGGGAGCTGAAAAAAATTGTGCTGCTGGCTTCTTTCAAATATATCACCCATTTATTCTAACTCCTTTTAGTTATTTTTTATCTGTTACGCCTTTCTGTACCGGAGCGACGCTGAGACTGTGGCTGTGGTTGTGGTTGTGTAGGTTGAACTGGAGGTCTATTCTGAAGACTTTCTGCCTGTAGTTGATATCTACGCTGTTGTTGAATTCGTAAAAGCATTTCGTTAAATTGCGTTTGAGTTGGCATTGTAAATCTACCATTTATCGCTTGTTCTCTCCAATAATTGATCCACAAGCCTTGTTGAGGTAATGTATCCCAATCTCGCTGTGATACACCAGGTGGAGGTCTAGTATAATCATGTAACTCTCCGTTGAATGGGTTTCTTCCTTGATTTATAAGCGTATTTATTTGCTGGTTATTAACTTCATAAAACCTATTAAAATTTTGCTCTGTTTGATTTCTCTGATTTGTCCTTTCTGTTTGAGAACTTTGGCGCTGTTGTTCTCCAACTCGTTCCCATCCCTGTGGAGTCTGTCTCATTAAAACCCTATTCGCGTTATCATCGTAATCAAGATAATACGTTCCGGCAGCTGGTCCGCTTTCCACTACAAACATGGCTTTGGGGATAATTTCACCTTTTATTAGATCTGACGGCATCCAGTATGGTACTATGTTATTTACGTCAAACTGCGAATCTCTGCTAATATTAAATACTTGTCTCATTAAATTTACAGTTTGTCTTCGTTCTTCCTCTACCATTGTGTAAACAGCTTGTTCGTGTTGGGGAGATACAAAAGAATAACTTCTTAGTTCGCTTGGTACATTCGGTTGAAGTCTAACTGGAGAAGATTGATACTCATCTGGATGCATTCCCAATTGTAGGCGTTCATGTTTATGTCTTACGAATATTATATGTTCTGCAACTGGGCTCATAGCGCCGTCGCTATATAATTTAAATTGCTGCGCTCTTTCTCCAGCGTCATTTGAATAATTTCTTGGCGGCATTAAGTTCATTATCTGGGTACCGGTAAATATACGCATTTGTTCTCTAAGCACTTCCGGATTTTCTATGCCATTGAATATCATGCTTTGGAAAAAATCTATAGCATTCTGCGCGTATCGCTCTCTTGCTGCTCGATCACCAAGTCCCTCTACACGCGTTCCATTATAGAATTCACTTCTTGAATTAAGATATGTCTCCCTTTGTCTGAACATTTCAAAATCAGCACCGAGTGACGGAGCTATCCTTTTTAATGTTTTACCTACCTCACCATAATAATCATTCATATGCTCAGCTCGTCTCGCTTCCAATAATTGCAATGACAAAGCTCCGCCAGGTTCTATTCCTTGAGAAGCTAAAACAGCTTCATAGGCTTTACCATCAAAGAAAATAAAATACTCAATAGCTTCTTGAAAACTCTTAGGTTTTACTGTTATCGGGAATCCGTCATCATAATAACCAACTGTAACTGTCCCATCACCTGTTAATCTTGGATTTAAAAACATTTCCATATTATATTGAGCCATTAAAATCCGCATTCTCGCCGCGCTGGGTCCGCCTCCTCCTGGACCATTACCTAGTTTTACATGTTCCTCCATGTTTCTATAGTCAAAGAATCTGCTTCCACTCCAGCGGAAATCATCGTTAGAATTAACAAACTCTGAATTATTTAAATTGTAATATCTATTCCATTGCGCTCCGTATTTTCTGGCGTATTCTATTATTTCATTAATATCCTTTCCAGAAATTAACATTCTATCCATGTAAGCTTGTTTCTCACGGAAAAACTCAAAATGCTCTCCCTGTATTTTTCTGGTTTCACTTTCAATTAATTTCTTTTCCCATTCATCTTTACCATCGTAACTCCAGGGACGTTCCTCTGTTCCAGTTATATTTCCATGTTCGTCGTAGGTATTTAACGTCATTGACGGCATAAACGCGAACGCCTCGTTTATTTCCCGCATAGCAGCTTCAAGGTCGTTTACGTCTCGAAGTCCATTTTCATTTCTTTCTAGGCGCTCTAACGTATTTATCGCGTATCTTTGATGCGTCATCATTTCAGCTATACGCCGCATTTCATTTCTTTGCTGCGGGTTAATAGGCCGTTCATAACCTGACAAAGTAATTCTGTTATAAATCGCTTCCAGGGTTCTTTGAGGGTCCCATCCCGCGTCGAGTATTCTGTTTATATCTTCCTCACGACTGAGATCCTCTCTGGATATCCGCCATTTATCTTCTTCTTCCAGAGCGTAACCTCTGGCCATTTCTAATGATCCTGTCCTCATCTGTTCCATTGTCTTTTGGTAATAAGCGCTGTTATTTTTTCCTAATGAGATTGCATATTGCTCATTGATATACTCATTTAATTTACCTACATATTCATGATAAGCTTTTGCGTCATCTTCTCTATCCATACTGCCGACAAACGGATTATCGCGTATCCAATTCTGAGTATATGTCTGTATTAAATCAACCTCGTTCTTTTTGAGAATATCGATTCTTTCCTTTAACTTATCAGTCTCATGATGCAGTATCTGTTGCGTGAATCCAGCGGCCGCATTAAACGCGTCAAGTATTGTTGCTCGTCCCATGTAATGTCTCCTTAATCACTTATGTAATTTATCCTGGAAAATCCATATAATGCACTCCTGGTTTATTAATAGAAGTTGGAACTGGAGGAGTAGTATAATCTCTCTTTTTAAAAACATCTTTAAACGGATTACCCGTTTTATTAAAGTAATCATTTGCGCTTGTTCCTAAACCAAACCCTCTGGTAGCTCCGCCAAGTATCCCGGTAATATAATCAAAGATCCCAGGCTGCGCTTGATCAATGCGCCAATCAAAATCTTTCTGTCCAAGGTTAGCTAAATTCAAGTTATATCTGTCATGGTCAGCTTTCTCCTGGTAACGGTACCCGCCAGGACTCCATGACGCTTTCTCTCTGTCAATCGCGTCAGCTGTCATATTCGCTCCGGACATCAGCCGGTTAAGATAGTCAGCGCTTTGCCTGTCCTGCGCGTCTATTCCTCGTTCCAGGTTTTGACTGGCGTACGCTCGTATCATCTCGCTTGAAGAATTGTTTCTGGTACCGCTCATGCCTTCCGCTGTTAAAGCCTCGCCGATAACTGAGTTTGTATGTATCCTCGCGTCCTGCGCGCTGAACGCTTGTCCTAGTAAAGCGGTATTAAAATCGTTCATGGATAAACCTAACTGGGTATTAAGGTTGTGTTCTTGTCTGGTTAAATGATCTAACGACTCGTTTTTCTTTAACATAAATTGCGCGTCACTGTAATCTTTTCCGTACAGGTACTGCTGCCATGCTATATCTCTGTTATGTTCCAGAGCGGCTGTGTCTCTTTTTCCCTGTTGATATGTTCCAATCGCTCCCATTGCCATGCCTAAACCGGCGCCAATTAACCACAACATTAGTTAACCTCCGCGACTATCGCTAATATTTTGCATCTTGTCGGCTTATCATGTATAAGCTCGAACATAACATCTCTATCCCAAACCCCTGGAAACATCTGTTTTAAAACGCCCGTATAAGGTTTCGTGTTTGTAATAGTATTTATTTTTTCATTTGGTAACGATTTTATTTTTGGCATATAGCTGTCATGGAACCGGATTAATATGTTTTTAATATTATTTGGTTTCATTCTGCCGTTCGCCAGGATAGGCATACTCTTTACAACGCTTGTAAAGGGATAGCCTATCCATCTATTGGCGGAGGGAGTAGGTAACGATTCTGTAAGCGGAAAAATAATATCTTCTATCGTGTCATATATAACAGCCTCATCCGTATAACCGGATCTGTCGCCGTTCCATTGTTTGTAACTGTCAAGGTATATACTGTCATCGAACGTGTATAAATCAAGGTAATAGCTGCCATTTTTCTGTACAAGTAAATAGATATCATCAAAGCCGCTTTTCCCTGGAATAACAGCCAGACTTATAACCTTTTCAAAGCAGCCTAAAACAATTCTTCCCCACGCGAATACACCCAAAGAACGGTCGTAGAGTAGAGTAACGAGCTCCCCATTCGCTCTTGTTATGTAGAGCATAGTATAAGGCATTGTAACGACATCAAAGTCTTTAGCCTCGCTCTCACGTAACATTTGCGGCGCCATCATTAATAAATCGTTAGTGCGGAAATAATTATCCGCCTGCGGAATATGATATTCCACAAGTCCCTTTTGGCCGTCTCTGAAAAACAATACAGCGTCTCCTGCGCTGGACGCTTGTATCTTAGAACTACCGTAAAAACTATTTAAAAAAGCGCTTACGCTTACCGCTGTTATATTCGACGGTATTACATACTCAGCGCTTTCAGTACCGGCGATAAGGTTTTTATTTTGTACCAGCCATCTTATCTCATCGTTTCTGTCACTCGCGACCTCGAATGTAAAGCCATCATCCATAGTAGGGTAGTCGTCTTTTATTTGATCTGTTGTAAAAAGCGGAACAAATACATCACTGCCGGTTATATTTAACGCCTCAATTCTTGATCTAATATTTGGCATGAAGTCATAAAAAGGCTCGTTATTATTTATACTGGCGTGTTGGAATCTCATGTATTGCGTTATTAAAGGTTGCCATGCGTTAACTACATCATGGTAATATCTGAAATTAGTATCCGGAGCGGTTTGACTTGTATATGGTATGTCTCTTAATAACGCGCAGCATCCGTCATGTATTATCTGCGTTAATCTTTCGTTACCTGTGCCTTCATCAAAGAATCTGGCGAACTCGTTACTGTTTAATTCTATTTTTCTGGTATAGATTTGACCACGAATTGTACTACTGCTTAATATAGCGGTTGATACGCCTATTCTTATACTTATTTCAGCGGTTCCCCCAAGGTGGGTTCCGCTGTTATAACCAAATGTCGCGAAATTATTTTCCGTTGTTGGCAAGTTGTTTTCTCTTTCAATAAATTGATTTGATAAATCTCTCAAATTATTTTTTATTATTTCTAACTCGCTAGCTGGTATACTGCTAATAATATTTATCGCTCTGTTGGATATCTCTAAATACCATGTTTCACCCTCATCATCCGTTCTGGGTAATGATAACAGTCTAGTTCCCGCTGGAAAGAAAATAGAATCAATTGTATATCTTTCCGGAGCCTCTGTAATTTTTCTGGCTTCCTCATGGCTGTGTAAATTTATCCTGTTATCATCCGCGAATACATGGCCTCTTATAACTGTGTATTCTCTTTGTTCCGTTATGTATGATTTGTAAGTAGAAAAATCATGTATATTATTTACCCTGCTAAAGAATAATCTTTGTCCGTTTAAATCTGTAGAAGCGAATACTATCCGCTCATTAAAGAATGTGACGCATCCGGGATACTGCCCTGGTTGTGTCAGGTATCCTCCAGCTTCATATGTTTTATCATTCTCCCGGAAAAATCTCGGGATAACATTAGGCGAATGAACCATCTGGATTGTAGTGAATATTGGAAAAATATTAATTCTGATATCATCAGGATTAAAAGTAATCTGTAACGGCCGGTGATTTTTCTGTACCAGTACCATCATTCTAAAGTTCTGCGCGTGTTGAATAAAAGGTATTTCATCTTCTGTATAAAGTGTCTCCGATAAAAAATCCTCATGTGTTTCCGGTGTTAAATGGTTATTAGTGAATATTTCCTCAGGTTCATCCCACTCTCCAACTTTATAAATAATTATTTTTAAATTAGAAAATATTAAAACATACGCTTCTTC
>Ga0123356_10007025_pt1 | contig 11294 bp, 9 predicted proteins | sample TergutEmb28metaG_2_FD_92546 | JGI IMG/M metagenome (GOLD analysis project Ga0123356, IMG submission 92546) | Embiratermes neotenicus P3 segment gut microbial communities from Petit-Saut dam, French Guiana - Emb289 P3 | ecosystem: Host-associated > Arthropoda: Insects > Digestive system > Gut ... | reverse complement strand
AGGTGGACGGCATGACGCGGATCGTGCTGATGGGACCGGGCCTGCCGCCGCACGTGAGCGTGCGGGCTGAGGCGCTCGCGCGGAAGCTCGCCGAGCAGACTGGCCTCGAGGGACTGATGGCGATCGAGCTGTTCGTGACTCCGGGTGAACGCCTGCTCGTCAACGAGCTGGCGCTGCGCACGCACAACACCGGACACCTGCACACGGAGGCGTCGACCACCTCGCAGTTCGAGCAGCACCTGCGCGCCGTGCTCGACCTGCCGCTCGGGCTCACGACCCCGGTCACGCTGGCGGCGGCGATGGTGAACGTGGTCGGGCCCCACGACGGCTCGGACCCGGCCACGCGCCTGCACGAGGCGCTGGCCGTGCCGCGTGCGCACATTCACCTGTACGGCAAGAGCGCGCGACCCGGCCGCAAGCTCGGCCACGTCACCGTCTGCGCGGCCACGCCGGATGAGGCGATGCGGCTGGCCCAGGAGGCCGCTGATAGGCTCGAAAACAATGGCTGAGCGGGCGATCGTGGGCGTCGTGATGGGCTCTGACAGCGACCTCGCCGTGATGAGCCAGGCCGCCGAGGTGCTCGCCGAGCTCGGGATCGCCGCCGAGACGCGCGTCGTCTCGGCACACCGCACGCCCACCGACATGATCGCCTACGGCCAGCAGGCCGCCGACCGCGGGCTTGCCGTGATCATCGCCGGCGCCGGCGGCGCCGCCCACCTGCCGGGGATGCTCGCCGCCGTCACGACGCTGCCGGTGATCGGCGTGCCGGTCTCGCTCAAGAACCTGGACGGACTCGACAGCCTCCTGTCGATCGTGCAGATGCCGAAGGGGGTGCCGGTGGCGACGGTCGCGATCGACGGCGCCCGCAACGCCGGCCTGCTCGCGGCACGGATCCTGGCGACCGGCGACCCGGCCCTGCGCCGGCGGCTCGAGGACTTCCGCGAGACACAGGCGCAGGCGGCGCGCGCGGCCGACGCCCGCGTCAGCGGTGGCGGGAACGGCGGCGGGGTCAGCGGCGAGGGCGGCTGAGGGCTAGGCGGTGACAGCGCGGGCGATGTCCCGGCGCAGCTGCCGCCCCGCGAACGCGATCCCGTCGGTGCCCGCGTAGGCGGCGACGCGCGCGGCGGCGATGTCGGCGCCGAGCGCGGTCACGCTCAGCACGCGTCCGCCGGCGGTCACCACAGCGCCGTCACCGTCGAACGCCGTGCCCGCATGCGTCACGTAGACGTCGCCGGGCACGGCGTCCAGGCCGGTGATCACGTCACCGCTGGAGGAGCTCTCCGGGTAGCCGGCGCTCGCCAGGACCACCGTGACGGCGGGGCGAGGATCCCAGTCGAGGGTCACGTTCGTCAAATCGCCGGGTCCGCCGCCCGTGCCAGCGGGCCGGGCGGCGGCGGCCGAGAGGACATCGAGGAGGTCGGTGCGCAGGCGCGGCAGGATCGCCTGCGTCTCCGGGTCGCCGAAGCGGGCGTTGAACTCCAGCACGCGCGGCCCATCAGGGGTCAGCATCAGACCGGCGTAGAGCACGCCGTGGAAGTCGACCCCGCGACGGCGCAGCTCGTCGAGCACCGGCTGGTGCACCGCCGCGGCGAGTGCGTCCACCCGCGCGCCGTCGATCGCCGGCACTGGTGAATAGGAGCCCATGCCGCCGGTGTTGGGGCCGGCGTCGCCGTCGAAGATGCGCTTGTAGTCCTGGGCTGAGGCCAGCGGCAGCGCGCGCACGCCGTCGCAGATCGCCAGCAGCGAGACCTCGGGGCCGGCGAGGCGCTCCTCGACGACGACACGGTCGGTCCCGAAGCGGTGGCCGACCAGCAGGTCGCTCAAGGCCGTACGCGCCTCCTCCTCGGAGGCCGCGATAATCACGCCCTTGCCGGCCGCGAGCCCGTCGGCCTTGATCACGGCCGGGTACTCGGCGGTCCCGGGCGGAGCCACCGCGCGGATCGCGGCGAGGCCCTCGTCGACGCTCGTGACCACCCGGTAGGCGGCGGTCGGCACGCCGGCGGCCTCCATCACCTCCTTGCAGAAGGCCTTGGAGCCCTCGAGCCGCGCTCCCGCGGCGCCCGGGCCGAAACAGGCGATGCCGGCCGCGTGCAGGGCGTCGGCGAGCCCGGCGACGAGCGGCGCCTCGGGCCCGACGACGACCAGATCCACCTGCTCGGAGACGGCCGCCTCGACCAGCCCGGGGAGATCATCCACGCCGATGGGTAGCAGCCGCGCCACCGCGGCGATGCCGGCGTTGCCGGGCGCGCACAAAAGCTCCGGGCGCTGCGGAGAACGCGCGAGCGCGTTCACGATCGCGTGCTCACGCGCGCCGGCGCCGACGACGAGGACGGTGGGGCCCGGGGGAGGCGAACCGGCGCTCACGCCGGGGACTGTAACCCGTTACGGGGTGTCGGGCTCGCCCGAATAGTGAGGCGGCTCGCGATGCGCCACGTCGTTTTCGAGCACCGCGGGGTCGGCCGCCTCCCACCAGCGCCGGTGGAAGAAGCCGGTGAAGAACGGCCACGAGGCGAACATCAGGATCACACCGAGGATCAGTCCGCCGACGCCGACGAGGATCGGCGTCTGGATGCCGAGCAGCGCGTGCGAGTAGTTGTTGCCCTGGGTGTTGTAGTAGCCGTACGCCTTGATCGCGACGTACCCCATCATCAGGCCGCCGACGACGGGGATCAGGCCGGCGAAGAAGAAGTTCCGCGCACTCTTGAGCAGGTCGTGGCGGAAGTACACCGCGCACGCCAGGCCGGTGAATCCGTAGTAGAAGCAGACCGAGAACCCGAGCGCGGAGATCGTGTCGCCGAGCACGTTCTGGTTGGGGTTGAAGGCCAGCAGGAGGATCGTCCACACGATCGAGAGGCCGCCCATCAGCAGCGTTGAGAAGGTGGGCGTGTAGAAACGGGGGTGCACCTTGCCGAACGCCGGCGGGATTGCGCCCCAGCGCGCCATCGAGAACGTGGTCCGGGCCGTCGGCAGGATGGTCGTCTGCGTGGAGGCCGAGGCCGAGGTCAGCACGCTGATGATCAACAGCTTGTACAGCGGCGAGCCGAGCACGCCGTGTCCCAGCGGGCTGAGCACATCGTTGGCGTTGTTGGCGAGGAAGGCGGTGCCGTGGAAGGCCTGCGCGGCCGTGCTCACGACGATGTAGATCACGAGCAGCAGCACGGTCGAGATCACCGCCGCCTTGCCGGGACCGCGGTGGCGATCGCGTGACTCCTCGTTCACCGCGACACCGGAATCCCACCCCCAATAGATGAAGATCCCGAGCAGCACGCCGTCGATCAGCGCCCCCCAGCTGAGGTTGAACGGGTTGAACCACTCGGCGGAGACGTGGAGCGAGTTCGTGGGGGTGCTCGTGTACACCTTGATCAGCGCGACCACCGCGAACAGCGTCAGCGTGAAGATCTCGAGGCTGAGCAGCATCGTCTGGATCCGCGCCGACAGCTCGATGCCGCGGTAACAGATCCAGGTCATCAGCGAGATCCAGATCACGGCGCCGACGATCAGCGCCCAGGTGTGCGGATGTCCGCCCCAGAGGTCGAACGTGTACTGGCTTGCGATCACCGCCAGCGAGGCCATCACGATGATGTCGGCCAGGAAGATGGCCCAGCCGTTGATCCATCCGATCTGCGGGCCGAACGCGCGTGTCACCCACGCGAAGGTGGTGCCGGCGTCGGGGTCGGCCAGGTTCAGGAAGCGGTAGGCGAGCGACACGAACAGGATCGGAATGAACGAGACGATCAGGACGGCCGGCGCGTGTGTGCCGACGCCGGCCACGGCGACGATGAAGCCGAGCGTCGCCGCCAGGCTGTAGGCCGGCGCGGTCGACGCGATCGAGATGACCAGGTTCGAGATGTAGCCGATCGCGTCGGTCTTGAGGCCCTTGGCCGCAGGCGCCGTCGGATCGGCGCCGGGCGCGGTGACTACGTTGGTGTCAGCGTTGGTATCCACGGCGGGAGCGAAAGACTAATACGCGGAGCAATGGCCCCAGCGATGAAAGTTATCGCCCATTTATGCCAGATCGTCCAGTTCGTCACAAGCTAGCGCGATACCTCAGGCTACCCCCACGACCGACCGCACGCCCTCGAGGAAGACGATCTCACCGTCAGCGGCGTCGGCCGTGACGGTGTCGCCGTCGACGAACCGCCCCTCGAGCAGCGCCAGCGCCAGCGGATCGACGAGCCGCTTCTGGATCACGCGCTTCAGCGGCCGCGCCCCGTACGTCGGGTCGTAGCCGAGGTTGCCGAGCAGCGTCCGCGCCTCGTCGGTGAGCTCCAGCACCACCCCGCGCTCGGCCACCCGCTCCACCACGCGCGCGACCTGCAGGTCGACGATCTCGGTCAGCTGGTCGCGACGCAGCGGCTGGAACTCGACGATGTCATCGAGCCGGTTGATGAACTCGGGCTTGAAATGGCCCTCCGCGCCGGCGCGCCCGCCCGGAATGTTCGAGGTCATGATCAGCACCACGTTCTTGAAGCTGACCGTGCGCCCCTGGCCGTCGGTCAGGCGCCCGTCGTCCATCACCTGCAGCAGCGTGTTGAAGACGTCCGGGTGCGCCTTCTCGATCTCGTCGAGCAGCACGACCGCGTAGGGCCGGCGCCGCACCGCCTCGGTCAGCTGGCCGCCCTCGTCGTAACCGACGTAGCCGGGGGGCGCGCCGACCAGCCGTGACACGGCGTGGCGCTCCATGTACTCGGACATGTCGATCCGCACCATCGCCTCGGGTGAGTCGAACATGAACTCGGCCAGCGCCCGCGCCAGCTCGGTCTTGCCGACGCCGGTCGGGCCGAGGAACAGGAAGGTGCCGATCGGCCGGTCGGGATCGGACAGCCCGGCCCGCGAGCGCCGCAGCGCGCTCGCGACGGCGCTGACCGCCTCGTCCTGGCCGATCACGCGCTCGTGCAGCCGCTCCTCCATGTTCACGAGCTTCTCGATCTCACCCTCCATCAGCCGCGAGACCGGAATGCGCGTCCACTTGGCGACGACCTCGGCGATGTCCTCGGCATCCACCTCTTCCTTCAGATACCTATGCTCTCCAGCGCTGGCCCGCTGGCCCGCGCTGTCGTCTTCGGCTTGCTCTGCTTCCTCGAGTCGCCTGGTCAGCTCCGGGATCGTCCCGTACTGCAACTCGGCGGCACGCTCGAGGTCACCGGCGCGGCGCGCCTGCTCGAGCTCCATGTTGGCCTGCTCGAGCTGCTCCTGCAGGTCGGTGACGGCGCCGAGCGCCTGCTTCTCCTGCTGCCACTCGGCGTGCATCACCGATGAGCGCTCGCGCTCCTCGGCCAGCGCCTGCTCGAGCTGCTCGCGTCGGGCGGCGGTGCCGGTGTCGTCGGAGTCGGCGCTGCCCAGCGACTGCAGCTCGATCTCCAGCTGCAGGATGTGGCGGTCGACCTCGTCGATCTCGGTCGGCTTGGAGTCGATCTCCATGCGGATCTGCGAGGCCGCCTCGTCGACCAGGTCGATCGCCTTGTCGGGCATGAAGCGGTCCGTGATGTAACGGTCTGAAAGGGTCGCGGCGGCGACGAGCGCCGAGTCCGTGATCCGCACCTTGTGGTGCACCTCGTACTTGCCCTTGAGCCCGCGCAGGATCGCGATCGTGTCCTCGACGCTGGGCTCGTCCACGAACACCGGCTGGAAGCGCCGCTCCAGCGCGGCGTCCTTCTCGATGTACTTGCGGTACTCGTCGAGCGTGGTCGCGCCGACGGCGCGCAGCTCACCGCGGGCGAGCATCGGCTTCAGCAGGTTGGCTGCGTCGACCGCGCCCTCGGAGGCGCCGGCGCCGACGATCGTGTGCAGCTCATCGATGAACAGCACGACGTTGCCGCCGGCCTGCTGGACCTCCTGGAGCACCGCCTTGAGCCGGTCCTCGAACTCGCCGCGGTACTTGGCGCCGGCGATCAGGGCGCCGATGTCGAGCGCCACGACGCGGCGATCCCTGAGTCCCTCCGGAACGTCGCCGGAGACGATCCGCTGCGCGAGGCCCTCGGCGATCGCGGTCTTGCCGACGCCGGGCTCGCCGATCAGCACCGGGTTGTTCTTGGTCCTTCTGCTGAGGACCTGGATCACGCGGCGGATCTCGTCGTCGCGCCCGATCACGGGGTCGAGCTTGCCGTCGGCCGCGGCCCTGGTCAGGTCGCGCCCGTACTTCTCGAGCGCCTGGAACTTGTCCTCGGGGTTCTGGTCGGTGACGTGCTGACCGCCGCGGACCTCGTTGACGGCCTTCAGCAGCGCGTCGTGGGTGGCGCCGACGGAGCGCAAAACGTCGCCGACGGTGCCCTTGTCCTGTGTCAGGGCGAGGGCGAGGTGCTCGGTCGAGATGTAGTCGTCGCCGAGCTCGCGCATCTGGGCCTCGGCCGCGCGCAGCACGGCGATCAGCTCGTTGGACGCGCCGGTCGGCTCCTGGGGCGCGCCGCCGGGGCCGCCGGGGCCGCCTGGGCCGCCGCCGGTCAGGCGCGGCAGCGCCTCGAGCGCGGGGCCGAGCGCCTGGCGCACGGCTGCCGGGTCGGCGCCGAGCTTGCGCAGCACTGGCACGACCACGCCGCCGTCCTGCTCGAGCAGCACGGCGAGCAGGTGCTCAGGGCGCGTCTGGGGGTTGCGGCGCTCGGCCGCGAGCCGCTGGGCGGCCTCGAGCGCCTCCTGGGATTTGATCGTGAAGCGGTCTGCTTGCATGTCTCCCGTGCCTTGGGTCGTTGCAGATCTAAGTCTTGCCGACTTAGATTATGGCACGGCTCGGGGATTCGCGCCCGCCGGCCACTACCTCCAGAGACGATTTCCGGGCGATATCGGGTGCGATACCTGGGCGATATCGCCCGGAAATCGTGTTTTGAAGAGGTGGCGCACCTGCCTGGAAACCCGAAACACGGGCTGGCATCGACGAGCGGCTGGGCGGCCTACGAGGTGATCGTCAGCTGCTGCAGCGGCGTGTGGTTCTCGACGTTGCCGCTGGGGTCGACGTTCGCGCCGGCGACCACGGCCGTGATCGGCCGGTGGGCGAGCAGCGGGGGCGCGAGCAGCAGCAACTGCTGCGCAGTGAAGGGAATCTTGATCAAGCGGTGGTTGGCGCGGACCATGTGGCCCGGTGGCGCATAGACGGTGAACGTGTCCATGCCGGGGGCGCTGAGCCGCGCGTACGCGCTCATGTCGCAGGCGCGCGAGCAGCTGATGTTCACATAGATCCCGTGGTGCCGGTAGGGCTGCTGGCCACCGGGAATCGTGACCGAGATGGCGGCGAGCGTCGGCTGGAGCGCCAGCGCCTGCTGCGAGAGTGCGGGGAGATTGACCCCGCCCCACCCCGACGCCGTGTCATACCCCGGCTGGGCGTTGCAGCAGCCGAGCGGCTGGCGGTAGGACTGGATGAACTGCCCGATGTCGTTGGTGCCGCTGGTGACGTCGTAGAAGACCTGCGGGGCCGTCACGGGATTGCGACCCAGCCGGTAGAGCAGCGGATTGGCAAGGCCGAGCGCCTGCCTGCCGCCGCGGCGCAGCGCCTCATCGACCAGGGCGAAGCCGCCGGCCATGAGCGGCGTCGCTGCGCTGGTGCCGCCGAACGTCTGCCAGCCGTGGCCGGCACAGTTCTGACGAGCGGTGCAGAAGACGTCGTAGCCGGGCGCGACGTCGGCCAGCAGCGCGACGTCCGGCTGTGCGCGCCAGGGGCTCGAGACGGTGCCGTTCTGCCAGCTCGGCCGCGCGAACAGCATGCTGACACCGCCGCCGCCGGCGTTGCCCGGGAACGCCAGGCCGTCGTTCCAGACGGTCTGGCTGACGATCTGGTTCTGGGCGTTCAGATTGAAGTTGACGCCGCCGACCGATGTGACCCACGGTGACGACGACGGGAAGTTCACGGCCAGCACCGGACTGGGGGTGGGCGGGTTGGTATTCGGGTCGGCGCAGTCCGAGGAGCCGGAGTCGCCGCTTGCGCTGACCACTGTGACCCCGGCCGCCGCGGCGAGCTTGAGCGTGGTCTCGATCGCGCGTATCCCGGACTGGCCAACCCCGGCCACGGCCTCGTTCTCACAGAGACCGAGTGACGCCGAGATCACCTCCGGCTTGAACCCCTGGCTCTGCAGCGGCTGCGAGAGCGCCTTGAGCACATCGGCCGCGTCGGGCCGGGTCTCATAGACGTCGATCGCCTTCAGCCCGGGGGCGGCGGCGTCAAGCACCTCCAGGTCGAGCGTGGCCTCGCCGCCCGGTGCCAGCGGCTTGCTGAGGTCCACGCCGAGCTGGTTGATCGTCGGCGTGGCGAGGTGGAAGCAGTGCGCGAAGGTGGCCACGTCCTGCGCGTTGAAGCCGTCGATCTCGATCACCGCGATGCGCTCGCCCTGGCCGCGGATGCCCTGCTGCTGCAGCGTCGAGTAGCCGTAGGCGCCGAGGTATTCGTTCGGAGTGAAGCCCCTGGTGCCCACGCCGGCGGCGCAGCCCGCGGGCGTGGCTGCGGGGTCCGGGCCCGGGTAGCTGGACGGCTGTGTCTGCGGGCCGGGTGATGACTGCGGCGACTGGGTGCCGGGCGACGGTTGCGGCGATTGCGCCGCCACGGCCGCGGTGTCGAGCCCGACGACACCGGTCACGAGCCCGCGCAGGGGGCGCGGCACCCGCACGGCCGTCACCGGCGCGATGAAGCCCGCATCGTGCGCCCCGCGCTCGCGCGCGAGCGATGTCCTGAACAGGGCCTCCGCGTGCGCGACGTCCATCCGCGCGTAGACAAACTGAGCGGTCGCGTCGGCCACCACATGCGTCGCGCCGTGCGCGCGCAGGTAGGCGACCACGCGCCGCCGTACCGCCGCGCCGGCGCCGAAGCGGTGCGCCAGCCAGGAGATCGAGCCGTAGCGCCCGTAGTCCGGTGACCCGGGCGTGCTGACCGCGTCGGCGAAGCGCGTCAGGCCGGCCTCGTCGCCGGCCAGGGGCAGCACCAGCTGCAGGCGCGCCTGCGGGCGCGCCGGGCTGTAGGGCGATGCCCGCACGCGCGCGTTCGCACCGGCCGGAAACGCAAGCGCCACCAGAAGCGCGACGAACGCGAGCCGTCGTCCGCCGCTCACGACAAGTCGGATGCGCGGACCAGCGCGCCGCCGCGCGTGTAGGGGACGATCTCGGCGCGCAACTGCTGACGCAGCGCCTCCAGGCGCTCGACCTCAGCCTTGAGCTCGGCCGCACGGCGCTCGAGCGCCTGGGCCCTGCGCGCCATCGTCTCGAGCATGTCCTCGAGCTCGAACACGCGCTCCACGCCCGCCAGGTTCAGGCCGAGCTCCGCCGTCATCTCCTGAATGCGCTTGAGCCGCTCGACGTCGGCGTGCGAGTACAGGCGCGTGCCCTTCGGCGAGCGCTGCGGCTCGATCAGGCCGCGCGACTCGTACATCCGCAGCGTCTGGGGATGCATGCCCGCGAGCTCCGCCGCGACCGAGATCATGAACACGCCCTTGTCGGAGGAGACCTCGATCCGGGCCGTGGCGCGCACGCGCTGCGGCTCGGAGGACATCACGACTCACCCGCCTTGGAAGCGCTCGCGGTCGCGCCACCCGCCGTCGCGCCACCCGCCGTGGCCTCGAACAGGTTCTTGCGCGGGTCACCGTCCATCACCTTCGAAAGCTGCTCGACGGCCTGGTCCTGCTCGGCCGTGAGGCTCCCCGGCACGTCGATCACGAACCTGTAGCGGAGGTCGCCGTTGCCCTTGCCGCCGAGCTTCGGCGGCCCCTCGCCGCGCAGGCGCTGGATCGTTCCGTGCTTGGTGCCGGCGGCCACCCGCAGCCGCTTGGGGCCGTTCAAGGTCGGCACCTCGACGACCGCCCCGCGGATCGCCTCGGGGATCGTCAGCGGCACCTCGACCTCGAGGTTGTCGCCGCTCCATTTGAAGATTGGTGATTCGGATACGCGCGTGATCACGTAAAGATCCCCGGGCGGGACGCCCCGTACACCCGGGTCCCCCTTGCCTGCCAGCTTGATGCGACTCCCATCCCGCACTCCTGCCGGGATATTTACCCGCAGCCGCCGGACGCTGCGCTGGGCGCCGGTGCCCTCGCAGGTCGGGCACGGGTGCTCGATCACGGTGCCGGAGCCCTTGCAGTTGGAGCACGGCTGGTTGATCGAGAAGATCCCCTGGCTCTGCGCCTCGACGCCCCGCCCGTTGCAGACCGGACACACCTTCGGCGAGGTGCCGGGCCGCGCACCCGAGCCGTGGCACGTCGGGCAGGGCTTCGAGGTCGGGACCGAGAGCGGCACCTGCGTACCCTTGACGGCCTGGTCGAAGCTCAGCGAGACCTCGGTCTCGAGGTCGGTTCCGCGCGCCTGTGACGGCCGCTGTCCGGCGCCGGATCGAACGCCGCCGGCCCGCTGGCCGGCGGCACCGCCGCCACCGAAGAGGTTGGACAGGATGTCGCTGAAGCCGCCCGCCGCACCACCGCTGAACCCGCTCGCGAAGGCCGAGGGGTCGAAGCCGCCGCCACCTCCACCGCCGAACCCGGCGAAGCTGGGGCGGTCGTACTCCTTGCGCTTGTCGGGATCCGAGAGCACGTCGTGCGCCTGCGAGACCTCCTTGAAGCGTTCCTCGGCCTGCTTGTCGCCCGAGTTCCGGTCAGGGTGGTACTTGCGCGCCAGCTTGCGGTACGCCTTCTTGATCTCGTCCTCGGTGGCGTTCTTGCCGACCCCGAGGATCTTGTAGTAGTCGGGCCGCTCAGCCATCGCGCTGCCTCTCCGTAACCGCCTAGGCCGCCACGAGCACGCGCGCGGGACGCAGCACGCTGTCGCCCATGCGGTACCCCTGCTGGAAGACGTCGGCCACGGTGCCGGACTCGGCGCCCTCGATCGGCGCCTGCGCGACGGCCTCGTGGAACTGCGGATCGAACGGCTCGCCCGCCGGCGAGAACGGCTCGACGCCGACGCGCTGCAGCGCGGAGAGCAGATCGGTCTGGACGAGCTTGATGCCCTCCGCGATCTGCGAGTCCTCCGCGCCGGCGGCCTTCAGTGCGAGCTCGAGGTGGTCGAGCGCCGGCAGCAGCTCCTTGGCGAGCTTGGCGATGCCGCGATCCTGCGCGAGCGCGGCCTCACGCACCGCGCGCTTGCGGTAGTTCTCGAAGTCAGCCTGTGTCCGTTGCGCGAGCAGCAGGTAGTCACCGGCCTTGTCGGTGGCCGGCTCGGGGACGAGCTCCGGCTGCTCGGGCTCCGCGAGCTCCTCCTGCTCGAGCTCCGGCTCGGCGGTCTCCGGCTCGGCGCTGTCAGGCGCCGCAGACTCGTCTGCGGCGCCCTTCTCGAACTCCTCGGCCTCCATCACCTAGTGCTCCTCGTCGACGACTTCAGCGTCGACGACATCCTCT
>Ga0123356_10007024_pt1 | contig 11294 bp, 9 predicted proteins | sample TergutEmb28metaG_2_FD_92546 | JGI IMG/M metagenome (GOLD analysis project Ga0123356, IMG submission 92546) | Embiratermes neotenicus P3 segment gut microbial communities from Petit-Saut dam, French Guiana - Emb289 P3 | ecosystem: Host-associated > Arthropoda: Insects > Digestive system > Gut ... | reverse complement strand
TATCACAACTCTTTCTGAACCATTAGAATTATATATTTCAATTGACAAATTGCTATCTGGAGAAGTTATTTGATTGTTTCTCATACTTTTATAATAACTTTCTCCACTTATTTAATAATCACTACATTTTCATGACTTCATACCATGGAATTTTAGACACACTCAGTTTTTTTACTTTTATTCTCTTTATAACTCCAGATGAAAATTGTGTCTCCTTTAAATATGATTTTAGATCTTAATATTACTTATATTGTATATGAAAAAGTCACTGTTCCATGGGCTAACTAATCTCAATTATAACTTATAAGTTCAAACTTCCAAAAAAATAATAAAAAAAGCATGAGTCAGAATATCAAAACATCAATCTATAATTCAAAAAAAGGTTGTCATAATTCATTACCAAACTCTTTTCACATAAATTTCTTTTTATTTATATGTAAATAAATTAATTTTAGTGAAATTTGTTAGGTAAAATACTATATTTGGAAAATAGCTAATAAAATTGTGGAGTTTTCACTGAAATTGAAACTGTGGTAATTTAACAGTAGCTAAAGAATGGCAATAGATTATTTTTTGTGATACAAAGGTAATATTATCTAAAATGTTAAAATTACTTTAAAATTCGACAATAAATTGAAATATTATCATGATTACATTAAATAAATTTTAATTGTTTATAATTACCTTTATGAAGGATTGGTACCTCGCCGCAAGTTGGAACAATATTATAAATCTTTTGAAATTCGGTTTGAGTTTGAAATGTACCTGAATTTATCATATGAACTCCATTATACTTTTTATACGTGTTTATATGAACATGACCTGTATGGAATACATCTGGAACATTGTCAATAACAAGATGGTCTTCTAACTCAGAAGCAAGAGGTGTTCTTTCTCCATAAATTGGGGCAAGATGTCTTTTATTTAATATTTCTTCCATAATAATATCATTCCGTTGGTGTGACATCCCTTTAACTGTTATAGCTATATCATCAAAGCCTCGGCCATGATACATTAATATGTTCATTCCATCAAGGCTTACAATTCCTGGATTACTTATAAATTCAGTATTGTTTAATTCATAAAGGGATTTAGCGTATTTTTCAGGAACTGCAGGTTGAGGTTCAGCTACTCTTGATGCATCGTGATTTCCAGGACCTATAATAATTTTAATATCGCTTCTAACTTCTCCAAGTAAACGAGCTGCTTCATCATACTGTTCTGTGATGTCTTTAATAGCTAATTCTTTTTCTTGATTTGGATAGACACCAATTCCATCTACGATGTCTCCAGCAATCATTAAATATTTTACATCATTAGCTATTTCACGATGACTATCACTACCAAAATCACCATTCAACCACTTTGTAAATTTAACAAAAGCATCTTCTAGAAATGTCAAGCTTCCAATGTGAATATCTGAAGTAAAAACAGCAGCAAAGTCCATCTTCTTTTTAAGAACTCTTTGGACTCCTGGATGGATAATTCGAGAAGCTATCATTAAACTTCCTTTATTTTCAACTAAAAGTCCAATAACTTCATCTTTCACAAGTTTTTCAGAAGTATTGAATAGCTCATGATTATCTTTATGAACTAAAACACTGATTTCTCCAGTATCATCTTCAATTTCAATCATTTTATGATTATTTTTCGTATTTCTGATTTCTCTAATTATACCTATAATAGCTATATCTCTTGTATCCTCAGTGATATCAGCTATTTTTTGATGAATTTTAAGTTCAGGTCTTTTGGATAATATTTTAGACAATTTTTCATATCTGTTATTAAAGTAATTGATTAAATTACTGAGTTCACCACTTGTATAGGACTTTTTACTAGTATCTTGTATTACTTTAAAGTCAAATTCAACATTAGGTTCTACTAAATTTCTTTTTGTTTCATTTGAAATAGGTGGTATTGAATCATTTATTTCTTTAACTTTGTTTAAATTAAGATTAGCTACTGATTGATCATTAATTTTGATTTTTGTATCTGATATTGATTGGCTGACGTTTTTAATGCTTTTTTCATCACTGCGGTTAATCTTTTCTCCAATGTTTTTTTCTGATTTATTGATAACATTAGGATTTAGAGATGAAGGATGATTTTCATCTGGTTTGTTAATAGTATTAAATTCTTTCAAGAGTGGGGATGAATCTTTTTTTGGTTTGTTATTAGGATGGAATTCTTTTAAGGAGGAAGGTGAATCTTTTTTTGGTTTGTTATTAGGATGGAATTCTTTTAAGAGTGAGGGTGAATCTTTTTTTGGTTTGTTAATAGGATTAAATTCTTTTAAGGATGAAGAAGAATCCGTTTTATTAATATTTTCATAACTTTCTACTCCTAATTTTTCAATGAATTCATCTACAATTGATTCATCCAATGACACTAAGTCATCTTTAGAATATTTTTGACTTTTTAATTTAACAATCAATGATGAACTAAAATCTAAAGGGTCTTTCAAATTAATTATTTTATTATAAGCACCTGGAGATAAATTAATTTCTTTTTTTACAAATTTCAAGAGGATTTCAGTGGACATGGATATCTAAATTAATTAACAAATTTTGAAAAATAGTTCAAGGGATATGAATTTACAGATAATTTATTATTATTTAATTAAATTTTATTTTTAAGAATATATTATATTTTATAAAGAGCTATTTTTTCTATTAAAAAAAATATTTCATAATCTATAGTATGGAACATTATTTTTGGCAATAATTTTCATGATTATTTATATATAAATTGATAATTTATCTGCCAAAAATTTGGTCTTTGACTATATTTAAAATGATTCTATAATTTTAATTATATTATAGTGAATTACCAAACTTTTTTCACATTAAATCATGTTTCACTTATGTATAAATATCAATTTAATGAGAAATTTATTAGGTAATAAGCTATAAAAATTTATTTTTATAATATTAAGATGGGTTATGAATTTCAATTATATTAAAAATTTATTTTTTTTAATTTAAATAAATAGTGATAGATATTTAACAACAACATTAAATAAAATTATAATATCACAATATTTTATTCAGTGTTTTGATTTTGATAGTTAATTATATTAATAATGGAGAATAAATTTATAATACTACCAATTAAAAATAATTAATAGCTATCTAAATATTTGTTTTTATAATAATTTTTTAAATTTTATTAGACATATATTTATTGATGTAACTATTCTTTATTTTTAATTAATCATTGAAATAAAAAATAGGAAATTATTAAATATCATTGATAATGTTAGGTAGGTGAGTTTATCATGCCAAAAATAATTAAATTTTTTCTAATAATTCTTCTTTTCATTGGATTTTTTGAGGCAGGACTAATTAGTTCTTACACCATTGTCACTTCAAAAGTTCCAGATGTTAAAGGATTAATTGACATTCAAATTGAAACAATTAGTAACTTATTTAATTCTAATAATATTAATGATATTATTTTAAGGGATCCAGATTTAGTTAATGTAATTAATAAGATGGAAGTGGCTGGTAAACTAAAGTCACTTGCTAAAATAGATGGGGTTAATATAAATAGTATTAATGCTACAGCTTATCAAACTTCTAAAAGTGATTCTTTTGAACTGATTATAACTGCATTAGGTTATGCTGGAGTTAATTCAAGTTCTGCCCAGATTATTTTAACTCAAGATCCTCAATATAAGATAACAGCTACAGCTATTGGTAAATACACAGGTAATGGTGTTGAAATTGACATTAATAGTATTAAAATAACTTCTGTTTTGAATATATATGATCAAGATAATATATAGTACTTTAAAGACTACTAAAAAAATTTATATCATGGGAGTGTCCGATAATTCATATTTTAATTTGGATGTGTGAGTAAATATATGGAAAACTCAATATCCTACATAATAATGTATCGTTTCTTTAAGGTTTTTGAGATGAAACATGTTTATTGGACACTCCCATCATGGACATTTTTTAAGTTAGGATAGTTTAATACTAAAGTCTTTTTTAATATAATTTGAATCTATTTTTGATATATAAATTATTTTGGTGAGCTAATGATTAATATTATTGGAATAGGGCCTAATAGAGAAAACATAACTTTATCCGCTTTTGAAACTTTAAAAAAAGCTGATGTAGTCGTTGGCTACAAAAAATATATAGAGTCAGTAGAAGATATTATTGAAGGAAAGGAAATAATAAAAAAAGGCATGGGGGATGAAATAGCTAGAGGAGAATTTGCAATATCTAAAAGTTTAGAAGGTAAAAATGTTGCTTTAATTAGTTCTGGAGATCCTGGAGTTTACGGGATGGCAAATGTAATGTTTCAACTTATTAGTAAATATGATAATGTTGATGTAAAAGTTTTTCCAGGAGTTACTGCTTTAAGTTACTCTGCTTCATTACTTGGAGCTCCTTTACATGATTTTGTAGCTATAAGCTTAAGTGATATATTAACACCTCTTGAAGAGATTGAAAAAAAAATAGAATATGCGGCTAAAGCTGATTTTATAATGGCTATTTATAATCCAATTAGTAAAACACGTAAAAAACCATTTAAAAGGTTTAAAAAGATATTGTTAGATGTAAAAGGACCAAAAACTTTGATTGGAATTGTAAATAGTAGTCAAAATACTTCAAAAACGAAAATAGTAACTTTGGGCCAACTAAATGAAGAGGATATTAATATGTCTACAACATTAATTGTTGGAAATTCACTGACATATGTAGATAATGGTTATTTGGTCACTCCAAGAGGTTATGTTGTTAAATCAGCAATTCACCCATTAGCTAATGAATTTTACACCAAATATTTAAATGGTGAAACAGCTACTGGTTCTAACGATCATTGTGATTATTATCCTTGCCATAAGGACTTACAATGCTGTGACTTTTGTTATTGTCCTTTTTATCCTTGTGGGGATAGTTCAACAGGTGGAAAATGGATTAAAAATAAAAAAGTATGGAGTTGTGAAGACTGCTTATGGATTCACGATAAAGATAATGTAAAATGCATTAAAAAAGGTTTAAACAATATTTTGAAAGAAACTTCTGATTTAAAATCCAATAAAAAGGAGCTTTTAAAGTTAAGAAGAGCATGTATTTTAAAAAAAGAATAAATAATTATTAATATTTGCTTAGTACTGTATTTAGGTGAATAAGTATTATTAATATATAGTTAGTAAAGTATTTTCGCTAATTTTTTATCAATAATTGAAATTAATATGGAGAATAAAATGCCAACTATTAAAGATATTTTAATAGAAATGAAGAATCTTTCAGAGCTAATGGTTGATTTAGCTTATTCGGCAGTTCTTTTTAATAGTAAAGATGCTGCTGAAGAAGTAATAAAACTTGAAAACAAAGTTAATACTTCTAATTACGAAATAAAAATACAATCTCTTGTTGCGGCTCGTTCACTTGAGGATGCTGAAAAATTAACAGCTTTATTAGAAATAGCTGAAGCTGCTGAGAGTATAGCTAATGCAGCTAAAGATTTAGCTGAAATTGTTATAAAAGGCTTTAAACCACATCCAGTATTTAAAATGGTCATGGAAGAAGTTGAAGAGATGATAATTAGTGTCACTGTTCAAAAAGATTCAGAATTAAATAACAAATCTTTAGGGGAGTTATTTTTAGCTAATAGGGCTGGAATGATTGTTATAGCTATTAGAAGAGATAAATCCTGGATTTATGGCCCAGATAAAGATACAATGATATATGAAGATGATACTTTAATAGCTAAAGGAACTGAAGTTGGTTCTGAACTGTTAAAAAAATTGTCAACCAATGAAATATCTTTGGATGAAATTTCAGATGTTATTGATGAATAAAAATAATTTAATAGTATTATAAATGAATTTTAGATATTATTGATGAAAGAATTACTTATAAATAGTATTGAAAATGAATTTATTATTTTATATCTGGAGAACAGACTTTTTGCAAAAAGCAATATTAATTTAATTAGTTTTTATTGTATAATATATTGTTATTTAGATAAATAATTAATAATATTTATTTATATTTAAAATTAATAATAATTAATAAATAAATTAAGAAATCAATATATTTTATAAACTTTAGTCAATTACTTAATAAATTTCCATTAAATTGATGTTTATGTATAAATAAAATATGATTCAATGTTGAAAAAAGTTGAGTAATACCCCATATGCAAAATCTTTGATTTTAGAATGTTAGAAAATCTCTGATTTTTAAAACTTTGGAAAATTTTTGATTTTCTAAAAATACAAAAAATTTTTCTTTAAATTATAATATTAATCTTAAAATTGACAAATGTTCAATAGCTATCTTAAAACTTTATTAATCTTGATTTCAATATATTAATTTTTAATATTTAGTTTTAAAATATTTTTTAGTTTATGAATATAATTAATTAGCAAATTTTATTTATAGCATGGTTGCAAATTTTAAGAAGTATACTTAATGGTTATAAACCCTACTTTAAAAGACGAGTTGATAAAATGTTTCTAGGTGATGTATATGGGGAGAATAAGGAATCTATTGAAGATGATTCGATATATAGCTCATTTAGTGACATTATTAATGGTCAACTCAGTTATATTCATCTTTAAAAAGATAAATTACTTATTCTATATATCTAAATTCATTGGAAAGAGATTTAATTTATTTTTTAAAGATAGTAAGTCTACTATTAAAGAAAGCATGATTGCTCTTTTATTTTGTGCTGTAGGTGGTCTTTTTGCAGGAGTTATTTTAGGAAACATGACTTACTTTTTGGAATCTTTCCCTGGACTAATGGTCCTTATTCCTGGAGCTATTGGAATGAGGGGAAATATTTTTGGAGCACTGGGGTCTCGATTAGGATCAAATCTTCACATTGGTACATTATCTCCAGAATTTAAGCGATCAAAAATATTATCAGAAAATATCTTGTCTTCTCTGATATTAACTGTTATATTGTCTGTTTTTTTAGCATTTTTAGCAAAAGGGATTTGTATACTATTTAATTTTGAAAGCATGAGCTTGTTTGATTTCACACTAATTTCAGTATTTGCAGGGATTATTTCAAGTGTTGTAATGTTACCAGTAACAATGTTGATATCATTAAAGAGTTTTGAAAATGGATGGGATCCAGATAATGTTTCAACTCCAATTATAGCTGCTTTTGGAGATTTATTCACCTTACCTTCAATAATTTTAGCTATTTTATTGGTTTCGACATTTTCTGATTTAATTTTAAAATATATTTTGTTTGCAATAGTTATTTTATTTGCAATTTTAGGCTTTAATTATGGAATGAATGTTTCAAATGAAATGAGAAGAATTATAAAACAATCAACACCAGTACTTCTTATTTCTTCAGCTTTAGGAATTTCAGCAGGAGGATTTTTAAATAGCTCTATTGAAACTCTTATTAAAAACCCAAGTCTTTTAACATTAATTCCTTTATTTTCTGGTGAAAGTGGCAATCTTGTAAGTATATTAGGTGCAAGGCTTTCTTCAGCACTTCACTCAGGTTTAATTCAACCAGTTTTAGCACTTAAAAAAATCACAGTAAGAAATTTTTTGATAATCATTACATTAGCTATTATTATTTATCCAACAATTGGATTTTTAGCAGAACTTTCATCTATAGCTTTTGGAGCTGCAGGATTAGGATTTTTTAATGTAATATCAATAAGTACAATCTCTGGAATGATTTTAATTAGTGTAATGCTTTTAGTAGTATTTTATATTTCTTCAATATCTTATAAAAAAGGATTAGATCCCGATAACATAATAATCCCAATTTCTACTAGTACAACAGATTCAATATCTTCTTTAATATTAATCACAGTAGCTTTAGCTATTATTCAGCTATTTCCAGTTTAAATGGTTACAGTAACTAGCTATTATGTCTTTGCAGTTTAAATGATGTATATTAATAAGATGTTTTTAAAACGAAATTGCAGGTTTGAAAAGTGAAATATGCAAAGTTTAAATCTTCAACTTCCATTTTTTTTGGAATAGCTACTAAAACACAGTTAAATTTATTATTAGATGGAATTTTACAATGTAGGTAAAAAATTAATTCATTATTATTCTCTAAATTTTCTTTAAAATAGCTATTTAAATCGGTTTTTATAGTGTTTGCAGGAATTTCAATATTAGAAACTTTTTTAGTATTATCTAAAATCCAATACCCATTAATTTTTGCACTTTCATCATCTAAAATTAAATAATAATCATTGTATTCAATATCTCCTTTTTTAATTTTAAATTCATTGCAAATCCACTTATATTCTGACGTATTTACATGGCTTAAGTTATTAATGGGGTTATGGTTACATAAATTATTATTCTGATTATTTTCATTGCTAAGAGACAATATGATTAATTCTGATAAAAAATCACATTTAACAGTTCTATTAACTGTAAATATGTTGGAACTTTCTTTATTATTTATTTCATCTCCTATTATAATAGGATTTATTTTCCAGTTCAATGGATAAATAGCTATTGAACTTTTTATTTCCTTATTAAATATATTTTCACTGATTAAAGTATTATAATTTGATTTTAGAGCATTAATTTTTTTAAAAGAAATTGTATTTATGATTGTTTCTTTATTTTCATTTTGAATAGAAAGCCCTGGAATTACATTATTAAAACTTGATAACTTTTCCCAGTTTTCTGGTGAACCTGGACTACTTATTAAATTATCAGCTACTTTTGACGAGAAGCTTTCTAAATTATTTGTTTTTATAGAATTTAAGATTTTTTCGTCTGATTTATCAATTAAATTAGCTACAATTCCTATAATAAGTATAAAAAGTATAATTGTTAGTAAAAATTCTGTTGAAAATAACATTCCTTTTGGATCTTTTAATAGCATGATATTCACCAATTATTAACTAATTTTATTAATATATTAAATTGACTTGGAAAATTCATTTTATTAGGTTTTTAATCTGTATTTAACATCTATGAGAGTCCATATTTAGCTCTATGAGAACTATCAAGAAATATAATTTCATATAATTCCCCATATCTATAAAAATCTAAAACATCTCCAGGATACTGTTCACTGAAAATAACATGGTCAGAGGAACTTATTGATCTTAAATTAAGATTAGCTACTTTATTTGGAATAATGAATGTTTCAAGACCATAGTGTGAACACAAACTTTTTCCTTCTAATCTACATAAATAACAGCTACCATCAGCACTTTCATGATAATAACCATTATCTATACAATTTTTTAAAGTGTAGCTATCTCCATGGTGTTCATAAGGATCATATGGACATCTTTTTATTATCAATGGAGAACTAGCATTTTCATAAGCATCAGGGTTTTCAAGGCTATTTTGTATGAAATAATATTTTAAAGAATCTTTATATTCTATTTTTGTATTATTTTCAACTAAAGTCGGGTGATTTTTACACATTAAAAAAGGTAAAGGGTCTTTTAAATTTTCAATTGATATTTTTTGTTCTATTACTTGATTATACTCTAAATTTCCTTTTTTACAGTGAACCAATATTTTTATATTAATATGAAATGGATCATCACTATTTAAAACACTTAAAACTTCTGATTCAATAGTTAAACCTTGATTTATCTGATATTTCTCATTAAATTCGTTTAATTTATCGTCAACTTTAGTTTTAATAGCTGAATTACTATTTACACATGGAATACGTGTTTTAATTGCTTCATTTGATATTTCTCCAATAGCTTCTTTGGTGATTATTGGAATATTTCTTTTATAATCTTGAATTACATAATTAAAGTTATTAGAATCAATAGAATCTGAATTTATATTGTTATACTCAATAGCTACATTTAAGACTAAAATAGCTATTAATATAAATGAAAATGTCATTAAAATAGCTAAACTTGTAAAAACATTCCCGTTTTCATCATTTATAAAAAATTTTTGATTTTTTTTATTTTTTATAAATTTATTAATTATATAATCCATAAAAATAATTTATTACAGAACCATATAAAAATATTACTTATTATTTAATATCATTTTGATTTTGGATGTAAATTTTTATATTCAATAAAAAAATTCATGATATAATACATTATTTGTTTCAAAAATGGCAAAGTCAAAAACCTTACTGATTTCGATGTTTTATTTACATAGAATCGGCAATATCAGTAAAGTTTTGTAATTTGCCTCAAAAATTTCTAGTGCAGTGGCAGTGTTAAAATTTTGCCATTGATACAACAAAATTTTGTATTAATTCTTCAATTTAATCAATTAAAAAAGAGAAATAAGAAAATAAAGATTTATTTTCAAATGATTTAATATGTTGTAAGCTGTAATACAAAAAACAGAATTATTAAATATTGAGAGTGTCCAGTAAACATGTTTCATTTCAAAAATATTAAAGAAACAATACAATTATTATCTAGATATAGATTTTTCTATATATTTCCTTACACATCCAAATTAAAATATGAATTATCGGACACGCTCATATTTGTAATTAAGAATTATAATTCTTCAATGAATTCTATAGTTAAACCTGGGAACTTAGCTATTTTTTCAACTGAGATTCCATCTTTTTTTAAATTAATGGCAAACCGGATCTTTTCTTCTTTTATTCCTTTTTTTATTCCTTATTTTATTCCTTTTTGCCGTTCTTTTTTTATTTTTTCGTTTTCTCTTACCATTTTTTCTAGTTGTATTTTATGGTAGAGTCTTAATTCTTCTTCACTTTGTAGGACTTCTTCTATTTTTTTGGTTGCTATTTTTAGTCCTTCATCCATTTTTCCCATCTCCTTTCTTTGTTTATGATTTGTTTCATCATCAATAAATGTTGGATATACGTGTTATTTGTTTTTAATGGAAAGTGTTAAAATTTTGCATCTTGATACAACAAAATTTTGCATTAATTTTTCAATTTAATCAATTAAAAAAGAGAAATAAGAAAATAAGGCCGTGTCCAATATTCCATGGTGCAGCTAAATTTTTCCATAATTTTTGTCCCATTTTTCCATTTGGAGATCTAAGTACATTGTAATTCCTTCAGTTGTTTTGTAAATTTTTTTTAGATGTCTAGGTAGTGTTACTCCGAAGTAATTTTCTAAAGTGTTGTTGGTTGTGGGTAAGAAGTCATGTAATGTATGTCTCATATAGGAGTCAAAATTGGGTTTGAGCTTGGTATTGATGAAATTTCTTAATTCCATTGGAATTTTGTCCATTATGATTTAATAAGTGTTGAAATTTCTTTTTAGCCTTTTTATAATCTTTTTGATATAATATTAATAATATAATGTTTCGTTCGTCGTGATATTGTGTTTTAATGTTTAGGATCTAATT
>Ga0123356_10007023_pt1 | contig 11294 bp, 10 predicted proteins | sample TergutEmb28metaG_2_FD_92546 | JGI IMG/M metagenome (GOLD analysis project Ga0123356, IMG submission 92546) | Embiratermes neotenicus P3 segment gut microbial communities from Petit-Saut dam, French Guiana - Emb289 P3 | ecosystem: Host-associated > Arthropoda: Insects > Digestive system > Gut ... | reverse complement strand
CTGTGGTTGCTGGCGCTGTCCAGGTTCGCCGCCTCCGGTGTGATCGAGCCGATGCTGGTGCTGGATCTCGTGATGCTCTTCATCGTGACCTACGTGATCTTCGGCGCCCTGATGCTGACGATCGGGGCTGCAGTGAGCAGCTTCGCGGATGCGCAGTCGCTGCTGATGCCGGTCATGATGCTGCTGGTCATCCCGTATGCTCTGACGGCTTTCATCGGTCAGGCACCGAGCTCGCCTCTGAGCGTCACGCTGAGCTTCGTGCCACCGGTGAACACCTTCGTGATGCTCGCCCGCCTGGCGTCCGATAGCCCGCCGCCCATCTGGCAGGTGGGTCTCACGATGCTGGTCGGGCTCTCGTTCGCCTCTCTGGTGCTCTGGTTTGCGGCGAAGGTGTTCAGGATTGGCCTGCTGATGCACGGCAAGCCGCCAGACTTTGCCACGCTGTTTCGGTGGGCGCGAATGGCGTGACGGTGCAAGGACCAGAACATCTGAAGCTACGAGGACTGAATGCGCTGGGGGAACAGGGGCCACCTACGTGACCAGCGGATCGGCGCGTGTCACTCACACGACCCGGAGCGTTCCTGCTCGTCTAGTTGCTTTATGCTGCAGTCGGTATTTTGAGATAATGGTGTGGTGCCGGTCCTTGAGGATAGCGATTATGCCGAACCGCCTGCCGTTCAGAGGGCTCGCCTTGGCCCTTGTCGTGCTCACCGTCAGCACCAGCGTGCAGAGCTCCCCCGCTGCCGACCCGGTGCTGTCTGCAACGCTCGCGAGCCCTGCGAGACCGGCGGCTGCGGTCGCCCGCGATGCGGTAAGGCACCCGGCCGAGGAGCTGACTTTTTTTGGCCTGAAGCCCGAGCAGACGGTGGTCGAGCTCTGGCCCGGCGGCGGCTACTGGACCGACATCCTGGGTCCCTACCTCGCGTCTCGAGGACACTACTATGTGGCGCTGCCACCCAGTGGGAATGGTGAGGAGGGCGGGGAGGCCTCCAACTGGCATGCCCGCTACGACAGCAAGTACGGCAAGGTGACGGCGACGACTCTGGGCCAGGGTCGCTACGACATCGCCCCGCCGGGATCGGTCGATCTCGTGCTCACCTTCCGCAATCTGCACAACTGGATGACAGACGGGTACGCGCAGCAGGCTCTGGAAGCCGCTTTCCGCGCCCTGAAGCCCGGCGGCATCCTCGGTATCGTGGCGCATCGCGGCCGCACGGACCAGCCGCAGGACCCGAAGGCGCGCAACGGCTATGTCCGCCAGGATTACACCGTCACGCTGGCCAAGCGCGTTGGTTTTCTGCTCGTGGCTTCATCAGAGGTCAACGCGAACCCCAAGGATACAAAGGACTGGGTTGATGGGGTCTGGACCTTGCCGCCCACTCTCTCTCAGGGAGAGAAGGACCGTGCACGCTACATGGCCATCGGTGAGGCCGACAACTTCGTGCTGAAGTTCAAGAAGCCGGAACGCTGAACGTGCAAGCATGCCTCGCCGTGCCAGGTCCACGAATGCAGCGGAAGCGCTGGGCTTTGGGGATCTAGGCGCGTGCGAGCTACGCCGATGCTCGGGGATACCCGGCCAACAGCGTTGCCCCGGCGAAAGTCACGTCCGGTAGGCGCAAATCCCTGCTGAGCCGCCGTGCTCTCCTGAGGTGTACTGTCAAGGTCGGTAGCTTGCGATACCCGCTTGTAGCCCCGTCGTCAGCTCCGCAAGAATGTCCGTGAGCGCCGTTGCATAGCCGCGTACGAGCGCATCGGGCGCGGCCCGTGGCAGTTCCACGCGTCTGGCGATCACGCGCTCGAACACCGACCGCGGCCGTACTCCGCTTTCATCGATCAGCGTGAACTGCATTGCCAGTACGGCCGCGGGTGTCTGCCGTGGCCTGAAGTCACCATAGAGCTCGGTGACGCTCGCCTCGAGCACGTAGTACGCGGGCTGGCTGCTGCCGGGTCGGGCTACCGTTGCGAAGGGTCCGCAGCGTTCGAGCCAGCTGGCAACCTGATCCGCGAGCATCACGTCAGGCTCAGTGATGAACTGATGGTAGGGGTCGGAGATCAGCTGGACGTCGCTGGTACGGTAAACGAGCGCAGCACCGGCGTACGCTTGCGCGATGCGAACATTGCCGACGCGCAGAGCCTGCGGGCGGCGTGCGACCGAGGGTCCCTGATCTGGCAACGGCAGCTGCAGTGCGTAGGTCGTGGGCGGTCGGATCGGTCTGCCGATCCCGCAGGCAGCAAGGGCCAGCAGGAGACTCATCACCCAGGCGAGACGTGCCTTGCTCATCGCGAGGTCTCGGGCAGGTGGACCTCCTCGGGCGGCCCGCCGAGAAGAACACCGGGGTATCGCTTGATGGTTGCCGACAGCGCCCGCAGATTGCCTGCGGTCGCGCGTAGATCCTCGACGATGGCCCGCGCATCATACTGGTTGTCGGCCATCAGGCCGCTGAGTCGAGCCGCGGCCTCGTCCAGCTGCTTGATTGTGCGGTCCAGGTCACCTCTCTCGGTCATCGTGCGCAGGCTCGCCGTGATCGCTGCGATGTTGTCTATGCCATGCTGCAGCCCGGGATTTGCAAGCTGGTGGTTCAGGCGAGCGAAGCTCGTATTGGCGCTCTTGAGAAGCTTCTGCGTGCCCGCCGAGAGCTCCGGCACCTGGAGCCGATCGATGGTCTCATCCAGCTTGACGAGCAAACTGTTCAGGCGTTCGCTGATTCTGTCGACGTCCAGATCGCTGAGCTTCGCCATGAACAGCTGCGTATTGGCGAGCAGCTGCGCGGTCGTGCTCGGCGCCGAGGGAATGTAGTCGTAGTCCGCAGTCCAGTGAAACTCGAGCGGCGGATGCTGCTCCGGGTCGAGAAAGTCGATTGCCAGGAACAGTTGCCCCGAGATACCCGCGAGCTGGGTCTGCGCGCGCAGCCCCATCTTGACCATCTGGACCCGGTCTGTACGAAACTGTTGCGCCTGAGCGCCTGACAGGTTGATCCTGGCCCGCACCACGATGTAGTTGTGGCGCCGGCTGAGGGGGATATCGCGCTCGTACTCGGCCCCCGAGATGAGGATCTCCGATACCTGGCCGAGCGTCACACCGCGAAAACGCAGTGGCGCACCCACGTCGAGGCCGGCCACCGATCCATCAAAGTAAGTCTCGAAGGTATAGGTCGGCTCGAATAGCCTGCGGCCCCCGAGAACAAAGAGCAGCACCGCCAGGGCCGCGAGGGTGACCACCACGAACACGCCCACACGGTAGTAGCGCTTGCGCTCTTCTTCCACCTCAAACCTCCGTCCTGTCTTTGCCGAGACTCGGTTGTCGGTTGAAGAATTGCTGCACTCGCGGACTGCTGTGAGCCCGCAGGGCGCGTGCTTGACCCTCCGCGATGATGGTGTGCGAGAGCGCATCCAGCAGGATCACGCGATCGGTGATCGTGAATACGCTCTGCAGCTCGTGGGTCACCACGACGAAGGTGATGCCGAGGTTCTTGCGCAGCGACAGGATCATCTGATCCAGATTGGCGCCGGTGATGGGATCGAGGCCCGCCGAGGGCTCATCGAGCAACAGGATGTCGGAGCCGAGCGCCATCGCGCGCGCGATCCCCGCGCGCTTCGTCATCCCGCCCGACAGCTGACCCGGCATGAAGGACTCCGCATCCCCCATCTCCACCAGCTGCAGCAGCATGCGCGCGGCCAGATTCTTCTCGGCCATCGTCAGGTCGGTGAAGCGATCGAGCGGAAAGCGCACGTTCTCCAGCAGCGTCAGCGATCCGAAGAGCGCGCCGGATTGGTACATCACACCGAGGCCGCGCTGCAGCTGTGCGCGGTCCTGCTCGGCGGCCGCAACGATGCTGCGTCCGCGAATCAGGATATCCCCTGCCATGGGTCGATACAGGCCGATGATGTTCTTCATCAGGCTAGATTTCCCGCTGCCGGAGGCGCCCAGGATTCCCATGATCTCGCCGCGCTGCACGTCGAAGGAGGCGTGCTCAATCAGGACGCGCTTGCCATAGCCGACCCGCAAGTTCCGTACGCTGATCGCAGGCGCGAGGTTCGATGCGCTGGATTCGGTGCCCAATGCGCGCGGCTCACGAGGTGAAGAGCGAGAAGATTCCATCGATCAGGATGATCAGCACGATGCTACTCACGACCGCTCGTGTTGTGGACTGCCCCACGGAGCTCGCCCCAGAGCCGGTCGCAAGCCCGCGATGACAGCTCACGATTGCCACGGTCAAGCCGAAGACAGCAGCCTTGATGAGACCCAAGGTCACGTCCCAGGTACCCACGGCCCAAAGCATCTGGTTGTAGAACTGCCGATAGGTGATGCCGAACTTCTGGACCACGAGCGCGGCGCCAAGAAGTCCGGCGACATCGGCTACAACCGCAAGCAAGGGCGTCACCATCAACGCGGCAATGAGCCGCGGTAGCACCAGGAATTGCAGGGGCCTGAGCCCGAAGGTCGTGATGGCATCCACCTCCTCGTTCACTTTCTGGATGCCAAGCTCGGCTGCAAAGGCCGCACCGCTGCGTCCGGCAAACATGATCGCGGTCATGAGCGGGCCGAGCTCGCGAATCACGACGAACACTGCACCGCTCACGACGTAGATCACGGCCCCAAATTGTTTGGCCACGAGCCCGGCTTCGAAGGCGATGATCACGCCGATCAGAAAGCCGATGAGCATCACCACCGGGACCCCATTCGCGCCGGCTTCGGTTCCGATATCCAGGATGTCGTGCCAGTTGAGCCGGGCCCCGTGTCGCGTGAACATCCGTCCCAGCTCGCCGATGCACCGACCGACAAAGCCCACCATCTCGCGCAGGTAGGTGAGCTGCTGTTGCGTTGCCTGACCTATGTGCTCGAAGATCCCGGGACGTGCCGCGGCGCGTGCCGGGCGAGCGAAGCTCCCTGGATCGTAGGAGCGAACCAGCGCCGCCAGGTTCTCGGGCAAGTTGCGAATTTCTACCGGCGCGCCGGGCGGCCGTTCGCGCCGTACGAGATCAAAGAGCAGCGCCACGCCGACATTGTCGGCGTACTCGAGGCGTGAAGCGTCCACGACGATGGGGCTACTCGGATGGCTTGCCAGCGTCTTGAGCGCGGAGTGCCAGATCGGGGCTGCGGTATAGGCCGTGATCCGCCCTTCGAGCTCGATGCGGACCCCACGTGCCCGCGGCCCTGGCTCAATCATCAGGCGCTCGCCGCCACGCCTTGAATAGCGGCAACTGAGCCATGGCCGTGGACGTGAGTGGTACGTCCCCTAGCTGGCTCGGACCCTGGCCCCCTCGGGTGGAACACCCGCATGGCAGCGGCATGGATACCCGTGAACACCACGGCCGTCACCCGCAAGAAGGCCGCGTGCATGCCTCAAGCTCGTGTTTTCTGCGATTGCCCCGACATTCTCTGACCTTGCTCGAGAGCGTTTGCAGCGCTTGGCTCTTACGTGTGGAAGAAGCCGCGCAAGCGCTCGATCACGCGCAGCAAGTCCGAGGCCGTTCCAGCGCAGTCGGCTCGTGGGCGCTGCGCCCGGGTTTGCCAGCGGCCTCGATCAGCAAGTCATCATGGAGGCGTCGAGGTGGCGAACGGACTCGGGTGGGCGTCACCCTACGGTGTTGGGGCGCTCGGCGTGTGTGCGGGAGCCATCTGCGCAAGGCGGTTGAGCCGTCGCTCACTCCGCCGCAGGGCGGCCGGGTCCAGGCGGCCGGCCGCGAGCGCCTCGAGCGCGCAGCGCATGGCTGGATACGTCTTGTCTGTGTCCCAGGAGACCAGCAGCAGGTCGACCCCGGCGTTGAGCGCACCCTCGACGGCGCGGCACAGACCGGCGTGCTCGACTGCTCCCATGGTCAGATCATCGGTGATGATGAGCCCGTCAAACTGCCATTGCCTGCGTAGCAGCTGGGCAACCACGGGTTCGGACCTCGATACGGGCACCCCCGGATCGACGGCCTCCAGCGCAACATGCGAGAGCATGAGGGCCGAGCCGGGGAGGGCGAGGACTGCCCGGAACGGAATCCAGTCGCTCGCCGTAAGATCGATCTCCTTCGCGGCGAGCGAGGCGTTGAACAGATGCGTGTCAGTCGAGACCCGCGCCAGGCCGGGGAAGTGCTTGGCGGTGGGTGTGATGCCCGCCTCGAGTAGACCGGCCGAGAAGCCGGCGGCGATCGTCGCGGCGGCGGCCGGGTCCGCCGAGATGGCTCGTGTCTGGATGCGGGTCTCCCGGTCGAGGAGGCCGGGAGCGGTCGCGGGCTTTAGGTCACAGACCGGCGCCAGGTCCATGGTCACACCGATGCTGCGCAGCTGCGAGCCTACTTCGGCGCCGAGCTGCCTTGCTGCAGTCTGGCGTTGCTGCGGCGGGAACAGGGTCAGCGTGGAGAGCGCGGGCGGCGGCGGCAGGGGTGGCGACAGATGCGAGACCGGCCCGCCCTCCTGATCCGCCGCGACGATCAGTGCGGGTAGCCCTGCCGCGCGCCGGATCGCCTGAAGCTCTGCAATCTCCGCTGCGACGTGCTCGCCTGTGCGGCCCGCCATGTTGCGCTGCGTGAGGAAGAGCCCGCCGACGTGGCCCTCGCGCACCACGTCCCGGGCGCTCGCGATGTCCCTGTAGCCGACAATGAAGTGACGCTCGATGGCGGGGGATTCCGCGTCCGTGTGCGCGAGCACGGACCGCCTGGCCATCCAGGGGCTTGCGATCTGCCACATCGCCCCGAAGGCAAGCACCGCGAACAGACCCGCTGCCAGAGCGCGCCGCGCGCGAGCAAGGAGGGCGCTCAGCGTGACAGCAGACAGGAGCGCGGCGATTCCCAGGGCACGATTCCACGGATAGAGGAAGGAGTCACTCAGCAGAACATCAAGAGCCGCGAGAAGCAGCGCCCCGGCGATCGTGAGCGCCCAGCCTGCAGGTGTTGTGCGTGGAGTCAAAGTGCACCGGATGATCTGCGCCAAGGCGGGAGGATGCGTAGCTTAGCCAGGGCGCGTCAAAGGCGTTGCACCGCGTCCGCTCCGCAGCACCATGGGCTGGCGTTTGGCGCAGAGGGCGCTGCCGGCCGCGCGGGTCGTCCACGTGGGTCGGCCGCTAAGGCACACTTCCCACCCCGCCTCACCCGCCAGTATCCCCCTTGAGGCTCAATCGAACTCGGGCGCAGTGCAGCCGTCCGACTTCGCCACCTTGACTCGATGCGGGATGACCTGAGAGGTCGGTGGCAGGTAGTCAGCTTGCTCTGGCGTGGGCGTAGGCCTGGGTACCGCGCGTGTACACACGATCGGTGGGCAGGACTGTCTCGATCTCGATGTCCGGCTCGCTGGCCAGCGAGGCATAGATCGGTTCAAAGTCCGCCTCGAGCGTCTGACGCAGCAGGTCCTCGAAGCTGTCGATGACGAAGTAGGTCTGCTGGTAGTCGTCGATGCGGTAACGGGTACGCATCAGGCGCCTCAGGTCGAAGCCGAGCCGATTGGGCGAGGGGTCCTCGAGCGCGAACACGGATTCGCCGTAGGAGGAGACGATGCCGGCACCATAGACCCTGATGCCCTTGGCGTAGCGGATCAGACCAAACTCAACGGTATACCAGTAGAGCCGTGCGAGCCTCTCCAGTGCTCCCAGCTTGAGCGCGCGCAGGCCGCCCTGGCCATAGGCCTGCATGTAGTCGGCGAACACGGGGTTGGCGAGGAGCGGTACGTGCCCGAAGACATCATGGAAGACATCTGGCTCCTCCAGGTAGTCGAGTTGCTGCGGCTTGCGGATGAATCGTCCCGCCACGAAGCGCCGGTGCGCGAGGTGGTCGAAGAAGATCTCCTCGGGAACGAGGCCGGGTACTGCCACGACCTGCCAGCCCGTGGCGCTCATCAGCCGCTCGGAGAGCACGCGGAAGTCCGGGATACCGGGCTCTGGCAGCCGCAGGAGCTCAAACCCCTCCATGAACTCCGGGGCGGCTCGCTCCGGCAGGAGTTTCACCTGTCGCTCGAAGAGCCGGTTCCAGGTGTCGTGCTCGGCCTGCGAGTAGCCAGACCAGTCCTGCGGGATGGTCCAGTCCGCGGCGGCTCCGTGAGGCCGCTCTGTGGGCACGCTTGCCATAGCACCAGTGTTGCACCGGCGGCGTGGAAAGGCCATAGGCCAAGGAACGCGCAACCCTGCTTGGCCTGGATCTTGTGGGCACCCATGCGTTTGAAACGCTGTGTGGAATGGCAGCCCGGCTGGATCGAGCTGACGGACTTCAGGGGTCGCGCTCGAGAGCGTAGCCAGGAACGTGGGGCCGCCAGGCAACTGCGCTACATCGCATCAGGCTTGCAGGGCCAGAAGAAAGATCAGCGTTGCAAGCGCGCCGAGGGTAGAGCGTACCGCGTGCAGCTTGCCCCATCGCACGACCAGTTCCCGGGTCTGCGGCGCGGGCCGACTCGCATCCAGGGCCATGAGCGCGCTGTTGGTGGGCATGATGACGAGCAGCGTCCACGGCAAGTTTCCGATCATCAGGAGTGCACCGGCCAGGAAGGCGAGATGGCCGCTCTGCCACCAGGCGATCAGCCCGAAGAGGCAGCCGATGGCTGCCAGTGGCGCCTGCATCAGTGTGCCGCGCTTGTAGGCTGGTTTCCATTCCGAGAGCAACGCCTGATCTTCGAGTCCGAGGCGGGCCGGCTGCTCTGCAACGTTGACATAGATCGCAGCTCCGGTGAAGGCTGCTGCGGTCACCAGGGCGAGCTGAGCGAATAGCATGGTGCCTCCGACATCCTAGGGTCTGCGGGTAACGCTGTGCCAGGCGGCTCATCCGGGACAGGACCCTGCGGGTTGCCGGCGCAGCCGCGACACCCGAGCGTGGGTGGTGCTCGCAATGATCCGCAAGCCTAGGCTGCTGCCTGCCGGAATGAAAGTCCAATGCTGTCGGGCATGCCTGTGCACCTCGGATGACTCCGGGTCGCGTGCAACCCCGCACCGTCGCCGCGCGGCTCCTGGGCGGGCGCAGGTTGAATTGGTTCACGACTTGAGGTATCGCGGGCTGCTAGATTGAGCAGCCATGGCTACGACCCTCGAAAGTGTGCCGCGCCTGCGGCTGAAGCTCATTCCGCTCCTGGTGACCGCCGTACTCGGCTACGGTGTGCCGATCGCGGGCGCCTACCTGGCGTATTACGCGATCGAGCTGTTGCATCTGCCCGTGCATCCGGGCAGGAATCTGGGCTGGCTCCACGTGCAGCATGCCGGCCAGCTCATCGTTGCTTTGATTGCCATCGCGATCCTCAAGTACAGCGTTGTTCCCGCCGATTACGGTCTGCACTGGCCCCGGGGCAAGACCTACATCGGGCCCGCCATTGTGTGGGGGGCGCTTTTCGGCCTCATCATGACGCTGGTGGACTACGCGCCGCAGATCATCGAGCACACCAGGCCCGATCCCGGATTTGCGCTGACACCGGCCAACGTCTGGGGGTGGATCTTCTTCGAAGGAATCTACGTGGGGCCGACGGAGGAGATTCCGTTCCGTGCTCTGCTGGTCATCTATCTGGTGACGACCATGCCCGGGAGGTTTCGAGTTGGCCGCTACGAGATGAGCTGGGCAGGGGTGATCGTGGCAGTGATCTTTGCACTGTTGCACGCCTCAAGCTTCGACACCCGTCACTGGCCCGAAGCGCTGGGCCAGCAATTCTATGCCTTTGCGCTCGGGGTGCTCTATGCCTACTGGCTCGAGAAATCGGGAAGCATCGTCGCCTCGAGCATCGGCCACAACGTCAGCGACGTGGTCGAGTACCTGATCCTGTTCGCGTGGCTGGGAGCCCTGGGAATCTAGAGGGCCATTCCCAACTTTCCCTCATGTCCAAAGATCGCCATGATCGCCGCAGCACGCAGTATCCGTCCTCCTTGCACCCGATGATCTGAGGCTTGCATCGGCGGACCCCGCTCGCGGGTCCCATCGCGTTCGTGGAGATCATCTCCCAGGCCCGAGCTTCGGTCAGGCGAGCCTTCCAGTCTGGGGACGCCACACCAAGGCATTTCGCCCGACAGCCTCGCATTGAACGCACCATCCCGCAAAGTCAGCGAGGCCTGGCCTGGGCCGACATCGCTCACGATTGCGCAATGGCCGATCAGGTGCGCACTTGCGGCGCTGGTGGGTGAGCGCCCCGACAGACTTTTCATCGCCGACCCATCCAGGGCGAGGTCCGAAAACTTCAATCGTTTTCCGTGTCGTACCCAGAATATGGCGCCATAGAAGAGACGCCGTCAGCCCGCGAGCGCGAGCGGCCTCCTGGCCATGACGCACCGGGATGACCTGGGTTTGCACGAGAGAAGGAGTACGGAACTGCCATGATCGTCGAAGGAAGAACCGCCCTCGTCACCGGGGGCTCACGCGGTATTGGCCGGGCGCTGGTCAAGACGCTCCTCGCGAGGGGTTATCGCGTCGCCACCTGCGCACGCCATATCGAAGCGCACGAACAGCCCAACCTTCTGGCCGTCGCGGGCGATGTCGCCTCGCCGGACTTTGTCGCGCAGCTGGTGCAAGCCACAGTCTCACGCTTCGGTCGCATCGACACGCTCGTGAACAACGCCGGTGCGTTCGTGCCGCGCCACTTTGCCGAGTACACTCTGGAAGAGTTTCAATTTGCCGTGGGCGTCAACCTGGGAGGGTTTTTCCATGCGACCCAGCGGGTCGCGCGACACATGCTGCAGCAAGGAAGCGGGCATATCGTCAACATCACTTCCAGCCTCCTGGCCGAGCAACCGCTGGCGGCGCTGCCAGCCGCACTGACGGCGCTCACCAAGGGCGGCCTCAACTCGGTCACGCGATCGTTGGCCATCGAGTATGCCAGCCGGGGCATCCGTGTGAACGCCATCGCTCCAGGTGTCATCCGCACACCGATGCATGCTCCGGAGAGCCTTGACGATCTCGCCGCGCTGCAGCCGCTCGGGCGGATTGGCGAAACGCAGGAGATCGCGGACGCGTTGCTCTTCCTCGAAAACGAGCCCTTCATCACCGGCGAGATCTTGCATGTCGATGGGGGCGCGAGTGCCGGCCGCTGGTGAGCATCGGACCGGTCGCATGGCCTGGTCCGACCGTCGCGTCCTCGATCTGCTCGGCATCGAGATCCCGATCATCCAAGCCCCGATGCTGGGGATCACCGGCGAGGCGATGATACGCGGCGTGACCGAGGCGGGTGGGCTGGGCTCTCTGCCGTTGGGAATCATCACGCCTGATGAGGCGCGGGCAGCAGTCCGCGCCCTTGACGGCATCGCGAACCGGGTCAATCTCAACTTCTATGGCCACGAGCCCGAGCCGGATGATCCCGCCGTGGAAGCTCGCTGGCGAGATTGCCTGCGCCCATACTTCGCGGAAATGGGCCT
>Ga0123356_10007022_pt1 | contig 11295 bp, 9 predicted proteins | sample TergutEmb28metaG_2_FD_92546 | JGI IMG/M metagenome (GOLD analysis project Ga0123356, IMG submission 92546) | Embiratermes neotenicus P3 segment gut microbial communities from Petit-Saut dam, French Guiana - Emb289 P3 | ecosystem: Host-associated > Arthropoda: Insects > Digestive system > Gut ... | reverse complement strand
GGTGTAGGACCTATCGATGAACGTCCCAAGCGTCTCGATTTGGCATGGCGAACTCTGGAAACCAATGCAGTCGGGGTCAACGAATTTTCTGCATGGTGCAGAAGGGTTGGCTCTGAGCCGATGCTCGCTATCAACCTTGGCACAAGAGGGATCGAAGCTGCCCTCGATATGCTTGAGTATGTGAATCATCCTTCGGGAACTCATTTGAGCGATTTGAGAATCAAACATGGATTTAAAGATCCTCACAACGTTAAGGTCTGGTGCCTTGGCAACGAAATGGACGGACCTTGGCAAACCGGACATAAGACTGCCCACGAATACGGACGTTTAGCATTTGAGACCGGGCGTGCAATGAAAGTGATAGAACCTGATTTACAGCTTGTTTCCTGCGGAAGTTCAAACACATTTATGGAAACATTCCCGCAATGGGAAGCCGAAACTCTGATGCATACATACGAGATCGCGGATTACGTATCGCTGCATCAATACTTCAGTAATGCTGATAATGACACACCAAACTTCCTTGCCCTTTCACTTGAAACGGATCATTTCATCAAGACTGTCATCGCAATATGCGATTATGTCAAAGCAGTTAAACGCGGCAAGAAGGATATCCTTCTAAGCTTTGACGAGTGGAATGTCTGGTATCATTCCTTGAAAAAAGACGAAAACGAGATGAAGGAGAGACCCTGGCAGGTTGCGCCATCTCTGCTTGAAGATGTATACACTTTTGAAGATGCCCTTGTTGTCGGATGTATGCTGATCACATTCTTAAAGCATGCAAACAGACTCAAGATGGCTTGTATTGCGCAGCTTGTTAATGTTATCGCTCCCATCATGACAGAAACAGGCGGCGGCGCATGCAGACAGACGATTTTCTATCCCCTGCTCCAAGCATCCAAATACGGACGTGGCACTGCTCTTATGCCTGTCGTATCATCTCCTAAGTATGACTCAAAGGATTATACCGATGTACCGTATCTGGAAACTGTTGCTGTTGCAAATGAGGAACTTGGAGAACTGACTGTCTTTGCTGTCAACCGTCATTTAGAAAACCCCATGATCCTGGATTTGGATATCAAAGGTTTCGAAGGATACACCGTTACAGAGCACATCGTTTTGGAGAGCGATGACCTTAAAGCTGTCAACACAGTTTCCAACCCAGGAAAAGTCGTACCCGCAGTCCGGAAAGACAGCGTATCTGTAAACGGCACTTCTCTGGAAATCCGGCTTGAAAAAGCATCATGGAATGTCATAAGACTGACAGGAACCCCCGGATAAACACATTCTTATTAAAAATGCAAATCAAGAGCCAACGTGTTTATTCCCACGATCGAACACAATTCTTGATTTACATAAAAAAACGAAAGGTGATAACTATGAAGAAAATCCTATTAGCAACCCTTCTTGTATTGTCAATAGCTCTAATTGCAGCTTGCGGCGATGGCGGAGGGGGAGGCGGATCCGACGGCGCCACTTCAATGGAGTTTTGGACATTCCAAGAGTTGCATGTTGAGTTTTTTGACACAATGATGCAAAACTGGAACGAGCAAAACCCCGACAGACAAATCGACTTTGATTTCGTTCCCTTGCCCTATGATGATATGCACAACAGACTGCTTATCTCATTGCAAGCCGGAGAAGGTGCTCCCGACATGGTCGACATCGAAATCGGTAAGTTTGCAAACTTCCTTAGAGGCGATATCCAAATGGTACCAATCAACAGAGTAGTTGAGCCTGAACTGAACAATATCGTTCGTTCACGTGTGGACATCTATGCCAAAGACGGCAACTTCTATGGCGTATGCTTCCACATCGGCGCAGCCGTCATCTACTACAACGAGGAAGCCCTGACAGAAGCCGGCATAGACTGGCGTACCATCAAGACATGGGACGACTACTATGAAGCAGGCAAGAAATTCGCCGAAACAACCGGAAAAGCATGGTCAACAATGGAAATCAATGACCCCTGGCATATGTGGCCTCTGCTTTCATCACAAGGCGGCGATTTGTTGGCTCCGGACGGCACCCCCAACATCAGTTCTCCTCAAATGGTCAGAGCACTGGAATATAACCAAAAACTACTCCAGGAAGGCATCTCAATTGTTACCCCGGGTGACAATCAGCACTCAGAAGCTTTCTACGGCCTGATGAACGGCGGCGGTGTAGGCAGCGTGATCATGCCTATGTGGTATATGGGTCGCTTCACAGACTATATGCCCGACCTCAATGGTAAGATCGCAATTGCGCCACTGCCTGTATGGGAAGTTGGACAACCGCGTTCAGTCGGTCTCGGCGGAACCGGAACAGTAGTTACTGCACAGAGCGAAAGCCCGGATTTGGCAATGGATTATCTCGCATATGCCAAGCTATCAACGGAGGGCAACGTAGAAATATGGAAGCTCATGGGATTTGACCCAATCCGCACAGAGACATGGACAATGCCCGAACTGCGTGATGCACGTCCAAACAAATTCCTTGACTATTTCTCAACCAACCCGTTTGATGTTCTTCTCGAAGTCATCAATGAAATCCCAGCCATCACTGTATCTGAAGCATTACCGCCCACCATGGACCATATGAAAAACTCAGTATACTATCTGACATATGTTGATATGGTAACCGATATTGCTGCAATGCTGGCTGAAGAGCAAGCAAAAATCCAATACTAATATAACAGCGGTGAAAGTGCCGCCAATATTCATTGGCGGCACTTTCTCATACCCTTATTCTTGAGGTGATAGAAATGAAACAATACAAAGGTGCGCAATCCCTTCTGTATTCACAGAGGCTTGCTCCATACGTTTTCGTAATGCCGTTTATTATAGTGTTCCTACTTTTTTTTGTATATCCTGCGGTATCCACGATCATAATGAGTTTTCAGAGAGTAGAACCGGGGAATGTCAATTTTATTGGTTTAGAAAACTTCAGCAGGCTGAACAATAGTGAGTTTCACCTTGCAGCCAGGAATAACATAATATATACAATTCTCACTTTGCTGGTACTTATTCCTGTCCCAATGCTTTTAGCGATTTTTCTTAATGCAAAAATCATGGCTGCACGCAACTTCTTCCGTTCGGTCTTCTTTATTCCGGCACTTACATCTATCGTGTTGCCGGTTTTGTATTTCGTTTGATATTTGGAGAACTGCCCGGCTCATTATTGAATGAAATCATAGCACTTTTCGGGTTTGAGCCCATCAAGTGGCTGGGCGGCCCCAGTCAATCAACCACATTTTTCGCTCTTGTGATGCTTGCATGCTGGCGGTGGACAGGTGTAAATATTCTCTATTTTCTATCAGGACTGCAGAACATACCTGAAGAGCTATATGAGTCTGCTTCCATTGACGGGGCAAATGCTTTCCAAAAGATGTGGCTTATTACCGTACCAATGTTAAAGCCAACAACCATCTATGTACTTACTATAAGTATTTTCGGCGGACTTGCCATGTTTGTCGAGAGTTTTATGCTCTTTGGAGGCAACCGGTCGCCCGGTGGTTCCGGACTTACTATCATAGGTTATCTCTACAGATTCGGATGGGAACAGGCAAATCTCGGATTCGGCTCCGCTATTGGGTTGACCTTACTTATTGCGGCTCTTACCATCAACGTGATCCAACTTAAACTCTTTGGATTATACAGGAAGGAGGGTTGATCATGGGTGAAACAAATACGCTGAGTAATAGAGTCAAGCCTTCAACGATCATTCTGTTGATCCTATTCATTTTCCTGGCGATGATCGTCCTTCTGCCGTTTTACGCCCTATTTCTCGCTGCTTTGAAACCCGGTAGGGAGCTTATGCGTTTTGGTCTCAATCTGCGGTTGGATTTTGATATCATGTCGCTCAATAACTATGTCACTTTGTTTGCAGGCGGTACTTCTTATCCGGTATGGTTGCGCAACAGCCTGTACATAACCGCTGTACAAACATCTGTTACGCTGCTTATAAGCGCCTGGGTTGCATACGGGTTTGCGATGTACAACTTCAAGTTTAAAAACATACTTTTTACCTGTGTGTTGTTTGTAATGATGATACCCATGGAAATCATCATGCTTCCCCTCTTCCAGCTCATGAACAGGCTGAAACTATTGGACAGCATATGGGGCATCATTCTTCCGTTTGCCGCCGGACCTGTGCCTATCTTCTTTTTCCGCCAATACTTAAGCGGAATACCCAAAGACTTTTTAGATGCCGCACGTGTAGACGGGTGTAGTGAATACGGAATCTTTGGCCGTATCATGCTTCCGCTTATGGCGCCCTCTTTTGCGGCGATGGGAATATTCGTGGGCATGGCTAGCTGGAATAACTTCCTCTGGCCAATGATAGTACTGCGCTCAGCAAGGAAGTTTACCCTGCCAATAGGACTAAATACATTGGTCACACCATACGGTAATAACTATGATGTCCTGCTCGCAGGAGCAGTGCTGTCTGTCATACCCATTTTAGTGTTATTCCTGTTCTTCCAGAAGTATTTCATTTCCGGTATGTCGGCAGGAGGCGTAAAAGGCTAAAAATCTGAAAGGAGCCGGAGAGCTTGAAGATTCAATATGACCGTGTATTAGCAAAACGCAACCCAATGCTTTACGGACAATTCATTGAGCATTTCCACCGGCAGATATACGGAGGACTATATAGCCCTGATTCACCCTTATCAGACGAAAAAGGGTTTCGTAAGGACGTTATAGAAGCACTTCAGCAAATAGGCACAAATGTCATCCGGTGGCCCGGAGGCTGCTTTGTTTCTGCATATCACTGGCGGGACGGTATCGGTCCGACCCGGTCCCCGTCTTTTGACAAAGCATGGAGGGTGGAGGAACCCAACACCTTTGGCACTGCCGAGTTTTATGAGTTATGCAAAGCTATCGGCAGCGAGATGTTTGTATGTTCGAATGCGGGTACCGGAACCCCTGAGGAAATGAGCGACTGGCTGGAGTACTGCAATCTGAATTATGAAGGCAAAAATGCAAAAGCAAGAATCTCTCATGGTTATAACACGCCATTCGGGGTAAAATACTTCAGTATCGGCAATGAGAATTACGGCAGTTGGGAGATAGGCGCATATACTGCAACAGAATGGGGTAAGCTTGTTGCCGAGTCGGCAAAAATGCTCCTGCGGGTTGACCCTGATATCGAGCTTTCAGCCGCAGCACTGCCCGACCCTGAGTGGAATATGGAACTGCTAAAACACGCCGGTTTGTACCTTAAGTGGATCTCCATACATCAATACTGGGATATGATCCATAATACCAACGATCTGGCAAGCTACGAACAATGCATGGCTTATACAACCGACTTAAACACCTCGATCGATAAAACTCTGGGGATTTTGACGGCTACCGGGAATACACATATAAAGATCGCATTTGATGAATGGAATCTTCGCGGATGGTATCATCCCAATGTTCATACTACAGCCCAAGCATCAAATAAAGAGGATTATCTTACTCCCCGTGACAAAAACGACGATAACTCAGCTTATACAATGGCAGACACCGTTTTCACTGCATGTTTCCTAAACACTCTGCACAGGTATGCAAAAGATGTACAAATGGCAAACTACGCACCTGCCGTTAACACACGCGGGTTGATTTTCACACATGAAAAAGGGATCGTAAAACGGGGCACCTACCACGTGTTTGATTTGTTTTATAATCAACTTGGAGATACAATAATCGACTCCTGGCATCCGGAGACAATAACTATGCAAGTTACCGGTAAGGACGGAGTCCACGAGACAGAAGTGCTTGACACTCTTGCGACAAAACGCAGTGATGGAAAAGTCGCTCTGTCACTAATCAACAAACATGCCACTTCTCCAATCACAGTGCCTGTTTCGATAAGCGGATTTGATGCTTCCTTCGCTGTGCTGTTTACCATCCAAGGCAACGGAATCGACGACTATAACGATATCGGACAGCCTGAAAATATCAGAATTATGGAGCAGGAGCTTAGTACCTTTGATGCTATAACGCTGCCACCACATTCCGTTAATGTACTGGTTCTGAGCCGTTAGTGATTTAAATGCAAAAAAAAGCAGGTCGCCGTTGATTTCAATCCGGCGACCTTTTCATGCAGATGGTTTATTCCCTATTTCTTCTTACGGAAAATATCGAACGGGTCTAACTCCTCTTCATTAGCTTCAGCTATTGCTTTATCATTTTCGTCACTTGAATAAAAAGAACCCCATCCGACGTGCTCATACATACTTTCAGATGCTGCTTCTTCTTTTACTTTTAATGCACTTATATCCAAACCCAACTCTTCATTTGCGGGCTCATTACCGGTATTGTAAAAGCTTTGTCCCGGACTTTCATTCTCATCTTTTTTGGCGTGACGGCGTCTTACCTCATCGTATAAAGCAAGCGTCTCGTTTTTGAGCTTTACACGCTCAAGTGCGTCTTCATCTTCACGATCGATCCTGCGCTTGACTTCCTTGTCCCGCCACAGAGCCTGCTTTGCTTCATCGGCTGCTGCTCTGGTTATTCTTTTTCTTCTACTACCTCTTCTAAACCTTACAAACATGAAGTAAATATTCAGGGCGAGTACAAAGCCGATTATTGCGAATAAATATGCAACTCCGCTTTCCACGTATATCACCCCTCATATATTACTACTGTAATAATAACACATCATGCCGGTTTAGACAATCAGTGCGTGGAAAAAATCTGTAAAGTTGCTGTTTTCTGTGATATACTTTTTATACCACAAAAAGAAAAGGAACGGACTTATCTTATGATCACTGTAAATAATCTTAGCCTGTCATTTGGCGGTACGACATTGTTTTCAAAGGTCGACCTTCAGTTCACGGCAGGAAATTGTTATGGCGTTATCGGTGCTAACGGCTCCGGTAAGTCGTCATTTCTAAAAATTCTCGCCGGAGAGCTTGACTACACGACGGGGTCTGTTGAAATAAAGACGGATACACGCATGTCTGTGCTCAAGCAGGATCAAAACATGTATGACGATTTTACTGTTATTGAGACAGTTATAATGGGTAATGCACGTCTTTTTGAATGTGGTAAGGAAAAAGACGAGCTTTATCTGAAAGAAGATTTCTCTGACGAGGATGGTATACGTGCAGCAGAGCTTGAGGAGGAGTATGCCGAGCTTGGAGGCTGGGAGTCTGAATCTGATGCATCGCAGCTATTGCAAGGACTTGGAATACCAACGGCTTTGCATCACACCGGCATGAGTGAAATGGAGCCCCGTCAAAAAGTCAAAGCTTTGCTCGCTCAGGCACTTTTTGGAAAACCGGATATCATTTTACTCGACGAACCTACAAACAATCTTGATGTCGGAAGTGTTGTATGGCTTGAGGACTTTCTGATGGATTATGAAGGCACAGTCATCGTCGTGGCACATGACCGTTATTTTCTCAACACAGTCTGTACGCATATGGTGGATATCGATTACGGTAAAATCAAAATGTATGTCGGTAACTATGACTTCTGGTATGACTCCAGCCAACTCATTCAAAAACTCATCAAAGAGAAAAACAAAAAGAACGAGGACAAGATACAGGAGCTTGAGGAGTTTGTCCGTCGATTCTCGGCAAATAAGTCAAAATCACGTCAGGCTACATCCCGCAAAAAGCTCATCGAGAAGATAAGGATAGAGGACATGCCTGCGTCTACACGCCGGTACCCGTGGGTGGGATTCAAAATGGAGCGTGAGCCGGGTAAGGACAGACTTTTTGTCACTGAAGTATCACAGTCCACAGGTGGCGAAAAAGTTCTGGACAAAGTTGATTTTATCATGGGGCGCGATGATAAGATCGCGTTTATCGGCGAGAATGAGAATGCTATTTCAACTATGTTTAAGCTACTCGCCGGGGAACTTGAACCTGAAGATGGCGACATCAAGTGGGGCGTATCAACAACACAGGCGTATTTTCCAAAAGATAACACCGATTATTTTGCAAACGGAGAACTAAGTATCATTGACTGGATCCGTCAATACTCTGAAGATAAACGTGAGAGCTATCTACGGACTTTTCTCGGGCGCATGCTGTTTACCGGAGATGATGTATATAAGGAAGTGCGTGTGCTTTCCGGCGGCGAGAAAGTTCGTTGTATGCTGTCAAGGCTGATGCTGTCCGGGGCAAGTGTTTTGCTTCTCGACCAGCCGACAAACCATCTTGACCTTGAGAGTGTCGCAGCATTAAACAACGGTTTGACTGATTTTAAAGGCAATGTCATTTTCACAACACATGACCACCAGCTGATCCAAACAGTTGCAAACCGGATAATCGAGTTTAAAGACGGTCAGATCATCGACCGTGTGATGACATATGACGAATATGTTGAGACTGTAAAAACTACTGTTGATTAATCATCGGTAGGCTGATTCCCGGAATCAAAAGGCGCGAAAGGAGTTTCCTATATAGCTATGCAATACATACTTGCTCATGATGTAGGTACAAGCGGCAATAAAGCTGCTCTTTATGCCGTGGACGGGATTCTGAAGGGCAGTGTAGTCAAAGAGTACCCGACATACTATCCAAATACCGGTTGTGTAGAGCAAAACGCTGAAGACTGGTGGATTGCGGTATGTAAGTCAACAATCGAGTTACTCGAAAAAACCGGTGTCACTGCTGCTGATATAGCCTGTGTTTGTTTTAGTGCCCAGATGATGGGGTGCCTTATCGTTGACCGGGAAAACCGTCCGCTTAGGAATATGATCACCTGGGCAGATACCCGTAGTTCCAAGCAGGAAAAATATATGCTCGAGCGTCTGCCAATGGAGGCCTTCTATAAGCTAAACGGCCATAGATTAAGTGCCTCTTATTCTGCAACCAAACTTTTATGGGTACGAGATAATGAACCTGAGCTATTTAAAAAGGCAAGTAAAATGCTCAACGCCAAAGAATATATCATCTACAAGCTGACCGGCGAAATCGTCACTGATTATTCTGATGCCGGTGGAACAAACCTACTTGATATCCATAAAAAAGAATGGTCGCAGGAGCTGCTTTCTGCATTTGAAATCCCCCGGGAAATACTGCCCGATGTCTACCCTTCTACTCACGTTGCCGGGCATATTACAACAGAAGCGGCAGGACAAAGCGGACTGCTTGAAGGAACTCCCGTTGTGATCGGCGGTGGTGACGGTGTATGTGCAACGGTTGGAGCAGGCATCAACAATGTGGGAAAAGCATATAATGTTATCGGCTCATCATCGTGGATTTCCGCTTTGACGGAGGCACCTGTTATCGACCCTCTCATGCGCACAAACACATGGATCCATATGGATAGTGCGTATTACTCACCTAACGGTGCAATGCAGGCAGCCGGTTTTTCTTATGCCTGGTTTCGAAACAATCTCTGTTCTGAAGAGATAGAGGCTGCGGCAAAAGACGGTGTAAGTGCATATAAGCTTATCGATGAGCTTGTTGAGGCTACAAAACCCGGTGCGGGAGGTTTGATTTTCCTTCCATATCTTCTCGGAGAGCGCTCACCCATATGGGATCATAACGCACGCGGCGCATATATCGGACTGGATATGTCAAGTACCAAAGGTAATATGGCAAGAGCCATTCTCGAAGGCGTCGGATATAATCTTAAAACCATACTTGATATCTTTGACAAGGACTCCCACATCGATGACATCATTATGATCGGGGCAGGTGTCAAAGGAGATGTCTGGCTGCAGATTCTTGCAGATATCTGGCAAAAGCCACTATTGGTGCCTCAGTATCTTGAGGAAGCAACATCGATGGGCGCAGCCATATGCGGCGGAGTCGGGGTCGGAATCTATGACGATTTCTCTGTTGCAGCGAAAATGAATAAACCGATTCGAGAGATCAAACCGGACAAAGAGCTGACCGGGGTTTACACCAAGCTTTATAAAGTCTTTGAAGATGCATATAAACAGCTAAAGCCTATATATCAAACCCTGGCAAATAACTAGAGAGGGTATTCGTTTTTTGAAAATACTTGTTTTATCTGATTCGCATAAAAACACAAACTATATGCTAAACGCTATCTATCTGGAGGCGCCGGATATAATACTTCATCTTGGTGACAATTTTAAAGATTGTGAAGCAATCGAACAAGAGTATCCGGAGATCATGCTGCGTTCTGTAAGGGGAAACTGTGACTATGGTTTTTCAGGACTGGTTATTGACGAGTTCACACTAGAAGGTAAACGCTTTTTTATGACGCATGGACATACATTCAGTGTAAAGACCGGTATATCCAGGATCATAGCTACCGCTATTGAGCGTGAAGTTGACATTCTGCTTTTTGGGCACACTCATATTCCATACGAATCTGAAGTGGACGGTCTGATGGTGATCAATCCCGGAAGTATCGGGTTGGGTAAATCATATGCTGTTCTTGAAGTCGAAAACGGCAAAGTATCATGTGAGCATAAATTGCTTGCGGTGTAGGAGGTATTTTTAATGATCAATGCAAAAGAGATTATTGAGAAAGCAAAGCTGCTGCCTGTCATTAAGCTCGACCGGGTGGATGACGCGATCCCTTTGGCAGAAGCACTTATTGAAGGTGGCCTGCCTGTCATGGAAATCACGTTTCGTACGGATGCTGCAGAGGAATCAATTCGTGCTGTCTCAAAAGCATGCCCCGATGTGTTGACGGGTGCAGGAACCATAACAACACTCGACCAGGTCAAGCGTGCCTATGATGCCGGAGCAAAGTATATTGTCACACCCGGTATATCAAATGTTGTGCTTGAATACTGCTGCACAAATAATATACCTGTGTATCCCGGTGCCTGTACGCCTACCGAGATCATTCAGGTCATGGAGTTCGGACTTGATATAATAAAATTCTTCCCTGCTGCACAGTACGGCGGGTTATCTACCGTCAAAGCACTTGCTGCGCCTTTTCCCTCAATAAAGTTTGTACCGACCGGAGGGGTCTCTGAATCGAACTTACTTGAGTATCTGGCTTTTCCAAAGGTAATAGCATGCGGCGGCAGTTGGATGGTCAAAGATGATATGCTTCGTGCCGGAGATTTTAAAGGGATATCAGCGCTTGTTGCCAAGGCGGTCGAATTGGTAAAATCTGCGGAGTAAGACAGGGGGACGGTTCGAGACGCGGGGAGACGCGGGGACGGTTCTAGAGACGCGGGGACGGTTCTATTGTCTCATTTGAGTGAGACAATAGAACCGTCCCCCTGTCTTAGACGCGTCTTATGTCTTACTTTATTACGATTTTTTCGTCTTTTGCGATTATGGTTATTGCGTCGCCTTCATTTATTTTACCCTCAAGCATTTTTTCAGCGACTGTGTCTTCGACTGCACTTTGGATTTTACGGCGCAGTAGTCTGGCT
>Ga0123356_10007021_pt1 | contig 11298 bp, 13 predicted proteins | sample TergutEmb28metaG_2_FD_92546 | JGI IMG/M metagenome (GOLD analysis project Ga0123356, IMG submission 92546) | Embiratermes neotenicus P3 segment gut microbial communities from Petit-Saut dam, French Guiana - Emb289 P3 | ecosystem: Host-associated > Arthropoda: Insects > Digestive system > Gut ... | reverse complement strand
CTCCCGTAGGTGACACCACCATGCGGCGTGCACGGCATCGTGCCTGCTCCGTCATCTGTTCGGGCACCGGCGGCTCGCCATAGTATCCACACCGGAACCATGGAGTCTGACCGATGCTGACCGTCAACGTCGTCGAACTGCAGCCGTTGATTGCCCTGATCGCCGGGATCCTGATTCTGGCAATTCCGCGCCTGCTGAATATCATCGTGGCAATCTACCTGATCATCATAGGCCTGACCGGACTGTGGCCGCATGTGCTGCGCTGATGATTGCCCGGGGGCGTCGTGCCCCTATCATTGCGAGGCGCCGCGCGCCTTGCATGACGACCTGTCACCCGCTGCGTAGGGCGCGGTACTCGCGGCGCACGATCTCCATCAGCTCCTCAACGGAAGTTGCGGCAGCCGCGTTCTCGTACGTGATGCGACCGTGCTGCATCAGTATGATGCGGTCAGCGATGTCCAGCGTCTGGGCATAATTGTGCATGATCATGGCGATTGAATGCCGGCCCTCCTTTTTCAGGCGAAGCAGAAGGTCGATGATCAGCGCAGCCTCGCGGGCACCCATAGCGGCGAGCGGTTCATCCAGCAGCAGAATACGGGCATTGGTGCTGACCGCGCGCGCCACGGCGATCGCCTGGCGCTGGCCGCCGGACAGACGTTCGACAGGAACATCGACGGACGGAATATTGACACCCATGCTTGCCAGCGTCTCGGCGGCGCGCCGTCGCATTGCCCGATGGTTGAGCAAACGCAGGGGGGCTGGGTAGAGGATTTCGCGGTTCAGGAACATGTTGTGGTAGACACTGAGCGAGTTGGCCAGTGCGAGGTCCTGATACACGCACTCGATGCCGAGCGATCGGGCGTGATCCACGGAATGCAGCGACACCTCGCGGCTGTCGACGAACAGCCGGCCGCTGGTGGGTGTCTCGTAGCCGGTAAGAATTTTGATCAGCGTTGACTTGCCGGCACCATTATCGCCGAGGATCCCGAGAATTTCGCCCTGCCGTAATGCCAAAGACACGCCATCGAGGGCGGTGACGGGACCGAAGCGCTTGCTCAGGTTCTCGGCGCGCAATGCCTCGGTCATCGCCGGCTGCCCTGGCGCGCGAGTCGCGTGATGTAGACGTTGAAGAGCATAGCCGCGAGAATGGCCGCACCGAGAATGATATTGAACAAGAAAGCGTTTATGCCGATGAGGGTGAAGCCGTCGTTCAGTACTCCCAGCACCACTGCGCCGATCAATCCGCCAATGATCGTGCCGGAGCCCCCGGCCAGTGGTGTACCGCCGATCACGCCGGCGGCGATGGCCAGGAACATGATCTGATTGCCGCCTGCTTGCGGATCGATCGAGCCGATGCGGAACGCTTCCAGGCAGCCGGTAAAGCCGGACAGTACGCCGACGACGATGAAATTGCCGATCTTGACGCGGGTGACGCGGATGCCCGCCTCACGTGCACCGGTTTCATTTGCGCCGGAAGCAATGGTGTGCAGACCCCAGCGTGTATGGCGCAGCACGATGTGCAGCACGACGACAACAAGGAGGGCCCAGAGGATTTCGCTGTAGCCCCAGGCCCCCATGACCTGTGCAAACGCCGGGCTGCCGGGCGGTGTGACCGGCGTTCCGTGAGAGATCGTCAGCGTCAAGCCGTTGACCAGAAACAGCGTGCCGAGCGTGGTCACGAACGACGGGATTCCGAGAATGAGCGTGATGACTCCATTGACCAGGCCGACCAGGCCGGCGGCGGCGATGCCGAGGATAAGTGAAGCGAGCAGTGGAATGCCGGCTGTATTGGCAAAATACATGACGAATGGCGCCAGTGCGTAGACCATGCCGGCCGAGAGATCGATCTCGCCGCCGATCATCAGCATGATCTCGCCGCAAGCGATGATCGCCACGGGTGCCACAAACTGCGACAGGTTCTCCAGGCTCGCACTGCTTAATAGGAAGTCGCGGTTGGCGTTCTGGAACCAGGCGATCAGGAGAAGCGCGACCACCAGGATGCTGGCTTCCTGCCAACGTGCAAAGGCGTCGAGCACACGCCTGGGCTTTGCTGTCATGGGTGGTTGGCGACCGGACCGGCTTGGCCGCTCGTAGCATGGCGAGGTCTGACCCGGTGAGCTTCGCACGAGCCACCGTTGCGTGAGACTGCACGTAGATACGATCCTGCGCGGATGGCCGGGTCGAACCCGGCCATGACGCTATGCCATTGCACGTCGCTATCCCTTGATCGACCCGGAGCGCGGCACGATCCGCTTCGCGCTGGCGCTGCCTTCGTATCGTGTCTTGGTGGACAGGTATGGTTGGACGTTCGCCTTGGTGACGAACTTCAACCCCGTATTGGTGTCCGCTGGCCCCGTCAATCCGCCCGACGCCAGATAGACGAACATCTGCATCGCCGTGTAGAAGCCTTGCAGGTACGCCTGCTGATCAATGGTGAAGTCAAGATCGCCCGAATCGATAAGCTGCAGTGTGCGTGGCAGCAGGTCGTAACCACCGGCATGTACGCCCTTCGACGCGAGCTTGAACTGCTGCATCACTTCGCCGACGCCCTGGGTGCTGCCGGCGTCCACCGCGAACATGCCTTTCAGGTCCTGATGACCGAGATAGTAGGCTTTGATCTTGCCCAACTCTTCATTCACCGTCGCACCAGTAGCGATCTGCTCCGTTTGGATATTCTTTCCTGATTTCTTGATTGCCGCGACCGCTCCGTCCAGCCGCGGCTGGATGTTGAGCTGACCCGGCGTGGCGATGAACAGGCCGACCAGCCCGGAGTCGACCATTGATGCAATGCGCCCGCCCATCTGATAGCCGGATTGATAGAGGTCCTGCCCGATATAGGCGAGGCGCTTGTTGCCGCTGCCGGCTGGCGCATCGGCGTTGTAGGAGAACACCGGAATGCCGGCATCCAGCGCACGCTGCACCGGCGCGTCAAACGCGTGTGGATCAACGATCGGCACGGCGATCGCGGCCGCCTTCGCCGCGATCGCGGCATTCATGGCGTTCACCATCTGCGCCACGTCGGCGTTAGCCGAACCGGTCCACTGGTAGTCGCAGCCCAGCAGCGTGCAAGCGTCCTCGATGCCATATTGGGTCGGGACAAAGAAGGGGTTCGTCGTTACATGGTTGACGAACACCAGTTTCCAGCGGGGATGCGAAGGGAACGCGTCAGCTTCCGCGGCCCGGGCCTGGCTCACGCCGAGCAAGGCCATTACGCCGCCGAGGCTTGCACCATGCAGCATAGCGCGGCGCTGAACCCGGGTCTGGTCGCGGACTGGCGACATTGCTTCCTCCTCTGCTGATATCGTTGGGGTGTCGGTTGCATACGACTGAACCGGCATGTGGCGAAGGGCGCCAGTCACGAGCGCGAGAGTGCCGCTCGGCATGGCACCCAGACGGGAACGGTATGACACTGGCTCCGCCCCGGTGCTACGCTTGGCCCCGCTCGGGGAGAAAGCCATGCTCACTCAAGGCCAAATCGACCAATACAAAGCCGTGGGCGCGATCGTTGTGCCCGATGTGCTGACCCAGGCGGAAGTGCAGCGCCTGCGCGCCGTGACGGACGGGTTTGTCGAACGCGCGCGTGGCCTGATCACGCACGACGATATATACGACCTGGAAGACAGCCATACGCCGGAAAACCCCCGCGTGCGGCGCATCAAGGCGACCCATCTGCAGCATCCGGAATACGGCCGGTTGGTGCGGCATGCCAGGATCATCGCCGTTTTGCGCGCCCTCTGGGGGCCGGACATCCGCTTCGATACCGCCAAACTGAACATGAAATGTGCCGGTTTCGGCGCACCGGTTGAGTGGCACCAGGACTGGGCATTCTATCCGCACACAAACGATAATCTCGCCGCCGTCGGTATCATGATGGACGACATGGCGATGGAGAATGGCCCGCTGATGATCATACCGGGCAGCCATCGTGGGCAGATCTTTGACCACCACGCCGACGGCATTTTCTGCGGCGCGATGGACCCGACAAACCGCGACGTCGATTATGCTTCGGCGATGCCGCTGACCGGTCGGGCCGGAGCGATCACCGTGCATCACGTGCGCGCGGTGCACGGCTCGGCGCCCAACGTCTCCGATCGTGACCGTCGCCTGCTGTTGCTCCAGTTCCGCGCTGCCGACGCCTGGCCGCTGCTCGGCTACCCGGGTGGGATCGAAAAGTTCAAGGCGCTGATGGTCGCGGGCGAACACCGCGAACCAAGGCTGGCGCCGGCGCCCGTGCGCATGCCGTTGCCGCCAGCGACGAAGCAAGGCTCGCTGTATGAAAACCAGAAGGGAATGCGCAACCGGTTCTTTGACGTCGCTGTCGCGGCCCCAATGGAGCCGGCGAAATGAGCGAGCGTGGCGATCCGCCGATCTCACGCGAGGATCCCATCGCCGACCGCACGCCGCAGCCGTTCGGCAGCGGGCCGGCCGACCCGGTGGTGTTCGATGCGTCAGAGCGCGCGATGCGGCAACGATCGGTGAACTTTGCCGCGAAGCGTTACGCCGACATGCTGTATGTCAGCGGCCTGGATCGGGCGACGGCTGACCGGCATTTCCGCTGGCGCGCGGCACCTGTGCCGGGCGGTGTTTCCGCCCGCGGCCCCGGGGGCGATCAGGGGACTTTGCTGGAAGCGCATCGCCGCGGACAACTCGACATCGATGCGAACAACAGCGACTACCGCGTCGCCGTGACGTGGAACGACCCGGAGTTCGGTCCCCCGGTGACCGGATCGGCGATTGCGCGGCACAACTACGGCGGAATCCTGCTCGGGCCACACCCGGCGCCGTCGTTTGATCCGAAGCCGATTGCGCGGCACATGCACGGCGAAGGCCAGCAGTGGCCGGTCGGGCAGGAGGTCGAGCCACCGCACCCGCCGCCGGTCAAGCTCGTCGCGTCGCTCCGCACGCTGTTTGCCAATTCGTCGGGCCTCTACGGCATTCTGATCGCTTCGCCGCATCGCGTGCTGGTCGAGCGCTATAATCCGTGGAGCGGGGCCGATCGCGCGACACCGAGTTGGTCCATGACCAAGGCGATTACCTGCACTTTGATCGGCCGGCTGATCCACGATCGGTGGATCAACTCGGTGTACGATCCCGCGCCGGCACCGCTTTGGCAGGATCCGCGCGACATCCACCGACTGATCACCATCGACCATCTGCTGCGCATGCGCTCCGGCCTGGGTTTTCCGGTGCGACATGAGGACGGGTCTACCACGCTCGGGTTCGAGAACGGCGCGGTGTACCAGGATGCGGGGGATGCGTTCGACGCGGCGCAGCGCTCGATCGTGGCGACGATGCCCGGCAGCGTTTTCCGTTATGTCAATAGTGGCATGAACGTGCTCGGCGCGATAATCCGCGACCTGATCGAGCGGCGCGGACTGCCGTATCACGAGACCGTCTATTCGTTGCTCGCGGACCGGCTGGGCATGGCGAGCTACCAGCACTCCGCCGATATGGCGGGCAATTTTATTGCCTCCGGCGCGGGGTTCGCCACGCTCCGCGATTACGCGAAACTGGGCGTGTTGTACTTGCAGGATGGCGTATGGAATGGCGAGCGGTTGCTGCCCGAAGGCTGGGTGGATTATGCGCTGACAGCGACGCACACTGGCAGCAGCTATGCCGCGTGCTTCCGTACCAACATCTACGGGCAGTTTCCGGATCTACCGCGCGACGCTGCATGGGCGTCGGGTGCGTCGGATCAGCGCATTTTCATCCTGCGCAAACAAAAACTGACCGTGGCGGTGAACAACGAGGCCGATCATCCCATGGACCTCGCAGCGCTGAACCGTGTGATCGCCACGGCCATCGCCGAGCTGAAATAGGGAGACACCATCTATGCCCGTTCGTAACGTCGCGCGCGAGAAACTGGAAACGGGCGAGTTGTCGCTGGGCGTCGGCGTGCGCCTGACCCGCAGCGTTGAGATCGCCAAGGCGATGGCGACCGCAGGGTTCGATTGGTTGTTTCTGGATATGGAACATGGCGTGATGTCGCTGGAGGCGTGCGCGCAGATCTCCATCGCGGCGCTCGATGCCGGCATCGCGCCGATCGCGCGCGTGCCGAACGGGCAATATTCCGTTGCGACCCGTGCGCTCGACAACGGCGCGCTGGGCATCGTGATGCCGCATGTCGATACGGCCGCAGAAGCGCGCGAAGTGGTGGAGAAGCTGAAATATCCACCGGTAGGGCACCGCTCGATGGGTGGCATCGGGCCACATTACAGCCTGCGTTCGGCCAGCACCGGTGATGCAGCGAAAGCACTGAACGGGGCGAACCTGACAGTCGTGATGCTGGAGACGCCGACGGCGATCGCGAATGCCGAGGAGATTGCGGCGGTGGCGGGCGTGGATGTGCTGCTGATCGGCACCAACGACCTGTGTGCGGAAATGGGCATCCACGGCGATTTCGGGCATGACCGCGTGGCTGACGCCTATGCGAAGATGATCGCAGCGTGCCGCAAGCACGCGAAGTTCCCAGGGATGGCCGGCATCTACAATGAGGCGATCATGCCGCGTTATATCGAGATGGGCGCGCGGTTTGTTCTGGCCGGGCAGGATGCAGCGTTCCTGATGGCGGGCGCCGGACAGCGGACGGGTTTCCTGCGAACGCTGAACCCGGGCTGACGGAACCCCGCCGTCGCCGGGGTGGACGCCAGCGCTCATGCCACTCTGGCGGCGCGCAAATCACGGAAACCGGTGAGGAGGAGTGCATGGGCAGCACCATTGAGCTGAGGTCCGCCGACGGCTTCACGTTGTCCGCCTACTCGGTGGGGCCGCAGAATGCCACCAAGGGCCTGGTGGTGATCCAGGAAATCTTTGGCGTGAACCACCATATCCGCGACATGGCCGACCGCTTTGCACACAGGGCTACACCATCGTGGCGCCGGCATTGTTCGACCGGGTGAAGCACGGCGTCGAACTTGGCTACGCGCCGGATGACATTGGCGCCGGGCGCGACCTGCGCATGAAGCTGAGCGACGCGCAGGTGATGAGCGATGTCGAGGCTGCAGCGAACTATCTCAGTGGGAAGAAGCTGGGCATCGTCGGCTATTGCTTCGGTGGTACCGTGGCCTGGTGGGGTGCCACGCGCACGCGCAAGTTCGTCGCATCGTCCTGCTGGTACGGCGGCGGTATTGCTGGAACCAGGGATGAAAGCCCGAATTGCCCGGTGCAGATGCATTTCGGCGAGCAGGATGCGTCGATTCCGATGACCGATGTGGACGCGATCCGCGCGGCGCAACCCGGGGCCGAGGCATATGTGTACATCGGCGCACAGCATGGATTCGGCTGCGACGAGCGCAGCAGCTTTAGCAAGCCTGATTACGAGCTGGCGCAGCAGCGGACCCTGGCATTCTTCGCCAAGCATCTCGCGTGAACCGGCGCGTTCGCTTCGCGGACTGCCCATCCGGTCGCGATCAGACAGGCCGTCCGGAACGAACTGCCGCTGGATCAGTCACCGTGGCGCGCCGCTGCGACGGCTGTTGATGTACCCGCCATCGCCGCCTGATACATCACCGGCTGCCGGGGCCGTGGACGCTGTTCCTCGGGAGATCAAGCGGGCGAGCCGGACGACCCGCGTCTTTATCGGCGGGCAGACTGCAAACGCGCGGCGAATCGTGACCGCGTCAGGAGTGAGCCACTGGCGGCTGCAGCACCCGTCCCGCCACGGCATCCAGCTTCGCCACCAGCACGGGATCACGCATGTGCGTCGCGGTAATCACCGCGTTGTTCAGTGCCCTGTCACAGCTGCCGCGGCATAGCGCGCGCTCACTGCCGATCCGGGGCACCACATTCTGCACCAGTGCCCGCGCATGATCGGCGTTCTCCAGCAGTACTTTCACCACCGCCTCGACCGTCACGTGGTCATGGTCTGGGTGCCAGCAATCGTAGTCCGTCACCATTGCCACGGTCGCGTAACAGAGCTCCGCCTCGCGCGCGAGCTTTGCCTCCGGCATGTTGGTCATGCCAATGACCGAGCATCCCCAGGACCGGTACAGTTCGCTTTCTGCCTTCGTGGAAAACTGCGGTCCTTCCATCACCAGATACGCGCCACCGCGGGTGACTGGCAGCGACAGCGCACGGCATGACGCCTCCAGTGCATCGCCGAGTCGCGGACACACCGGGTGCGCCATCGACACGTGCGCCACCACACCTTCGCCGAAGAAGCTCTTCTCGCGCGCGAAGCTGCGGTCGATGAACTGATCGACAATGACGAAATGGCCGGGTGCGAGGTCGGCGCGCAAACTGCCGACCGCGGACAGCGAGATCACGTCGCTGACGCCTGAGCGTTTCAGTGCATCGATATTGGCCCGGTAATTCAGCTGTGTCGGAGCCAGTGGATGGCCGCGCCCGTGCCGTGGAAGGAAGACGCAGCGCACGTCGCCCAATGAGCCGAACAGTAGCGCATCGGAGGGTGTGCCCCAGGGTGTTTCGACCTGGCGCCAGACTTTGTTTTCGAGCCCCTCAATGTCGTACAGTCCGGAGCCGCCAATGATGCCGATCACAGGCTGGACATCGGCGGCCATCGCGGCCTCAGTGCTCCACGTCGGACCAGATCTTGCGCTTCACCGCGTAGGTCAGCCCGGTCATGATCACCAGGAACAATACCACACGCCAGCCAAGCTGCTTGCGCTCTACCAAATCCGGGTTCGCGGCCCAGGCGAGGAACGTGACTACGTCATGCGCCTCCTCCGAGATCGAGTTGCCGGACCCGTCGGCGAAGGTTACCTGGCCATCGTGTAGCGGCTGCGGCATATGGATCTGATGACCTGGGAACGTCTTGTTGTAGTAGAGGCCGCTCGGTACCTTGAAGCCAGCCGGTGGTTGGACGAACCCTGTCAGGATTCCATAGACATAGTCCGGGCCGCCTTCCCGGGCGTTGACCATCACCGACAGATCCGGCGGCACCGCGTTCAAGGCGGCCCGCGCCGCCTCTGGATTTGGGAACGGCGAGCGGAACTGGCTGGCCGCCGTCGCCGGGCCCTGCTTCGGATTGCCCTGGTCGTCGACTCCCTGTGGCACTGTGACGGCCGCCGCAATCGCCTTGATTTGTTCTTGGTTCAGTCCGATGCCGGCTAGATCGCGAAAGTGCAGCTGTGTCATTGAATGGCAGGTCGAGCACACTTCGGAATAGACTTGGAACCCGCGTTGCGCCGCGGCGAGGTCAAAGGTGCCGAACGGCCCCTGCCAGCTCCACTGCTGGTGCACCAGCGGCTCCTCCTCTTGTGCCAGCGCCGGCAGTGCGATGGCCAGACCGGCAGACACCAAGCCGATTGCAGCCAGCTTCAGTGCGCGCATCAGGCCTTCTCCATCGACTGCGCGGGTGCGGCCTGTGGTAAGGGGCCGCCACCGCGATTGCGCAGCACGGCCGCGCTGATGCTCTCGGGGAGCGGCCGCGTTCGCTCAAACTTGCCGAGCAGCGGCAGGATCACCAGGAAGAACGCGAAATAATAAAGCGCGCAGATGCGGCTGAGGATGACGTAGATGCCAACCGGCTGATGCGCACCGCACCAGCCCAGCACGATCACGGCCGCAACCCAGATGCGCAGCAGCCAGCGGAACACGGGGCGGAAGCGCGCGCTGCGCACCGGGCTCGTGTCCAGCCAGGGCAAAACGAACAGAATCAGGATCGAACCGAACAGCATGCACACGCCGCCGAGCTTGTTCGGCATAGAGCGGAGGATCGCGTAGTACGGCAGGAAGTACCACTCCGGCACGATATCGGGTGGCGTCTGCAGCGGATCGGCGGGGATCGAGTTGTTCGGGTCCGCGAGCAAATGCGGCATAAAGAACACCAGAATCGCGTACACCAGCAGATAGACGCAGAGGCCGACGCTGTCCTTTGCCGTGTAATACGGGCTGAACGGCACCGTGTCCTGCGGCGATTTCACGTCGATTCCGAGCGGGTTGTTGGAGCCGACGATGTGCAGCGCCGCGACATGCAGAAACACGACGCCAACGATCACGAACGGCAGCAGGTAATGCAGCGAGAAGAAGCGGTTGAGCGTCGGATCGGAGACACTGAAGCCGCCCCACAGCCAGGTGACGATTGGGTGGCCGATAATCGGGAAGGCCGAGAACAGGTTGGTGATGACGGTGGCGCCCCAGTAGGACATCTGGCCCCAGGGCAGCACATAGCCCATGAACGCGGTCGCCATCATCAGCAGCAGGAGGACAACGCCCAGCATCCACAAGAGCTCTCGCGGCGCCTTGTAGGAGCCGTAATACAGGCCTCGGAAGATGTGAATATACACAACGATGAAGAACATCGATGCACCGGTCTGGTGCATGTACCGAATCAACCAACCATAGTTCACGTCGCGCATGATGCGCGCGACGCTGTCAAACGCGAGGGCGGGGTTTGGTTGGTAGTTCATCGCGAGGAAGATGCCGGTGATGATCATGATCACCAGGTTGACCGTTGCCAGCGCGCCGAAGTTCCAGAAGTAGTTGAAGTTCTTCGGCGTCGGGAAGACCGCGTATTCCTTCTGCATCATCGTGAAGACAGGAAGGCGCGCGTCGATCCAGTTCACCACTGGATTTTTGAAACTGCTTGGGTCGTGCTGGCCAGCCATCAGGCGATTTCCTTCGTCAGCCGATCATGACGGTCGGGGCAAATGCGAACGGGTGGGAAGCGCGATACAGGTTGACCAGGACCAGGCTGAGCAATGGCTGCGGACTCTGCCATCTTCCCCTCTTCGACGTGCCGGCCAGGGCGCGGACGCGCCTGACCCCGGACATGGCGTGGCGCCCTGCCCGGAATTTCTTGCGGCGCTGGCCGGAGGCCGGCTGCGTGGCGGCGCATCCTAGGAGCGAACCCTTCGCCCCCGCAACACACCCTCTGCCCTGGCGCCAGCAGAGGGGCTACTCTGACTGTCTCTTTGGAACAACCCCCATGGCCACGAATCTCGCAGAAAACGCTGTTCCTCCGCCGCACGTGGCGCTGCGGTCGCCGGCTCGCGCCTGGTTCGAAATGCTACGCGACCGGCTGTGCGCGGCATTCGAGGCGATCGAAGACGATGCGTCGCTGCTGACAGACCTGTCACCCGGCCGCTTCGAGTGCACGCCGTGGACCCGGCCGACCCCGGACGGCTCGGAGGGCGGCGGCGGGGTGATCAGCCTGATGCGGGGCCGCGTGTTCGAGAAGGTCGGGGTGAACGTGTCCACCGTGTGGGGCGAGTTCAGCCCGGATTTCCGGGCACAGATTCCCGGAGCGGCGGACGACCCTCGGTTCTGGGCGTCCGGCATCAGCCTTGTCGCGCATATGCAATCCCCACGCGTGCCGGCCGCGCATTTCAACACCCG
>Ga0123356_10007020_pt1 | contig 11298 bp, 10 predicted proteins | sample TergutEmb28metaG_2_FD_92546 | JGI IMG/M metagenome (GOLD analysis project Ga0123356, IMG submission 92546) | Embiratermes neotenicus P3 segment gut microbial communities from Petit-Saut dam, French Guiana - Emb289 P3 | ecosystem: Host-associated > Arthropoda: Insects > Digestive system > Gut ... | reverse complement strand
TGATTCTGGATTTCGTCCTCCGCACGCATTACCATTAGGACCAGGCGGGGGGATTGCCGGCGAGCATGGCAGACTCTACCGTTGCGATAGGGGAAGTATATCTGCGACCGCTTAACGGGAAAAGCCAGGGCCATTACGAGCGCAACTGGGACCTTGGTGTGACCCGCGGGCACATGGAAGATGCAGCCAGGGCGCGCGGCTTTCCCATCAGGGAAGAACTGCAGGACAAGCCATTTCAGTTTGGCGATATGACGCTGCGATTCCTGAATCTAAACCCGCAGCGCAGGAGCGAAAACAACAATTCCGTGGTGGTGCTCATCACTGTATACGGCCGGAGCGTCCTGCTGGCTGGGGACATTTCGTCGCACAACGGCCTGGAAGACGAAATCGCCAAGCAGATAAAAGCAGCGACAAAGCTGCCGCTGGACATTTTGAAGATAGCGCACCATGGATATACCCTGAGCACCTCCACTGGATTCCTCCGGGCGCTTCGACCAAAGCTCGCCGTCGCAACCAACGACTTGGGCAAGATATATCCCAACGTAAAATGGAACCTCGCTTTGGCATCCAAAAGCACCACAATATCTAGTGTGCAAGAAAACGGCGTTATAATTGCTTTTGCAACTGATGGCAGGATATCCCTGAGTAATTGTATCCATTTGGCAAATTAACGTGCTAAAGCTTGCAAAGTTTGTCAGATTCTCTGCGCCATGTGGATAACCCTGTGGACAATGTGAATAACAAATCCACAAAGGCATGAAAAGCCTAGAAAGCTTCTGTGAAAAACTAATTGGAAGACGGATTCAACCATGCACAGTGTTAATGATTTATCGCGCGCAATCTTTGATGAAAATACCCCAAAACCGGCGGATTTGGAAACCAAATACCCACCTCGCGCATCGGGGGTAACCGTAACGCGCATGGCGCCGAGCCCAACCGGATTCCTACATATAGGAAACCTCTTCGGCGCGTTCGCCAACCGGCTGGCCGCGGCAGATGGAATCTTCTTCCTGCGGCTAGAGGATACCGACAAAAAACGCGAGGTGGCGGACGGCGTTGCGGCCATCATCGAAGGGCTGTGGCAGTTCGGTGTGGCGCCCGACGAAGGCGTCGTGGGCGTGGGCGAAGAGCGAGGCGATTACGGCCCATATGTGCAGAGCAGGCGCGGGCCCATCTACCGCGCGTATGCCCGCAAGCTTCTGGAAGAGGGCCTGGCCTATCCCTGTTTTTGCGGCGCGGAGGACCTGGACTTGCTGCGCGCCGAGCAGGAGCAGGCGGGGGTCAACAAGGGCTATTTCGGCGCGTGGGCGCGCTGCCGGGAGTTAGTTCTGGAAGAACAAATCAGGCGCATTGAGGCCGGAGAGGCGTATACGTTAAGATTACGGTCGCCGGGGACAGACAAGAAAATTGTGGTCCAAGACGTGATACGCGGCAAACTCGAACTGCCAGAAAACTTCATGGACGCCGTGATCCTCAAGGCGGACGGCATACCCACCTACCATTTTGCCCACGCGGTGGACGACCACCTGATGCGAACGACCCATGTCATCCGGGGCGACGAGTGGATCGCCAGCCTGCCGCTGCACATCCAGCTGTTTACGCTGCTGGGCTTCAAACCTCCGAAATATGCCCACACGGCCTCCGTAATGAAAATCGACGAGGGCGGCAAACGCAAGCTCAGCAAACGCAGGGATCCGGAAGCGGCGGTCAGCTGGTTCGCGGAACAGGGGTATCCGGCGCTGGCGGTACGGGAATACCTGTTGACCCTGCTTAATTCCAATTTCGAGGACTGGCGGCGGTCGAACCCGGGGGCGGCGCTCACGGATTTTCCCTTCAGCCTCAAAAAAATGAGCCCCAGCGGCGCGCTGTTCGACCCGCAAAAGCTGGAGGACGTGAGCAAAAACGTGATCTCCAGGATGGCGGCGGCGGATGTTTGCGCCCAGGTCCTCGCATGGGCCAAACGCTACGACGCCACGTTGGCAACTTGCCTTGAGGCGAATAAAGTGTTTGCCATTGAGATGTTCGCCATAGACCGCGGCAATAAAAAGCCCCGCAAGGACATGGGCCGCTGGAATCAGGCGCGAGGATTGTTCGGCTACTTTTACGACGAATTGTATGAACCCAAACTCCTGGAGAACCCGGATGCCAGGAGAATTCTGGAAGCGTACATGGGTGTGTACAACCCGGAAGATGACAAAGAGGCCTGGTTCGGCCGCATCAAAAGCATTTGCGGACCGTTGGGGTACTCCCCGGATGTCAAAGCCTACAAGGCGGTGCCCGGGACGTACCGGGGGCATGTGGGCGATGTAAGCGGCGCGATCCGCTGGGCCGTTGCCTCCCGGGCGAACACGCCGGATTTATGGGCCGTCATGCGCGTGCTGGGAGAATCGCGCGTGCGCCGTCGCGTTCAGGCCGCGATCGCGGCTTTGAAATAACGAACCCAACCATTCAAAAAGGAGAATTTATTCATGAAACAGACAAAAAAACTGGCAAGCATCATCATGGCTCTGGCTCTGGCGTTGTCTCTCGCCATCCCGCTGGCGATGCCCGCCGCCGCCGCGGGCGACATCGTAATCACCAAACACCCCATCTCGCCCGGGAAAGTGGGGCTTGGGGAAAAATTCACCCTGACCGTATCCGCGACGGCGCCGGCCGGCGAAACCCTGAAGTACCAATGGTACGCGAGCTACGGCACATCTTATCGCAATCGGGACCTTGGCTCGAATTCCCCGACGCTGACGACTTCGGTGCGGGAACGGGATTTCCCGCTGTTCGGCACCAGCCAGATCGTAACCTACCGCTGCAAGATCACCAGCAGCGGCGGCAAAACCGTCACCAGCGCCGCGGCTTCCGTCGAAGCGAAGATGAGCGTCGCGCAGGCCTTTTGGCACGGCATCCTAATTATTCCGAACTTTTTCGTCAATATTCTGCGCATCGACCTGCTTGATTCCAGTATTTATTCCAATATGTTTATGTTTATCCTGCCGCTGCTCATGCCCATCATCTTCCTGCCCATCATTCCTTTTGTCGCGCCCATTTGGCTGCCGATCCAGGCAATGTTCGGTCGGTAGACAGGCTTTGCCGGAAACAGGAAAAACGCCCCGCTCGGAATGAGCGGGGCAAAAAGACATACACTATCTTTGCATCTTTTCGGAGGAGGTAGTTTGGTCTAGATGTCTAAAACTTGGAAAAAAATCATCGGCATCTGTATCGCATTCGCGTTGGTCGCCGTGTGTACGGCATGCGCGTCAACGGGCCCGCAAAGCGCAACGGGGGACGCCGCCGGCTACACGCACGAAACCACGCTTGCAAGCGAGCATTCGATTGCGCCGCGGCCGGGCGTGCCGCCGGAAACCTTTGCGGCGGAGGAAAACACGGCCAATGCCGCGGCGCAGCCGATTGGGCCGCGGTCGGTCGTTGACCCAGATAACAGCAGGGGGCTGCCCACAAAAAAGATTGAGCACAGTTTCGGCGTACCTCAGAATGGCGTCGTGAACGGTATTTCGAAAGAAAGCCAGGAATTTTTTGATCAAAAGGGCTATGCCGCCGTGACCTACGACAACAAGAGCACGGCGAAGGTGCTGTACCTGACGTTCGACTGCGGGTACGAAAACGGCAATACCGCGATCATCCTGGACGTGCTAAAGGAAAAGAAAGTGCCGGCCGCGTTTTTTTGCACCGTGGACGAAATGCGCGACGCCCCCGATATCGTGGCCCGCATGATCGACGAGGGGCATATCGTGGGCAACCATTCGCTGTCGCACCCCCATTTTTCGGCCATCAGCCGCACGGAAATGGCAAAGGAGGTGCTGGAAGCGGATAACTACCTGCGGCAGAATTTCGGGTATTCCGCGCCGTTTTTTCGCTTTCCTTATGGGGAATACAACGAGTCCGCGCTGGAGGCCGTCGCATCCCTCGGCTTTACCTCGGTGTTCTGGTCCTCCTCCTATAAAGATTGGGATGTAAACGACCAGAAAGGCGAGCAGTATGCCTATGACATGGTGACCAGCCGCCTGCATCCGGGCGCTGTCATCCTGCTGCACAGCGTGTCCAGCGACAATGCGCAGGCCATGGGACGCATCATTGACAAAGCCAGGGCAGAAGGCTATACCTTCCGGCATTTGACAACGCTTCCGGCCTTGCGTTCCTGAATCCGGCAAATAGGATGTTTGCGCATATTCTATTTGTAAAACAGCGCGCTGATAGGTTGACAAGTGAAAGCGCGTTTGTTATGATGTAGATATCGCGCGAGAAAGGTATCAACCATGATGAGTCAGCCCGCTTATCCCTTCGAGGAAGCCGGTGCGCCGCAAGCGGCTTACGCGCCGGAGGAGAAGGGCGATAAGAAAGAAAAAAAAGAGATGCTGCGCGCTAAGGTGCAGTCGCTCGTGGCGCGCTACGAGGAAGAAAAAAACCGCAACGAGGAGTTGATGATGGAATTGGAACGTCTTAGGGAACAGCAACGGGGCGCAATGCCCGCGAACTATCCGCCCGCCGGCATGCAGCCCGGTATGCATACGAGCCCCCCGCAGCCCGGTTTCCAGCCGCCGCCCGGCGGCATGCAGCCCGGTATGCAAGCCAACGCGGGCATCCAGCCGGGATTCCAGCCGCCGCCCGGCGGTATGCCGCCGCCGCAAAGGCCGGGAATGAATCCGCAACCCATGAACCCGATGGGCATGAACCCGCAAAATCCCATGATGGGGCAGCAGTTTCAAATGGCGGGTATGCAAACGGGTATGCCTCCCCAGCCCGGCGCGCAGCCCTATCCCGGCGTGCAACAGCAGCCCGCGAGCCCATACGGACAGCCGCAGCAGGGTTTTGGCCCTCCCCCTCCCGCGCAAAATCCCATGCCGGGATTCCAGCAGGCGGCGTTGCCCGGCGTGAGCCCACCCAATTATTCCATGCAGAATTTCGGCGGGATGCCGGGCGCGATGCCGCCGCCGATGCCGTCGCCGCCGCAGAATTGGCCGCCGCCGCCTTCGCAGCAGCAGCCTTCTCCTATGAACCAGCCGGGCATGAACGCTTACGGCGCGCAGCAAGGAGGGTATCAGCCCCCTTTTCCGGGAAGCCAGCAAGCGCCTTCGATGAATACGGCCTCCCTTACCCAGAGTATGGCCCAGGTTATGCAAACAATTGAACAGGTGCGCGCCAAACTCCACCAGACGGAAAGCATCCGCAACGGCTATCCACAGCAGCCGGCCTATGTGGATTATGATACGGTCAATCTGCTGGATAAGCTTTACGATCAATTGGGCGACCTGAGCCGCGAACTCATGCGGCAAAGAAGCTTCGCTTGATTCGGTCGAACAAACATCCGAACTTGTGAACAAGAGGGCCGGAGAATTTCCGGCCTTTCCTTGTTTTGTTCATATTTTTGGGCTATAATAGCAACAGAACCTGATTTTGAAAGGAGAACGCCACCATGGCAAGTAATATGATGGCAAAAATTTTAGTGGTCGACGACGACAGCAACATCTGCGAGCTGCTGCGGCTTTATTTGGAGAAAGAGGGCTTCCAGGCGGTGCTGGCGCATACCGGCGAGAGTGCCGTGAACGCCTTCCGCGAGCACAGCCCGGACCTGATCCTGCTGGACGTCATGCTGCCGGTGCTGGACGGCTGGCAGGTGTGCCGGGAGATCCGCAAGAGCTCCCAGGTGCCCATTATTATGCTCACAGCCAAGGGCGAGGTGTTCGACAAGGTGCTGGGGCTGGAACTGGGTGCGGACGACTATGTGACCAAACCCTTCGACGCCAAGGAAATCGTGGCGCGCATCAAGGCTGTGCTGCGCCGCAGCGGCGAGAAGGAGACCTCCGCCGAAGCCCTCAAGGAGGTCAAGTTCGACAAGCTCAGCGTCAATTTGTCCAATTACGAGCTGCGGGTGGACGGCAAAAAGGTGGACGCCCCGCCCAAGGAAATGGAGCTGCTGTTTTATCTGGCCAGCAATCCCAACAGGGTGTTTACCCGCAACCAGCTGCTCGATGAGGTATGGGGCTTCGATTATTATGGCGACAGCCGCACCATCGACGTGCACGTGAAGCGCCTGCGCGAAAAGCTCGAGGGCGTTTCCGGCAAATGGTCCCTGCAAACGGTTTGGTCCGTGGGCTACAAATTCGCCACGGAAGAGTGAGTCGGCGGGCTTGTGCCCGCCGGCAGCCGGCTGTGCCGCGGCTGGAGCGGGCGGCGGCTGGAGCCATGGGTGAAAAGAGCTTGCTTTTTGTGTTGCGATATTGTATACTATAAATGATTACGCAACAAGGGGGGAACCTATGCCGCTGATTGTGAAGGGGCTCACCAAGCGATTCGGGCCGAAAACCGCCGTGGACGACCTGAGCTTCGCTATGCATGAGCCCGGGATCTACGGGCTCATCGGCACCAACGGCGCCGGAAAAACGACCACCATCCGCATGATTCTGGACATGCTGCCCATTGACGCGGGCGAGGCCCGCTGGGACGGAAAGCCCGTGGCCAAAAGCGGCCTGCGCTACGGCTACATGCCCGAGGAGCGCGGGATATACTTAAAAACGAAGGTTCTCGAGCAGCTGGTGTATTACGGGAAGCTGCGGGGCCTCGGCAAATCCCAGGCTGCGGCGGCCGCCAGGCGCTGGATGGACCGCCTGGGCGTGACGCAGTACGAAAATATGATTGCCGACAAGCTCAGCAAGGGCAACCAGCAAAAAATCCAGCTGATTTCCACGCTGCTCCACGACCCGCAGCTCATTTTTCTGGACGAGCCCTTCAGCGGGCTGGATCCCCTGAACACGCAGCTGTTCCGGGAGCTCATGGAGGAAATGGCGGCGTCCGGGAAGTACATCATACTCAGCTCCCACCAAATGGCCACGGTGGAGGAATACTGCCGGGAAATCACACTGCTGCACGAGGGCAAGGCACTATTGCAGGGAAACTTGAAGCGCATCAAGGCGGGCTACGGCCACACGAAGCTGCTACTGGAAGGCCCGCCCGCGGCTTATGCCATGGCACTGGAGTACGGCCTTGCCGTGGCGCGGGAACGGGCCGGCGAAATCGTGTTCGCTTTGCCGGAGGATCATGCCGACGCCTGTTGCGAAAAATTCCTGCGGGCGCTGCTTGCGGCGGGGATCATGCCCGCAAAGTTTGTGCTGAGCGAACCTACGCTTCATGAAATCTTCATCGAGAAGGTGGGCCTTGAGGAGGCGATGAAGGGGGGGACGAATACATGAAACTGAGGCAAATCGTAGCCATCACCGGTTTTACCTTCAAGGATGCCGTGCGCAAACGGGCCTTCTGGATTACAAACCTCGTATTCATGATGTTGATTTTGGGCGCGAGCCTGATCCTGCCCCGCATAGGCGGGGGCATGGACCCCATGGCTGGTATGGAGGCCATTGTGGACCCCCTCGGGAGCGGCGAGCCCGCCGAAATCAATCCTGTGGAAACCTACGGCGGCTACACCTGCTATCTTTACGACGAAAGCGAAGCCCTGGACGCGCAAGCGGTTCTTAAGAAGGATCTGAAGTTCCGGACCATTCCCATTGGCCGGGGCGGGCTGGAGGAAGCCCTTGCCGCCGTGGCGGAGGACGAGGACGGCTGGACGGCGCTGGTGGAAATCACGCAGCCGGCGCAGAATGAAGCGCCGCTGGTGAAAATCACGACCAGGGACTTTTTTTCGGACTATCCCAGCGAGCCCATTTGGCAGGCGCTGTGCAACGAGTACCGGGTCCTCCAATTCGGGGCGCTGGGCTACGACACAGACCAAAGCGCCGCGATCGTGCGCGCCGCGCTGCCGCTGGAGCAGGGCTTCGCCACGGAATCGAACATCTCGAACTATGTGGCGGGCATGGCGCTGATGCTGGTGATGTTCATGACCATCTATGTCTACGGCTATGGCGTGGCGGCCAGCGTCGCCACGGAAAAATCTACCCGGGTGATGGAAACGCTGATTGTCAGCGCCAGGCCCTCGCGGATTTTGCTGGGCAAATGCGTGGGCATGGGCCTGGTGGGGTTGGCGCAGATGGTGGGGGTACTGTTATTTTCCTTTTTCTGCGCGAAGGCATTCATGCCCTCGGGGAATATCGGCTACGGCCTGAGCCTCCCCTCCCTCACGCCGGCGAAGGCGGCGCTGCTGGTACTTTTTTTCCTGCTGGGCTACGCGCTGTTTTCCATGATCAACTCCATGTGCGGGGCCATGGTCAGCAAGCTCGAGGATTTGCAGTCGGCCATGATGCCGGCGACCATGATCACCATGTTCTCTTTCTACGGCGGGTACGTCACCATGGGGATTACCCCCGCCATGGGCGGCAGCGCGTCCCTGGGGCGCCTGATGCTGCTCATTCCTTTCACCGCGCCCTACGCCGCGCCGAGCATTCTGCTCAGCGGGCAATATGACGCCGCGCTGCTTGGGGCGTCCATCGGAATTTTAGTTGTCTCCATTTTCATCATATCATATCTTTCCGCGAAGGTGTACGCCATTTCCGTGCTGCACTACGGAGGCCGGCTGCGTTTTCGGGATGTGCGCAAAAGATTGAAAGCGAAATAGTTTACCATAATAAAAGGAGATGTGCATATGTTGGGTCTTGGCAAATGGAAGTTTAAATTGGATACGATGTTCTACCGGGGCGACGCGTTTCTGACCGTTGGCGAACAGGACGGCGAGTATGACATCGGCATCGAGCTGGTGGATATGAACCTGCCGGAGTTTTCGTACGAGGGCCTGGAGGTGGAAGGCGACACCGTAACGGGTATCGCCCATACGGACCTGCTGCGCGGCAAGGACATCCCGTTCACCATCACCTTTGAAGGCGACACCGCCAACGGCTTCCTCAAGGTGCCGTTCATGGGGAAAATCAAGCTCAAGGACGGGGAGAGGATCGCATGATAGCCATCGGTTGCGACCACACGGCGGCTCAGCTCAAGCAGGAGCTGACCATGCATTTGGAAGCTGGCGGCGAACAGGTGCGGGACTTCGGCGCGTTCGAGGACAAAGCGCCCTATCCCGTTGTTGGCCAAAATGTCGCAAAAGCTGTTGCTTCTGGAGAGTGCGAGTTGGGCGTCCTGCTGTGCGGCACGGGCGTCGGCATTTCCATCGCGGCCAACAAGATAACCGGCATCCGCGCGTGCTGCTGCAGCGAGCCCTATTCCGCCAAGCTTTCCCGGCAGCACAACGACAGCAATGTCCTGTGCATGGGCGCGCGGGTGGTGGGCCCGGAGCTTGCCAAGATGATCCTGAACGAGTGGCTTGCCGCCGAGTTTGAAGGCGGAAGGCACACGGAACGGGTGGCTTTAATTGAGAATTGATAATGGACAATTGTGGTGAATTCCAGCAGCATTATCAATTATCCATTCCGAAGAGTTCAGCCCCGCAGCGCCAGAACCACGCCGCCGAGCCGGTATAATGCGTCCAGCCGGCGCGGCCTTCAATGCCCGGAGCGGCGGAAACATCCCCGGCAAGGGCATAGGGTTCGGCGCGGTAGCGCTCCATGCGGGCGGGGTCCTGGCAGAGCCGCGCCGGGTTGATCATTTGCAGCAGGCGCTTTGCCTCTTCTTTGCGGCCAGCGCGGCAAAGAGCGAGGCATAACCATACCGCGGCGTGGGTATACTGCCCGCCGTTTTCGCGAATGCCCGGCGGGTAATCGTTGATATACCCCGCGCGTTTATCATGATGCGTAAAAGGCTCTCTCAATAATTTGATGATGTCGTGCTCTTCGTCAACTAAATGCTTGATGGCGGTGTCCAGCGCCTGGTTCACGCGATTATGATCCGGCATGCCGCATAAAACAGCAAAGGCTTGGGGTAGGATATCAATGATGCCCATGGGCGCGCCGTCATCCCAGAACGCGCGCAGATAGTGGTCGCCTGCCCAGGCGTGTACGTCAATCCGTTCCCGCAGAAGGTTCGCCTCGTTCGCGAAACGCTGCGCGGGGGCGGTTTCATTTTTTATTTTGCAAAGGTTCGCCATCCCCTCAAGGGCCATCACCAAAAACATGCCCAGCCATACGCTTTCGCCCTGTCCCCCCGCGCCCACTTGATTCATGCCGTCGTTCCAGTCGCCGCCCCGCATCAGCGGCAGGCCGCGTGCGCCCATAAGGCTGAGCGCGCGCTCGATTGCCAGCAGGCAGTGCGCGTAGAGGCTCCCGCGTATTTTGCTTTGGCGATACACCGCGCAGCGGTCTTTTTCATCTGAGGCAAGGGGCTCGCCTTCGATAAAGGGGATTTGCGTATCCAAAAATGCGTCGTCGTCTGTGGCCTGGATATACTCCCACGTGATATAGGGCAGCCACAGGTAGTCGTCGGCGTACCGGGTGCGCACGCCTTGCAGGCCGTTCACGCCGGGGATGCGGTGCCACCAGTGCAGGCCGTCGCCCTGCGGGAACTGCGCCGCCGCGCACCGGGCGATGTGCGCTTTTACCACGGCTGGGTTTGTGTAATAGAGCGCGGAAACATCCTGCAACTGATCGCGCAGGCCCCACGCGCCGCCGCATTGGCAGTGGCCAGTGCGACCATACAGCCTGCTGCGGAGGATCTGGTGCGGCAGCCAGGTATTCAGCATTTCGTTTAAAGCGGGGTCGGGCGTCTGGATGGGCAGTTGCCTGGACACCCTGGTTTCCGGCGAAGCCACCAAGTGCGCGCACAGAGCCGCGTTGCGTGCGGCGCCCCAGTTCAGGGCAAATTCCGCCGTGGTTTCGCCGCCGGGTGGGATTTGCAGCTTTCTGCCAACAGCCACGCATGGATCGGATCCCATCGGATGGCTCTCCCATTTGCCGCGCAGAAACGCCGGGCGGTCCCCGCAAACGAAATCCGCGCTGCCTTGCAGTAACAGCGCGCCAAAGCCTTTGACCTGTGAAGCCGGAGAGGTGAAGAGCATGCCGTCCGGCAGGGCCTCCCCCTGGATGGGCAGGTGAGGCTCCCTTCGCACGCCAAGCACGGGCTCCAGATAATACGCCAACTCCGGCGTCAGCGGATGCGTCGTCCGGTTGCGCAGTCTTAGCTCCGCCCGCTTGGTCAATCCCCGGCCAGGGACATATACCTTGAGGTCGTACTCCAGCCCATGGATTTCGCCGCGCCAAAGGGCGCAGTCCGGGCTGAATTCGCACCGCCCCCCAATGCACAGATCATACAACTGGCGGCCGAACTTCAGCAGCATCAACTCGCCTTGATTATCCTTGCAGCCCTCGTTGTACCAGGGCGTGAGTTTGTTTTCCCTGGCGTTGACGGCCCAGGTATATCCCAGCGAGCTATCGCTTACAAGCGTACCGAACGTCGGATTGCACAAAGGCAAGCTCCACGGGATAGGAGGTAGGGGATAGGGATTAGGAGTTGGGGGAT
>Ga0123356_10007019_pt1 | contig 11299 bp, 10 predicted proteins | sample TergutEmb28metaG_2_FD_92546 | JGI IMG/M metagenome (GOLD analysis project Ga0123356, IMG submission 92546) | Embiratermes neotenicus P3 segment gut microbial communities from Petit-Saut dam, French Guiana - Emb289 P3 | ecosystem: Host-associated > Arthropoda: Insects > Digestive system > Gut ... | reverse complement strand
TTCTAAGAGCCTACCATACCAATGGTACGACACCCCGAACGTCCGCTTCTTCACGATCGACGATTTCGAGGCGCTGTGCGCGCAGTCTGGCATAACCATCCGCAAACGTCTGGCGTTCGACGAGGGCAAACTCATTGACGACGACCCGAATTATCACGCCAGCGTGGCGGTATACCGTCTTGGCCGGAACCGAATCACCCTTCCTGAGTACGGGCAGTCTTGACAAACCAGGCTCTGGTTGGTCTAATGTAAGATTAGCCTTTAAAGCCGGACAAGATCATGAAACGTACTTACCAGCCTTCTGTTGTTCGTCGCAAGCGCACGCACGGCTTTCGCGCCCGCATGAAAACTCGTGGTGGCCGCGCGGTTATCCGTGCACGCCGCGCCAAGGGTCGCCATCGCCTCGCTGTCTGAGGTCATGACTGCAGGGCGCTCCGAACAGGGTTTTTGCCATGCATACAGGTTGTTGAAAACGGATGAGTTTTCATCCGTTTTTGCTTTTCGGCGTTCGCTACGAGGCCGTTTCTACACGCTCTACTATCGGCCAAATGAACTTGGTACCGCCCGCATGGGCGTGACAGTGGCCAAGAAACTGGTCAAACATGCCAGTGGGCGCAATTTAATCAAACGCATCGCCCGCGAGGTTTTCCGGCGACAGCGCGAAAACCTGCCATCCTGCGATCTAGTCATTCGTTTGCACACGCCAACGCAAACCGCCCGACGCACAGAACTCAACATGGATGTCCGGCAATTGTTGGGGCGACTTCCCGGAAACCGGGAGCACACCGCTTCCGGCATCTCTGCTTGAACACAAATTACCCCGTGTTTTGTTGGGACGCGGCACGCCATTCACGGGTATCATTACCGCCTTTGTGCGCGCTTTAAGTCGCGCTTTTTCATTCCCGTCGTCCACAAGATATTCTTCTCCAATGGAACAACGCCGCCTCATCCCACTCATGATTTTCGCCATGTCCCTCATCATGCTGTGGACAAAATGGCTTGACTACTCCCGGCCTGTTGCGACTACGCCGCCCGCTGCCGTACCTTCCTCACTTTCCGCACCCGTATCCTCGATTCTCGATGATTCAGTGCCGACCCCCGCCGCTTCCGTCACCCTCCCTGCGGCAACACCGATTTCGTCCACTGTCCCACGGATCAGGGTGGAAACAGATGTGATACTCGCGGACATTTCAGCCGAGGGCGGCAATATCATCCGCCTCGAACTCGTGAAGCATCGTTCTTCCAAAAACCTGAACAATGGCTATGTCATATTTGATGATGGCGCTGAACACGTATTTGAAGCACAGTCCGGCCTACTTGGTGCAAACCTGCCCAATCATCGCGCCTTGTTTGAATTACCCGACGGCAATCAGAAACTTGCCGATGGCCAGGACAACCTGGTGCTAAGACTGAAGGCCACCGGCGACGTACCTGTGACCAAGGTAATGACCTTCACCCGTGGCAGCTACCTTGTCGACGTTGCCTATGAGATTCATAACCAAAGTTCTGACCCGCTGGTTACGCAGGCTTATTTCCAGTTCCTGCGTGACGGCAAGCCCGTCGAAAGGTCTGAGGGGTTCTTTGGCGGCATACAGACATTCACAGGCCCAGCTTTCTTTACCGATGAGGGCAAGTTTCAGAAAGTCTCTTTCGGGGACATCGACGATAACAAAGCCAAGTTCACCGCCAATGCCGACAATGGTTGGGTGGCTATCGTTCAGCACTACTTTGTTAGTGCCTGGCTACCACCAGAGGGTGTTAGCCGCGAGTATCGCACCAGAAAAACGAGCAATGGCCATTACACGGCGGGAGCAGTCTTTGCGCCAACCACGATCGAACCTGGCGCGACAGGGCAGATTGGGGTACGCCTCTACGCAGGGCCACAAGACCAGAACAAACTCGGAGAAATTGCTCCCGGCCTCAAACTGGTGGTCGATTACGGCATCCTGACAGTCATTGCCGCCCCGCTTTTCTGGTTGCTCTCATGGCTGTATTCGCTCACTGGCAACTGGGGATGGGCCATCATTCTCGTGACGGTCATCATCAAGGCGATCTTTTTCCCGCTCTCAGCGGCGAGTTATAAGTCGATGGCCAAGATGCGCGTACTCGCACCACGCATGCAGCGATTAAAAGAAATATACGGCGACGACAAGGCCAAGATGCAGCAGGAGATGATGAACCTTTACCGCACCGAGAAAATCAACCCACTCGGTGGCTGCCTGCCCATTCTCGTGCAAATTCCCGTGTTCATCGCCCTCTACTGGGTTCTGCTGGGCAGCGTTGAAATGCGTCAAGCACCCTGGCTTGGCTGGATACAGGATTTATCGGTGCGTGACCCTTATTTCATCCTGCCACTCATCATGGGTGCTTCCATGTTTGTTCAGTTCAAACTGAACCCAGCACCGCCTGACCCCATGCAGGCCAAGATCATGATGGCAATGCCGATCGTCTTTACAGTCATGTTCCTGTTTTTCCCTTCGGGCTTGGTGCTGTACTGGGTGGTCAATAACCTCCTGTCCATTGCACAACAGTGGCAGATCACACGGCTGATCGAAAGTGGCGGCAAGAAACAAAACAAAGCCGCCAACGATCCGAAAGCTTGATTTCCAGAGCCTATGAAGCCGCCGTGAGTATCCTCCGGCGGCTTCTTTATTTTCATTGATTCAAACACGTCATTTACACGAAACGAATATGGTAAATTCCAATTCTGCCAAATCGCTAAAGCATGTGCAGAGTGTCATTTCCGCCATTTATGGCGAACAGAACCGAGACAAGCATTTATGGAACTGAAGCCTCACCCTCAACCACATCATGCAATCCCCGACCACCAAGGCAGCAACATTTCTCTAAAGAACATCCGTTTCCGCTCCCTTTTTGTTTTATTGATGGTTGGTTTTGCCGTGCTGCTTTTTGGGTGCAGCAGGGAGCTACAACAACGGCAGGCTTTTGTCGGCTTCCTGCAAAAAGAGGTCATCCCGCGCAATAGCGGCATCATTATTCCAACCAAGGCGATGCGTAGCAAGTTCGGCATCTACGTGACGCACTACGATCTCATCGTTGAATACAACAAAGCCATGCTTGATACAGTGGGTAGGCCGCTGGAAAGGCTTCAACGGGAATACCAGGATGCTGTAAAGCCCGAGGCAAGTGTAGACGAGCGCAAGCAAGCCATCATCAAATACCGGGAAGCCCTTCAATCAATCGGGGATGTTCTCGACAAGCAGCTTGTTGCTACGGAGTCGAGGCTTGCCACGCTGGAGCAGCCGGATGACCTGAAGGAAGTTTACAGCCAGGCAGTTGAGAAACACGTCCGCATCCCAGCAAAAACACTCAAGGCCATGATTCCTGCCATAGAGGAGATGATGAACAAGAACCTCGACTTGTTGGACTACATCACAGCCAACAAGGGCAAGGTTGAAATCAAGGATGGCATGATTCAAGTCGACAGGACAAAGGATAAAGACCAATCGACGCTTTCCCATCTCAGAGAGATGCAGGAAGAAATCCTCAAAATGGCTCAAGCCATCCAATCGCATCATGCTGAGTTTACCCGTCAGTCGGTCGGCAAGTGAGCCTTGTTACACTCAGGCACCTGGATTGTTTCACGTGAAACATCCAAACACCTGAGCAGATCAAGATCATGAAAAAAGCTAAGGCTCAGACAACCGGAACTGTTGTCCCACTGAAACCAGACAGTCTTGCCTATGCATTGTTTATCGCAGCAAACCTGGTAGCAGCCGTACTCGAAGGCGAAAACCTTACCGAGTGTTACGAGCGTACTCTGCGCGCAAACCCTAACTGGGACGATGGTGTTCGCGGCGCAATCCGTGACCTGACATGGAGTTCGTTGCGCGATTACGGACGTGGCGATGCCACGCTCCGCCACTTCCTTACCAAGCCGCTTCCCATACCAGTCCATGCCCTGTTGCTGATTGCGGTTTATCGTTTAGAGCAACGTCCTGACCTGGCACACACTTTGGTAAATCAGGCAGTAGAGGCTACTGCCCACCTGGCACCGGGACTCAAGGGTGTCGTCAATGGTGTGTTGCGAAATGTTGCGCGCCAAAGTGCCAATATTGATATATGGCGTGATGAGGATATTTCAGCCCGTTACGCTTACCCCGAATGGTGGATCAAACGTGTCCAACGCGAATACGAAACCAACTGGGAAGAAATCCTCGCAGCGGGGAACTTGCACCCGCCGATGAGTTTGCGGGTCAACCTCCGCCGTACCACGATAGAAAATTATCTATCTGAATTGACCGACGCAGGTATTGATGCAAGAAGGCTTGAAAACGATGCCTTGCTTCTGAAGCACCCAATGCCTGTATCCAGGCTACCGGGTTTTGCCGAGGGCAGGGTTTCGGTGCAAGATGCCGGAGCACAATGGGCTGCGCCGTGGCTTTGCGCGCGTGACGGCGAGCGGGTGCTCGATGCCTGTGCCGCTCCCGGTGGCAAGGGCGCACATTTACTTGAACTCGCCGATATTGAGCTTACTGCGCTGGAACTCGACCCTGTTCGGGCTGAGCGGATGCGCGGAAACTTTACCCGCCTTGGCCTATCCGCCAGAACAATAATTGGCGACTGTTGCAAATTAGATACATGGTGGGACAAGCGTCCATTTGATCGTATCCTAGCTGATGTGCCGTGCTCTGCCTCCGGTGTCGTGCGCCGCCATCCAGACATCAAGTGGTTGCGGCGCGATAGCGACATTGCCAGATTTGTTGCACAACAGGCCAATATCATTAATGCTCTTTGGCATACCCTAGCCGTTGGTGGCACAATGCTTTACGTGTCTTGCTCTGTTTTTGAGGACGAAAACCAGCATCAAATCAAGCATTTTCTAGCACGCCACCCGGATGCTGAACTCTTCATGCCACAGACCTGCCAGATTCATCCCCTGCTACCGACAACCGACCATGACGGCTTTTACTGTGCCTGCCTGCACAAAAAAACTGGGCATGCTTGATACCCTGCGCCGCCTGTTGTTGTTTGTCGCAATCCTGGCGCTCACATCGGTTCCTGCTAGAGCCGACGAAGCCAGCATTTCCCATGCCAGCATCGACTTGACCGAAGAAGGATATGTGCTCAATGCGGATTTCAGTTTTGAACTCAGCCAAAAACTGATCGACGCCCTGGCGCATGGCGTGGCTCTTCACTTCGTTACCGAGTTGCGGATTGAGCGCCCACGCTGGTACTGGTTTGACAAACTGATCGTCCACCGAAGGCTCGAATACCGCCTTGCCTACCACGCAATCACCCGAAGTTTCCGACTCAATATTGGGAGCCTGCACAGGAGTTTTGATTCGCTGGAAGATGCCGTGCACACCATGGAGCGCGTCCGGAATTTACATGTAGCACCCATCGGTAAGTTTGACCCAGACGATAAATACGAAGTGACTTTGCGTTTCTTCCATAATACCGCCCTCCTTCCCAAGCCCTTTCAACTCTCGGCTTTGACCAATGCCAAGTGGGAACTCGGCACGGGCTGGAAAAAATGGTTTTTCACTCCCGAACTGCCAACACCTGAAGAAGCAACCCCCACGCAGCCGGAAGAGGGAGGAGAAGAAGAAGAAACAGCACTCCCTGAAGAGATGGTTAAAAAAGAATGAAAAACATCGCGGTCGCCATTGCCGCTATCCTCGCAGCTATCTCGATTTATCTGCTGGCTTCGGCCAGCGCCAACACTGGGCTGTTCGACAGTTCATACCCTTTTCTGCTCGCATTCAATGGAATAGTCACGGTTACTCTGGCAGCAACCGTCGTCTATCAGCTTATCCGCCTGTGGCGCGAATACCGGGCGCGACGCTTTGGTTCTCGGCTCAAGTATAGACTAGTAATGATATTTGCATTGATGGCGCTCTTGCCGGGGTTGGCTGTGTACGCGGTGTCGCTCCAGTTTGTCGTACGTAGTATCGAATCCTGGTTTGACGTGCGGGTCGATTCTGCGCTCGAAGGCGGCATTGCCCTCGGTCAGAACGCGCTCGACTATCTTGTCGTACAACTCAAGGACAAGGCTGCTGCCATGTCCTTAGAGATCGAAAACCAACCTACAGTTTCGGTCGCCCAGATCAACCGTCTGCGCGAATGGGCTGGGGTCGGCAGCGTCACCATTTTTGGCGCACAGGGACAGGTACTGATAAGCGCTGTTGACGGCGATACCGCCCGCCTTCTCCCGGACAGCCCCCAACCACATGAGTTACGCCGCGCCTTCCAGGAACGTGGCCTACACGTGATTGAAGATGTCCCTGGCGAGCGGTTGGTCATCCGCGTTCTGCTTCCACTTGAGGGGCGCGGCCTGGCCCAGCCAACCCGCCTGCTGCAGTTGACCCAACCCGTCCCCGAAGCCTTCAGCCAACACGCCGCTGCCGTGCAGGAAGCTTACCGCGAATACCAACTACTGACCCTGGCGCGCAGCAATCTGACGCATATCTATACATTGACCCTGACTTTAACTCTGTTGCTGGCGCTCTTCACAGCCATTGCAGCCGCCTTCATCATCGCCCGGCGGCTTGCCGCTCCGTTGCTCATCCTGGCCGAAGGAACTCAAGCCGTTGCCCAGGGCGACTTCAGCCCACGCCGGGCTTTGCCCGCCCGGGACGAGTTGGGGATACTGACCCATTCTTTCAATCAGATGACCCGGCAACTCGATGAAGCGCGCGAGCAAGCTGAAAGCAGCCGAATCGAAGTCGAATCCGCCCGTGCCTATCTCGAAAGTGTGCTGACGCACCTATCAGCCGGAGTCCTGGTTTTCAGCCTGAACGGCGAGCTTCGCGCCGCCAACCGAGGAGCGCTCGACATTCTTTCTGACGAACTCGGCAGTTTTGAAAACATCAAACTTTCCGACTGGCCCCGGCATGTAGTGCTACGCGATGCACTCCTGGATGGCTTTGCCACCCATGAAAACGACTGGCAATCCGAGTTGGAAATCCCACGCCCGGACAGCCCTCCGATGACCTTGTTGATACATGGTTCGCGGCTACCAGAAAACACCGGAGGGGGGCTGGTGGTGGTGTTCGATGACATTACCCGGCTGATCGAGGCACAACGCACGGCAGCTTGGGCCGAGGTTGCCCGACGGCTTGCACACGAAATCAAGAACCCGTTGACCCCGATTCAGCTTTCGGCCGAGCGGTTAGGGATGAAATTATCCCCAGAACTCAGTGATACCGGTCAGCAGATGCTCGACCGCTCGATACAGACCATCGTGAACCAGGTAGAAGCCGTCAAGAACCTGCTCAACGCTTTCCGTGATTACGCGCGCTTGCCTGCGCCAATACTTGCGCCGCTCGATCTTGGCGAGTTGGTGCATGAGATTCTTATTCTTTACGAAAGCACACCAGCGAAGATAACAACTCAAATACCTGCGGATTTACCGCAAGTAATGGGAGACGCATCGCAAATTCGCCAGATTATTCACAATATAATGCAAAATGCGCTAGATGCATTGACTGATCGAGACAATGCTGAGATCGTGTTGGCAGCACGCGGAGAAGGCGACTGGGTGCAACTGTCATGTCAAGACAACGGGCCGGGTTTCCCGCCAGAAGTTTTGGCACGCGCATTTGAGCCTTATTTTACGACCAAGGCCAAAGGAACCGGTTTGGGTTTGGCTATGATAAAAAAGATTGTCACTGAACATGGTGGCGAAGTAAAAATCGCCAACCGAGATGGCAGTGGCGCGGGGTTGCGCATCCGCTTGCGCACGGTCATGACAAATGGTAAACATTAATTATGGCAAAGATACTCATTGTTGACGACGAAATCGGTATCCGCGAGTTGCTCTCCGAGATACTTCGAGACGAAGGGCACGACGTCATTCTGGCCGAGGATGCCGCTGCAGCGCGGGCTGTACGCAACGCATCCTGTCCGGACATGGTTTTGCTCGACATCTGGATGCCGGATACCGATGGCATTACCCTGCTCAAGGAATGGGCAGCAGCCGGGCAATTGACCATGCCGGTGGTGATGATGTCCGGCCATGGCACGATCGACACCGCTGTAGAAGCAACCCGCATCGGCGCAATCGACTACCTTGAAAAACCTATCGCCCTGCAAAAACTCCTTTCCGCAGTCAAGCGCGGCCTGCAACGCCAACCCGCCGTACCTGTACCCACATCGCTCACCCTGGCGGCCTTCCCGGATTCCGCCCCCCTGCGCGACCTCTACCGCTGCCTGCGGCAAACCGCCGGACAATCTCGCCTGATTCTGGTTCAAGCCACACCAGGCCATCTGGCAGAACTCGCTGCCCGCAGCCTGCAAACGCCCGGGATGCCCTGGCTCGATCTCGGAACCTTCGAAAACCCATACGACATAACGCGATTGGCCACATTCCAGGGAGGGCAGCTTTACCTTTCTGCCCTGGAACGGCTGTCACGTTCGCAGCAAAAAAACCTGGCTTCTATCATCGACCGCCTCGAACGGTATGACCTGCGGCTGCTCGTTGCCTGTGGTTCAAACCGAGAAGAGTTGCTGGCTGCCGGATGGGATCCCGCCCTGGTCGAGCGCCTTTTCACCCATATGTTGATGGGCGTGCCCACGCTTGCTGACGTTCGTGACGATTTGCCCGAACTGGCTTCCCGCATCCTGCGCTATCTCGTCGATACCAAAGAGGTAGCGCTGCGCCGTTTTTCGCCGATCACCCTTTCTCATTTGCGCCGTCGCGACTGGCCTGGCGGCTACAGCGAGCTATACGCCACGATCCGCAGTCTGGCGCAAGCCTCAACAGAAGAAGAAATCAACCTGCCTGAAAGCGGCCTACCCGGCCCAGATACCCCCCCGGCCTGCTCGGTTTCGTTCGACCTGCCCCTACGAGAAGCACGCGAGGCATTCGAGCGCATGTATTTTGAACACCACCTGCGGCTGGAGCGGGGCAACATCACCAGGTTGGCGCAAAAAACCGGGCTTGAACGCACCCATCTCTACCGAAAGCTCCGGCAACTCGGGCTACACAGCGGGCGTAACCACGAAGAGAGCTGAATACGTGGGGTTTGGCGTGAGCTAAGGCCGCCGCCGTTTGATAAGTTTTGGTGCCCCCGGCAGGATTTGAACCCGCGACCTTTGGTTTACAAAACCACTGCTCTACCGACTGAGCTACAAGGGCATGGCACTACTGTATCAATTTTGATGTGCGCGGCGCGGATTGTAGCCGAAGTTGCGCGCCACGTTCACCTAGCGTAGGTCATTGTCCGGCAATTTTCATTTTTTCGATCAAAACCGAGCCGCAATGCTTGGCTCCCCGGGCGAGGGCATCGTTGCCTACGGCAACAATGTTGCGGAACATGTCGCGCAGGTTGCCCGCGATGGTGATTTCCTGTACCGGGTGCTTGATCTTTCCTTTTTCTACCCAGAAACCTACCGCCCCGCGCGAGTAGTCGCCTGTGACGTAGTTGATGCCATGCCCGAGGAGTTCGGTAACGAGCAGCCCTTTGTCCATTTTACGCAGCAGCGAGGCAAGATCGTCTTCTCCTGCCTTGACGCGGAGGTTGTGCGAGCCGCCTGCGTTGCCCGTGGATTTAAGGCCGAGCTTGCGTGCGGAATAGGTGGAAAGAAAATAGCCCTGCAACACGCCGTCGGTGACAACTTCGCGGTCATGGGTAGCTACCCCGTCGCCATCAAACCAAGTAGCGCCGAAGGCTTTTTTGAGGTGTGGGCGCTCGCTGATGTGAATGACGGGCGAAAACACCTGCTGGCCGAGGGTGTCGAGCAGGAAGCTCGAACGGCGGTAAAGCGCACCGCCGCTTGCTGCCTGCACGAAATTGCCGATGAGGCTTACCGCGAGTGGCGCTTCAAAGATGACCGGCGCCTGGCGGGTACGGATTTTTTTTGCGCCCAGACGAGCCAGCGCCCGCTCGCCAGCAATACGGCCAACGTCTTCGACAGAAAGGAGTTCGGCAGCGTCACGGCGGCTATCATGCCAGTATTCACGCTGCATGGCGTCCCCTTCACCTGCAATCACCGCGCACGACAAGCCGTGACGGCTGCTGGCAAAACCGCCCATGAAGCCGTGGCTGTTGGCAGAAACGAAATGTGAATGATGAGCCGAGACACTTGCGCCTTCGGAATTGCGGATCGACGGATCGACCGCAAAGGCGGCCTCTTCGCACTGGCGCGCCAATGTGATGGCGTCGTCGACTTTGATGTCCCAAGGATAAAACAGGTCGAGGTCTGGGCAGTCAGTCGCCATGGATGCCTTGTCGGCAAGTCCGGCGCAAGGGTCTGGCGCAGTGAAACGGGCAATTGAGACCGCCGCTTCTACCGCTGACTTAAGAGCACTGCGGGAAAAATCGGACGTGCTCGCCTGCCCGCGCTGCTGCCCAAGGTAGACCGTGATTTCGACTCCCTTGTCGCGGTTGTATTCGATCGTGTCGACAGCACCCATCCGCACGGAAACCGACTGGCCGAAGCCCTCCGAAATATCCAGCTCGCAGGCCGAAGCGCCGCGTTTGCGGGCAAACTTGAGAATGTCGGCAGCAATCTCCCGGAGACAGGACTGAGTGAAAGAAAAACCGGAGCTGGAAGTCATGGGCGAACGGTGGCAGACAAAGTTATGATTCTACCCTGTTCATCTCAAACTCTCGCCAACCGCAATGGTTTTTCATCCCACCCCTCCCAATGCCCGCCTACATCCATCGCAGGACGATAACATCGAACCGCCGAGCAAAAGCCGCCGCAAGCGGGAGATGCAAGACCTTCAGGACTTGGGCGCGCAACTGCTTGCCTTGCCGCCCGGACAGATGGAGAAGTTCGCCCTGTCGCCCGAACTGCTGACCGCCATTGCCGAGGCACGGCGCTTTACCCGCAAAAACGAAGCCCTGCGGCGGCAAATGCAATACATCGGCAAACTGATGCGAAGCGTCGACCCGGAACCGATCCGCGCCCGACTCGCCGCGTTGCGCGGGGAGTCGGCAAGCGAAATTGCGCGCATGCATAGGCTGGAACGGTTGCGCGACGAATTGCTTGCCGATGAACAAACGGTCGAAAAAATCGTCCACGAATGGCCAAAAGCCGATATTCAACGGCTACGTACTTTACGACGCAATGCCCTGAAAGAACGCGAACAGCAACGGCCTTCCCGTGCATACCGCGAAATTTTCAAGGTTTTGCGTGATCTTGACCCCGACCTTCCAGAGGAAGAAAGTGATGTATCAACCACCCAGGAGCCTGAGGGCGACAGAATTGAAGCCACGATGAGGAGTTCCGGGTAGGCTACAATCCAGCGCTCTTCTTTTTCTCCTGTTTTTCCAGCTTTTTCCGATCTCAATCTCAGCATGACAAAAATTCTCATCGACGACGTCCG
>Ga0123356_10007018_pt1 | contig 11300 bp, 11 predicted proteins | sample TergutEmb28metaG_2_FD_92546 | JGI IMG/M metagenome (GOLD analysis project Ga0123356, IMG submission 92546) | Embiratermes neotenicus P3 segment gut microbial communities from Petit-Saut dam, French Guiana - Emb289 P3 | ecosystem: Host-associated > Arthropoda: Insects > Digestive system > Gut ... | reverse complement strand
GAATAAATGCGCCCAGGGTCCCGATCAGGGTAGGAAATGGAATAAAAAACGGCAGCGTGGCCGTTACTCCATAGCGAACACAGGCCAGGTAATGTCCCATCTCGTGGGCCACGAGGATCAGCAAGAGGGTGAGTGAAAAGGGAAGTCCTAAGAGCAGGTGGCGGCTTTCAAGCGCCCAACGGATGGGAAACAACTCATCGCTGTCCATGGTGAAAGGGGGCCTGGCCAGGAGGAAGTTCCACTCCAGATGCGCACCCACGACGAGTGTGGTCGCAAACGTCAGCAGGAGAAGGAGAGTGTGGAGCCAGTATCGGGTCGGGGACTGCGGGCGAAACACTACCTCCGCGCTCGCAGGAGCGTAGATTTCGCTGGGTACGCAGACCTCGGGGGAATCTGGAGTTGACATCTTTGACTCGGCAGGAATCCACACACTTGTGGGCTGGACGAATTCCCTCCGTCCGGACGCCCTGCGCCGGAATCCAGCTCCTATTCTATCGTCTGCAGCTCCTTGCCCGGTTTGAAGCGCACGGCTTTTCCGGGCGGAATAGAAACCTCCGCCCCGGTGCGCGGATTGCGGCCGATCCCGGTCTTGCGCGGGCGCACGTTGAAAACGCCGAATCCGCGCAGCTCAATGCGATCGCCGGCAGCTAGCGATTTCTTCATGCTCTCAAAGACGGTTTCGACCGCCATTTCGGCTTTGGTCTTGGTAATGCCCGTCCGGTTTACAACTTCGTTGATAATGTCGAGCTTGATCACAAGCGCCTCGCGGCTTCGAAGTCTAGGAAGTGTTTCAAGTGGTTGATGCTAAGAGAGATATGGAAGATTGTCAATTGTGCCAGAGGTCTCGTAAGATGAAGAACCCAGCACAGGAATCGAATCCTTCGGGCGATTGAGGCCTTCCGTAAATTGGAAACCAGCAGCCACCACAGATGCGGAACCCGCCTCGGGCAAAGGATAGGAAACTCAAGCAACGTCAAGTTTTTCGATAGCTTGAACTCTTCGCCCCGCGCCGTCTTCCCGAGGCGAAGCCGAGGTCATCCGCGGCAAGTTCCCGCCTTCCTCCCAGCCATCGGGGCGCGCGAAGCCGGATTTCCCGGAGTCTTTCGAAGCCATCGCTCTCCGGACTGGCGCAGCGCGGCGGTTTCGATGAACGGGGTGATTCAACCCGGAACCATGAATTTTTCTTAAGGAGTGGCATGCTAAAGAGCGACCGCTGGATCCGCAGAATGGCCCACGAGCACGGGATGATCAATCCTTTTTCCGAGAAGCAGGTGCGCGAAGGAGTAGTCTCCTACGGGCTCTCTTCCTACGGCTACGATCTGCGCGTAGCCGACGAATTCAAGATTTTTACCAACGTCAACTCCGCCATTGTTGATCCCAAGGGGTTTGACGAAAAGTCGTTTGTGACCGTGCGCGCCGATTGCACGCTTATCCCGCCCAATTCATTCGCGCTCGCCCGCTCGGTTGAGTATTTCAAGATTCCCCGAGATGTGCTCACCATCTGCGTCGGCAAATCGACTTATGCGCGCTGCGGAATCATCGTGAACGTAACCCCATTTGAGCCGGAGTGGGAGGGCTTCGTCACGCTCGAAATTTCCAATACCACTCCCCTGCCGGCGCGCGTCTATGCGAATGAAGGTCTCTGCCAGATCATTTTCTTCCAGTCCGACGAAGTCTGCGAGACCAGCTACGCCGACCGCAAGGGAAAGTACCAGTCGCAGAAGGGAATCGTGCTGCCGAAACTTTAGGTGCGGCGGGCCGCCGTATGTCCCCGGGCGTCGTCGCCGCGAGGTGCGCAGCGATGGTCGCGGCTCGCCCCTTTCGCCTTTTCGCCTTTCGCCTTTTTGACTCTCCGCCGCTGCCGGAATAGACTTCTCCGCGGCGGTGCTCGCATGAAATTCTGTGCCCTGCTGGTGACGCTCGGTTTTTTGACGTCTGCGTCTCTTGTAGCCCGCGACGACGAGCCACACCATCGCGAAGAGCTGTCGGAAGCGCAGCTGGGGACCGTGCATTTCCCCTCCTCCTGCCAGAGTGCGGTCGAGAAGCCGATTGAGCGCGGTGTGGCCATGCTGCACTCCTTCTGGTACGAGGAAGCCGAAAGCGAATTTGCGCGGATCGAAAAGAGCGATCCCCGGTGCGCGATCGCACACTGGGGGCTGGCTATGAGCTTATGGCACCAGCTCTGGAACCAGCCGGACATAGCCACGCTCGTGCGCGGCGGCTCGGAACTGAACCAGGCGCGAGGGCTTTCCTCCACTCCGCGCGAGAGAGATTACATTGCGGCGCTCGCCGCGTTCTATGCCCATCCGCGAAAGCCCTATCGGAAGCGGGTGGCGGCGTATTCGAATGCCATGGGCCGGGTCTATAAACGGCACGGCGATGACCACGAAGCCGCGGCATTCTATGCATTGAGTCTGCTCGCCGCCGAGCCCGACCACGACAGGGACAACCAATATCGCAAGAAAGCGGCTCGGGTGCTCGAACCCCTCTTTCGCGAGGAGCCAAACCATCCCGGCGTCGCGCACTATCTGATTCACGCCTACGACAAGCCGGATATGGCGCTCGAGGGTCTGGCGGCGGCGCGGAGATATGCGCAGATTGCGCCAGCCGCCCCGCACGCGCTGCACATGCCGGCACACATCTTTGCGCGTTTGGGGCTGTGGCAAGACGACATCGATTCGAATGTTCGCTCCATTGAGGCAAGCCAGAAAGAAGCCCGCGAGCACATGGACGGAGAAGGACACGAGTTTCACGCCATGGATTTTCTGGTCTACGCTTATGTGCAGACCGGCCGCGAAGCAGATGCGCGGAAGATCGTCGATGCAGTTCGAGTCATGCCCCGCATGCATGACATGTACGGCATGGGATTCGATCCCAGACTGTTTGCGCTTTCGGCGTTTCCGGCCTCCCTGGCGCTCGAACTGCATCGCTGGTCGGACGCGGCGCAGCTCGAGCTGGTCAGCGGTGCAGCTGACTACGATCAATCGCTCACCTTGACTGCCCGGGCGATTGGTGCCGCAAGAAGCGGCAGCCTGGACGAGGCCCGCAGTGATATCGCGCAGCTCGAGGGCATCCGCAGAAAACTTGCCGCCGACAAGAAGAATCACGAAGGCCCTTACGACGCAGTGACGGACGAACTGACGACCGCTCGAGCCTGGCTGGCCTTTGCCGAAGGAAAGCATGAGGAGGGGGTGCATCTGCTCGCCTCGCTGGGCGGAAAAGAAGAAGGGGAAGCCGAAGCCAGCCAGCTCATTCCGACGCACGAGATGATCGCAGACATGCTGCTTGAGGGCGGTCACGCCCAGGAGGCGCTTCGCGAGTATGAAACTTCGCTGGCGACGGATCCCGGCCGGTTCGACTCTTTGTACGGCGCGGCCCTCGCGGCGGAGAAGGCCGGCAGGCCCGAGAAGTCAAGCCAATACTACTCGGCGCTGGTCAAAAATTGCGGCGGGGCCACCTCGGAGCGCAACGAACTGAAGCATGCCCGGGCGGCCGTGAGCGTCGAGGCGAAGGCCGCCTCCCGCTGACCAAAATCCTATTTCCCGCCGGTCGCGGTCTCAATGCGGTCGAGCTCGAAAACCAGCGTTGCAAAACCCAGCTTGGCATTGATCTTGACGGGAATCTTGCGGCTGTCGTCGGTGAACCAGACCCAGAGCTTACCCTTTCGCTCGATCGGACCCGAGATCGGCTCGGCCCTGGCTCGCAAGGCGTCGAATTCCCCAAAGGGAACTTTGACCCTTTCGCGGCCCTCGACTGCGATTTTGACACCGCTGGTTTTCCCCCCTTCGCTGACCGGGAAGGTCTCGGAGAATCCGGGGGCGAGGGGGAGAGAGCTGGCGTAGAAGAACCCGCTGACGACATCGGTGAGACAGGCGGGGATATCGAATTCCGAGTGCCTTTTCGTTCCTGTCCTGAGGTCAAACTCATCGACCCGGCTCTTGGCGGCGGAGTAATCGAAGTGGATCTTTCTGTCCACCCGGCGAGAGCCTTCTTCGCTGTGGCGGGAGACCGCCAGCGTGCATAACGTGTGTGGGTCGATCTCGGCGTCGAACGTGTCGTGCACGGGATAGATTTTGTTGGTTATGCCGGAGGTATTGGCCGTCGAGTGCAGATGTTCGGCGGACGGCGTGTGCTCAATGAGGATGGTTGCCGTTCCGGCATTGAGTCTGCGCCAGGCGACGGAGTAGACGAACTTCTGGTTTTCGGGAACATGGAACGAAGAAGAAGATGGAAGTAGGGGGGACGCCGGTTGTGAATGGGGGGCGGTTTCCGCCATGAACGGGAGCGAAACCACCAGGAAACAGAGGGGGAGCGGAAGCAGCATCCGCATGCTGAACGGCGTTCGGAGCGAGGGGCGCCTGCGAATCTGGGAGGAGTTCCGAGTCAATTTGTAAACCAGACAAGCTTTGCCATCAGGATCGCAATCATACCGAGCATCCCGAGCGCGGCGTTGTATTCGCGGTGCTTCCAATACAGATGCCAGGAAAAGGATCCTCGGCTCGACGGATGGGCCGGGAACCGGGGCACGAGCCGGGGCACACGGCGTGAGTATTCTTCGTATTCGGGGAATCGCGAGCGCAGGAACGCCTCCTCAGAACGAATCACCGGCAGATAGATTCCCACCAGCATCCCGAGCGCACCGAGACCAACCCACCAGCTTCTCGCAGCGACGAGAAAGCCCACAGCGAGTACCATCGATCCCAAATACAAAGGATTGCGGGTGTACCGGTAAGGACCAGTGGTGGCCAGGGCTTCATTTTTCTCGACGTGGCCGGAGGCCAGGGCGCGAATGACGAGTCCCATGAGAGCAATCGCCGCTCCGATCTCGAGCGAGGTCTCGGTGGGATGCGCCAGCCAAACGTACGCCGCGGCGAACGTAAAACCCAGCGGCACGCGGATGCGGCGCGCGACTTGGCTCCAGCTAGGCACCGGAATCCTCAAGCAGCTTGCGGGCGGCCGTGACCACTTCCTCGGTCGTGATGTGAAACAAGCCCGGATCGAGCGCCCTGGTGTGCGAGAGTGAGGTCTTGCTGGCCGAGTGGCGGAGCACGATGCTTGTGGTTCCGTAGGGGCCGTTGCGGGCGGGGTCGGTCGGGCCAAAGATTGCGACCACGGGGACTCTCAGCGCGGCGGCAAGATGCAGCGGGCCGGTGTCGCCGCCGATAAACAGTTTCGCCCGCCGGGTGAGCGCAATGAGCTCGGAGATCGAACCTGAGACGGGGTGCGCAACTCCGCCACTCGCCTGCTGAACCCTTTGGGCAAGGTCTTCTTCGCCCGGGCCAAATTGGACGACCGGCTGCACGCCGCGAGCGGCGAGCGAGCGCGCAACCAGGCCGTATCGTTCCGCCGGCCATTGTTTTGCGCCCCATCCGGCTCCGGGGCTGATCAGGACCAGATTTTCTTTCTGGCCCGTCCATTTGCCTGCCGCCAGAGCCTCGGCTTCCTGGTCGCACGGAAATACGGGTTGGGATCCTGGGAGTGGCCTTCCCGCAAGCGCTTCGGCCAACGAATGGTAATGTTCAACCACGTGAGCTCCCCGGACTTGGAAGCGCTGGTTGTAGAGAAGGCGCGCCGGGGTCTCTCGCGGGCGCTCGAAGCCCAGGACTGCGCCGGCTCCCGCGGAGCGTGCCAGGAAGGCAGATTTCAACGCGCCCTGGAAATCAGCCGCGACTTCGTAGTTCTGGTCCAGGATCTCGCCCCAGGCGGCTTGGATCTCGCGCCGCGTTCGGCTTCCGAGGAGGGCCTTGCGCCAGCGCTTGGTGTCGGCGATATGAACAAAATCGACGATGGGCCGGCCTGGGCCGCGTGGCCCGCAGGGCGGGAAATTTCTGGCGCAAAGCAACTCTCGCCAGCGCGCCTCGACCAGCCATCCCATGCGAATACCGGGGAGTCGAGCGCGCAGGGCGGTGGCGGCGGCAAGCGTATGGATCAGATCGCCCATCGCCCCCAGCCGGACGACCAGAATGCTCTCTGGCGAGGGGACGGATCTAGTTTCCGGGCTCACGCGCGGCGCTCTTCCAATCTGTGGATGATCTCGCTTGCCGAATGGTTCTTGGGATCACCGACGATCTCAACCCGTCCGCCGCAGTCGAGGACGGCGTCCCGCTCGGGCACGCTCTCGCGCGTGTAGTCGGTGCCTTTGGCGTGGACGTCGGGGCGGATGGCGCGCACCAGCGCGCGAACGTCGGGTTCGGCAAAAATCACAACCGCATCGACATCGGACAGGGCGGCGAGGATTTCCGCGCGTTCTTCGGCGGGCATGAGGGGACGTCCGGCGCCTTTGAGAGTGCGGACGGATGGATCGGAGTTGATGGCGACCACAAGCCTTCCGCCCAGTTCTTTTGCGGCGTGCAGATAACGTATGTGCCCTACGTGGAGAAGATCGAAGCAGCCGTTGGCCAGCGTGATTTTCTCGCCGCTCGCGCGCCAGTTCGCGACCGTGCGCCTGAGCTCGTCGCCATTGAGGATCTTGTTCAACAATCTCTACTCCTTCAGCTTCGACTCCTTCAGCCAATGAGCTATAGCCACGCGCCGCGCCCAGAAAGCTCAAACCGCAGAGTTTTCTCGGCCATGAATCAAGCTCACAGAGAACCTCGAACGCTCAATGGGGCCTGGTTTGAGGCGGAGACGTTTCGAGCGCCCGAAGCAGCTCCTGGGCCGAAACCGTCGCGGTGCCGCGTTTCATGACCACGATTCCTCCGGCATAATTTGCCAGCTGAGCCGCCTCTTCGGTCCCGGCGCCCGCACCGAGCGCCGCGGTGAAGGCGGCAATCACGGTGTCGCCGGCGCCGGTCACATCGGCCGCTTCGTCGGTGCCAAAGATCGGAATGTCAACCGGCTTGTGCTTGCCCGGGAATGCAACCATGCCATCGTGGCCCCGGGTGATCAGGAGCGAATCGAGCTTCATGCGGGAGACGATCTCGCCGCCGGCGGCCGCCAGCCGGCTCCAGTCCTGGCCGATTTCGATCCCCAAAGCTTCTTCCACCTCCGCCTGGTTGGGCGTTGCCGCGGTAATCCCGGAGAACTCGAGCAAGCGATGACGGGAATCGAGGACGATGGGGATGGCCGCCGCGCCGCGGCCGGTCGCAGACGGTTTCTCCCCCTTTGCCCTCCCCGGCCGGCCGGGGAGGGGAGTGCGGGGGTCAGCCAGCTTCAAAATCTCCGGGGTGGCTGTGCCATAGCCGTAGTCGGAAATCAGCAGAGCGTCGGAGGCGCGCAGGTATTCTCTGGTCGCCAGGGCGAGTTCGCGCGCCAGGTGGTCGCCCGGCTGCCCCTCAGGCTCCCGGTCGACACGCACAACCTGCTGACGCCAGGTGTGCGGTAATCCGGCCAGAATGCGAGTTTTGGTCACGGTGGAAAAATTTTTGTCCCGCAGCATTCCCGTGACCGGGATCCGCTTGCGGCGGAAGCTGCGGACCAGCAGCTTCCCCGGTTCGTCATATCCGATTATCCCCACGGGCAGCACGTTGACTCCGAGCTCGGCGAGATTGTTGACCGCGTTGGCGCCCCCTCCGGGAACCACCGTCCGTTCGCGATGGCGAAGGATCAGCACCGGCGCCTCGCGCGACACACGGGAAATTTCGCCAAAGACAAATTCGTCGGCAACCATGTCGCCGAGCACCGTCACCGTGACCCGCGGGAACGCCTCGACGATTCTTCGCAGGCGGTCTCCGGGGCGCGCGGTTCTGGTCATCGTAGTGGATTTTCTCACGCCCGCGAGCGGCGCTCCTTGATCACGCGAAACATGGTATCCAGAGCGTCAGGAGGAGCAATCAGCTCCATGCGGACGGGCGGGAAGGTGATGGGCGAAAGCAGGGCGTAGTTTCTGCCCAGGTTCATGGCGTCCTTTTGCGTGCTGACGAAGCCATCGGCTCCCGAGCGATGCTTGAGTTCGAGCAGATCGCGAATGTCGGTCGCCGTGTATCGATGGTGGTCGCGGTAAAACTTCTCCGCCGCCGGCTCGATCCCCGCTCGCCGCAATTGGGCGACAAACTTCTGCGGCCGCGCTATGCCGCAGAAAACCACCGGGTTCTTGAACGACGTGGCCAGGATCGCGAGGCTTCGCTGCACTCGCCACATGGCTTTCCCCGGCGGCAGAATCCGGGCGTCGAGTTGCTCGGTAAGAACCACCGCGTCGGCTCGCTCGAGAGAGGAAATGGGCTCGCGCAGGCGGCCGAAGGGAAGGAGCTGGTCTTGGGTATCTTCGGGCGAGAGGAGCACAATATCGAAGTCGCGGGCCAGTGCGCGGTGCTGGAATCCGTCATCGAGAAGGTGAAGCTCAGCCTTTTGCCGGCTTTCAGCCAGCACCCCGGCTTGATATCGGTCTTCACTCACAATCACCGGGCAGCGAAGGGTCTTCGCAATCAGGATCGGCTCGTCGCCAAAATCGTGCGGGGAGCCATTCGGATCGACCACGAGCGTTCCTTGCCGGTCGCGGCCGTATCCGCGGGAGAGCACATCAAAGGGGATTCCGCGCTCCTTGAGCAGCCGGCCGAGCAGGATCACCAACGGCGTCTTGCCGGATCCTCCCATCGAAATATTCCCGATGCTGATCACGGGCCGCGAAAGCCTCCGCCGGGCGAAGGTTCCGCGATCGTAGAGGTGATTTCGGGCCCCAACCGCCGCTCGATATACCAGGGTGAGCGGGTTCACGCCGTGTGCGCCCCGCGCCTATTTTCGCTCAGCAGCTCGCCGAGCTTCGCCAACGTAAACCGGGTAGCACCTTGTTGAGATTCGAGGGTTTTGAGAGCGCGCCGGCCGAGCTCCCGGCGCGCGCTTTCATTGCTCAGCAGATCCAGGAATGTCTCGCTCAGATTTCGGGCGTCGACGACGCGCACCGCGCGTTGACTTCGAAACAGCTCAACGATATCGCGGAAATTTTCGGTGTGCGGGCCGACGACGATAGCCACGCCGTGTTGTGCCGGCTCGAGAATGCTGTGCCCGCCGCGGGGAACGAGGCTCCCGCCGACGAAGGCGACGTCGGCGAGCCCGTAGAGGCTGGCCAACTCGCCGATCGAGTCGACCAGCAAGGCTCGCCCGGCGAGAGCTTCGCCCTTCCACTGGGAGCGTTTCGAGAAGGCGATGGCCGATCGTTCGAGCAGTTCCGCGACGGCGGGAAAGCGCTCCGGGTGGCGCGGCGCCAGCAACAGGGTGGCCCGGGGATAGGCGGAGCGAACGGACTTGAAACTGTCCAGGAGCAGGGTTTCCTCGCCCTCCACCGTGCTCCCGCACACCACCACCGGACCGGAGGCAGCGAATGCGGGACGCAACTGGTCAACGATGGGCGCCGCGTGCGGGGCAGGCACATCGAATTTGAGGTTTCCGGAAACCAAAACTCGCCCGGCGGCTGCTCCGATCGCAACCAGCCGGCGCGCGTCTTCCGCGGTTTGCGCAAGAGACAGGTCGACGCTCGACAGAATGGGAGCCAGAAAGCGCCGCCAGCGGCGGTAGCCGGGAAACGAACGGTCGGAAATGCGCGCATTGACCACCGCCACCCGAGCCCCGCGCTCTTTCGCGATGCGCAAGAAATTCGGCCAGAATTCAGTTTCGGCAACCACCACCAGCTGCGGCCCGAGGGCGTCGAAATAGGGGGTTACGGCTGGCTTCAAATCAAAGGGGAAGTAAAAGACGCAATCCGCCCCAAAGCGGGAGGCGGCCAATTTTTGCCCCGTATCCGTCGTGGTAGAGATCACAATGCGATGCCCGGGATATTGATCGCGCAATCGCCGGATCAACTCGCTGACCGCCAGTACTTCCCCCACCGAGACCGCGTGCACCCAGATGGATGGCCGCTGGTGTTTTCGAATCCTCTGGGGAACGATTCCCAGGCGCTCGCCCAATCCGCCTCTGTATTTGCCGTGGCGAAGCATCTCGAAGAGCCAGTATGGACTCCCCAGGACCAGGGTGCACGCCAGAAGAGCGCTGTAAAGAAAATACATTCGGAAAGGCCATTTTAACGGGGTTCGGCGCCGCCCATTGGGGTACCGAGGTCAGCGTTCACCAAGTCATTGCGGGCAGGGATGCCCCGACCGTCATCTTCCGCCGATTTAATTAAACCGTCCAGCGGCGCCGAGGCGATAGTGGAGAATGCCAACTGCGAAAGTGCTTCTTCCGGGGAAAATGCGGGAACGTAGGGCGGCTCGCGAGACGCTCGAAGACCGTGCAGAATTGCTTTTCGCGAGTGGGCCCGGCGGAGATTACCACTCCCCCGCTTTCATGAGCTTGCGAATTTTTCGCTTGATCAAATCACGCTTCAAGGCGCTCAAGTGGCTGAGGTAAAGTTTGCCGTTTAGGTGATCGGTCTCGTGCAGGAAAGCTCGGGCCAGCAGTTCTTCGCCGGTTTTCTCGTACCAGTTGCCGTTTGCGTCCTGGGCGCGCACCGTCACCTTGCTGGCCCGAGTCACCGGCTCCCGAAAATCGGGGATGCTCAGGCAGCCTTCGCTCTGGGTCTGCTTGCCTTCCTTATGGATGATCTCGGGATTCGCCAGCACCAGCTTCGCCTCCGGATCCTCTTTGAAGCTCACGTCGATCACCGCCAGCCGTTTTGAAATTCCAATCTGCGGGGCGGCGAGGCCGACACCCTTGGCTTCGTACATGGATTCGAACATGTCTTCGACCAGCTTCTTCAGCTCGCTTCCGAACTCGGTGACCGGTTCCGCAGATTTTTCGAGCACGGAGCTTCCGTATTTCACGATGGGATGGATCATTCGTCGTTGGTCGATGGTCGATGGTCGTCGTCGGCCTTTCCGCTATCAGTAATTTTTCAGCTGCTCCAAGTATCCGCCGAAATTTCGCAGCGTCTCCGCCATCGAGTCGCCCCCGAATTTTTCAAGCGCACTGCGGGCGATGGTGAGCGCTACCATGGCCTCGCCCGCAACTCCGGCGGCAGGTACGACGCAAACGTCGGAGCGCTCGTAGGCCGCTTTCACCGGTTCGCGGGTGGCGAAGTCTACAGATTGTAATGGACGACGCAGAGTGGAGATCGGCTTGAGATAACCCCGCACGCGAATTGTCTGCCCATTCGAAACTCCGCCCTCGATGCCGCCTGCGTTATTGCGGGTGCGGGTGAATCCGGCAAAGGTTCGGCCGCGCTCATACCCGATCTCATCGTGCACCGAGGAGCCGGGAGCGCAGGCAGCGGCCACTCCCGTCCCAATCTCCACCGCTTTTACCGCCTGCAGCGACATGACGGCCGCCGCCAGTTGCGCATCCAGGCGCTCGTCCCATTGCGCATAGGTGCCGAGGCCCGGAGGAACCCCGTGGGCGACAACTTCAAAAACGCCGCCCACCGAGTCTCCGGT
>Ga0123356_10007017_pt1 | contig 11303 bp, 11 predicted proteins | sample TergutEmb28metaG_2_FD_92546 | JGI IMG/M metagenome (GOLD analysis project Ga0123356, IMG submission 92546) | Embiratermes neotenicus P3 segment gut microbial communities from Petit-Saut dam, French Guiana - Emb289 P3 | ecosystem: Host-associated > Arthropoda: Insects > Digestive system > Gut ... | reverse complement strand
AGGCCACGGGCAGGCCGACCCGCGCACGCCCACCGAGGCCCAGGAGATGGCATGGCGGCTGCGCCAGCGCGGCGGAGAGGTCTGGTACCTCGTCTCCCAGGGTGATGAGCGCCGCGAGGCCTACCTCGAGACCGCGGCGCTCTTTCTGAGGAAGCTGAGCGCTGGAAGCACCGCCACGACGAACCCCTGACCGGCCCGGTTCGCCTCGAGCGCGATCGTGGAGTCGCCGGTGTCAGCGCAGGCCTTCACGAGCGCCTGGCCAAGGCCGCTGGCCGGCAGCGATGTCAGGGTAGCGATAGAAGGGATCGGGGACCTGCGCGCCTTGGTTCCACTCGTTCCTGACACGCGCTATTCAATAGTCTGTCAGCTTAGCGCTTCATCCCGGGGCGCCTGAGACTCACTTGTGCGAATCAGCCCCTCGGCCCCACGTACACGCCGCGATCGTCGCCGCTGCACTCCAGGCAGCTCAACCGAGGCGAGCGCTCCCAGGACGTGACGGCGCCATGGGCTCGGGATGCATGCTCCTCAGGACTGCTCGAGCTTGAAGCGAGTGCCCGGGGTCCCCAGCAGCTCAATCCCGCATTCCCCAAGCTTCACGGGCACCGTGTACTCCAGCTTCGGGTCGAACGTGAAGTGCAAGAAGCCTTTCGCGCACCTCAGCTTGACGTCCGATAGGCTGCCGCTTTCGATGACCGCTTGAAAGTGTCGCTTGAAGAGGTGCAAGCTCCAGTTGCCCGTCTCCGACACGAGACCAACAACATTATACGCAGTGTCGTTGGTGCGCAGCTCCTTGAGGTGCGCGATGACCGGCTCCATCTGCGCGACGATCTGCGGGTCTACGCCGCCCTCCTTGCGCAGCTGGTCCCATCTGCGCAGACCCTGCGCGAAGTCATGCGTGCTGATGTAAAGCTTCACGGACTGTAGCAGAATGCCCTGGCGTTCCTCCCTGGACAGGACCTCCGCGTTGGCGAGCGCCCGTTGGAGACCGGCGAGCTGCTCCTGCTCGTTCCCCCAGCGGGATGCATACTCGTACTGTAGAATCCCGTAGTGGGCGTCCTCGTGCAGCGTCGTGATCTGTAGCTTCTGCATGTTGGCATCGACCGCCTGGCGATCGCCTGCCTTGAGCGCTGTCTGCACCCGCTTCCATCCGTCGATGAATTCCCGGTCCCCGCCCGGAAGCGCGCTGCGGCCGCTGTTCAAGAAGGTGAACTTGAACTCGTAAGCGGACTCGATGGGCTGGCCGTTGACGGATGCGGGCACAAACATTGAGCGCTCGATGCTACGCACCGCGAGCGCATTGAACGTCTTGTTTCCGGTCGAGCTCACCACGGCCGCCTCGAACGGCTTGCCCTTGGGATCAACCATCAAGCTGAGAATCGCCCAGCCGTCTGGGCCGAACGAGTCAAAGGGGTAAGCCGGTTCGTCGATACGCTTGGGGCGAGGGTCATGGAACGTCTCGACGGCGATCGGCTGCGCGGAGGCGCTGTCAGCGTGTTGCTCCACAGCCTGGCCCGCCAGCGCCACGGAGATCTGCCAGCAGGCCAGAGTCGACGCACATGCGATCAGGCTCCTGCTGCACGACGCCGGTATTCGAGCGAGTGCTCTCATGGTCACCTCCGATCCGGGCACGCTTGCTGCCGCCAACAGCAGCGCAGCTGGGATTGCGATGCTACACGCCCGGTGTCGGTCCGCGGAAGGCCAGGTGCCTGGGTGCTCCCGAGTCGAGGCCTTGGTACCGCTCGTGATAACCGCTGCGCGGTGGATGGGACAATCTCCTCCGGTATCGCCGTGATTGCGCTGTCAAGCGTGCCCTCCCGGTGCTACCGGAGGGCAGCCTGTAGCGATAAGGACTTCGGCAAGGTACCTATGCGCCTGGCCGTCCCGCCTGCCTGCCGGCATTCCTGTCGCCGCGGCTCACTAGACTGAATTGTGCGAATCAGCCCCTCCGCCCCACGTATACACCGCGACCGTCGCCCGCAGTCCGGGCCCGCTCAACCGAATCGTGCGCCGCCAGGACGTACGGCGCGATTGGCTCGGGATACCCCTCAGGACTGCTCGAGCTTGAAGCGAGTGCCCGGGGTCCCCAGCAGCTCAATCGTGCATTCTCCAAACCTCTCGGGCACCGTGTACTCCAGTTTCGGATCGAACGTAAAGCGCACGAAGCCTTTCGCGCACTTCAACTTGACGTCGGAGATGCTGCCGGTTTCGATCACCGCTTGAAAGTGTCGCTTGAAGAGGTGCAAGCTCCAGCCGCCCGTCTCCGACACGAGGCCGGCAACATCGTACGCAGCGTCGTTGGTTCGCAGCTCCTTGAGGTGCGCGATGACCGGCTCCATCTGCGCGACGCTCTGCTGGTCCACGCCGCCTTCCTTGAGGAGCTGGTCCCACCTGCGCAGACCCTCCACGAAGTCATGCGTGTTGATGTAAAGCTTAACGGACTGCAGCCGAACGCGCCGACGTTCCTCTGTTGACAGCACCTCCGAGTTGGCGAGCGCCCGCTTGAGACCGGCGAGCTGCTCCTGCTCGTTCCCCCAGCGGGATGCGTACTCGTACTGTAGAAGCCCGTAATGGGCGTCCTCGTACAGCGTGGTGATCTGTAGCTTCTGCATGTCGGCATCGACCGCCTGCCGATCACCCGTCCTGAGCGCTGCCTGCACCCGCTTCCATCCGTCGTTGAAGTCCCGGCTCGCGCCCGGAAGCACGCTGCGGCCGCGGTTCACGAAGGTGAACTTGATCTCGTAAGCGGACTCGATGGGCTGGCCGTTGACGGATGCGGGCACAAACGTCGAGCGCTCAATGCTCCGCACCGCGAGCCCATCGAACGTCTTGTTTCCGGTCGAGCTCACCACGGCTGCCTCGAACGGCTTGCCTGTAGGATCAACCATCAAGCTGAGAATTGCCCAGCCGTCAGGGCCGTCCGAGTCAAGGGGGTAAGTCGGTTCGTAGATAGTCTTGGGGCGAGGGTCATGGAACGCCTCGACGGCGATGGGCCGCGCGGAGACGCTCTCACTGTGTTGCTCCACGGCTTGGCCCGCCACTGCCACGGAGATCTGCGAGCAGGCCAGAGTCCACGCCACCAGGCTCCTGCTACACGACGAGCGTATTCGAGCGAGTGCTCTCATGGTCGCCTCCGATCCGGGGACGCTTGCTGCCGCCAACAGCAGCGCAGCTGACCATTGCGATGCTACACGCCCGGTGTCGGTCCGCGGAAGCCCGGTGCCTGCGTGCTCCCGAGTTGAGACTTTGGTACCGCTCGTCATCACCGCTGCGCGGTGGATGAGGCAATCCCTCGGTATCGCCACGATCGACCTGACAGGTGCGCTCCTACCGGTTCTACCGCAGGGCAGCCCGTACTGACGAGGACTTCTGCAAGGCACGTATGCGCCTCGCCGTCCCGCCAGCCCGGCGGCATTCCTCTCGCCGCGGCTCAGGCTCGCCAGGTTCTTGATGTTCGCTGGATGAGCTGGCCTGTCAGCTCACCCCTGGGGCCCGGCTCACCTCACGATATGACTCGCCGAACCCCACGCGGACGCTCCAGAAGATGACCAGCGCGAGCACTGTCAGCTGGGGAGCAAAGAGCAGCACCAACGGTACGTGGGCTGTCGGAGGCAGGAGACGCGGCAAGCCGTTCGTGAATGCGGAGCCAGCCGCAAAGGCCAGGCCCAGGCCCATGCGCCACAGGTGTCTGCGAATACGCCGGGTGCCCGAGATGCGGCCCGCCCACAGCAGTCGCGCGTCACCGATGGCAGCCATCACGAGCATGAAGGTGATGACAAATACCGCAATGCGAACCACCCCCACCAGCGGCACGGCGCTGTTGAGAAACGGCTGTAAGCCGAGTGCCAGCTGGACAGACAGAACGAGGAATGGCGCGAGGAGACAGACCAGAGCAGCGAAAGCGATCCGCTCGCCAGGCCCGATGGAGTATTCCGTTCGCCGGACGGTCATCCAGCTGGTCGCCACGAGGTAGATTGTGAAGGTACCGATGATCACATTCGGTAGCTGGTCGGGTCTGACAACAGCCAGGTAGTCCGCCGACACACCGACAGCAAGCATCGACCAGGCGAAGACTGTGCCGGACTTGCGCTGAAGTGGACTGCCCTTCTGAACACCCAGGGCAACGGCACCGGCTAGCAGCCCCGTGACTCCGGCAGCGATGTGGAATCCAAAGCCAAGCTGGATCAGAAGCGGCAGATGCGCGGGCGCTGTCACTGGAAATATCCGCTCGTAGACCCCGGTTCGCCTGACTGACACCGCAGCGTAGATCGGCAGCGGGCAGCCTGGCGGTGAGTGTCTGGAACACCCGGAGCTAACCTGGCAGCGCACCCACACGTCGGCCGGTTGTCAAGCAGGCAAGCAGTCAAGATAGAATCGTTCGCAGTCCCGGAATCCGCCTGAACACCGTTGCGCTGAGCACAAAGGAGGCGAGCGCCGCGACCGCCGTCAATGTAGCGAACTTGAGCAAGACGTGCACGTGCACGAGCGCGAGTCCGCGGGCCACCAGGATCAGGATGGGGGGATGAAACACGTAAACGCTGAAGGCATTGGCGGATAGGAACCGTGCCACGGGCCCCTGGGTATTGAAGCGCGCCCGGAACAGCGCCAGCATGCCCAGCGCCAGCGCCACGCAGGTGAAGCCCTGCCACAGATCGAACGCCGCGGCCTGCCAGTGCCAGCCAGTGAGCGTATGCCCGCCGGACTCGAGCACACCGCCTCCGATGAGCACCGACAACCAGAGCACAAAGCCCACCGGTAGCACGATTGTCACCCACCAGAAGGCCGCGCGCCCGTCAAGGCACGTGAGCCATCCCTGGTTGCCTGCCGCGATCCCGGCGCCGAACATCAGCACGTACTGCGGAAAGTCACGCAGGTGCATGTTGAGCAATACCCCATCTCCGGGTAGCACCAGAGCGGTCAGGAATGTCCCTGCGGCCATCGCCAGCGCGAATCCCGCCAGCGCGGCGCTGCCCGGCGGCTTGGTAGCCGTCAGCGGGGGAGACCCAGGTGTCAGCCGATGCCAGAGAACGTAGACGAGCGAGAAGATCAGCAGCGCCAGGCAGAACCAGAGCGGGCCGTTCTCCTGCAGAACCTCGCCGTTGTACAGGTGCTTCAGCCACTCGTTGGCAAAGGTGGTCGGCAGCGTCGAGGTCCAGGAGTGCGCCACGAAGTACTCGGTGATCGGACCGAGGACGAGCATGTAGAAGAGCACCGGCAGCCCGAGGCGGAATAGACGCTCGGCAACGAGCCCGGTGGGACCCTTGCGGGCCAGCGCACCGGGAAGGAAGGCCCCGGCCAGCAGGAACAGCAAGCCCATGAAGAAGGATTGCAGGTACATCTGCCATACGGCAAACACCAGCAGGGTAGACGGTGACACCGGCGCCCGGTCGACGAAATACCAGTTGCCCAGTGGACTATAGGTATCTGCCGCATGCATGCTGATGACGAGCAGGATCACCATCCAGCGTAGGTTGTCCACGAACAGGAGGCGCGCGCGCGCACCGGTTGCGGGTCGCGTCGGAGCGTGCGGCCGAACAATGACCTCAACGCCAGAGTCACTCATGGGCGATCAACGCGCAGGGGATCAACACGCCCCCTCTCTCGGTGCCGGCAGCGAGGTCTCGTGGCTGAAGTGTCTCGGTCACAGAGGCGAACCTGCTTGCGGTGGTGATTCGGTAAGTATCAGCTTACCAGTCAGGCAAGTCCGGTACAACGCTGACGTTGGGGGGAGTTTCCCTAGTCCTACAACCGCATCTCAGCAGACTGTGTCGTAAGGTGCCGCGACATGACCGACCTCGCACTGAATGAGTGCGGCAAGCCACAACGGTTTGGACATCCTCGTAGACAAGCTTGTAGTCGCGTCCTGGCCGCTTCCGCGAGTGCCTTGATGGATTGCGCTGGCTCGTGATGCACCTCTCGCAGCAGCTCAAGCCGCTGCTCCGAGAGAGCATGCGACATCGACGAACAGATCCGGAATCCTTGCACGCAGCTCACGCACGCGTTCGCCGCTCTCAAGTCGCTGCCACGCGTTCACGAGGCGCTGCCCAGGTCATCGAGCGTACCGGCATGAAATTCGCCTTCTTGCTCATGGTTCACGTAGTAGCCGCCGTGCTTCCGTCTTGAAATAGGCTCAGCAGCCGCTCGACGCTCCTGAAGGCATACGGCGCCTGCTCGCCAGCGAGCGTTGATGGTCGCCCTTGCCGCGCTCGCTGTCGTAGCAGACCAGGCGCTCGCCTTTGTGCTGATGAGACCGACTGCACTTGAGTTTGTGGCTGCTGGCGGCGGGGGTTCGGTACCTCGCATCCCATGCCCGTCGCTGGCGGCCTGCTCGGTGCGAGGCCCTACCTCGGGACCACCGCGCTCCTGAGGACAGTGTCCAGGGGGAACGTCACCGTCACGATGAGCCCCTGCCCGGCCGGGTTCGTCTCGAGGGCGATGGTGGCGCCGTGGGTATCGGCGATGGCCTTGACGATCGCCATGCCGAGGCCGCTGCCCGGCGGTAGCGTGCCTGAGCGGCGATAGAAGCGATCGAAGATCCGCGTCCGCTCTTCGGGGGGGATGCCGGGCCCGTTGTCGATCACCTTCAGCACCGCGCCCGGTGCGGCCGCGCCGGGCCCCTCGATGACCACATCGACTTGCCCACCCGGACCCGTGTAGCGCACCGCATTGTCCACAAGGTTTCGGAGCAGAATGCGCAGGGCATCCGGGTCGCCCTGCACCGAGGCGGGCTCGGACCTCGGGATGCCCAGATCGATGTTGCGCGCATCCGCCAGCGGGAAGATCTCGCCTACGACCTCGCGCGCGAGCGCCTCCAGGTTCACCGCGACTCGGGTCGCCTCCGCGCGCGGCTCCTGGCGCGCGAGCGCCAGCATCTGCTCGACGAGCCGGATGGCTCGCTGCACACCCGCGGAGAGTTTCGCCATCGCATCCGCACGCTCCGCCTCGTTGCCGGCTCGCGCCAGCATTCCCATCTGCAGGTGCAAGGCTGTGAGCGGCGTGCGCAGCTCATGGGCTGCATCGGCCATGAAGGCCCGCTCCCGCTCCCGCGCCACCGCGAGCCGCGCGAGCAGGTCGTTGAGTGCCCCCACCAGAGGCCGGACCTCCTCGGGCAGGCGACTATCGGGCAACGGGTCCACCGCGTTCACCTTGCGCGCCTGCACCTGGCCGGTGAGCTGCTGCAAGGGCTCGAGCGCATGGCCGACCGCGAGCCAGATGATCACCCCCAGCACCGGCAGCAGCAGCGCAAAGGGCTTCAAGGTCTCCACGGCCAGCTCTGCCGCCTGCCGCTCGCGCACCCGCATCGGTTGCGCGACCTGGATCACCTTGGTCGGCGTCTGCAGGCCGTAGCTGCGCCACTGGCCCTCGCGGGTCGCGACGTTCGAGAAGCCGATGCCCGTGAAGTTCGCCAGGCCCTTTCTGGGCGTGACGATATGCAGCCCAGTCAAGGTCCAGACCTGCACGTCAAAATCGTAGTCCGCAGCATCCGGGGGGATCATCTCCGGAGCGACCCGCAGCTCGAGCGGCTCCGCGCTCACGAGGAAGGCCGTCTGTTGCAGCTGGTAATCGAAGAAGGCATCGGCCTCCGCGAGCGCGTTGCGATACACGAACCAGCCGCCCACGATGCCCACGAGCAGCACGCCTGTCAGCAACCAGGCGAGCAGGCGGGCGCGCAAGGAGCTCACGCGCCCAAGGGGCCAGCCGCTCATGCGGGCCTCACTCGGTAGCCCACCCCGCGAACGTTCAAGATGAAGTCGGCACCGAGCTTGCGGCGCAGGCCGTGGATATGCACCTCGACAGCGTTGCTCTCCACCTCCTCGCCCCAGCCGTAGAGCCGCTCCTCCAGCTGCGCGCGGGAGAGGATCGTTCCGGGTCGCTCCATCAGCAGTTGCAGGAGCGCGAACTCCTTCGGGGATAGCGCCACCTCCCGGCCATCGCGTGTGACCCGGTGAGAGGCGGGGTCCAGCGCGACGTCCAGGTGCTGGACCTCCGGCGAGAGCCGTCCCGAATTGCGCCGCAGTAGTGCGCGGATACGTGCGGCAAGCTCATCGAGGTCGAAGGGTTTGACCAGGTAGTCATCAGCGCCCGCATCCAGTCCCTGCACCCGGTCGGTGACGGCATCGCGGGCCGTGATGATGAGCACCGGGAGTGCTTGCTGGCGTGCCCTGAGCGAGCGCAGGACCTGCAGCCCGCCCTTGCGTGGCAGCCCGAGGTCAAGGAGCAGCAGATCGAAGCTCTCGCGGCGCAGCACCTGGTCGGCGGCCTCGCCATCGTGCACCCAATCCACTGTGAAACCGTCGCGCTTGAGCCCCGCGCGGATGGCCTCGCCAATCATGGCGTCATCTTCAACCAGCAGCAGTCTCACTGGATGTCTTCCCCGGCAACCGGCCGTGCCCCCGGAAAGGCCTATGCTAGCGCCCTCATCAGTGAGAGACGCACCTGGCGGGAAGCAACGGATGGGTGATGTGACTGAGCGCCTCGTTCACGATGCAGCGGCCCTGGGTATCGTACTGGCCGAGCGTGACGCGGTGCGCCTCCTCACGCTCATGGCCGAGCTCGAGCGCTGGAACCGCACCTACAACCTCACGGCGATCATCGATCGGGAGGCTGTGATCACGCACCATGTCCTGGATAGCCTGGCCGTGCACCCCTACCTCACCGGACCCGCGGTCGCCGACGTCGGTACCGGTGCGGGCTTCCCTGGCTTGCCGCTGGCGCTCCTCAATCCGCAGCACCACTTCACCCTGATCGACTCGAACGGCAAGAAGATCCGCTTCGTCGCGCATGCCGCTCATGCCATTGGACTCGCGAACGTTGCAACCGTTCACGCGCGGGTCGAGTCGCTGCAGCCAGCGGTGCCATTCAACACGGTGGTGGCGCGAGCCTTCGCGCCGCTCCCCGAGCTGCTCGCGCAGGTCACCGGGCTCACCGGTCCTGAAACCCGGGTGCTGGCGATGAAGGGCAAGTGGCCGGCCGAGGAGCTCGATGCGGTCCCCCGCGACTGGGAGACCCTTGAAACCCGCGAGCTCACCGTGCCGGGGCTCGATGCCGCACGATCGCTTATCATCCTGCGACCCGCCGTACGACCTTGAGATGATGCGCACACCGGCTTGCGGAGGTTCCGCGCCGCGCACCCTCCAAGTTCGAGCTAGAGATCATCAGGCCAGCGCAGAACGTACCCGTCGCAAGCGCTCGGGCCGGACGCCGATTGCATAGCTAACGAAGGGGAAGATACTCGATCCGGCTGTTCCACTCCGGGGTTTCGCTGCAATCGTCCAGGAGCAAGAGATCCTCTATGATTTGCGAGAGCGCCGCGCTTTCCTGATGAACGACGAAAAGCCCCGTCATTGGCTCGCCGCGTTGAATGCGTTGTATGGCAGCGTGTGTCATGGTCTTGACGTCATGAGTCAACACCACGCGCCCATCTTGTGCAGCCCAGATTAGGACATCCAGATCGGCAGTCCCCGAGAGACCAACGTCTTGCGCACGCACGATGTCCAATCGCACATTGCGACGCAGTGCGCCTCGAACAATGTCGTTATCAAAATTCTCGTCCGCGAGCAGTCGGACCATCAATCACATAGTTGGTCGGCCGGTGTTTCGACGCGCCAAAAGACGAGCGCGCAGTCCGACCGGGTCGAAACGTTGTTCGATCTCTGTTCGTAGCGCTGTCGCTTCAACCTGACGTTGCGATAGATACGAATCGATCTCGGGGATATGATTCAGGTAGTACGCAATAACCTGGTAGACGTCGGGCAACTGCAGGGTCGGAAATTTCTGAACGATCTCTTCGGCCGTCGCACCGGCACGGAAAGCTGTGACGATCACATCCAGAAGCACGCGAGTCCCGCGGATGCGAATAGCTCCGTGAGGATCGGTAAATAAAGGAACGATTGCTGTGAGGGGAAGCGCGGACATGGGTAAAGCCTGGTCGTTATAAGCTTAGCAGCCCAGAAGCCGTGGCGGCGCGTTTGGTTGCGAAGCTTAACACCGTGCCCCGGGCACGGCCAAACGGACAGAGAAGACACTCACTGGGAGCCTACCCGCACAGATCCCGTGCTGCGCGATCAACGAGCGTAGAGGGTCCCAAGGCTGTGCACTCAGGCTCCTGGCCAGCTCGACGCCTAACCAGTGGACCGAGCACCCACCACGATCACGTCCGTGCGAGCTCGACAGCCTGTTCCTGAAGACGCCAAGCCGCGTAGCGCAGTGCCTGCAGAATATCCTCACGCTCCAGGTGAGGGTAGTCAGCAAGGATTTCATCAATCGTGTGGCCTGCGCCAATCTGGCCGACGATCATGCCGACCGTCACACGCATTCCTCGGATGCACGCCTTACCGCCCATGACGAGCGGATTCTGAGTAATCCGGTCCAGGTGTGTCGTTTTCTGTTGCTCCTTTAGATGCAAAAGCCAGCCGCAGGCCTTCCGATTGCCAAGCTCAACCGAAGTATGCAACATGACCTATCCACGTGCAAACGGCGGCCCTAGCATCTCAGGGAGCCAGCCTGTAGGAGCGGGGTCACGCTGGCTCCCCGCCGTTAGGTCTTAAGCGATGCACGAGACCTCGATGGGCTGCACAACCTCGTTGCAATCGGCCGCGATCGTCGGTGCGGTTTTGCGGAGGAGCGCCAGCTGCTCGTAAAGGCTCGGCGGTAGATGACGTCTGCGACTTTCTTCCCGCAGCGCCGGGCTACAGCGAATCGCAGGCCCGGGTGCTGGCGGCGAATCGTCCTGATTTAGATACATGTACTGCTGTAGGTGTCTTGAGCGGATACAGCGAGGCTGCCCTCCACAAGGAGGCTGCCGCCGCAACAATGGCCTCGACGCCGAGCGCTGTCCGCATGCCTCTCGCGGTATGCAAAAATGGACGTTTGTGGGATACTATTGCATATGCTGCAGGCGCCTCGCTCCAGCCTGGCAATGTATCTGATCGACCTTCAGTCGCAAGGCCGCATCACGTTCACGCGCGATGAGGCCATCGCCGCTCTCGGGGTATCCGAGGGGGCATTCCTGAAGGCGGCAGGTCGTCTGCAGCAGCGACGCATGCTGGTGAATCCCCGCCACGGCTTCTACGTGGTAGTCCCTCCCCAGTTCAACGCTTGGGGGGGCGCCGCCGCCGTCCTGGTACATCGACGCGCTCATGCAAGACAGGCCCTACTACGTTGGTCTGCTCCACGCCTCGGCACTCCACGGTGCCGCGTATCAGGCCGTGATGGAGTGTCAGGTCGTCACGGATCGGCAGCTGTGCAAGCTCCGCGCTGGCCGATCTTGGCTCACCTTCCATGTGCGCAGGGACATCGAGGCTGCT
>Ga0123356_10007016_pt1 | contig 11305 bp, 9 predicted proteins | sample TergutEmb28metaG_2_FD_92546 | JGI IMG/M metagenome (GOLD analysis project Ga0123356, IMG submission 92546) | Embiratermes neotenicus P3 segment gut microbial communities from Petit-Saut dam, French Guiana - Emb289 P3 | ecosystem: Host-associated > Arthropoda: Insects > Digestive system > Gut ... | reverse complement strand
TCATAAATGGCAGTAGCAATGTACGCCTCATTCGAAACATCGCACCCTGAACACAGCGTCTTCGGCGGGAGGATTCGATGCCCGTAGCTGTAATCAACATCAGGGTTCGCGGCAATCGCGCCTTCGACAATCGCACGTAAGCGAAGCCAAACCGCAGGGTCCGACACTAATTTCGCGGGGATTACGAACTCTTTCGCTTCCCCGGTTATTGCCCCTGTTCGTTTATCTTTGTCGGCGGTGATTCTGAAGATGAAGGAATTTCGCGTTTCAGAGACAGAGCTGAAGTCTGACCAGTTATAAATCTCCGGCAGAGAATGCTCATCTTCATCAGCAGTAATCGAACTTGTGTAGCTGTCATAGACGGAAAAAAAGTCAGCAATGATATAAATCCGTTTAGCCTCAGGGTCTCTTATTTTCACGCCGGGTAAGGATTCGAAAGCCAAAGTATATCACCTCGATTGAATTATTTTTGAACACTGTTTTCTATTATAGCACATTTTTTGAAAAAATTAAACCCCTTTAATAAAAAAAGCTTGAAATTTTTTATTAAATGTTGTATAATAGTGAAAAGGAACTAAAATTTTCTAAGGAGATGACTTAAAAATCATGGCAAACAACAACAATAACAAAAAGCTCGTATCGGAAATCACCTCTCGTGACACCGACTTCGCGAAGTGGTACACGGACATAGTCAAAAAAGCAGAACTAATCGAATACTCAAGCGTTAAGGGCTGTCTTGTAATCCGCCCTTACGGCTATGCAATCTGGGAGAATATTCAGCGGCTTTTAGACCGCCGCTTCAAAGATACGGGGCATGAAAACGTCTATATGCCTATGTTTATTCCCGAAAGCCTACTCGACAAGGAGAAAGACCACGTCGCCGGGTTCGCCCCGGAAGTCGCGTGGGTGACTCACGGCGGCTCTGAGCCGCTGGCAGAGCGTATGTGCGTTCGCCCGACGTCGGAGTGCCTGTTCTGTGAGCATTACTCAAACGTGGTGAAATCCTACCGCGATTTGCCGAAACTCTACAATCAGTGGTGTTCGGTAGTCCGCTGGGAAAAGACTACTCGTCCTTTCTTGCGTTCCCGAGAGTTCTTGTGGCAGGAAGGTCATACCATTCACGCGACTGCCGAGGAAGCAGTCGCAGAGACAGAGCAAATGCTGAACGTCTATGCAGACTTCTGCGCCGAGGACTTGAATATGCCTGTAATTAAGGGCAAGAAAACCGAATCTGACAAGTTTGCGGGGGCAGTGTCAACCTATTGCATAGAGGCACTCATGCACGACGGGCAAGCTCTGCAAGCGGGGACTTCTCATTACTTCGGCGACGGCTTCGCGAAAGCTTTCGACATTACTTTCACCGACAAAGACAACACAATCAAACACCCGCACCAGACTTCATGGGGAGTGAGTACAAGGCTAATCGGCGGGATTATTATGGCACACGGCGATGACTCGGGATTAGTTCTGCCCCCTGCAGTCGCGCCTGTGCAGATTGTGATTATTCCTGTGGCGCAGCATAAAGAGGGCGTACTCGACAAAGCGAATGAGCTTCTCGGGCGGCTTAAAACTGCGGGATTCAGAGCGAAGTTAGACGACTCGGACAATTCAGCGGGATGGAAGTTCGCCGAATACGAAATGAAGGGCGTTCCTCTGCGCTTAGAAATCGGGCCGAAAGACATTGAGGCTAATCAGTGTGTAATAGTTCGTCGCGACACTCGTGAAAAAGCCTTTGTGGCTCTTGACTCGTTAGAGGCTTCCACAAGTGAGCTTTTGGCGCAATTAGCCCGGGGGCTGTTCGACAAAGTCGCCGCGAATATCGAATCGCGGACTTATACTTGCAGGACTATGGACGACATCAGCTTGGCAATCAGCGAAAACGGCGACGGCTTCGTGAAAGCTATGTGGTGCAGCTCTGAAGCCTGTGAGACACAAGTCAAGGCGACTACGGGAGTAGGCTCGCGCTGTATTCCTTTCGAGCAGGAGCAAATCAGCGACAAATGCGTATGTTGCGGCGAACCCGCGAGTATAATGTTATATTGGGGGAAGGCGTACTAAGAGCAATCCCGCAGGGCGGGCTTTGCCCGTCCGGAGGGTTGCTTGCCAAGGAAGGAAGGCGTACTGATGACAACAAGACTCTACAACGCTAAAATCTTAAACAAAGACATGAGCATTACCCCGAACGGTGCAATGCTTATTGAAAACGGCGTAATCACGAAAATCTGTGAGCACTTCTGTAAGAAAGACTGCGACGCGACTTTCGAAACGGACATCGACTGCGGCGGCAATCTGCTCATACCCTCATTCAAGAACGCGCATACTCATTCGGCGATGACTTTTCTGCGCTCTCGCGCTGATGACCTGCCGCTGCAAGAATGGCTCTTTGAACAGGTATTTCCGCAAGAAGCCAAGCTGAACGCTGAACACATCTACGCTTTCACGAAACTCGCGATTTTAGAGTATCTCGCGGGGGGGACGACTGCGGCGTTCGATATGTACTTCGAGCCTGAATCGGTGGCGAGCGCAGCGAAAGACATGGGATTCCGCATTATCATGTGCGGTTCGGCGAACAATTTCGGGACTACTCCCACGCTTATGCGGGATTTTTACGAAAAGTATCGAAACAGCCACGAACTCGTGAACTATCAGCTTGGTTTCCACGCCGAGTACACAAACTCAATCGAGAACATGAAAGCAATCGCCGAAATGGCGCAGTCGTACAAAGCACCTGTATTCACGCATATGTCCGAGACTGCGCGGGAACACGCCGAATGTGTTGAACGCCACGGCAAGACACCCTCGGCGTTGTTTGAGGAACTCGGGCTGTGGAACCACGGCGGCGGAGTGTTCCACGCCGTTCATGTTACAGACATGGACATAAACGCATTGGCACGTAATCATGTTTGGGTTGTCAGCAACCCCGGTTCTAACCTGAAATTAGCATCGGGAATCGCCCCGCTGTGCAAAATGAAGAAACAAGGCGTTAATATAGCACTCGGGACTGACGGCCCTGCGAGTAACAACGCGCTGTCAATGTTCCGCGAAATGCACCTTGCTTGCACGTTACAGAAGCATTCGTGCAATGACGCGGCGGCTTGCCCTGCTTTGAACGCGCTTGAGTGGGCGACTGCTGGTTCTGCGGAGCCTATGGGGCTGCCCGATTGCGACTGCCTTGAAGTCGGCAAGAAAGCTGACATAGTCCTGATTGACCTCAACCGCCCGAGTATGCGGCCGTTCAACAACATTGTCAAGAATATCGTCTACTCGGGGGACACGAGCTGTGTTAAGATGACTATGGTCGCGGGGAAAATCCGCTATAAGGACGGCGAGTTCTTGCTTCCGGGCGGCGAAAGCGCAGAGAACATCATAGAGAAAGCAGAGAGTTTAATGAATGACTTTGCCTGATAACGTACAAATAATCATACAAATGCTTGAGGACGCGGGGTTTGAAGCCTATGCAGTCGGCGGTTGTGTCCGCGATTTGCTCCTCGGGCTGACTCCTTATGATTATGACATAGCGACTGACGCTGTTCCCGCGCAGATGAAAGAAGTCTTCGCAGGGGAGAGAATAATCGCGACGGGGGAGAAATACGGAACGCTCACTGTGGTTATGGGCGGTATTCCTTATGAAATTACCACTTACAGAGCAGACGGCGAGTATTCCGACGGACGCAGACCCGACAGTGTTACATTCTCAAGCCAATTGCGCGACGACCTCTGCCGCCGTGATTTCACCGTGAATGCGCTGGCATACTCGGACAAGGCGGGTGTAATCGACCATTTCGGCGGACAGGAAGACTTGCGCGGCGGCATAATCCGCGCTGTAGGCGTTCCGACAGAGCGTTTTACGGAAGATTCCCTGAGAATACTCCGCGCTTTACGCTTTGCGGCTGTCTACGGCTTCACGATTGAGAGCGAAACGGCGTTAGCGGCGCGTAAACAACGGGCTTTGCTCAAGAATGTCTCGCGGGAGCGTGTGATGGCAGAACTCAGCAAGTTGATTTGCGGGTTCGGGGTGGGCGATTTAATCAGCGAGTATCGCGATATATTCGCGGAGTTTGTCCCGAATATCGCCGATGCGGATTTGCACAGGCTCAATAATGCCCCTGCCGACAGAATCACGCGGCTTGCACTCCTCTTCGCGCATTTAGGCAAGAACAAAGCGTGTAATACCCTCAAGCGGCTCAAATACAGTAACGCGACTTGTAAGTTCACTGCCCCGCTGATTAGCAACTACGGCTTGCCCCCCATTGAAGCGGACAGAATCGTGGTTAAGCAGATGTTGTCGCGTTATGGTGAGGAAACTTTCTTCCGTATAGCCAACATTCGCGAAGGCTCATATGAAGCCGCGCAAATCGCCCTTGATGTAATCGACAAAGATGAGTGCTTCACTCTGCGCAAGATGGAGTTCAAGGGGGAGGTGTTGGTGAAACTCGGCTTTAAGGGCGGCATAATCGGCGAACGACTCGAGCTTCTTTTACAGGCGCATATTCGCGGTGAATGCGACAATACTGTTGAGAGCATGAGAGAATACCTCAAGAATCGCGGATTGCTGACTCCGGCTTTCGTGAAGCGACTGCCGCGCAGAAACGAGAGAGGAAGCGAAAGGAAATAATACATGGCATCATCAAACGACATCGGAATAGACCTCGGCACGGCGAACGTGATTATTACTCTCGGCGAAAAGCTGATTATAGATGAACCTTCGGTGATTGCGTATAACAAGAAGAAAGGCGAAGTCATTGCTGTCGGGCATGAGGCATATAAAATGCTCGGGCGGACACCTGAGCATATTCTCGCGGTTAAGCCCCTTAAAGACGGCGTAATCTCCGACCATGATATGACTATGCTCCTTGTTCGGGAGTTTGTGCAGAAAGCCAGCCGCAACCTCATGGTTAAGCCGCAGATTATCATTTGCGTCCCCTCCGCGATTACTGATGTGGAGAATCGCGCTGTTATTGAAGCGGCACTTAAAGCGGGGGCAAGAAAAGTTTTTATTATCAAAGAGCCCATTGCCGCGCTTCTCGGAGCGGGGGTTGATATTACTCAGCCTTTCGGGAAAATGGTCGTAGACATTGGCGGAGGCACGACAGATGTCGCCATTGTGTCATTCAACGGGATTGTGAGCGAATCTTCCCTCAAGATGGCAGGGAACAAGTTCAACGGTGCGATTATTCGGCACTTTTCGAACAAGTATAAGCTGCTCATCGGCGAAAAAACCGCTGATGAAGTCAAGCGGCAAATCGGGAATGTTTTCGAACCGAATAAGCAGACCACCGCAGTCATTAAGGGGCAGAACCTTGTGCTTCGGTTGCCCCAAGCTTTAGAAATCAGCCAAGTGGATTTATATGAGGCACTGTATCCTTGTGCTATGGAAGTTGTCGCTTGTGTGAAGGGCGTTCTCGAAACTGCGCCGCCGGAATTAGTCGGTGATATTCTGCAAAGCGGGATTCTTCTGACGGGGGGAGGCGCGATGCTCGGCGGGCTTGACAAGCTGATTGCTTTTCATACTCACGCGCCTTGTGAGTTAGCCGCAAATCCTCTTGAATGCGTCGCTCTCGGGCTTGCAAAAGCTTTCGATTGCGCCGACACGCTCTTAGACGGGTTCGAACAGGTATCATTATACAAATACAGGTAGGTAACATTATGAAAAGAACAGCAGGAGTTCTGCTCCACATAACCTCATTGCCGTCCCCTTACGGAATCGGGACACTGGGCAAAGCCGCAGAGGAGTTCGTCGATGCACTCGTGAGTGCAGGGCAGACTTACTGGCAGGTTCTGCCCCTTAATCCTGTGGGGTACGGAAACTCCCCTTATCAGAGTTATTCGGCGTTTGCGGGCGAGCCGCTTTTAATCGACCTTGACGACTTAGTCGCGAATGGGCTGTTGTCTAAAAAAGCCTGTGAGAGCGCCGATTATGGCGCAGACCCGACCTTCGTGGATTTCGAGAAGGTCTCACGCAGCAAAATGGCGTTATTGCAGGAGGCTCATAAAGAATTCGTGACTAAAGCGACGGGAAACGCCCTCAATGTGGCGTATCTTGCGTTCGTTAAAGAGGAGGAGGACTGGCTGAACGATTACGCGGTGTTCATGGCGAATAAAACCGCTAATGGCGGCGTTTCGTGGGACGAGTGGGCATCTGCCTCTGCACCGAATGGCGACGAAGTTGAATTCTGGAAGTTCGTACAGTTCTTTTTCTATCGCCAATGGTCGCAACTGCGGCGATACGCCAACAAGAACGGCGTAAAAATCATAGGCGACATTCCCATATACGCTTCTTATGACAGCGCAGACGTGTATTATAATCGTGGGTTGTTCCAACTCACCGAAGACGGCAAGCCGCGAGCAGTGGCAGGAGTCCCCCCCGATTACTTCTCAGAAACAGGACAGCTTTGGGGCAACCCTCTCTATGATTGGGAAGCAATGAAAGCCGACGGTTACGCTTGGTGGATTCGCAGAGTCAAGAAAGCACTCGCGCTTTATGATTGTGTGAGAATCGACCACTTCCGCGCTTTTGATACCTATTGGGCGATTCCCTACGGCGATAAAACCGCAGTAGGCGGCAAATGGCTCAATGGCCCGGGAATGGACTTGTTTAACGCGATTAACGCAGCGAAAGTCGTTCCCGCCGGAGAGTATCCCGCAATTATTGCGGAGGATTTAGGCGAGCTTTTCGACAGCGTGAAAGAGCTTCTTGCGGCGACAGGCTACCCGGGCATGAAAATCCTGCAATTCGGAATGAACGGTTCAACGCCGTCCGACCTTGTGGTGGACTCTGCGTCGGCACCGGGACGAAAACGGCTCTTAGGCTATGTCGCGCAGGACAACGAACATTTATCCCACAATTACATCAACAATATGGCGGTGTATACGGGGACTCATGATAACTCCACGATTTTCGGGTTTATAAAAGCCGCAGATAAAGCGACTCTCGATATGCTCAAAGGCTACTTAAAGCCGCATTTGTTCGAGCCGCTCAATTGGGCGTGTATCCGCAGTTTATATGCCTCAAGTGCGGGTATGGCGATTATTCCGATGCAGGATATAATCGGGCTTGACGACTCGGCGCGAATGAACGTGCCCGGGAAAGTTCTGCCGAGCAACTGGATTTGGCGAATGAAGAAAGATTGGTTCAAAAACGCACACAAGAAGCGGTTGGCGCGGTTAGCGAAGGTTTATTTTCGGGGGTGATTCACGAAGCCTCCACAAACACCAGCTCCGGGCGGTTGAACAGGCGAAACGCCGCCGAGCGTTCAACAGAGAGCCCGCGGCTCACGATTAGTGTGCAGCCGCCCTCAAGGCTGTAACTCCCGCCTGTGTATTCGGGGAATCGCCCTTGACCGGGGGCGTAGAGCCCGTTCGGGAAGAGCAAAGGCACTCGAACTTGCCCGCCGTGGGCGTGCCCCGCGAAAATGAGGTCGAAGTCGGAGTAAAACTTTGCGATTTCGGGAAAATGCGTCAGCATGATTGTGAGAGCGTCGTCGGACACGGCATTAAAAACCTCGCCGTCGCGGTGAATGTTCTGCCCCGCAACAGCGACTGTGTTTCCGCGAATGTCAAGAACAATCGCCTCATCTGTGGGAACAATCACACCGAGCCTGCGCAATTGCTGCGTAATCGAGTAAAGGTCGGAGCGGTTCATCTCGTGATTGCCGCTGACGTAAATCACAGGCACATCAAGTTGCAGTAATCCGTGAACGAGATGCCACGACTCCTCTCCATTGCCGACGTGGCAGAATATGTCGCCGCCAAGCAGGATTAAGTCGGGTTCGCCCTCACGAATGAGAGTAAGGAGGCTTTCTTGCTCCGCGCCGTATTTAGTGTTGTGGTGGTCGGCGATAAACGCGATTGTGAAAGGCGCGGCGACGCTTTCATGAGCGAACTCGTACACGGTGATTTCTAAAATCCGCGAATGCAAGAAAAGCAGGAGTACTGCTATAACCGAAAATACAAACAGGGACGCAAGCAATAAGCGTCCCTTTTTTGATTTAATGAGATTTAATTTGAGCTTGGGTTTGGTCTTTTTAAGCATTTCACTAAGCAACAGGAGGCGGGGGCGGCATGGGTCTCCCCGGTGCGAATGCGGATTCGGTAATGGGGGTACTGTCAATATTCGCGGCGAGTTTAGACACATCAGTCTTGTTCGAACGCAGAATGCTGCCTACGTCGTTAATACTGCTGTACTCGTTCGACTTTTGCTCTAAAATCGCGTCAAGGCTGAAAAGCGTGTCAAACCCCGACAAGTCTTCATGTTCGGGTTGCGGGGGTGTTTTCGCGGCAGGTAACTCCGCGATTTCGGGGAGCTGCTGCTCTTCAACGGGTTTGTAATACTCCCCCCACCACTCAAGGGCTTTTTTATGAGTCAAATCTTCCCCTGCGAAACGAATCCAGTAGCGGTCAGCGGGCATAATCCCGTGAGTTCGCCTCAGGATTTCATAAGGGTTATACTCTGTCAGCCCGAAGCGCGTCAACTCAGCTTGCGTGAAGGGCGTTTTGTCGGGGAAAACCCTGCTCGAGAAAAGGAAATAAATGTCCTTGAGTTCAAGAGGGCGGTTGGTACTCGTCAGTATTTTCTCGCCTGCTTTGGTGTTGAAGCGATAGTCAACCTGCTCATTTTCTAAAACCTTGTAAGTTGCAAGAAGCGCGTTTCCGCACAGAAGCTCAAACTCAAGGGGGCGGGGGAAATCGAAGGGGTCTGTGTCGATAACGGCATAAGTAGTGGATTTGATGATTTTCATTATGATAACTCCTTAGTAAATCATATGGATGTATTTATTATATCATATAAACGTTGCTTTGTCAAGCAACTCTGCGGACGGGCAAAGCCCGCCCTTGCGAGTTGCTCTTCTTTTGCTATTATAACACAGTTCTTTATAAATTTCAATAGCTATTGAAAATTTATTTAAGTTTTTCATACTTTTTCGAAAACGCATTGACAAGACAATTGAATTATGATATAATATAAAAGATTATACGTATAAAGTGAAAAGAAAGAGGTGGAAATATGTCAATCATACCAACGACAACAGGTACAGCGGTTTCTAATGAAATCACCAAAGAAATAATCGACTATTCTGCGATTTGCAAAAACAACCTCGCCATTGACCCGTCGCTCTATCCTAAGTTCGATGTTAAGCGCGGTCTGCGCGATGTCAGCGGGAAGGGTGTTCTCGCAGGGCTTACGGGAATCGCCGAAATCAAGTCTTACATCATCGACGACGGTGAGATGATTCCTTGTGAGGGGAAACTCTATTATCACGGATATGATATTGAGGAAATAGTGTCGGGGTTCAGCCGCGAAAATCGCATGGGCTTTGAAGAAACTACCTACCTCTTGCTTTTCGGCGAACTGCCCACTGTTGCGCAACTCGCAGACTTTCGTTTGCAGCTCAACAAATACAGCGTCTTACCTGCGAGCTTTACTCGTGATGTAATCCTCAAAGCCCCGAGCAAGGATATGATGAACTCTCTTGCACGCAGTATTTTGACTTTGTACTCTTATGATGACATGGCAGATGATGTTAGTGTTGAGAACGTCATGCGGCAGTCGCTCCAGATGATTGCGCGTTTTCCGCGGCTTGCGATTTACGGGTATCAGGCGTTTCGCCACTATTACGCGAATGAGAGCTTGTTTATTCATTCGCCCAAGGACGACTTGTCTACGGCGGAGAATATACTCTATATGCTCCGCAAAGACAGCGGCTTTTCTGAGGTGGAAGCGAAAATCCTTGATATTGCGTTAGTTCTTCATGCGGACCACGGCGGCGGGAATAACTCGACTTTCACGACGCGGGTGGTAACGTCGTCGGGGTCGGACACTTATTCGACTGTTGCGGCGGCACTCGGTTCGCTCAAGGGCCCGAAACACGGCGGAGCTAACATCAAGGTTTCGATGATGTTCGATGACCTCAAGGCGAAAATCGCCAACTGGAATGATGAGAAGGCGATTGAGCAGTATCTCGTGGACTGCCTTGACAAGAAAGGCTTCGATAAGTCCGGGTTGATTTACGGAATGGGACACGCGGTCTACTCGTTGTCCGACCCGCGTGCAACGCTCTTTAAGCAGTATGTGGAACAGCTTTCGAAAGATAAGGGCATGGAAGAAGAGTTCGCGCTGTATTCGATGGTTGAGAAACTCGCGCCGCGCATAATCGGCGAAAAGAAGCAGATGTATAAGGGAGTAAGCGCGAATGTAGACTTCTACAGCGGCTTGGTGTATAAGATGCTCGGGCTTCCTGAGGAGCTGTTTACGCCTATTTTCGCAATCGCGAGGATTGCGGGCTGGTGTTCTCACCGAATTGAGGAAATAATCGGCGGCGGCAAGATTATTCGCCCTGCTTATAAGAATGTCAGCAAACATCGGCAATACCCCTCTATCAGCGAACGCTCATGACAATCTTTTACAAGCTCGCCGATGCGCTGTATGTCAACATCACCAATCGTTGCAGGTGCGGCTGTGTTTTCTGCATTCGCAAAAACGGCGACGGAGTCGGAGATGCAGCCTCGCTTTGGCTTCCCCGCGAGCCGACTGTGCAGGAGGTTTGTTCCAAGTTTGAGGAGCAGGATTTATGCGGCATTCGCGAAATAGTCTTCTGCGGTTACGGCGAGCCGCTCGAACGTGCAGATGATGTTGTCGAAATTTGCGCGTTCATTAAATCGCGGAGTGAAATTCCTGTGCGGCTGAACACTAACGGGCTTGTTTCGCTGTTTAATCCTGAGTTTGACATAACGCGGCTCGCGATTTTTGACGCCGTTTCGATTAGCCTTAACTCCGATAATGCCGCCGATTATCAGCGCGCAACTTGCACGCCCTATGAGGCGGGCAGGGCTTTCGCGGCGGTGTTGGCTTTTGCAGAGCAGTGCAGGGGGTTCGCCCGGACGCAGTTCAGCGTGGTTGCTTTTCCGGGGTGTGAGGCGTTCTGGAACGAAGAGCGATGCCGTGAGATTGCGGCGCGGTTAGAAATACCTCTGCGGATTCGCGCTTACGGTTGACAATTGACAGTAGGGGCGACCGTACCGTTCGCCCGCAACGACAGTTGACAGTTTTTGGATTGAAATGTTTTCAAAAAAAATGTAATTTTTGCGAAAAGCTCTTGCATTATTGTCGAACATATGGTATAATTGAAATGTACCACATACTAAATAGCTCTAAATAAAGAAAGGACACATAAAAATCATGGCTAATTCTAAAAAACCTGCCGCTCCTGCGGCGAAACCCGCTGCCCCTGCGGCAGAACCTGCGAAAGTAGCGACTGCTACGCCTTCTCCCGCACCGCGAACTGCTGCGGCTAAACCTGCGGCTTCT
>Ga0123356_10007015_pt1 | contig 11305 bp, 9 predicted proteins | sample TergutEmb28metaG_2_FD_92546 | JGI IMG/M metagenome (GOLD analysis project Ga0123356, IMG submission 92546) | Embiratermes neotenicus P3 segment gut microbial communities from Petit-Saut dam, French Guiana - Emb289 P3 | ecosystem: Host-associated > Arthropoda: Insects > Digestive system > Gut ... | reverse complement strand
TCATCTCGATGTAGGTGATTGGACTGACATAGTCGCAATTTCGACAGCTCCGCGTCTCACGATCGGCTTAAAATCAGATGGCACGGTGACTGCTGCCGGCAGAAACGACAATGGTAAGTATAATGTGAGCGATTTGATTGATATCATAGCTGTAGCTGCGGGAGATTCATTTACTATTGGCTTAAAAGCAGACGGCACAGTGGTTGCAGTCGGTGATAAGGATCTGGATGTTAGTGATTGGGCTGATATTGTTGCAATCTCTTCAGACTCCCATGTTGTTGGAGTAAAATCGGACGGTACTATTGTAGCCGCCGGTTATAGGGGTAAAGATAGCGACATTGCAGTCATGACTAAGAAGATAGAAGAGTAAACATAAGAAAAAGTATCGATCACAAACGCGAGGCATGGTGCAAATATGCACCATGCCTCGTGTTATACTGTAGTCAAATAAAGATGAAAAGGAGAAAAAGGTTATGGCAACAGCGAAAAAAATATACGGATGGTTTAAGGATTATTTTGATAAGAAAGAGTTCTGCTACACACCGGACGACGAGACCAATAGTATAATTATAGGTATGTTTCTCAACGGAAAACTAAAAACGACAAGCGTACATATAGTTTGCGACGAGGACTGTGCTTTAGTAAACGCATACATCCAACCCTATGTTGATGAAAAATCACAAGTAAGCGTTATGGAGTTTTTAACGAGAGTTAACCACAATTTAGTAAACGGTAGTTTTGATATGGATCTAAGTGATGGTGAGATTCGGTTTAGGTCAGTTTTGAACTGTATGGAAAGAACCTCGTTGTCGGACGATTTGATTGGCTTAGCACTTGCTCTTCCCCGCTTTATGCTTGATTATTACTGTGACGGTCTGCTCACTGTTATGTTTGGAATGAAGACCCCGGAAGAAGCAATAAACGAGATTATGGCAAGTGGTGATGAAAGCTGCTCATGCGGTTGCAGCCATGACCACGATGATGACGAGTACGATGGTTATAACGACGATGATGACTACATTATCGACGAGGCACTAAGTATTGAGGAAGTGGATCTCAGCAACAGAGGTTCGATTGTACACGTAGTTTTAAAACAGACACTCAACTTACGCAAGCTTACTTTACGTAATTGTAATATTGACGACTTGTCAGTTATTGCTCATCTAAGCAAACTTGAAGTACTGATACTAAGCAACAATAAGATTTCTGATCTGTCACCACTTGCCGGTCTTTCAAACCTACAGGAGCTGGCGCTTAGCGGAAATAAAATCTCAGATTTGTCACCACTTGCTGAGTTGACAGACCTTAGGATCCTGTGTGCCTGTGATAATCAGATCAGCGACCTCTCGCCGCTTGCCAGTCTGAAAAACCTTAATACTCTCTGTATCAAAAATAATTGGTTTGACGAAATCTCACCGATTGCGGAGCTGACCGGCTTATATGATTTATTGCTTTGTGGCAATAAAATCTCAGATATATCTCCGCTTGCAGAGCTGATAAACCTGCAGTCATTAGATATTGTTGGCAGCGGGATATCCGAAATATCTCCGCTTGCAGAGCTGAAAAACATAAAACATCTTAGAATCGGAAACAATAAAATATCAGATATATCTCCGCTTGCAAACTTGACAGACTTGCAGGAGTTGGATATTACAAACAACGAGATTGTCAATGTATCGCCACTTGCAGAACTGATAAACTTAAAAAAGTTAAATCTTGGCAGTAACTTGATTACTGATTTATCGTCGCTTTCAGATCTGGTAAACGTAGAAAGTTTATGTTTCTGCCACAACAAAATTGACGATATTGCACCGCTTGTAGAGCTGACAAGCTTAACAAGTCTTTGTTGCTGTGGTAATAAGCTCTCACACATAGCACCGCTTGCCGAGCTGACAAATCTGCAGGAGTTAAACCTTTGCGGAAATATGATTTCAGATCTATCACCACTTGCCGAGCTGACAAACTTACAAGTGTTGACTGTGAGGCAAAATGGGATCCTTGATTTAATACCACTGGCAGAATTGACAAATTTGAATGAAGTCGATATAGCGTTTTGTGTAGGCATAACGAATAACTCAGTACTGTATGAACTAACGAATCTAAAGCGTTTTATCTACAGCGATAGTATCATGACCGTTGCAGAAGCTCTCGAGTTGAGCCAAAGCTTACCCGAATGCGAGTTGATTCTGTTAGGAACAGACAAAAAAGACTGCTTTGACCACGATCATTAAAAATTTAAGAGGAGAATATGAGTAATGTCAGAAAATATATGTTCAAACTGCGGAAAGCACCCGGCTACATGTTCTTTAGCAAAAATCAAAAATGGTAGAGAATTTGAGGAGGGTTTGTGCACAAAATGCGCACAGGAGATGGGAGTTATACCATCTGACGAATCAGTACCCGCAAAAGATAAACAAAGAAAATACTCACCCCTCAATCTGCACGGCACATCTCTGACAAATAAGGCAAGAGAGGGTAAAGTTCAAAAGGTCATTGGTCGTGAGAAGGAAATCGATCAAGTTATACAAGTGCTCTGCCGCATGAGTAAAAGCAATCCGTGTCTCATTGGTGAACCGGGTGTTGGTAAGACTGTGATTGCAGAATGGCTGGCACAGCGTATTATAAATAATGACGTACCCGGAAAACTGCTAAACAAGGAAGTCTACTTACTTGATGTGACCACGCTTATAGCAGACACTTCAAGAGTTGGCGAGCTCGAGAAGCGGGTCCTTGCGATACTAAAAGACGTGGAAGACCGCGGAAATGTGATACTTTTTATTGATGAGATCCATAGGATCATAGGGGCCGGGGTGACCGAAGGCAATCCATCCGGTGGTATTGATAACATGCTGAAGCCTGCTTTAGCAAGAGGTGATTTTCAGTTGATCAGTGCGACAACGCTCAGTGAGTACAGAATAATCGAACAGGATGCTGCATTTGAACGCAGGTTTCAGCCGATAACCATTGATGAGCCATCGATCGAAGATACGGTTGAGATCATACTCGGCATTAAAGACATATACGAGCAGCACAACGATATAATAATCACTGAAGACGAGGTAACGAAGGCAGTAAAACTAGCTGACAAATATCTCCTGGGCAGGTTTTTCCCTGACAAAGCAATAACCCTCATAGATCAAGCAAGCACCAACCTGTACGTTTCAAACGAGAAAGCACGTGCTGCCCGAAAACCTGTAACAAAAGAGCTTACTACAAAAGACATTAACCGCGTTCTGGAGGACCTGACTAAAATCCCGGTCACAGAAATAAGTGAAGACGACTCCAATCACCTGTCAGAACTTGAAGAAAAGATGAAAGAAAGCATTATAGGTCAGGACGATGCCATCGAAACCGTTTGTGCCGCTATAAAACGTAAGCGTGTCAACACGTCAAAAAAACTCAAACCTGCGTCATTTATCTTCATCGGCTCTACAGGTATTGGAAAAACAGAGTTTGCTAAAAGGCTTAACGAAGAACTATTCGGGTCAGGGGGAGAACTTGTCAGACTTGATATGTCAGAATATATGCACAGTTATCAAGTAGCACGAATCCTCGGTACTTACTATGGCTCCGGAAATAGAAGCAGTCTCGATACTGTTCGAAGCAAACCTTTTTGCGTCGTGCTGCTCGATGAAATTGAAAAAGCAGATCCCGATGTGATGAATATTTTCTTGCAAGTCCTCGACGATGGCCATATAACAAACAACCAAGGCAAAAAGATCGATTTCAGACATGCTATCATAATCATGACAACCAACGCAGGAAGCACCATAAAAGATAAAGTGGTCGGGTTCAACCGCTCTGCCGATGATGAAAGCAGGGAACAAGCCACTGACGCGCTTAAAGGGTTTCTACGCCCTGAGCTTATTAACCGTGTTGATGATATTGTCTACTTTAACAACCTCACAAAAGCTAATATCCGGGATATAGCTCATATTGTACTCGATGAACTTTGCAAATCAATGGCGGAAAGGGAGAATCCTATCAAACTCACCTATAGCGAAGATATACTTGATTACCTTGCAGAAGGAGGATATAGTTCTGAATACGGTGCTAGGAATCTTCGTCGATTTGTGCAAAAAGAAATCGAAGATCAAATCGCAAATGAGATATTAAAAAAACGTGAAACTCCAATAACGACAATAAAACTATCCGTGTTGGATGATACAGTGAAAATGCTCACAAGAAAATGACAGGAGCATGTTAAAGAAACGCTAATATATTAGCATAACATTGACAAAACAGTGCAAATATGCTAATATATTAGCTATGATTAACATAACCTTAAAAACACCTAATGAGTTGGCAGAAATTTTATCAAAAAACGCACGTGCTCGTCGAAAGAAGTTGAATCTTTCAAGACAGCGCTTGTCAGAAATGTCCGGAGTAAGCTTTGGATCGATAAGGCGTTTTGAAGAAATCGGCGAAATATCACTTAAATCTCTCTTAAAAATTGCAATTGTGCTTGATTGTACAATTGAGTTTGAACAACTGTTTAAACAAACAGAACCAACTTCGATTCAGGAGATTATTGATGGAAACCTATAATTACCTTGAAGCAAGCATAAACGGAGAACATGTTGGTACTCTTGCGATTTACCGGGGGCAGCTTATAGCATTTGAATATGCAGAGAACTGGCTGCAAAGTGGTTTTAGTATAAGTCCTTTTACATTGCCGTTACAAAAGAAGCTTTTTATACCTAAGTATGATCCATTTGATGGATTGTATGGAGTCTTTGCCGATAGTTTACCTGATGGTTGGGGCAGACTGTTGGTTGATAGAATGTTAACGAAGATGCAAATAAACCCTTTTGAAATTGACATGCTTAATAGGCTTGCAATCGTTGGTGATTCAGGGATGGGTGCATTGACATATTTTCCACTGCATGCTTGGGAGTCTGATGATTTAAAAGCAGAGTATGACCATATCGCGAACGAGTGTAAAAAAATATTGGAATCTGAATACTCCAATGATTTAGATAGATTATTTCTGCTTGGTGGTTCGTCCGGAGGAGCTCGACCCAAAATACTCACAGAAATTGACGGAGAGGATTGGATAGTAAAGTTCCCGACATCAACAGATGAAAAAAACGCTGGTGAAATCGAGTACAGATACTCACTATGCGCTAAGAAGAGCGGCATTGATATGACAGAGACATGTTTGTTTCCTTCAAAACAATGCTCGGGATACTTTGGAACAAAGCGCTTTGACCGTGTAAAAAGTGAAAGCGGAATAAAAAAAAGGATACATATGCTGTCTGTTTCAGCGTTGCTTGAAACATCGCACCGTATCCCGGCTCTGGATTACACCTCTCTTATGCAACTGACACTCGAATTAACCAAGGATTACACGGAAGTGGAAAAGATGTTTAGACTTATGTGCTTTAATGTATTTGCACACAACCGTGATGACCATACAAACAACTTCTCATTCTTGTTTGATGAAGATACTAAGAAATGGATAAAGGCACCGGCATACGATTTGACCCACAGTTTTTCGATCGGTGGAGAGCATGCGACATGCATAAATGGTAACGGAAGTAATCCGACGATTATTGATTTGCTGGCTGTAGCAGAGAAGATCGGGCTTATGAAGCAAAAAGCAAATCAAATTGCAGAAGTAGTTCAACAAACAGTTCACGAAGAACTGAGTGATATCCTTAACAAACACTAGTAATCATAGAACATTTGCTGAATCTCTTTGGTGTCGGTAGTTTGTGTCAACGCAAGTAATAACAGAACTCTGGCTTTCTGCGGATTTAATGTGTTAGAAACGATAAAATCCAACTCATCATCGTTAACTTCACCGTTACGAGCAACAAGACCGCTTCCAACTCTGGAACTGCGGACAACTATGACACCGGTGCGACGAGCATCTGTGAGAGCTTCTGAAACTTCAGCGGTAAGGCTGCCGTTTCCCGTGCCTGCATAAATGATACCTTTTGATCCATGAGCTGTAAAAGCATCAATAGCAGCTCTTGTTACACTGGCATATCCGTATGCAATATCAACCTTTGGCAACTCGCTGATTTCCGCTGTACTGAATTTGCTGTTGACTGTATGGAGCCCAATTGGTTCTTTATAAAAATGTGCCGTATTTGACTGAATATAGCCGAGAGCACCTAATCCCGGTGCTTGGAAAGCATCAGTAAGAAATGTGCTTGCTTTTGTCACCTCTCTTGCGCTGTAAATAGTATCGTTCATAACAACAAGCACGCCTTTTTGTCGCGCATTATTGCTGCCGGCTAATACAACAGCATTATAAAGGTTGTTTGGGCCGTCGGCACTCATTGCCGTTGAAGGACGCATTGCACCGACCAGGACAACCGGCTTTTCACTGCTGACAACTAAATGGAGGAAGTATGCTGTTTCCTCCATAGTGTCAGTACCATGTGTAATGACAACACCATCAACATCCGGACTTGACAATAGCTCGTTTACTTTTTTTCCGAGCATCAACCATATCTCATTGTTCATATATTGACTGGAGATCTGGACGACCTGATGCGCGGAGATGTTTGCTATTGCTTCGATCTCCGGTACCATATCGATGAGTGATTCAATTGTGATAGCGGCTGCAGTGTACCCAACGGTAGTGGTAGTATTGCCGGCAATCCCCGCAATCGTACCTCCGGTAGCTAAAATCACAATATTTGGTAAATTTTCCATAACATCACCATATCATAATACCTTCTAAAATGCTATTGGATTATTGCGCCGATAGCATGTATTCGCCCACCACATAAATCCATGCTGTAAACGTGACGAAGGTACTAAAAGTATTTTCTTCTAAATAAAGCATCAGGTAATTGAAAAGACTGACCTCTCATATACTCAAGCATGCCCGCATCCGTTTTGAAATCAAAAACAAGCTTATATGAGCAAAGAGCTTGCTTTGTCTCTCCGAATGCTTTGTCAAGCCGGCCGTTGCCGTATTTACCGTCACCGAGTATGGGGTATCCCGCATCAGCGAGCTGTGCTCGTATCTGATGTGTTCGTCCGGTTATCAGTCGGCACTCAAGCAGCGAGAGTTTACCGGACTCCGATGATTTAATACACCGGTACTCCATCACTGCGGACTTGGCACCTGGCTGACTGTTCCTTGTTACAAAAACCCGGTTCTTCACAGAATCCTTGAAGATATAACCCTCAAGTCGTGCACTTGGGGGCTTTGGTATGCCATGAACGATAGCTAGATAGTATCTTTCGATTTCTTGAAACTTGAACTTCTCATTGATGATGCGCAATGCTTCGGCATTTTTCGCTGCTATAACGATTCCGGAGGTGTTGCGGTCAATACGATTGCACAATGCCGGTGTAAATGAGTTCTCTTCACGAGGTCTCCATTCTCCGCTTTTATGAAGATAGGCATGAACTCTGGATATGATGGAGCCGTAGTCATATCCGCTGTCACTGTGACAGAGTACTCCGGCGGGTTTGTTAACAAGCATGATGTTTTTATCTTCATAGACGATGTCAAGATCTGGGTCTGCGACGTTAAGATATGCATTATCACCGCTTGGAGTCTCAAAAAACTCGTCGTTGATATACATCTGCACGATATCATCAGCAATAAGCTTATAGTCACGCTTCGAGCCCTTGCCATTGACCTTGATTCGTTTTACTCGTATGTATTTTTGCGCGAGTGAAGACGGCAGCAAAGGCACTGCCTTTGCCGTGAATCTGTCAAGCCGTTGTCCGGCATCATTATAACTTATAAGAAATTCCCTCATAGGCGGAGACCTTCAACAACCTCCATACCACCTTCTTTTCTTACGTTCAGGAATAAACAGCTTCCATCACCGAATACTGCACACATCTGCTTTTTGTATGCATCTTTTAAGTCATCAGGCACAAATGCAAGTATCGTTCCGGCAAAACCGCCGCCGTGTACACGCCAGGCACCCCTGCCGGTAAGTATCTTCTCGGATAAAGCAAGTGCTAGTGTCAATTCTTGATTGTGTGGATCGGACGAGCTGAACACGTTTTGTAAGTAAGCAAGAGAAGACCGCCCGGACTCGTTGACCAAACTGAGAAATGTTTGTATATCGCCGCGCTCCAGTGCATCCGCTTGCTTATTGACACGTTCATGATCTTCAAAGAAATGTATCGCACGTAAAATCGCTCTTTTGCTCAGATGCCGCAGTTGACTGATTCCGGAATAAAACGCATCGGGCGAAACCTCGCGTAAGAACTCCTTGCCGAAATGATTTGCAACAGACTTCATTTCCTGCGGTATCGCAGCATAATCAGGAGTAAGGTCCGCATGGTCGCCGCCTGTTGCGACAACGCATAAAGCATACCCGGACAAATCAGCATCAATTGGTTCGACTATTGTGCTTTGCGGGTCGAAGAAGTCTATCTTACTGAGTCCGCCGAAGCTGGAAGCAGCCTGATCCATTAAACCGCAGGGTTTACCGAAGTACACATTCTCGGCGAATCTTCCTGCAATAGCGATATCAAGCGGTGAAACGTCAGCTCCGAACAGTCCCTTATATATATTGCCCAGGAGTACTTCAAACGCTGCCGAGCTTGATAAACCGGAGCCGACAGGAATATTTGACTTTACTTTTCCGTTAAATCCGCCTATCTTATATCCGCGCTCTGCAAACCAGGCAGCGACTCCGCGTACAAGCGAAGCCGACTTTCCTTTTTCGTCATCACGAACATCAAGGTCGCTCAAGTCAACGATAACAATACCATGTTCTTCATTGTCGATATTGACAGTGTTTGTTCCATTCGGAATCACTGCGCATCTTGCTTCCAAATCAATTGCAGCCGCAAGAACCCGACCATGCTGATGATCGGTATGGTTACCGCCGATCTCAACACGCCCGGGCGCTGAAAAAATTCTTTCATTCATATTAATGACCTTCCTGCTCATTGAGGTTGCAGTATAAATATGTACTTACCATCTTTATATTAGGGCTTGTGATGTACTTGATGGCATTGAGGGAATTCCATCGACAAGATGGAACTGACCGAAATGCCGGAAAGTATCTCACAAGTCCTTTACACTCAATAGTATATTTTTATTTTACTGCGCTGTCAACCATACCTTTGATGAAGTATTTTTGAAGAAACAGGAAGAGGATAACAAGAGGTAGCACCCCAATGACTGCAGAAGCAGCGGCAGCACCGGTGTTTGAGTTTACTTGCGCAAAGAAACTTGAGACCGCAAGTGTTACAGAAGAGATTCGAGGTGACTGCAAGAAGTAGAGTGAGAATTGGTAATCGTTCCAAGCCGTTACACCGGTCAAAATAATGACGGTAACGATGACCGGCTTTAATTGCGGTAAAATGATACTGAAAAAGGTTCTCAGCAAGCCACAGCCATCTATCGCTGCGGCTTCATCAAGTGCAGGAGTCAGTGATCTTATAAAGTTTGTGAAAATAAAAATCGCAAGAGGAAGCTGATATGTCAACTGTAATAGTATCACGCCCTGATAAGTGGAGATAGCGTCAAAAAACAGCATCGTACGATAAAGCGGTACAATGATGCTCAGAGGAGGAATCATCATCACACCCATCACAAGGATGCGCACAAACCGATTTAGCTTCGATACGCGCCGTGCAAGCGGATAAGCAGCCATTGCACCAATAATAACGATGAGGGTTACAGTGAGCAATGTTACGATAAGACTGTCACGAACACCTTGCATGATTTTGCCGCTTGCGATTGATGCCTCAAAACTTCCCAGATAGAGATAGCCGGGCATGACCCATCGGGATGAAGCATCATGCGGATGCTTAAGTGCTACGGTAAGCAAAATGAAAAATGGAGAAAGATATACAAACAAAATCGGGAGAGAAACGATGTAACGCCACCAACCACGTTGTTTCACAATACCACCTCCATCTTATCAAGCAGCTTAATTACAATAATGCTGACAACTAAGATGAACAAGAACGTGACTACTCCTATAGCAGCCGAATACCCCGCTTGTTCAATGTTGAAATATTGGAAAGTAAGAAAAGTCACCAATGAGTGAGTACCGCTTGCAGGAGCGGCAGGGCTGAGTGCTCTGATTATATCAAACAGTTTAAGTCCGCCTATGAGGTTTATGACCACAGAGGCGCTAAGAGCCGGTGCCAGCAGAGGAAGTGTGATATACCAAAACGTTGACCATGGCCCTATTCCGTCCACAGCAGCGGCTTCTTTATACATGTGTGGGATGTTTTGCAAACCGGCAAGATAAATAACCATAGACACACCCATATACTGCAAAGAGTTTACTATGAGTATCACAGTTACTGCGCGGTTTGGTACGCCGATCCAATCCAGTCTATCCATTCCAAAAACGCCAACGAGGTCATTAAGTGCACCGCCCCGAAATTGTACTATGAAGAATATGATATATCCCATGATCAGAGGTGCGATCATGACAGGTAAATAAGATATAGTGCGAACGATGCCGCGGGCTTTGAACTTACTGTCGAGAAATAACGCAAGTGACAATCCGACGATTTGCTGAATGATCGTACTGCCGAATCCGTAGATTATAGTATTTCTAAACACATTAAGAAACCATTGGTCTCTTAGCATATTCGTATAGTTTGTAAACCCGACATAGCTGTAATTCGGTAAATACCCGTTCCAGTTGGTAAAAGATATTCTTATTCCGTCAATAAAAGGATAAACCACAAACACACCAAAAAGAATGAGCACAGGAAGGTAAAATAAGTTAATGTGCTTCATGCTCTTCATAGCTTCACCCCTTTGCTTTTGCTAAACAAGCGGGCGTAGTGTGCCGCCCGCTTGTTTTTCGCTTGTCTGGATGCTCAGATTTCTATACTAGCTGATTCCTCTGGCTTCAAACCAGTCAGCCAGTCTTGATTGATAGCTTTGATCCATATGGTCGATGACTGCCTGTCTTGTCATTGTGCCGTTAAAGAGTCCGAGACCTGTGTTACAAAGGTCTTCCCACATACCGCCGGGTAGATATACACGGTCAAAGTACGGGAACGTTCTGATATGTGTCCATCTGTTGAAATCATCTGTCAAGAAGCCCAAGTCGACTTGTACTCCGTTAAAGCCTGCAACATTACCGCGAGCTTGTGCAATCTTGGCTATATTTTCAGGACGTGCGATAAATTCTAAAAATTGTAAGGCTTCAGCTTCATTTGGGGTGTCTTTCCACACACCAAACGTAACACTTTCACCGGCAATGAGGCTGGGAGCATCGCCCGGGAAGTAAGCGGGAAGCGGCATCATGCCGATGTTAGCAGGACCCGATGCTGCGGCGTCAATTGCAGCATGGTTACCGGTAAATGAAAACGCGGCTTCGCCTTGACCAAGTACTCT
>Ga0123356_10007014_pt1 | contig 11310 bp, 11 predicted proteins | sample TergutEmb28metaG_2_FD_92546 | JGI IMG/M metagenome (GOLD analysis project Ga0123356, IMG submission 92546) | Embiratermes neotenicus P3 segment gut microbial communities from Petit-Saut dam, French Guiana - Emb289 P3 | ecosystem: Host-associated > Arthropoda: Insects > Digestive system > Gut ... | reverse complement strand
CGTGAACCAATCACTGCCACCGCATCCGATCCTCCGCGAGCACTACACCACGCAGCAGGAACGTGCGGCTTTCGTACGATCGTTGTTCGATCGCACGGCGCCGCAATACGACCGGGCGAATTCGGTGTTCTTCTTTGGCACCGGCGCGCGGTACCGCGAGCGCCGGCTTGCCGCTGCCGGGCTGCAACCGGGCATGCGCCTGCTCGATGTCGCGGTGGGCACCGGCGCGACGGCCGACGCCGCGCGGCGCATCCAGGGAACCGACGCAGACATCATCGGCGTCGACGTCAGCGCCGGCATGCTCGGCATCGCACGCCGGCGGCTCGGCATGGCGCTGATCCAGGCCTCGGCCGAAGCGCTGCCGCTGACAGACATGTGCGTCGACTTCATCACGATGGGCTACGCGTTACGGCATGTCAGCGATCTCGCGGTGGCGTTCCGGGAGTTTCATCGCGTGCTGCGGCCGGGTGGGTGCCTGCTCGTGCTGGAAATCGGCCGACCACGTGGCCGGCTGGGCCTTGCCGGCCTCAAATTCTACTTCAAGCGCGTGCTCCCCGCCGTCAGTCACCTGCTATCGCCAGGGACGTCGCTCGCCGCCCTGATGAAGTACTACTGGGATACGATCGAAACCTGCGTGGCGCCCGGCGCTATCCTGCACCAGCTGGCCGATAGCGGCTTCGCCGAACCGACATGTGCGACGGATCTGGGGGTGTTTCACGCCTACCAGGCGTACCGGCCGGTTCAGCGCTAATCGGCGCGCATCCAATGGAAGGTGTTGCCGCTGCCGTGGTCCAGCATCTTGGGCGGCGTTCCGGCCTCGCTCTGTCGCCAGACCACGTCGTTGCGTGATCCGGTGATGATGAACTGGCCACCGGCCGCCATATCGACCCTCACGTCGTTGTGTGACCCGGCGAGCACAACCCACCAGCAGGCACCCCGCAGATCCATATTGGTTCGACTGCCTCGCAGCACGATCGGGCGCCCGTCGCACGCGACGGTTTGCGAGACATTCGAGGTCGTGTAATGCAGGGTTCCCCGGGCATCGGTTGTCGGCGGCTGGATCGGCGGCCTGGTGCATCCGGCAAACGCTGCGAGGCAGGAAACGACAATTGGAATGACTCGCAACCGCATGTTTCCTCCGTCGGCATGGTGGATTGATGCTGTGCAGGCGTAGAGGCCGGCTGCCGCATCGCATAGAGGTATCGAGTCTGTCCAGACGCAAACTGCTGGCGGGTCTTGCTGCGCTGCTGTCGGCTTCGCCGGCCGCCCGTGCGGTCACGCGCGCCGACGCCCCCTGGGCCGCCGCGTTCATCCGAAAGGTCGGCGACGAGATCGCCGCCATCATCGCTGCCCCGGAGCCGCCGGAGGCACGCAAGGCGCGCCTCATCGGCCTGATCGACCGGGTCGTCGACGTGCCGGGCGCGGCGCGTTTCTGCCTCGGGCGCTATTGGCGGCAGGCATCGCCGCAGCAACAGCGCGACTATGTCGGTTTGTTCCGCGCGGTGCTGATGCGGGCGGTGCTCGGCCGCATCAACAATGACCAGCAGCAAAATGCCACGACACAAGTCGAGGTCCAGGTCGAGCGCCCGGAGCCACGGCCGGATAGCATTTACGTGCCGACGCTGGTCCGGCGCCGCGGCATTCCGCCCGTGACGGTGACGTGGGTGGTCAATACCGATGCCTCCGATCCACGGATCATCGATGTCATGGCCGCGGGCGTCAGTCTGCGCATCACCATCCGCGCCGACGAGGCCGCATTCCTGCAACGGCACGGTGAGAACATCGACGCGTTGCTGCAGGCGCTGCGCGCGCAGGCCTGCGACAATTGTGCGCCCCCTACCGGTCTCGCCGGGCGATGACGAGCACGGTGGCGAATGGCGTGCCGCGCCAGCACGGTGTTACGGTGATGTCGTAGCCGACGCGCTCGACGATGGCCGCGAGCCGCGCCAGCGGCCACGGATTCACGACACGGCCGGCGTGCGGCGAGAAGCCGCGCCAGAGCCGTTCCAGCCCCACCGTGAGCGTGCTGCGGATCCCCCGCTCAGGGTCCAAGAGCCGCAGCACGATGCGCCGGCGCGCAGCCTGCGCCGCGGCTTGCAGCAGCCGTTGCTGCGAAGCGTCATCGAGCTGGTAGAGGACGTCGATGGCGAGGATCGTATCGGCGACGAGGCTGCCAACGCCACGTGCGAGGTCCTGCAGCCTGGTCGCAAACGCCAGTCCGGCCGCGGCCCGCTCGGCCTCCGCGAGGTGCCCCGCGTGGTGGTCCACACCGATGACTGAATCCGCCAGCCCAGCCTGCAGGAGCGCGATCCCCAGCTGGCCGCGACCGCAGCCGAGATCCACGACGTCGCCGAAAGGTTCCCGCGCTGCCAAAGATAATACGTCGCGATGCGCCGGGTCACGCCGCAGCTTGGACCGAACATAGCCGTGGGTGAGGTGCCCGCAGGCGCGATAGCGCTCTGCCGTGTCGTCAAGTGCCACTTTGAATTCACCCCATCGTGCTGGTCCCCGCTTGGCAGCAGATCTAGCGTGGCGATCAGCGGCAGCATCCCGGACGGGACTCGCCTCGCGGCAGCCGCTCGTATCAAAGTCGGCCATGATGAGCCTGCGCGATTACGAACCACCGCCGGAGCCAATCCTGATTGGCACCGATGGCTTCGCCATGTTGGTGCTGTCGACGATGCTTGCGGTGCTGTCCTGTGGCGCGACGCTGCTGTTGAGCGTGGCCTACGTGGTGTGGGTCGCCTGCCGCACGCGATGCGATGCGCCTCCCTCTCGGCGCATTCTGGTTCTGGGAGTGCGGCTTGACCCGGCAGGAAAGCCCGGTCCGGACTATCAGGGGCGTCTGCGGCGTGCTGCGGCGCTGTGGACGCGCGATGAAACGACGGAGATCGTGCTGCTCGGCGGCAGGACGGCGGCCGGTCAACCATCCGAGGCCGCCGCCGGCGCCAGCTTCCTCCACGCCTGCGGCGTCGCGACGCGGTCCATTCTGCTCGAGGACCGCTCCCGGCACACGCTCGAGAATCTTGTGCTCTATCGCGCGCATTTCGGCCCGGGGACTGATCCGGCCGTGCTGGTAACCAGTCGCTTTCACTTGGCGCGCAGCTCTATGCTGGCGAACGGTCTCAACATTGCGCACGTACCGTGCGCCGCGGAACCGGCCCGCCGCCCACCGCTGCGACACGTGGCCCCGATGTTGTTCGAGGCGGTGCTGATCCATTGGTACGTGACCGGCCTTGGCTTCGCACGGCTCACCGGCGATCGCCGTATGGCGGCACGGATCAGCTGACCCGGGCGTTGGTAGCCTGCCGGGTCGCGCTCGGCCACGGTTCGAGGAGATAGCGACCGGCATCAGCCAGCCGTGCCCGGCACCGGCAGACCCAGCCGCACGGCGAGCGACATCATGTGGTAGACGCTCTTGAATGACAGCAACGACACCCGCAACGCCGCCCGGTTGTCGAAATTGCCGGCGAGCAGCGACACGACACCTTCGCGCATGCGAAACCGGTTGTTCGGGGTCATCAGCATGTGGCGCATCACCGGATCGTTGATGCGATAGATCAGCCAGCCCAGCCGATCCATCGCACCGCGCATCTGTCGTTCCGCCCGGCGCGCCAACCGCTTGCCCGCTGCCCGGTCGTCGAGCCAGGTATGCGCCACCTCGGCGCCGAGCACGCCGCCCATCATGGCCAGCATGACGCCACTGGAAAACACGGGATCGACGAAGCCGAATGCATCGCCGATCAACATGTAGCCGTCTCCCCAGGATGTCCGCGCCCGATAGGAGTAGTTGCCGGCTGTCATGACCTCGGACACGCGGCTGGCCCGGGTCATACGCGGGTGCAGTGTCCGGCTGGCATCGATACGCTCGTGGAGGAGCGCCTCTGGCGTGCCGGAGCGCTGCCGGAATGCCGCCTGCGTGCCGACGAAACCAACGCTGGTGATGTCATCGTGGAGCGGTATCAGCCAGAACCAGCCATCCGCGACGAGATGGATGCTGATAGAGCCGGCCATGTCGCCGTCGCGGCGCTCGACATCCCGGTAATGCGCGTAGACGGCCGCGGTGTTGTTGCTTTTGTCCGCCTGCTTCAGTCTGCGGCGGGTGGCCAGAAACGTGTCGCGCCCGGAGGCATCCAGTACGAAACCCGGCGCAAAATGCCGCATCGTACCGTCAGTTCGTCGGGCGACGACGGAGAGAACGCGATCGGTGCCGACGCGCTCGACCGCGAGCACACGGGTCTCCTCGATCGCACGCACGCCTTGCTGCGCCGCATGCGAGAACAACAGTTCGTCGAACTCGGAGCGCCGTACCTGGTAGCTGTAGGTGAAGCTGCGGTCGATGCCGGTGGCAAAGTTGAAATCCACCCGCTTGCCGGTCGCATCCGAAATCATTTCCGCGCCGGGTTTGCGAACGCCGATCCGGTCGACCGCCTCGCGCACACCGAGCCGGTCAAAGATGGCCAAATTGCGCGGAAGCAACGACTCGCCGATATGGAACCGCGGGTGCGCATCCCTTTCCACGAGCACGACGTCGCGGCCCTGACCGGCAAGCAGAGCGGCGGCGGTCGATCCGGCGGGACCGCCACCAATCACCAGAACGTCACAGGCTTCGCCGGGACCGGTGGGCGAGGCGTTCATATGACAGGGTTCCACGCGTGAGCTTAACGATCATAGGCTGGCGATGCGAAAAACCGGAAGCATGGCAACAACATTGACCCGGCCGGCCAGTGAAGGAAACGTCGTTCTGTGCGTCATTGTCGTCATCCCGGCCTATGACGAAGCGGCGACAATCGCCGCACTCGTCCGGCGATGTCGCGCGCTGGCTGAAGTCTCGCGCGTGATCGTGGTGGACGATTGCTCGCGCGACGGGACCGGGCAATTGGCGGCAGCGGCCGGGGCAGAGGTGCTGCACCACGAAACCAACCAGGGCAAAGGTGCGAGCCTCCGGGACGGCATGCGCGAGGCGCTCGCCGGCGGCGCAGAGTTGATTGCAACCCTGGACGGTGATGGCCAGCACCGGCCCGAGGACCTGCCGCGCCTGCTCGCCTGTGGCCGGCGCTGGCCCGGGCATATCGTGCTCGGCTCGCGCCGCACCGCCGGAGGGGACGTTCCGCACAGCCGGCGCATTGCCAACCGGGTGGCAGATTTCTGGGTCTCCTGGGCCGCCCGCCATCCGATCGACGACAGCCAGTCGGGCTTTCGCGTCTATCCGGCCGAGATCGCGCGTCAGGTATCGATGCGCCCTGACGCTGCTGGCGGTTTCGCGTTCGAGAGCCAGGTGCTGATCGAGGCCGGGCGTCGCGGGGTCCGTACCGTCGCGGTGGACGTGCCCGCGATTTACGGCGCGGGCCTCAGATCAAGCCATTTCCGGCCCGTGGCGGATGTCACCCGCATCGTGCTGATGGTCGGCGGCGCGCTCCTGGCCGCCCGAATGGACCCGGTCGGCCTGTGGCGCTCGCTGACCGCGCCGCGGTTACGATGGCAGGACGACGCACCGGAGGAGCGTTGTGCGCGGTAGCGGCGAGCGCCATCGGTTGCCGGGTCCTCGCGCTTTCGTCCCGTGCCGATGACAGCGCGACCGGTGTCTGTCCGTGACCGGTGTCTGTCCGTGACCGGCATCCGCGACATCGCCGCGACCGTTCACGCCATGCCGCCGTTGATTGATATCGTCTGCCCGGTGATGTAGCCGGCCTGCGGTGAGACCAGGAAACCGACCAGATCGGCCACTTCCTCCGGCCTGCCTGCCCGCTTCATGGGCACCAGCCCGGCAATCCGCTCCGGCTCGATGGCTGCTGCCACCGAGGGGGAATCAATGATGCCCGGCGCGACCGCATTGACCGTCACGCCGCGGCTGGCAAGTTCCAGTGCCAAAGCACGTACCGCGCCGATCAGGCCCGCCTTCGCCGCGGCGTAGTTGACCTGGCCGCGATTGCCCATGATCGCCGAGACCGAGGCAATCGCGACGATCCGTCCCCACCGTGTCGCCATCATCGGCAACAGCAGCGGCCGGGTGACAGCATAGAACCCGTGCAGCGACACCTCGATCACGTGGCGCCATTGCGCCGCCGACATCCCCGCCATCGGCGCGTCGTCGTGGATGCCGGCACTGTGCACCACGACCTGCGGCACGCCTTGCTCGAGCACCGGTTGCAGCGCCAGAGCGGTGGCATCGACATCGCTCAGATCGCACGCCATCACCTCGGCGGATCCGCCCGCTCCGCGGATCTCCGCGGCGATCGTCTCTGCCGCGTCGACGCGCCGATGGGTGTGAACGATGACATGCATCCCGTCACGACCGAGCCGGCGGCAGATCGCCCCGCCCAGGGTTCCCGCCCCACCGGTGACCAGGGCGCGCTTCATGGGGCGGGTGCGGCGAAGGCGATGGTGCCGCGACCTTCGACCAACGGCGCGCCGGCCTCGGATGCGACCACGAACCGATAGATCGCGCCGGACGCAGCCTGTAGCTCCGCCTGCGCGGTGACCCTCAGCACGCCGAACCGTTGATCGTCCAAACGCTCGACGTGCAGCGTCACGTCGCGGAGCGCGGCGAGGAAGCCGGGGCCTGGTGACGTCGCCGCGTCGGCCGCGCCATCGCCGGCCATCACGGGGGCGCTCGCCCAGGTCACGCCCTGAACCAGCGCGCCGTGCAACGCCGCCGCCTGCAAACCGTACTCGATGCCGGAGATCGCGCCCAGCCGGCCGTTGCGCCGCAGCGGATTGTCAGGCGAGAGGTGCGATGATGTGCCGCAGGTGATGTCAGCCACCGACCATGCCGTGACGTCGTCGAGCAGGCACATCGTCCCCTGATGCGGGATCAAAGCGAGAATCTGCGGGCGGGTCAGCATGGGTGCAGCGTGATCTCTACGTGGCCGTCCAGCAAGCTCAGGGCGAAGCGATCGGTGGCCCCCACCGCGAGGCTCTCCAACAGGCGCAAAAGCCGGGCCGCGGGATTGCCCGCCGCCAGTTCACGCAAGGCGGCGGCCCGCGGAGCACCCGCGTCGGAGACAATGCCGTCCGGGTGGTAGCTCACCGCGAGCCGGCCGAGCGCACGCTCCGCCGCGGCGGGTGCCAGCACCAGTCCGGCGCCAAAACTGCCCGCTGTCGGGTGCCGTGAGGCCAGGGGCTCGGCAAGCGGCACCTCATAAGCGCACAGCAGTACAGGCTGTTGCTCCACCGCGACGGCCGCGACAGCCTTCAAGAGGGCGGCGGCCGCCGTTGCGTCGTGGCCGGAGAGGCAACTCGTCGGCTGCCGCGATCCCGTGGCGATCGACCAGTAGCCGGCGCCGGCATTGTGCACCGAGTTGTGAAACTGAGTTGGCGATATGGGTGCCCCGGCCGCAAGTGTTTCCAAAATCGCGTGCATGACCACCCCGTCTCCGTTCGAGGTGGCAAACACGCTCGGGATGTCGCCCGTGGCAATGCCCGCCATTTCACTCGCCGCCTCTGCGAGATGCAGCGCAAGGCGCACGGCCGCGCCGGTGCGCCGCCGTTCGTTGGGTGGGAGAATGGCGGGCGCCGCCAGCAGCACCGGTCGCGCCAGATAGGCTTGCTCGCCCGCCAGGACGGGCCGGCTCGCGGCCCAGCCGTCGAGGCCGGGTCCGCACAGTGATACGCCGAGGATCCATGCTTCCATCGGGGCTTCCATCGGGGCTTCCATCAGGCGCCAGCTGCGAAGATCAGGCTGCAGTTGATGCCGCCGAAACCGAACGCGTTGGTCATCACCCGACGCACCGCGGCATCGATGTTGTGCAGCACGACATTCGCCCCGAAGGCCGGATCAAGCGCCGCCACATTGAGGCCGCCTGGCACGAGACCATGACGCAGGCTGAGATCGGCAATCGCCGCCTGCACGATGCCGGATGCGCCGAGCGGATGGCCGGTCCAGCCCTTAGTCGAGCTGCAGGCGGTGTCGGCTCCGAACACCGCCACAATGGCGCAATCCTCGGCCGCGTCGTTGGCCCGGGTGCCGGTGCCGTGCAGGTTCACGTAGTCGATATCTGCCGCCGACAGTTCGGCGCTCGCCAGCGCCGCCCGCATGGCGGCGATCGCGCCGGCCGCCTCCGGGTGCGGCGCCGACATATGGTAGCCGTCACTGCTCGCGCCGCACCCGACGAGTGCTGTGCCCGCGCCATCACGCTCGAGCAGGCCGAAGCCCGCCGCCTCGCCAATCGATATGCCGGCGCGCGCCGCGTCGCACGGCGCACAGGGCACCGGCGAGATCAGCTCGAGCGACCCGAAACCGCGCAGCGTCATACCACAGAGGCTGTCGGCGCCGCCGACCACGGCGGCATCGCAGACCCCGGCCTCGATCAGGTGGCGTGCATCGATAAAAGTCTGGGCGCTGGAGGCGCAGGCGGTCGAGATGGTCATCGCCGGACCGCGCAGACCGAGTGCCGCGCGCACGAAACGGGCAAGCGAGAACATCTCGTGCGTATGGTCGTAGTCGAAACTGCTCGGAAGCCGACCGGTGCGCGGATCGCGGGCGCGATAGGCTTGTTCGGTCGAGAGAATGCCGGACGTACTGCTGCCCACCACGACAGCGATGCGTGCGGCGCCGTAGCGTTCGCGCGCAAGCCCGACTGCGGCTGCGAACCCATCGGTGCCGAGTGCGAGGTCGGCCAGCCGGTTGTTGCGGCAATCGAAGCGGGCGAGCGCGCCTGGCAGCGCGTGCGCCTCGACGCCCGGCACGCGGCCGACGAAGCCCGTGGTGATGCCCTGAAAGTCACAGGGTTCGAGACCGCTGCGGCGATCGCGCAGCGCCGCCAGCGTCTCGGCCGCGCCGCGGCCAATGGCACTGACGACGGTCATTGCGGTCAGGACCAGCGGTCGCACTCAGGCATGCTCCTTCCCGATGTCGCGCGGCTTCTCACCTGCAAACAGGAACGCGAACGCCAGCGCCAGGATTGCGCCAATCGCCACGGTGATGCCGATCTGCCGCAGCAGAGGGGTGCGGCACAAGGCCAACACGCCGAATGTCAGCACGGTCATGGCGTTGCAGGTGAGAAGGGTCCTGAGGGTGCGGGCGCGTTCCTCAAGGTCGAGCTGGCGGCGGGCAAAGAACAGCGCGTAGTCCAGTCCGACCCCCGCGACCAGTTGCAGCGAGACAATATTGAAGAGCGAGAGCCGCGTGCCGAGCGCGGTGAGGATCGCGACCGTGACCAGGAGGGCGGCCGCGATCGCGGCGGCCACCGCCAGGGCGCGGGGCCACGATCTGAGGCCAGCCACGACCACGACGAGGGCACCGGCGCAGCCGATCGCGAACCAATGCCACGCGGTGCGGGTGTAGCCTCCGACCAGGTCGTCCATTTCCCCGGCGATGTCGATGAAGCTGGCGCCGCCCTCGTGGAGGGAGGCCGCGAACGCCGTCGGGTTGTTCAGTTCCCGCGGCGTGATCAGGCCGTAGCAGGTGCGGTCGCGACAGAACAGCAGAGGCTCGAGCCGGGCCCGAAAGAGCGGCGCGCTGACGTTGGCCGGACTGAGCGGCGGCAGAGTACCGCTCGTGGTGACGGCATCGATGAACGGCTTGAACGCCTCCGGACGGAACGGCATGCCTCTCGCGGCCTCGGCCATGCTGGCCGAGAGCGTGTTGGCATCCGGCAGTGCGTCCCGGCGGGCAAGCTGGCTCGCGACGCTCGGCAGATAGCGCGCGGCGTAATCGGCCCCGGCCAGAACCTTGCGGGTGGTCAGCGCGTCGATCGCCGGCGCCAGCTTCTCCTGCTGTTGCAGCACCGACTGCTCCGACGGACCCTGCACGAGGCCGACCTGCACCGTATCGGGTGCGCCGAGGTCGCGACGCAGTGCCGCGTCCAGATCGAGGTCGCGCTGTGGGACGGGGCTGAGCGCGGCGAGACTAGCCTCCCAGCGCGGCCCGCCGGCCAGAGCGAGACCCGCGATCGCGGCGAGAGCGAGGCCGGCAGCCCAACCGCGCCAGGCGCGCCAACGTTCCACGCCGAGGAGATGCGCGGGATCGCCACCGGAAACCGGTGCCAGGTTCGCGGCGACGATCAGGTGCGGCAGCAGCCAGCGGGTCACCGCGGCGGCCGTGAGCAGCCCGACCACCGCGAAAGATCCCAGTTGCGACAGTCCCGGGACGCCGGAAAACACGAGGCCCGTCAGACCCAGTGCGGCCGACCACACTGCGAGCCGGAAGGCCTGACCGATCCGCTGCAGCGTGCCTGACGCCGGCTCGCCGAATTTGCGATGGCCGACCAGCAGCACCGGGTAGTCGAGCGTGATGCCCAGCATCGTGATGCCAAAGCCGATCGCCACGCCGTGCACGAAGCCGAACAGGATCTGTACCGCCAGAGCGGCGGCGGCGATGCCGAACGTGACCGGGACAGCGACGAGCAGCAGCACGGAGAGCGAGCGGAAGCGCCAGAACAGAAGTGCCGCGAGCAACAGGGTCGAGGTGATCGAGAGCATCATGACGTCGGCGCGCATCGCGTCTGCAGCCCGACGCGCGAACACCCCTGGGCCTGCAACCAACAGGCGGATGCCGGCTGGCGGATGCGCCGCGGCGAAGGCGGCCCGGATCGCCGCTGCCGCCCGCTGCTGGCCTTCGAGGTCGGTCCCGCCGGCACGGGTGCGTGCGACGATCAGGGCGCGCTTACCCGTTGCTGCGAACCAGACGCCGTCAATCGAGCGTACCGCGCTCGGCCCGCTCCATCGTTGCAGGAGAGCGAGGAAGGCGCCGGGGGGATCGGCCAGCCCGAATTGCGCAACGAGCGGTGCTGCCGAGGATTCGAGGCCGCGCAGCAGTGTCACGAGGTTGGCCCGCAAGGCGGGGGCGGAAAATATGCGTGGCGTGATTCCGGGCGCCAGAAGGTAGCGGTAGCGGAAAAGCAGTTGCCCGCTGTCGCTGCCAAGGAGGGATCTCTCGCCATTCTCCACAAAGACGAATTGCTGGCTCTCTCTCAGCGCGGCGCTCATCTTGCGGCTGATGGTGGCCAGCGTCGCTGGCGGCGCGCCCTCGAGGCCGATCAGGATCAAGCTGGTCGCGGAGCCGGAACGGAGCTGTTCCAGCATCAGGCGTGCTGCGGATGTTCGGCCGCGCGGCAGGAAGTCCGCCATGTCGGTCTGGATCCTGACGTGTGAGAGGACGAGGACGACGGCAAGCACCGCGCCGGCCAATGCGAGCACAATCGGCAAGCCGCGCCAGCGGCGCCGTCCCGTCACGGCTGGGGGTTGATCGTCATGCGGCTTTCATCGCCATTCGCCTGGACCGTCCGGATCGTGCGTGGCGTCGCGCCGGTGCCGTCGATGATGATGAAGCGGATAAGCGACGCGATAGCGGGATCGCTCGGGGTCAGG
>Ga0123356_10007013_pt1 | contig 11314 bp, 16 predicted proteins | sample TergutEmb28metaG_2_FD_92546 | JGI IMG/M metagenome (GOLD analysis project Ga0123356, IMG submission 92546) | Embiratermes neotenicus P3 segment gut microbial communities from Petit-Saut dam, French Guiana - Emb289 P3 | ecosystem: Host-associated > Arthropoda: Insects > Digestive system > Gut ... | reverse complement strand
TTGTAGGTATAAATTTTATAACTACACCCGAAGAGTAAACAGGCGTTTTTAAGCCGATATTACTATTTAAAGACTTTTTTAGGCATATTAATTTTTGTAGGTATAAAAATTCGGGAATTTAGGTAATAATTATAGGTGTTATAGTTGTGGTTGCTGTCTGTTGCGTAGGAATTTACCTGATGCTAAAAAAATAAAATAGCAAATATCAAGGCACCGACAGCAGCCTACTTTTTCTATCATTCTGTTCTACAGAAAACGGAACAGAAGAAACAAACCGTAGAGAGCTAAATAACCCAAAACCATGCTGATAACGAAATTCTCCAAGATACTGCTAACCAATACGATCGGCGGTTTTTATGTTCTTATTCGTTTGTGGAAATTTTAAAACTTGAGTAAGGGAACCATACTCGAGAGATAGGCGCCGGGGAAGGGACTCGAACCCCTGCGAGCACGAAGCCCACCAGCTATCTTGCCGTTTCTAATCTGGCTTCCCGTTTTTTAGATCTCGAGGCTGGCGCGATAACCACTCCGCCACCCCGGCTCCGGAGATAAATTCGCATTTCAAGCTAAAAGAGTTTTCAGTCGTTCTACGAGATTTTTAGTTTATACTCCTGAATTGGATTCGTGAATTGTCCGTTTGCTTCTTTTTGGGTGCTGGGGGCGACCTAGCGAGTTTTGTATTGTGCCTTGAGGGCTAGAAAAGTGTGGTATTGCAAACGATAGATGGTCACTAAAGCGGTGCTATTAACCCTGACTATGCTGGTGCCTTGGCAACGCTTTTTTGTGCATGTTACCTGCCTTTTGAGTTTATAACGGTAACGTTTATAACCTCTTATACTATTTGCTAAAGGCGCGAAGCTGATGATCAATGGGACATCGTAAAACACATGCTCCAAAACATGGTTCATTATCCTACTTACCGAGGCACCGTGCGAAGAAGCCAACAGCACGAATACGTTACTGGCCGAAAATCCAGTCTGAAACTCCAAAGCTTTTAGGATTCAACTCTTACAAAGCAGGCATGACCTATATCTTCACAATCGAAGATAGAAAACGTTCCCCTAATTTTGGAAAAGAAGTCATGCGGGCAGCAACTATACTTGAAACGCCGCCCATCCTTGTTTGTGGCATAAGAACTTATCAGAAAACACCCTATGGGCTCCTCAATTTAACCGAAGCATGGTTAAGGGATCCACCAGCAGTTCTGGGTAGACTCTTGGTTCTTCCAGAAAACTTTGATACAGAAGCAATGCTTCAGAAAGTTCAGGATAACTTGGAGCATACCGACATTGTTAGAGTTATAACCGCTACCCAACCAACCCAAACTAGTCTAGCCAAGAAAAAACCCGAGGCTGTAGAAATTCAACTCGGCGGCGGAAGCATCCAACAACAATTCGAATACGCCAAACAACTCTTGGGCAAAACCGTTACACCTGAAGAAGTATTCAAAGAAGGCCAATACATTGATATCGCAGGCGTCACCGTCGGCAAAGGCTGGCAAGGTCCAGTTAAACGCTGGCACGTAACTAAACTCCAGCATAAAGGCCGAAAAACTAAACGCGGCATCGCCACGCTAGGTCCATGGAATCCCCATCACCTGATGTATAGCATTCCCCGTGCAGGTCAAACCGGGTACCATCAAAGGATCGAATTCAATAAGCGCATCTTGAAAATCGGTAAAAACGGAAAAGAAGTCACCCTCAAAGGTGGCTATGTCCGATACGGTGAAGTCAATGGACCATACATAATCATCGAAGGCAGCGTCCCCGGAACCGAAAAACGCCTCATACGCCTAAGAGTACCCGCACGTCCACCAACTGAGGTTCCTGAAGCAGCACCGCAAGTAACATATATCTCACTGGAGTCCACTCAACGAAAATAGGATGAATACGCCATGGCGCAGACAACCGCAGAAATCTTTGATTTACAGGGAAAAACAACGGGAACAATCGTTCTCCCAGATGTTTTCCAAACCCCACTAAGACCTGACGTGATTAAACGGGCCGTCTTAGCAATCCAATCCAACCGTATCCAACCCCAGGGCAGAGACCCTATGGCTGGAAAGAAAACTTCTGCAGAATCACGCGGAACTGGCAGCGGCATTTCAAGAGTTCCACGTGTAAAAGGCGGTAGCGGTAAAGCTGCATTTGCACCCTTCACCGTTAAAGGCCGCTTGGCACATCCGCCACGCGCAGAGAAAATCATAGTCAAAAACATCCCAAAGAAAGAAGCTAAACTCGCACTCTCATCTGCTATCGCAGCAACGGCAGAAAAAACAGTGGTCGCCTCACGCGGACACCGAATCGACAACATCATCGGCTTACCCTTAATCGTGGACAACGCAATAGAAGGTTTATCTAAAGCCAAAGAAGTCGAAGACGCCTTCAGAAATCTAGGCTTTGACGCTGAACTTAGCCGTGTAAAAGAAAGTCGAAGTGTCCGCGCAGGTAAAGGCAAACGCCGCGGAAGAAAGATGAAACAAGCTGTTGGGCCCCTCATAGTCGTCGTAGACGCCGCAAGCCTCATAAACGCAGCCAGCAACATCCCTGGCGTAGAAGTCACCACCGTGACTAACCTCAACACTGAAATGCTTGCACCCGGCACTCACCCCGGCAGACTCACAGTTTGGACGAATGGGGCCATCAAAAAACTATCCTCCCTCTATGGAGAAACTCGACAATGAAACCCGACGAAATCATAAATTACCCTCTTATGACTGAATCCGCCAGCATAATGGTCGAAAAAGCCAATAAACTCATCTTTGTTGTCAACAAAGACGCCGATAAAGCCGACATCAAACGTGCAGTCGAAATCATGTACGAAGTTAAAGTCAAAAAAGTCAACTTACTCATCACACCACAAGGCATAAAAAAAGCATATGTGAAGCTCACACCCGAATATCGCGCTTCGGATATCGCTATTAAACTAGGAATACTCTAAAACATAGAAGGCTAGACTTATGGGAAAACGTATTCGTGTACAAAGAAGAGGTCGCGGCGGCCAGAACTTCCGTGCTTCAACTCATAAACGTGTTGCTCCAGCAAAATATCCAGCTATCGCGCCCAAAGAATCCTTTGAAGCTGAACTCGTCGGCATCATCGTGGATTTGGTTCATGACCCTGGACGCGGTTCACCCCTCTCACTGATTGAATTCGAAGACGGTTCCTCCATCTACAGCATCACTCCCGAGGGCGTCTACACCGGACAGGAAATCACCTACGGAGGAAAAGCCCTTGCAGAAATCGGTAACATCCTTCCACTGGGCAAGATGCCTGAAGGGACCTTAGTCTGTGACCTTGAACTCCGACCAGGTGACGGAGGCAAAATGGCACGCAGTTCAGGCGCATACGCAACTGTAGTCGGCCACACTCCGCAGGGCACCATGATCCGTTTGCCTTCGGGAAGAACCCGTTACGTCAACGATTACTGCCTAGCAACTGTGGGTGTTATTGCAGCTTCTGGGCGTATCGAGAAGCCATTCCTTAAAGCAGGTGAGAAATTCCACCTCATGAAAGCCAAAGGTCACAAATATCCCCGTACCAGCGGTCGCAAAATGGTTCCCGCTGTCCACCCCTATGGTAGCAGCAAACGTAGCGCCCGTAGAACAACCACAACCTCACATGGTGCACCTCCAGGACAGAAAGTCGGCTTAATTGCCGCCCGGGGTCCAGGTCAAAAGAAGAAACGTGCAATCAGAGGTTAAAATAACAGGAGAATAAAGCATATGCCAAAAGAATTTAACTACCGTGGATACAGCCTCGAAAGCCTTTCAAGCATGTCTATGGATGAATTCATCAACCTGCTTCCAGCACGTCAACGCCGAAGCCTACAACGCGGACTTACACCCGAACAACGCATCCTACTCGAAAAACTACGCACAGCCAAAGAAGCCAAAGGCAGCAATAAAGACACAGCTATCAAAACCCATGTACGCGATCTTATTGTACTTCCCGAGATGGTGGGCGCAAAAATCAGCGTACACAACGGTAAAGAATTCGTTGCTGTTGAAATAAAGCCAGAAATGATCGGTCATTACCTAGGTGAGTTCGCCATAACCAACAAACCAGTTAGACATGGAACTCCAGGTATTGGTGCTTCACGGTCATCGATGTATGTACCGCTAAAGTAAATATCTCTCTTTCTTATTTACTGACTTACGTGCGGCAGGTCGTTTTTGTACCCCCGTGACCTTCACCCATGTAAGAGTAGCTTGTATGATATAGCATCCATAAAGCCCTGTCGTACCATTAGAGTAACGGTTATAGGGTTGTTTGGCTTACTCTTATTGAGGATTTTTTAGCTTTTGTTTAGCATTCAGTCATGTTTTTCGCATGCATGCATCAACTTAAGTGACAACCCAGACGTACTGCTGGTTTACCCAGGCAAGTACTCTGCCTCAGATCCACAGATTCCCCTAGGCCTTCTCTATTTGGCTTCAGCGCTACAACAAGACGACTTCAATGTGCGCCTCCTCGACATGCGCATAGAAGATTACCACCACTACAGCATCGGCAATCCCCTTTTTGTGGGAATAAGCGCTACGACTGGTCAACAGATAAAATATGCCCTCGATTTTGCTCATTACGCTCGAACACAGAATCCCTCTGCTCTGTTAGTATGGGGTGGTGTCCACCCAACACTGCTGCCCGAACAAACGGCTCGCAATGATTATGTTGATGTTGTGGTTCGCGGTGAGGGTGAAGCACCTATCAAAGACCTCGCCAATGCCCTCTATGAAGACCAGCCGTTGGATGAGGTTTTAGGCTTAACCTACAAAGTAAACAACGCCATAAAGAACAATCCGGAAGGAAAAACAATCAACCTCGATGACGTGCCCGTGGATTTACCGTATGATCTTCTGCCAATGGATCGATATCCGTCTTTTAGGTTAGGACGCTTTCCCATTCAGACCAGTCGCGGTTGTCCACATCGATGTAGCTTCTGCTACAACTCCCACTTCAACCACGCAAAGTGGCGAGGGAAAACCCCCGATCGTGTCCTAGACGAGATTCAATGGATCCTAAATAAGTATCCCCACATTAAACTCATCGCCCCCATAGACGACAACGTCTTCGTAGACGAGCACCGTATTAAACAAATCTGCGAGGGCTTACTGGATCGGAAGCTACGGGTTCAATGGCGCGCTAACTGCAGATTCGATTATTTAGCTACCTACAGCCAAGATTTTTTGGAGTTGATAGAAGAATCTGGTTGTGTGGAACTCGATTTTGGCGGTGAATCGGGTTCAGAACGTTTGCAAACTTTGATCTGTAAAGATGTAACGGCTGATGAAATGCTGCAGTCCGTTGAAAACCTGAAACGACACGCGTCTACAATCACACCTTGCGTGTCTTGGATGAGTGGATTACCTGGCGAGACTGACGCTGACCTAATCAAGACATTCGACCTAATGGATAAAATGAGCCAGGTTAACCCTAAAACCCAGCACTATGGTATATTTGTCTATACGCCCTTTCCAAGCTCAGTTATGGAGTGCTTACCACACGAGTTTACTGCGCCCCAGTCGCTTGAGGAATGGGGTAACATCAATATTTTCCATTTTGACCCGCCATGGCATACCAAAGAACAGAGTCAAAAACTGCACACAATCTCTGCAGTTACCCACATCGCTTTCTACCCACAAGCAAGGGTTAGTGAACGTAACTTCACGTTCAAATTCGCCTACTTATTGATGAACCGAATGGCAAAATATCGCTGGAAACATCGAAACTTTAGTTACCCAGTAGAACTGAAGATCGTGGATGCAGTAGCTAAACACTCTAGAGGGATTCTCTAGGCGCTGTAGTCTCTGCCTCCTGGTTTGGTGTTGGGGGGTTTGGTTCCTGCTTCAGGAATCTGGGGCAGCGGAATAGGTGGCGGAATGTTGAGTGTACGAGAAATCAACACTGATTCAATGAAGACGACGTTGGAGATTGATTGTATAATTATTTGCGCCGGCGGTTTTTTCTGTTCGAAGTCTTTATGAATTTTGTCGATTTCCGTTTTTTCGCCAACCACATATGCGTTGCCCTTTAGCGTTATCTGAGCAATGGATGGGTTGTAAATTATGGAAAGAACAAAAGGGACCTCTAAAGAGTCATCAGGTTTCTTATCCATACCCACCACGTTTATGTTAGTGTTAATCTGAATGGGTGGAATCGGTTTGCGGATATCCCAGTAGCGTTCTGCTGAGATGCTTGAAACAACAACATTAACTCTGAGCATACTATGTCAAAAAGAAATAGTGCATGGAGAGATTTAAAACTGCTTGTTATTTCTGCTTGTAACGCGTGAAACCGCAGTGACCGCAGGTGTACCTGTCGTGATGGTCAGCCATGAAGTAGCCAGGACCGCAACGTTCACAGGTTGGGCGTGCACGGCTAAGTTTGCTACCTTCAACTTTATACATTGCTTTAACACCTTTCTCGTCTTTATGCTTCTTTTCACGTTTGCCCTTATCAACTTTCTTTGCTGACGACGCTGCGTCTGCAGGTTTCGCGTTTTCATCTTTTTTTACTGCTTTAGGTGCGGGTGCCATTATGCAGTCGCCTCTTCTTTAGGTTTTGTTGGACTGTTGCGTTTCTGTATGTATTCGGGTTCTACTAGTTTAGCTTGAGCAACGGATTGGTAGACATTTGCGGTTCCTTCTGTGATGATGGTTCCGGTTTTTGTGCGCATGTGTTTTATGACTACGACATCATCGCTAACTTTCATCTCTACGGCAACGGCTCTCTTTACTTCCAACCGCGGGGGAGTTTTCTCTTTTGGACCCTGAATTATCGTGAAACCTACTTCTGTCCGTTTAAGAAGCGGGTTCTCCTTGGTTGATTCTATTTTGAGTTGCATTAACGTTCACTTAAGGCGTAAATTCAAACAGTATTCTTCTTATTTAGCTTTTCGAAGATTTCATCTCGTTTAGGAGTCTTTTCACTTCTGCTTTTTTCTCCGACGAGACTTTAATGACTACGATGCCACAATGAGGTTGTCCGTAGACGACGAAAGCGTTTTCGGGCGCATACAAAACTGCGATAAGGGCCAGTAAGTCCTCTTCGCCCTCCACAACGATATGGGTATGTACCCCCGACGCCAACGCCTCTCGAATTGCTTGGATGGCTTCCTCTGTTATGGTTCCCTGTGGATTCTTTACGTGGACTGTTTTTTCTACCTCGGGCTGTTTTGGCATGATCTGGTCTCGAAGCGAAATGTAATCGATGACTGTGAGCTGGGGGTTAAAGCCGCTTGTGTGGATGTTCTGGGAAACAATGTCACCTATAGAAATTATCTCTGAGGGTTTTTCTTTTTGAGCTATTTCCCCGAGTTTTTTCATGGTTATCCGTGGGGGTCCTTTAATTAGCATGCCGAATGGTTCTTTGAATAAAACCCGTAACCTTGGGGTGAGATTGTAGGTTATTTTCATCCGGCGAGCCGTCAGAATACAAAGCTAAGGATAGTTTATGAAGTTACCGCGTTAACGTACTTTTAGGGCGTATCTGCCTTTTTCTTTGATGTTCATGGATTTGGCGATTGCACTGTGTTCGGGGTCGAACATGACAACTAGACCGCTGTAGTCTTCGCTAAAGTTGGTGGCTTTGCATTTGGGGCAAACGTTTTCTTTAGTTATGAAATGGCAGTTAGTGCATGCTTTCTCACTCATGTTTCTTTTCTCCTATGCTTTAGTTGGGGCTTCAACTGGTTTTTTGCCGCTTTCTTTGTTCTGATCTATATTGAGCCATTCGAGTTTGCCTAGGAATGGTTGTCTTGCGGTTACACCGATTTTGCCGCTGCTACCTGCTCTGCCTAACGAAACCGCAGTGATACGCACTCGAACTTGATCGCCTGAGTTGAGTGTACGTTTGCTTTCTTTACCCAACAGAACGCCTTGTTTCTCGTCATAGCTAATGTAATCGTCCATGAGTTGAGATACGTGAAGTAAGGCATCCACTGGCCCGATGCGCACGAATGCGCCGAAGTCAGCGATTTCCACCACATCACCTTCGACGACTTCCTGTATGATTGGGTAAAATGTGAGGAGTGAAAAGTTTACTTTGTGATAGGTCGCGCCGTCGCCGGGAATGATTTTTCCAATGGGGCTCACTTCTATGCCTGTTACGGCTATGACGTAACCTAATTCTTCATCCACTATACCCTCGTACTTCTGTTTGACTTGATCGCGGCCCACTTTCTCTAGTGGGTTACCAAACGTGTCGGGCGGGATGCGAATAGTATCTTGAAGAGTAATTAGTTTAAACATCTACGATATCAACCCGTCAATGTCTAGACGTGATTTTTGTCTCAGATAAATCACTGGCACACTTATATCTCTTAGCCTCCTTCGCAGTACTCTGTCGTTCGTAAAAACAGGAACCGCCCAATTCCTGGCAACCTCAACGATACAGTCGTCGGTCTCTTTGCCGTGGTCCTCAACAGCTACGATCTGACATTTCTGCGATAGTCGTAACGCAAAGCTGGCTTGTCGACGTACCTTTGATGCCTCATTTGCTGCAAGCAACTCCAACTCGGCCTTAACCGGTGAGAGCACGATAAATTCAACGTTTCTCCCCAATAGGCGCCTGGTTTCCTCAAAGATGTCCACTTTAAACTCTAAAGGGACAAATAGAGCATTTGAATCCAAAATAATCTTAATTGAACTCTTATTGTTCGATAAAGTCGACATGATGGGTTCCAACTGTTAAAGTTGCTTCTGTGAACTTAAAGGTTTTATGCCGCTAACTCTACTGTAGTTTGCTATCAATTTAAATATTAAGAATTCATGATTGGAGACAGAAAGGTGACCCTGTGTGCTTCGTGAAAAGTCCTGTGGTGCAGTAATCTACATTAATAACCAAGAAAAAACTCGCTATTTGCTCCTCAATTACACTGCTGGACACTGGGATTTTGTCAAGGGTAATGTGGAACCAAGCGAAACTGAAAAGCAGACCGTCACACGGGAAATGCAGGAAGAAACAGGCATAACTCACGCCGAATTCATCGGCGACTTCCGTGAATCCATAAATTATTTCTATCGTCGGCAAGGTTTAACTGTCAACAAAGAAGTTGTTTTTTTCATCATCGAATCAGAAACTGACGAAGTCAAATTATCATTCGAACATATAGGCTTCATCTGGATGGATTACTCGCATGCGATGGAGAAATTGACTTTTAAAAACGCTAAAGAAACGCTGCAAAAAGCCCATGATTTCCTGCAGAAAAAAGGATTGGTAAAAGATTAGCAACGGCTAACTATTGCCAAGCGATACAAGTCTATCCTTTTATGCAAGCCGATTTTGGTCACAAGTTGCTCGAGTTACCCGCAAGCTGACCCGAGATTTCTTTATTTCACGAATCCGTAACCTATGAGTCGCCATCGTGCCGTAATTTTTCTGCTGATAGCCACTCTTGAACCTGGTAATGCACAGATAGGCCGTGTCAACTTTACTTTTATGATGTTCTGCTTGATGTTGATTACTTTGCCCACATTTACTGCGGCACCTATGTGTAGCAACAGTGCTTCGTCGGGGTTAATCTTTTCAACTTTCTGTAACTCTCTGGTACCTACTACCCGCTCGAGAACGTAAGTTTCCATAGTGATTTCTGTCACTGTTGGAGGCAGTTGGCCCGTTTTGCCTACTATGCTACCTGTTAAGCCGTCTGCTTTCGAGTAAGATGGATCTAAGAGAGTGCCTGCGCCGATGAGACCACCACAGGTTGCTTCGTTAACTTCTTGGATACCTGAATGTAGACTTACAATTTCGCTGACCAGGGGGTCATAGACTGTTTTGCCTTCTCGTTCCGCCATTATGCCGGGTCGGATTTCGATTTCTTCGCCGACAGCAAATTTACCCTGTGCGATGGTGCCGCCGATGATGCCACCCTCGAGGGTTTCGATGGTTGTGCCTGGTTTGTTGATGTCAAAGGAGCGGATGATGTACATAAGTGGGGACAGATTGGGGTCTCTGTGTGGAGTGGGGATGATGGTTTGGATGGCCTCGAGGAGTATGTCAATGTTTATGCCTCGTTGTGCTGAAATTGGGATGATCGGAGCGTTCTCTGCAACTGTACCTTTCACAAAACCCTTAATTTCATTGTAGCTTTCCAGCGCACGTTTTTGGTTGACGATGTCGATTTTGTTTTGGACGATGATAATATTCTTGATGCCGCTGACTTCAGCTGCCGCTAGGTGCTCGCGGGTTTGAGGCTGGGGACAGGGTTCATCCGCTGCGATGACAAGAATAGCGCCGTCCATGATAGCTGCACCTGAGAGCATGGTTGCCATCAGTGCTTCATGGCCTGGGGCATCGACGAAGCTTATTGCACGGACGAATTCAGTTTGGGTGTTACAGGCTTCACAAATTGGGTGAATCGTGTAGTTTTTAGGTGGTGGACATTTTTGGCATTTGTAAATAGGCATGTCTGCGTAGCCGAGTTTGATGGTGATGCCGCGTTTGAGTTCTTCACTGTGACGTGAAGCCCAAGTGCCTGTTAACGCCTGGACAAGGGTGGTTTTGCCGTGGTCAACGTGACCAATCGTGCCGATGTTGACTTCTGGCTGTTTCGGTAAAGCCTTCAATGAGTTACTCATGGGGTCCCTTCTTCTTTTAGATAAGTGCTGGAATGAACAAAAGGAATTGAGAATGCGAGTTTATAAGGTTTAAGCCTGTGGATAAACTTATTCTTCTGCAGGTGGCTCGGTCTCTTTCTTTTCCTTAATCGGCAGCGGAATAGGTGCTGCCCCCGTGGGTCTCTCGACAATTTTCATATTTATCTGGACGATTTCATCGGTGATGACATCGCCGTGGACCGTTTTGCGTTTGCGTTCGCCTTTCCTTTTAGCCTTGAAGCCTGCACCGCCACTAATGACAACGCTTCGACGTACACCGCCGTGAACATTGGGACGCATAGGGACGCCGTCGCTGTCTGAGCCACCCATAACTTTCACTTTATGTGCTGCTAAATCGACTACTGCACCGTCTAATGTGTCGCCTATTTTTCTTCCGATGAAGGGACTTGCGCGTGCTTCTTCGAGCTCTACTACTTTGGATGCTCCCGATTGGGGGTCGGAGACTATGACCTTAAATTTTGCCATTGATGAATATCTCTCCAGCGCAGTATCAAGTTGAGCAACTCTCTATTAAGGATTTATGCTCAGAACCCTTGACTTTAACTATTAGCTGTGTAACGAGATTTTTCTGTAAGCTAGTACGTTGACACAATTAAATTTTAGGATACAAAAACCTCAATTTACCTCTTGCATTCTCAGTCGTAAAATGCCAATTAACCGATTTAGAACTATTGTTACGCGAAACTTCCCACAAAG
>Ga0123356_10007012_pt1 | contig 11315 bp, 11 predicted proteins | sample TergutEmb28metaG_2_FD_92546 | JGI IMG/M metagenome (GOLD analysis project Ga0123356, IMG submission 92546) | Embiratermes neotenicus P3 segment gut microbial communities from Petit-Saut dam, French Guiana - Emb289 P3 | ecosystem: Host-associated > Arthropoda: Insects > Digestive system > Gut ... | reverse complement strand
GCATGTCTCTATGCGATCGCAGCGGGCTTCTTCGTCGCATCGCTGACGGTGGGAGGCAACAACTACATCGTCCAAGAGGTCGATGACTCGATCCGCGGACGCGTGTTCACGGCGCTTGAGAGTGTGATCCGGGTCTCGCTGCTGGTATCGATGATCGTGATCGCACCTCTAAGCGACTTGATCGGTGGCGGGCTCCGTCGATTCCTGGAGTACGAAGGGGTCAATACCGTGTTAGGTATTCCGATCACCGGTTCACGCCTCACCTTGGTGCTCTCCTCCCTGATCGTGTTTTCTGCCGGACTCTATGGATTCAAGAAACTGTACTGGGAAGTGCGTGATGATGATGTCACCAAGTAGGGCGCGCGATCTAAAAATCCGTCGCAAAGCCGACGGCAGCATCTGCGATGACCTGTGTGATCTGAACGCTGGTGAGGAGTGCCTGCTGAGCGGGCATCTCTATACCGTTCGCGATGCGACCTGCACCCGCCTGATCACTGAGCTACGTGAGCTGGGAACGCTACCCTATGATCTCGAAGGGCAGACCCTCTTTTTTGCCGGTCCGACACCAGGCATCGAGGGCCAGGTGATCGGCAGCATCGGTCCGACCACAGCGGCTCGGATGGATGGCGCGACTGTTGAGCTGATGGACGCGGGTATCGTTGCAACTCTAGGCAAAGGAGCGCGTTCTGTCGAAGTTGCAGAAGCCTGTGTGCGTTGTGGCGGGGTCTACTTCGCTGCGATCGGAGGCATAGCGGCGCTCTATGCGCATCATGTAACCGACGTGCAACCAGTCGCTTATGATGAACTGGGGACCGAGGCACTCATGCGCTTGACCTTCGATGAGTTCCCGGTCTTTGTCGCGCTTGATAGCTCCGGTGTTGATTGGTATCGTAAAGCCCCTCTGGTGAGCAAGCGCAGCATAAAGGAAGCATCATGAGCCGCGGAGCATTGATAACATTCGAGGGAGGAGAGGGCGCCGGCAAATCGACACAGATCGAGACGCTCAAGACCTTGCTCGAATCGTGGGGCCATGAGGTGATGGTCGTACGGGAACCGGGTGGTACCGCGCTGGGTGAGCAGATCCGCACGATACTGCTCTCCCACGAATATGAGAAGATGAGCCCGCAAGCTGAGCTGCTCCTCTATGAAGCGGCGCGCGCCCAGATCGTCTCAGAGGTGATCGAGCCAGCGCTGGAGGAAGGTATCATCGTGCTCTGTGACCGCTTCTATGACTCAACGAGCGCTTATCAGGGGTATGGACGAGCCCTTGGCACATCATTGATCGATGAACTGAACCGATTCGCATCGGGTGGATTGACCCCTGATGCCACTCTCATCATCGACCTACCGGTCGAGATCGGCCTCGACCGTGCAGGGCGGAAGGGCTCACTCGACCGTCTTGAAACTGCAGGTCAGGACTTCCACGAGGCGGTGCGCGCTGGATTTCTCCATATTGCTGCACAAGATCCCGATCGCGTGCATCTGATCGATGGTACCCGTCCGCTCGACGAGGTGGCTGCCGATGTCGAACGAATCGTAACAGAGGCGCTCGCGCGTGTTTGATTCACTGATCGGACAAGACGAGGTCATCGCAACTTTGAGCAACCAGCTTGAGCGCGAAAGCCTCGCCCATGCCTATCTTTTCGTCGGTCCTGCAGGTCTGGGCAAGACCGATACCGCTCGTGATCTGGCAAAAGCTCTGATGTGCGAGAACGGGGGCTGCGGTACCTGTGATGTGTGCCGCCGGATCGCCAAAGAGGTCCATCCCGATGTCGTGGCCATCGGCCCGATCGGTACACAGGGTTATTTGATAGACCAGATCCGCGATATCATCCATCAGGTCTCACGCGCACCGGTCGAAGCTGATCACAAGGTGTTCATCATGGGTGGAGCCGACCAATTCAATGAATCATCGGCCAACGCATTTCTCAAAACGCTGGAAGAGCCACCGGATAATGTGACCTTCATACTGTTGGCACACTCGCTCGGGACCATCATCCCCACGATTAGATCGCGCTGTCAGATCGTTCGGTTCAACACCTTACCGGAGTCGGTCATGATCGATCTGCTTACCACACGTACTGGTTGCAGCGAGAATGACGCACGCAGTGCATTGGCTGCCTGCGGTAATGTGTTGCGCGAAGCGCAGGATCACATCACCTCCCGGGCACGGCAGGATGCACGCAGTGAAGTACTGTTCGTATACCAAAACCTTGCGTTCATGGATGATGCCGAGGTCATCGACAGTGCGGCACGCATCATCAACAAGGCGACCGGGCTGCTCGATGAGCTGCGAAAGACCCAAGAGGCCGAAGCACTCATGCAGGCTGATTTTCTTTCGAGACGAGCACTGTCCGAACTCGCGAAGAATCAAAAACGCCAGCTCAGTGCCTATCAACACCGAGGAATGCGTGAAGTCTTCTCGGTCTTTTCCAGCGCTTTGCGTGATGTGGTTTGTATGTCTGTTGGGGCCGATGACCTTGCCAGAAACCCTGATGTCGCTCAAGATAGTAAACTGATCGGTGAGCGGCTCGATCCAGCCCAAGTCCAAATATGTCTGGCGGCGGTGGATCGAGCGTTGATGCGCACCGAAGCACATGTTGATCCGCAGCTGGCCCTCGAGGCCATGCTGTTCGATATTCGAGAGGTGTTCACATGCCACAAGTAGTGGGAGTAGGACTGAGATATCTCAAAACGCTCTGGTTCGATCCCGGTGAACTCGAGCCGGCCGAAGGTGATGTCGTGATCGTCAAGACCGAACGCGGCGAGGAGATGGGGGTCGTGCGCGAGGAGCGTTGCGAGATCGAGCAAGGTCAGCTCACCAGCGAACTCACCGAACTGGTCCGCATAGCGACCCAAGATGATCTTGAGTACGCGCTTGAGTTGGGCGAGAAGGAAAAAGAAGCGATGGGTCCCTTCCGTGACCTCGTCGAAAAGAACGAACTTGATATGAAACCGATCGATGTCGAGTACCTGTTCGGCGGAGACAAGATCGTGTTCTATTTCACCAGCGAACAGCGCGTCGATTTCCGCCAGTTGGTCAAGGATCTGGCGAATCATTTCCATTCACGTATCGATATGCGTCAGATGGGCTCGCGCGACCAAGCTCGCATGATAGGAGGCTTGGGTCGTTGCGGTGACGAGTTGTGCTGCGCTCGATTCTCCGGTGAGTTCGAGCCGGTCTCGATCCGTATGGCGAAAGCGCAAGGTCTGCCACCCAATCCGACGAAGATCTCGGGAGCGTGTGGACGGCTGATGTGCTGTCTGCGTTTCGAGGTCGCCGCCTATGAGGATTTCAACAAGCGTGCTCCGAAGAAGGGCGCGACGATCGAGACTCCGCGCGGTAATGCAGAGGTAGCCGAGCTGGATGCGCTACGCGAGATCGTCAAGCTGCGTTTTCCCGCTGAAGATGACCGCAAGCCCGAGACGCTCGATGTTGCATTGGGCATGATGAGCTGCAAGATGGGTGAGAAGTGCAAAGGACATGGCGCCGAGGGTACGTGCTGCGTAGGCGAGACCGCCGGAAATGAGTACCCGCGTCCATGTAAGATCAGCGAAGAAGCATTTGCCGAGCTTGAGCAATCCTCGGCTGTCGATGATCTACTGGAGCCATTGCCGATCATCTACAAGGATGCTTCGGCAAAAGGAGCGAAAGCCTCACGCGGATCGAAACAGACGGACAGTCCCAAGAACCCAACCCGCAAAGAACGCAAGGGCGGATCGAGGCGACGGGGCTCACAGCGACAAAAGCAAAAGGGCGACCAGACTGATAACACCCCGAAGCCATCCAACGATCAGGCAGCGCGCGGAAAAGGACAGAGCAGAAAGCGTCGTCGCGGTAAGGACAAGACCGCCAACACACGCAAAGAAGCGGTCGCCTCAAAGGCGAACAAGGGGACAGAGATCAACGTACCGGAAGCCAAACGCGTACCACGGCGTCGGCGTACTTCGTAATAGGTCTCGACCTACCTGGTCATCACGATGTCGTAGCAGCGACGAGGGATCCGGAGAATACGGCAGTGGGAGAAGAGCGCAAAGACGGTGGATGTCCACAGCTTGCTGTGGGGATCGAACGGGAAGGGCTGCGTGTCACCAGGGAAGGTCAACTCTCTACCCGTGCCCATCCAGCTGTCTACGGCGACAAGTTGGGAAATCCGTCGATCACCGTCGACTATGCCGAGCAACAGATCGAGGTCATCACGACACCTGCCAAAGGGGTCACGGCGGTCTACGATCAGATCCTCTCACTTTCACGCATCGTGCAGTTGCAATGTCGCGCAGATGATGAGCTGTTCTGGCCCTCATCGATCCCACCGCGGTTCATCAGCGATGATGAGATCGAGATCGCTCGCTACGACGATACAGAGGAAGGCAGACGAGCGCGCCTCTACCGTGAGGAGTTAGCAGAGCGCTATGGCAAGCTCAAGCAGCTCTTTTGTGGAGTGCACTACAACGTCTCGTGTACGAAAGGCGATGACGAGCGCTACCTGACGATCGTACGCAACTTCATCCGCTATGGGTGGTTCTTGATCTATCTATGGGGGCCGCCCCCGACCCGACACGTTCGTACAGCATCTCAATGCGCCAGGGCGAGGGAGGCTATCATAACCTGACAGAGCTCTATCCCGACTACTCGAGCGTCGAGGCATATTGTGCGAGCATCGCTCAATTCATCGAAGAGGGGGCGTTGCGTGAGCCCAAAGAGTACTATGCCCCGATCCGCATCAAACCAGTCGATCCTGAGCACTCCTTGGAGTCGCTGCAAGAGTATGGGATCCGTTATCTTGAGATCCGGGTGCTCGATGTCGACCCGTTCGATGAGGCAGGAATATCGAAAGAGGTGCTCATCTTTCTCGAACGGTTCGTCGACTTTCTCGCAACAGAGCCCTGTGAGGAATTTGATGAGCGGACCCAACAAGATGGTGATTACAACCGACGAGTAGTCGCAGATCACGGCCTCGACCCTGATCTGATGCTTCATATCAATGGCAAGGAGGTCGCCCTGCGCGATCAAGTTGCCTGGATGTGCGAGAAGCTGGGGTTGAATGGTGAGGTGATCCCTCTGGCCAAGCGTATTCACCAGCAGATCGATCGGCTCGGTTTCGAGCCGATGATGATCGATCTTGCCAAGAAACAACAAGAGCGTGCCTACCAAGCACGCTGGATACTGCCTGGTTATGAGAATTGGGAGCTTTCGACCCAGATCCTGATCAAAGAGGCGATCAAGCGCGGGTTGGTCGTCGAGCCACTCGATGCGCACGATAATCTGATCCGCATCACACGAAAAGGGCAGGATGCTCCTGATCGCGTCGAGTATGTCATGCAGGCGACGCGCACCGGCGCCGACAGCTATATCTCGCCGTTGTTGATGAATAATAAGACGGTCTCGAAACGCATACTTGATGAAGCCGGTATCATCACACCGCGGGGCGTTGAATTCTCCTTGGCAGATAGTGAGAAGACCCTTTCTGATTGGATCGATGTGCCAGCGGTCATCAAGCCCAAGTCGACCAATTTCGGGGTCGGAGTCACCATGTTCGCACAAGGCGCACCACTTGAGGCGCTCAGGACTGCTGCTCGCGATGCCTTCGAACATGACGAGTCGATCTTGATCGAGACCTATATTGCAGGCATCGAGTATCGTTTTCTCGTCATAGACGGGGTGGTCGAAGCGGTACTCAACCGCAAACCTGCCAATGTCATCGGCGATGGCACCTCAAGTATCGAGGAGCTCGTCGCTCTCAAGAACACTCATCCGTATCGCAGTAGTGGGTATCGCACACCGCTTAACACCATCATCATCGATGATGCGGTACGCGAATTCATCGCGCGCGCCGGCTACACACCTCTCAGCGTTCCTGAAGCTGGTCAGACGGTGTTTCTGCGCCCGAACTCCAATATCAGTACCGGAGGAGACAGTATCGATGTCACCGACCAGACCGATCCGTACTTCAAAGAGATTGCGACCCGCGCAGCCGAGGCTTTTGATGCGACATTTTGCGGGGTCGATCTGATCATCGAGGATCTGACCGATCCGGCCTCACCCTATGCGGTCATCGAGGTCAACTGGAATCCCGCCATACACGTGCATCATTTTCCCGAAAAGGGTATCGAGCGCGATATCGCCAGCAAAGTGCTTGCCGCTATCGGGCTCATTTAGCAGAAACACAAACGTAGGTGAACGGAGTGAATTTTCCTTACCTACGTCACACCGCTCCGGTGAGCCTGTAGTCTCACCTACGCTTACGGACTGAGCTAACTTGCTTCGCAAGTGGATCTCAGCCCTAGTTCCTCTGCGGTGACGGAGAAATTACTCCGCTAACCTACGTTAACAAATGTCAGCTTATATAAGTCCCTTGGCGCGGATCTTTGCGAGCGCCTCCTCGTCAGCGATCAGGGTGACATCGGGATGGATCTGAAGGATCGATGCGGGGACCTTCGGGGTGATCGGGCCGAAGAACGCGTCATGGAGTATTTCAGTCTTCGTCGGACCTGAGGCGATCAGTACGATGCGATCTGCATTGAAGATGCTTCCGATCCCCATGGTCAACGCCGAGGTCGGCATCTCCTCAGGAGTGGCGAAGTATTGAGAGTTGACCTCTATGGTAGACGGTGTCAGATCGACGGCATGGGTGCCTTTGGGGAATTCCTCGTCGGGCTCGTTGAATGCGATATGCCCGTTGACACCGATACCCAGCAGCTGTAGATCGATACCACCATACTGTTTGATACGCTCATCGTAGTCGCGGCATTCTGTCTCAAGGTCAGTTGCGGTACCATCCGGCACATGGCAATGCTCGTCGCGGAGGTTGACGTGATCGAAGAGGGCATCATGCATGTAATAGTTATAGCTCTGGTCATGATCGGCGTTCAATCCCACATACTCGTCGAGGTTGAAGGTCGAGATGTTCGAGAAATCAAGCTCGCCAGCCTCGTGCTTTGCGATCAGCTCCTTATAGAGCTCACGTGGTGTCTCGCCGGTCGCAAGCCCCAAGACGCTGTCTGGCTTCGAGCTGATCTGGTCGGCAAAGATATCAGCGGCAAATCGTGCCATCTCTTCTTTGGTCTGTGCGGGGATGATGTTCATGATCAAATATCCTCTCTTACGTTGTCTGGATGTAACTCTTCTGATAATTGTTCTATTTCATCCTCATCAGAGCGCAATACCTGACCGACCTGGAAGGCGGCGAGGTCTCTGACTTGGCGCATTTTCTCCAGCGCTTTTATTATGACAAAAAGGAGGAGCGCCAACACGAAAAAGTTGATGATGGCAGTCAGTATCGCGCCGACCCGAAAAGGCACCTCTCCGGCCATGACTGTCCAGGTCGAGAAATCCACGCCACCAGTCACCAGCCCGATCAGCGGCATGAACAGCTCGGCGACCAAGGAGTTGATGATACCGGTGAACGCCCCACCGATGATCACACCGACCGCGACATCGATGATGTTGCCGCGCGAGATGAACTCCTTGAACTCATCGTACAAACCAGAAAAATACTCTCTCATCTTTGACCTTTCATGTCATGTGCTCTCGGTAACAACCATCACCGCTTTTATGCGATTGCCAAGATCTTTCGATTGACCAGTCGCTCATATTCGGACAGGACCGACCCTGCCGTATGCGGAAGCGTATAGTTGGCGATCGTGCTTTTTGCACCGCGTGTGAGCTTGTGGCGCAAAGCATCATCACTGGCAAGCATCATCATGTAGTAGCCAAGGGCACCGGGCGCTACCTGGTCTGCGAGCAGTCCGTTGAAGTTGTGGCTGACCGTTTCTCTGATACCCGGCGAGTCGATGGCGATGACCGGTAGCTGAGCTGCCATGGCCTCCAGGACCACCAGCGGGTGCACCTCGCTGACCGATCCGGTCACGAAGATGTCTGAGAGCTGTTCATAGGTGGGAAGCATCTCATAGGGCTGCATGCCGGTGCAGATGACGTCATCTTTCAGGTCATGTGCTGCTACGAGTTCTCGAAGTTGGTCAAGATCAGGACCTCCACCGATCAGGAGGAGCTGGGTATCGGGCAGCTGCTCGTGTGCAGCTCGAAACTCGTCGAAGAGATAGAGCACGTTCTTCTCGGGAGCGATCCTGCCGCTATAGCAGAACACCGTCGCGTCCTTGCGAAGTCCGACTTCACCGCGCGTCAGGGTGGATGCGGGGGAGGCGAACATTTCGATATCGATCCCGTTCGAGATCACGTTCCCATAGCGATAATCAACGAATTCGGAGAGCCAATCGCAGATCGATGCGCTGGGTGTTATGACCATATCGCATTGATTGAGGAATAGCGAGAGCGTTCTGGAGAGCAGACCATGACGAAGGGTCGGCGGTACGTAGGCTGCGTAGGCATCGCTGTAGAGATCGTAGCGGGTGTGATTGGTGAAAACGAGCGGAAGATCATAGCGTTGGGCGAAGGGCAGGAGTAGATAACCACTCTGGAAGGGATGATGGGTGTGCACAATATCAAGGGTGGGGATCAATGATCGGGCTTCCGATCCGAACTGCGGGGAGAGATTCCATCCGGTCTCGCCCCACTCGAAACCACGTGTGCGGATGACATTGGGCTCGTCATCTTCGTAGTCATGGTTGCCAAAGGTGAAGAGATAGACCTCGTGGCCTTGATCTTCGTAGTAACGTTTATAGAGCCGGATATGATTGGTCACACCGCTTACGTGAGGCATATACATATCGCAGAACAGTCCGATTCTCATAGTCGCAGTCTACTATGAGGTGGTGGCACAGATCGGACGAGAAGCCATTTTCTCAAAAAAAGCATGTCTATGATCATCTAGAACAAGGGAGAGGCTTTCTCGAAAAAGATACCCGCCAAGTGGCGGGTATCTCAATACTCAAAATGTCTTGTGGGCTCTAGCGCAGATCTCTTTTCTTGGTGTTGACGACATAAGCAGCCAAGTTCGCAAGTGCGAGGGATACCAAACCGAGGCTTGATGCAAGCGCGCTTGCATCACCGGTCGGTGGTACTGGTTTGGGATCTGGTTTAGGATCTGGTCCTGGTCCAGGGAGCTTGTCGACAACGACTTCAGCACTTCCCGAGACATCGGGATCATAAACGGAGGTCGCGGTGACCACAAGATCGGTCGCGGTCTCGTCAATGGCCACATGTAGCAGACCACTGGCATCGATGTAGGTATTGGGATTGGTGCTTCCCGTTACACTCCAGGTGACGTCTTGGCTTACGCCACCACAGGGGCAGACCACGTCAGCTGAGAACTGCTGGCTCGCGCCCTGTTGGACATGAACGACCGCTGGGGTCACGGTCACATAGAGGACCTTGTGGACGAAATCAGGTGCGCCCTCACCAGCAACCCAAACGATGGAAGTGCCATCGGTATAGGTGAAGAAACCCTCTTTATACACGTCGCAGGTGGGAGGATCCATATAGTCTGACAGAGGCACATTGACACCCTCGATCCAGATGGAATCAACATTGCCCAAAACGGTGATCTTACCACCGGACTCGACGTGCGCTCCACCAGCGATATTGTTCGCCTCGATGATACTGTCATCAGAAGCCCACGCTCCACCAGCGATATTGGAAGCGGTGGTAAAGACTGATTCGTCGGTAACCACAACACCCTTTCCAGTTGCTGACATGACAGCGATATTGACATTGCCACCGTAGAACCGTAGCGCACTATCAAATCCAACGCTGATTGCATCACCGGACATTGCGGTTATGTTGAGATTGTATCCATTCAAATCGACCTCGATATCCTCACCAGCGTTATAGATCAGATTATTCGTTGTTGAGATGGTCGATGTGAATTGAATGACGTCACCCGTCACCGCAGTGTTGAGCGCGGCAGTGAACGTAGCCCAATTATTGACCGGTAGTGTAGCGGCAGACGCAAGTGCAGGGACAACTCCCAATACCAGCAGCGCTGCAACCAACACAAATAGAAACTTACTTGTCCTCGTACTCATGAAAAAACACCCTTCCTCTCGCCCATAAAACCTTCCATTGGCAATATACCAGTGTAAAAATCGCCAGTGGGTCATTGTACCATCAAAAATGAAGGGTAGCGTCAACACGCGCTTGAGGCTTGCCTGATAAAATAGGGAGGTCATATTCGGAAAAAGGAGCAAATGTGTCACTTTCAATAGGAATCGTCGGAATGCCCAACTCGGGAAAATCGACGCTCTTCACCGCATTGACCCGCGCCAAGACGGAAACAAGCAACTATCCCTATGCTACGGTCGATTCCCATTCGGGGATCGTCTCAGTTCCTGACGGGCGTCTTGAGGGATTGGCACAGATCGTCAATCCCAAAAAGGTCGTGCCAGCCACTGTCGAGTTCATCGATATCGCCGGCCTTGCCCGAGGTGCCAACGAGGGCACCGGTCTGGGTAACAAGTTCCTGGCCACGATCCGAGAGACCGATGCACTGATAGAGGTCGTGCGCTATTTCGAGGACGAGAATGTCGTACATGTCGATGGAAGCATCGATCCGGCTCGCGATATGGAGACCCTCCGACTTGAATTGGTGTTTGCTGATATGGACACGGTCGAGCGTGCCATCGAGAGGCTTGCCCGTGAAGCGAAAAAGGACAAGACACTCGAGCCCAAGCTGGAGGTGGTCAAACGTCTGGCCCAGCATCTCGAAGAAGGTCAGCGTGCCTCGACCATGGAGATGACCGATGAGGAGCGCGACCTGATCTACGATCTGCATCTACTCACCGCGAAACCGATGCTCTATGTCGCCAACATCGGTGAGGATCAGGACGTGGATGGTCTATCAGAGATCGATGGGATTGCCCCCATACCCATCTATGCCAAAGTCGAATGTGATCTGGCTGAGCTTGAACGCGATGAAGCTGCTGAATACCTCGAGGAGCTTGGTCTCGACAAGCCCAGCCTCGACAAGCTTATACTGCAAGCCTATCATCTGCTGGGGTTGCAGAGTTACTTTACCGCCGGTGAGATGGAGGTCAAGGCTTGGACCATTCCGGTCGGTGCGAAAGCTCCACAAGCTGCCGGTGTCATCCATTCCGACTTCGAACGTGGCTTCATCAAAGCTGAAGTGGTCGAATACGATGATTTTGTCGAACTGGGTGGAGAAAAGGGAGCACGCGAAGTGGGTAAGCTGCGTCTCGAGGGTAAGGATTATATCGTCAAAGATGGTGACGTCGTCCACTTCCGATTCAATGTCTGATCCTGGTGCTCGCACCAATCGAATGGTGTGCTAACCTAAAGAGAGAAACGCTGAGAAAGAGGTAATGATGCCACGTCCTGACTATGATTTTTCTACCCCTGAAGCGATCGATGCGATCGTTGAGGAACAGATAGCAGATCT
>Ga0123356_10007011_pt1 | contig 11316 bp, 8 predicted proteins | sample TergutEmb28metaG_2_FD_92546 | JGI IMG/M metagenome (GOLD analysis project Ga0123356, IMG submission 92546) | Embiratermes neotenicus P3 segment gut microbial communities from Petit-Saut dam, French Guiana - Emb289 P3 | ecosystem: Host-associated > Arthropoda: Insects > Digestive system > Gut ... | reverse complement strand
CTAGCCAGGTCGATGACCTGGCGCAACCACGGACCCGGACGGGTGCCATGACATGACGTTAGCCGCACGCTCGCCGAATGTCAGGAGGGGATCCCGCCGTGATGCCTGTGACCCCGGCGACAGGCGCGAAATAGGGGAACGGGGCCGTCACGGACGCGGCCGCCTGCGCCCGGCGCGGGCCCTTGCTGCCGGACAAATCAGCCTGAGTGCATGATCGTGAAGACTTAGCGCCAGATGCGAACGCTATGTCCAGAAGATTATGAAAGCGCCGATGAAGGTCCCGGAAGCACTAGCCCGGGTAGACCGGATCCGCCCCGTTTGTCACGACTGACCAGTCGCCAGATGATGACACCGCCTCCGCGTACACACCGCCCTGGCTCGTGCCGACCACAAACTCCGAGCCGTCGGTCGTCATCGTCAGCGTCTGGACGCCGGTTGGCAGGGGCGTGAGCAGCTGGATTGGCGGCTGCTGCCCTGGACCAGTCGTCAGCGGTACCTCGTAGATCCCCGAGCCGGTCAGTGCGGCCAGGTGATAGGCGTCGTACCAGCTGATCGCCACCGGATCATCGGTGAGGGCGGCGCCGACGGTCACCGGCTGACCGAACATGACAGAGCCAGCCTGAACATGAACCGCCGCCAGGAGCAGCCGGTTCCCGGCCGGTGTCTTGACCAGCAGCGCGACGCGGACGGAATCCGGCGCCATCTGCAGCGCCAGGATCTGGTCGCCCGGCGGGATGGCTGACAGGTCGACGGCTACCGGCGAGCTGCCTGGGGCAGGGCGCAGCACCCAGACCCCGCTCGCGGCCGCCGCCCACAAGTTCCCGTTGGCGTCGTAGCTGAGCGATTTGCACGGGCCGCCGGAGCTGCTCAGCTGATAGGGCTTAGATGTCTGGCTGCCTGTCTGCTCCACGACCGCGCAGCCGTCTGCATTCCCGACGGCAACGGCGAGCTGCAGCGGGTGATCCGGGCTTGGCGAGGCCGCAATAGCCGTCACGGGCGCCCCGCCGACCTGGCCCGGGCCCAGCCGGTTTTGCGGCTTGGTCCGAGGCGCCAGCCCGGTCAGCTCGCCGACGCTGCTCGACCCGGTGATCAGTTCGACCGGGCCGGTCGGCACCGTCGGGACGAGACCGGGGGCGCCGATGGTGAACTGCGCTTTGTGGTTGATGGACAGCTGAACGTGGGTCGCCAGGGCCGGCGCACCAGGGGTATACGTCAAGTCGGCGAGGGTTTCTGCCAGCTGATAGGCCATCAGCATCCACTGCTGGGGGTGCCGTGCGGCAGCCCCGCCGAGATCGACCTGCGCGATCTTACCGACGATGGTGACCTTCTGCAGCAGCCGCGTGCCGGCCGGGAAGGCCGAGATCGTCGCGCCAGACAGCCAGCCCCCCTGCTTCTTGAGCAGTCCGTTGACCAGCCCAGTGGCGAGGTCGGTATTGGAGCTCTGGTGCGGTGCATACACGGCGTCTGGCACCAGCACACTCGGGGTCTCCGAGCCCGTCGGGCGCGCGAAGAAGAACAGGTTGCGCGGCTGGTAGACCTCCCCGAAGTCCGACTCAGTCAGCATCAGAGTCTGCTGCGGCAGCTTGTCGATCAGCCACGTGCCGTTCGGGCTCTTCTCGAGGACGAACGGGAACGACTTCACGTTGCCGTTCTTGTACTCGTACTGGCCGGACTGGCTAAGCGTGGCCACCTGCGGCCCGGTGAGCTTGACCTCCTGCGGAGCCGGCTGGCTGGCGATCAGGCCCTTCGGATAGTAGGGAACCGGCGTGACGACCGGCTGGCCGACGACCGCGACCCCCGGTCCTGGATGCCAGTTCCGGCGCAGCTCCGGCACGAGATACTGGCGTGCTGCGGCCGGGTCGAAGGCGTAGCTGGCGCTGGCGTGCAGAAAGCCGAGGACGACCTGTCCCGCGGTCCAGTGGCTTGTCGGACCCGGCGGGGGCAGCGGCTGGACGTAGGCCTGCACCTGGCTGTTCCCGCCAGGAGCCGGGCGCGGCGGGCCGCCTGACGGAGCAGTGGCACATCCGGCCACAGCCGCTGCGACTGCGGCGAGCGCCATGGTCACTGGCAGCCGGGCACCCGTGCGCAGAAACCTAGCCACGGGTCACCACCTCGGTGTCCGCTGCTTGCGGACCCGCACCTTCGTGACCATCGCTGCCAGCGGCGGCATCGGCCGCGCCGTCGGCGGACAGGTTGCCGGCGCCGGCGCCATCGGCGGCCAGGATCCCGGCCGCGATGGCGAGGTCGGCCCGGGGAGACGACGCCGCGGGACCATCGTCTGCGACTGCGCTGTCCCCGACTTCACTGTCCCGGACTGCGTTGTCCGCAACTGCCTTGTCCCCGACTGCGCTGCCCACGGCCGGGGCCAGCTCCGGCATGGAGGCGATATCGGCCAGGCTTGGCGCATCGTCTGCGTCGAGGCCAGCCGCGTACGGCTTGAGCGGCAGCGGCGAGCCCTGGAGTGCGACACCGACCGCGCGCGGGAGCGTCAGCCGGAAGACCGAGCCGCGGCCCGGCTCGCCCCACGCCTCCAGCCAGCCGCCGTGCAGCCGGGCATCCTCCAGAGCGATCGATAGTCCGAGGCCGGTGCCGCCCGAGGTCCTGGCCCTGGCCGGGTCTGCGCGCCAGAACCGGTCGAACACCAGCTGTTCCTCGCCCGGTGCCAGGCCAACGCCGAAGTCGCGGACGGAGACCGCGACGGCCGCGGAGTCCGCGGCGACCGTCACGACGGTATCTTTGTCCTCGCCGTGCTCGACCGCGTTGAGCAGCAGGTTCCGCAGGATGCGCTCGACCCGGCGCCTGTCCACCTCGGCGATACACGGCTCGGCCGGCAGCCGGAACTCGATCTTCGTGCCGCGACGCTCGGCGAGCTGCTGAGCCACGTCCGCGGACTGGCGCACGATCGCCGCAACGTCAACGGCCTCGGCGTCGAGCGTCGCCGCGTTGGCGTCGTACCGGCTGATCTCCAGCAGGTCGGTGAGCAGCGACTCGAACCGCTCGAGCTGGCTCTGCAGCAGCTCGGCAGCCCGTCCGGCGGGCTGGTCGAGCTCATCCTTCGCGCCGAACAGCACGTCGGAGGCGATCCTGATCGTGGTCAGCGGCGTCCGCAGCTCGTGCGACACGTCGGACACGAACTGCCGCTGGACCTGCGAGAGATCCTCCAGCTCCGCCATCTTCTCCTGCAGGCTCGCGGCCATCTCGTTGAACGAGGTAGCAAGAGCCGCGAGCTCGTCATTGCCGCGCACATCCATGCGCTCGGTCAGCGCCCCGGTGGATAGCCGCCGGGCGCCCTGGGCGGCGAGCCGGACGGGGATTACCACCCACCTGGTCACCAGCCAGGCGATGGCGACGAGCAGCAACACGACGGCCACGCCGACCAGCAGCAAGGTCCGCTGCATGCTGGCGATGCTGTGCTGCTCAGCGGCCAGCGGGAAGAAGTAGTAGAGCTGGTAGCCGTAGTTGTAGCCGAACGAGGCACCGATGAGCAGGCCGGGCACGGGCGTGCTGCTGGCCCCGACTGCCATGGACGTCCAGTACTGCAGCGGAGCGTGCTGCGCCAGGTTCTCCGCGACGACCCGCCGCACCAGAACCTGCGGCAGAGCAGGTGGCGACCGGTAGAACCCGACCGCGTCACCGCCGCTGTAGACCGGAGCTGTCTGGCTCGCTGTCGGCAAGGTAACTTCCAGCGCGTACGGGGTGACGCCCGTGGACGCGAGCTGCTGCGCCACGTTGTACATCGCCTGCCTAGTCCCGGGGCTCGGCGCGGCGTTGAGTGCGTTGCCGGCACTCGCTAGCCCAGCGTCGACGATGTTGACCGACGACTGCACCTTGTCGTTGTACAGCTCAGTCACCAGATGCTGCGTGAGCACGTAGCCGAGCACGCTGACGACGACCGCGGAGAGCACGAGCGTGGCGGTCACCACGCGCAGCTGCAGCGAGCGGCGCCAGCGGTCGCTGATCCGCCAGATCCGGCGCCGCCAGCCAGTTTTGGGCGCCTCGACAGCCGGCGGTGGGGCTTGGTAGCCGCCCGTCGGGCGTCTCCGCGGGCGGTACAGCCGCGGCGGCAGCCGTTCAGCTACCTTCGTGGCGCTGCCGGGCAGCCCGCGCAGCCGGCCCTCGAGCCTGGCCACGACGCCGCCTGCTTCCTGCATTACCCTTCCCCGCTGCATGCCGGGGCTGCGCCGGCCCGACGAGCAGCCGGCCGCGCGCACCCGCTGATCAGCCCGGACCCGCCTTGTATCCGACGCCTCGGACGGTCACCACGATCTCCGGCCGCTCCGGGTCCTTCTCGATCTTGGCCCGAAGCCGCTGCACGTGGACGTTGACGAGCCGGGTGTCAGCCGCGTGCCGGTAGCCCCACACCTGCTCGAGGAGGACCTCCCTGGTGAACACCTGGCGCGGCTTGCGAGCCAGGGCGACCAGCAGGTCGAACTCCAGCGGTGTCAGGTTCAGCGGCTCGCCGGCTCGCTGCACCGAGTGCCCGGCCACGTCGATCGTGACGTCGCCGATCGTCAGCGTCTCGGGGGCCGGATCGTCGGTGCGGCGCAGCCGCGCCCGCACCCGGGCGATCAGCACCTTGGACTGGAATGGCTTCACGATGTAGTCATCGGCGCCCGACTCCAGCCCGAGCACGACATCAACGGTGTCGCTCTTGGCGGTGAGCATGACAATGGGGACCCCGGATTCGGCCCGGATCTGGCGGCACACGTCGATGCCGTCCATGCCCGGCAGCATCAGGTCCAGCAGCACTAGGTCGGGCCGGAAGTCGCGGAAGACTTCCATCGCCTTGTCACCGTCGTAGACGAAGCTGGGCTCGAAGCCCTCCCCGCGCAAGACGATGCCGAGCATCTCGGCGAGGGCGATGTCGTCATCGACGACCAGCACGCGACCTTTCATGACCTCATAGTTCCACGTAGACGGCGGATCCGGGACCCGTGTCGGAGGCCTATGCAACTCCGTGGAATCGCAGACTACCCTCCGTGACCGGATGAATCAGCCCTTCTTCGGTCACCAGCGCCGTCACGAGCTCGGGTGGCGTGACGTCAAAAGCCGGGTTATAGGCCTGGGTGCCAGTCGGAGCCACCGGCTGCCCCGCCAGGCTGGCAACCTCCTCGGCGGGCCGGTGCTCCACCGTGATGGCGGCCCCGTCCGGGGTGCCGAGGTCCACTGTGGAGGTCGGCGCGACCACGACAAACGGCACATTGTGGTGCCGGGCCAGCACAGCGAGGCCGTAAGTGCCCACCTTGTTCGCCACGCTGCCATCAGCGGCGATCCGGTCGGCGCCGGTGAGCACGAGGTCCACTTGGCCCGAGGCCATGAGCGCCGCGGCCGCGTTGTCTGCCAGCACCGAGTGCGGAATCCCGGCCCGGCCCGCCTCCCAGGCCGTCAGCCGGGCGCCCTGCAGGAGCGGTCTCGTCTCGTCAACCCACAGCCAGTTCAGCCGCCCCGCCCGGTGTGCGGCCAGGATGACCGCGAACGCGGTGCCCTCCCCCGCCGACACCAGCTGCCCGGTATTGCAGTGGGTGAGGATCCGGGCGCCGGGCGGGACCAGGGTGAGGCCGTGGCGGGCCATCGCGGCGCTAGCGGTGGCGTCCTCGATGGCTATCCCGCTGGCTTCCGCCAGGGCAGCTAGCCCGCTGCCGCGCGCACGCCAGGCGTCCAGCGCCCGCTGGACACCCCAGCCGAGATTCACTGCGGTCGGCCGGGCCGCGGCGATCTTCGGCGCGGCAGCCTCGACGTCGTCGCCGCGGAGGGCCGCGAGGGCCACGCCGTAGGCACCGGCAATTCCGAGTAGCGGGGCGCCGCGGACTGCCAGGCGCCTGATAGCGTCGATGAGCTGCGGCACTTCGGTGCAGGTCAGGTACTTCTCACTGGCTGGCAGCCGGGTCTGGTCGAGCAGGACGATGGCGGGCCCGTTCGGCGGGTCCAGCCATCGCAGCGGGGTCAGCTGCGCCGTCATTGCCTGCTGCTTCGCTGCCAACACCCCGCGTCGGTCCTACAGGTCGCCACATCTCGAGTGTGCCGCGCCGACCGGGCGGTCTCCAGTCGGGCGATCGTTTGTCCGCATGCTGTGGCGGCGGACCCGCGATGGTGCGACCATGAGCCGGGCCTTCCGAAAAAGGCTGGTTAAGGAGCATCGTGACCGACGCAGAGTCGCCAGGCGGGCAGATCCCGGCGCAGCCCGGCGAGCCCGACCCGGTGTCATCCGGACCCGCCGGCCAGGCCGATCCACAGGTGGCCGGCCCCGGCTCGGCGACTCCGCAGCCTTTCGTGCCGCCCGGCCAAACCGATCCGCAGCCGGCCGGCCCCGGCTCTGTGACCCCGCAACCCTTCGTGCCGCCCGGCCAGGCCGGCCCGGCGAGCCCGCAGGCATTTCCGCCGCCGCCCAGCTACGGCCCGCCGCCCTACGGTCAGCCCGGCTATGGTCAGCCCCGCGCTCAGCCCTACGGGCAGCCCGGCGCTCAGCCCTACGGCCAGCCCGGTCCGGCGGGCTATCCGCCGCCGGGCTACGGCCCGCCGCCCTACGGTCAGCCTGGATATGGCCAGCCCGGCTACGGCCAGCCCGGATATGGGCCGCCCGGCTACGGGGGCTGGTACGCGGCTCCGGCACCGGGCGGCGTGCCGCTGCGCCCGCTGGGACTCGGTGACATTTTCAACGGTGCTGTCACGCTGGCACGCCGCAATCCCGCCGCGACCTTCGGACTCACCGCGATCGTCACGACGATCTACACCGTCGCGGACACCGTGGCGCACTTGCTGTCCCCCACGCAAACCGTCACGACGCCGCTGAACCCGGCCTTCGGGTCCGGTACCGCCACCACCAGCACTACCTCCGCAGTCGCCCTGACCGTGACGGGCGTGCTCTCTTTCCTGGTGACCGCCGTGCTGCCGGGGCTCCTCAGCGGCGTGTTCGGCCGCGGACTGCTCGGCCGCAAGACCAGCCTGGCGGAGGCCTGGCGGGCGGGACGGCCGCTCGCGGTAATCGGCACTTCGCTGCTGGTTGCGCTGCTCGTCATCGGCGTGCTGCTGCCCGTCGCCATCGTGGCCGTCCTCCTGGCCGTGGCGCACCTCGTGCCGCTCGCAGTGCTCGTAGCCGTGGTCGGCGGAATCTGCACCCTCGCGGTCGCCTTCGTCAGGCTCAGCCTGGCGGTCCCGGCCGTCGTGCTGGAGCGGATCTCGCCGGCGGCCGCGATCGGGCGCTCCTGGCGGCTCAGCCGGGGCAGTTTCTGGCGCCTGTTCGGCATCCAGCTGCTGGCGGCCATCATCGTGGCCTTCGCCACCCTCGTGCTGTCGATCCCGTTCCTGATCATCGAGGTCGTCATCATCGGCGGGACGACTGGGTTCCTGACGCTCCCCACCTCGGTCCCGATCGCAGCGACGATCATCGGCGCCGTCGGGTCGATCATCGTCGCTACGATCTTCCGACCGTTCTCTGCAGGCGTCAGTGTGCTGCTCTACGGGGACCTTCGAATGCGACGCGAGGGCCTCGACCTTGTGCTGCGCCAGGCGAGCCAGAACCAGGCCCTGACCGGCGACGAGTTCGCCGCGGTCTGGCAGCCGCCGACGACGCCGCCCGCGTCGCCGGCCTCGTGGTAGCTGGCCCGTGACCAGTGCCAGCGGCCCCAGCATCGGGCGGGACCACGCTCGGGAACTGGCGCGCCGTGAGCTGGCCAGGTCGATCTACCGCCCGTCGCTGCTGTCCCGGTGGTGGCACGACATCACGAGCTGGCTCTCATCAGCGCTGAGCCGAAGCAATGCCGGCGAGCCGAACTGGCTGGCCATCGCGGTGATGGCGGTAGTCGTCATCCTGGCCGCGGCTGCTGCCTTCTACTGGCTCGGATCACCGAGTGCCAGCCGCCGCAACAGAGCTGAGCCGGTCATCGGCGACCGGCCTCGCACCGCGGCTGAGTACCGCCGTGCAGCCGGGCAGCTGGCCGCGGACGGCAACTACCAGGAGGCCATCGCCGAGCTGGTCCGTGCCATCGCGGCCGACCTCGATGCGCGCGAGATCCTGCTGCCAAAGCCCGCCCGGACCGCTGATGAGCTCGCTGCCGAGGCCGCGCAGGCCTTCCCGGCGGAGACAGCTGAGCTCGCGGCGGCCGCCCAGCTCTTCGACGAGGTGCGCTACGGCGGCCGCCAGGGCGGCCCGGCCGGCTACGCGAAAGTCCACAGCCTCGACGGCCGCCTGGCGTCGGCGGCACCGGAGACCAGCGCCGATCTCACGCCAGCGGGAACGTCGCTATGACGGCGACACTCCCAGCCGCCGGCGCGCGGAGGCGGCAGCCGCCAGCGCGGCGCGAGCGAACCCGGGCACAGTGGCGCGGCTGGCTGATCGTCGTGCTCTTGGTCGCGGCTGGCGTGGCAATCGTCGGGTTGGTGTACAGGCCGCCAGCCCCGCAGTACCTCAGCCCGGACTCGGCCGCGCCGACTGGCACGCACGCGCTCGCCGACGTGCTGGCCGGTCTCGGCCGCCGCGTCCAGGCGACGACGTCCGTGCCGGCTGCGGTCGCGGCCGCTACCGCGGGAACCACCCTCGTCATCACCAGTCCTGGCAATCTGTCAGCAGCCAGTCTCCGGGTGCTCGCGCAGGTCCGGGCCGACGTTCTGCTGGTGGGCGCGGATCCGGCCGCGCTGGGGGCGCTGACGCCGGGCATCTTCCTGAACGGGCCGCCAGGGCCGGTGATAGTGACGCGGCCGGACTGCACCGTGCGCGCCGCAGTACTGGCGGGCGCCGTCGAGGCGGACGGCCAGAGCATGGAGGTGGCCAGCCCGGCGGGGCCGACTCAGTCGTGCTACCCAGCGGGATCTGGCCCGACGATGGTGCAGACCCAGGCGCGCGGCCGGCTCGTCACCGTGCTGGCCGGCGGGGACCTGCTGACCAACGCGGACCTGGCCCAGCAGGGCGACGCTGCGCTCGCCATCAACCTGCTGCCGACCCGGCGGATCGTGTGGCTGGTCCCCCCGTCTGCGACAGTCCTCACCACCGGCCAGGGCGGCCCCAGGTCGTTCTGGAGCTTCGTACCACTGGCGGCTTACCTCGTCGCCGCGCAGCTGGCGTTCGCCCTGCTGGTCGCGGCAGGATGGCGGAGCCGCAGGCTGGGCCCGCTGGTGGCCGAGCGACTGCCAGTGGTGGCGCACGCCGCGGAAACCGTCGTCGGCCACGGGCAGCTCTACCAGTCCCGGCACGCCAGGGACCGGGCGGCCAGCGCGCTCCGCACCGTGCTGCTGACGCGCATCTGCCGGGCCGTCGGCCTGCCGGCCGGAGCCGGCCCGGACTCGGTGGTCCCTGCCGTCGCACAGCGGTCGGCGGCAACCGCGGAGCGGATCCGTGACCTGCTCTACGGGCCGGTGCCGCGCACCGACGCCGCGCTTGCAGCGCTGGCCCGAGACCTCGATGACCTAGCCAGGGAGGTAGGCATAAGTTGACTGCCGCAGACACCAGCAGTGCGGCGCCGGCGGCTGAGCCGGCCGGCCGCGCTCCGCTGATGGCCGTCCGCGACGAGGTCGCTAAGGCCGTCGTCGGCCAGGATCAGGTCGTCAGCGGCCTCATCGTCGCGCTGCTCTGCGAGGGTCACGTGCTCCTCGAGGGCGTGCCCGGCGTTGCCAAGACACTCCTCGTCCGTGCGCTGGCCGCCGCCCTCGCGGTCGACGCCAAGCGCATCCAGTTCACCCCGGACCTCATGCCAGGCGACGTGACCGGCTCACTGATCTACGACACAAGGACTGCGCAGTTCGAGTACCGGGAGGGGCCGGTCTTCACCAACCTGCTGCTCGCGGACGAGATCAACCGGACCCCGCCGAAGACGCAGGCGGCGCTGCTGGAGGCAATGGAGGAACGCCAGGTCTCGGTGGAGGGCGTGCCGAGGCCGCTGCCGGCCCCGTTCCTCGTCGCCGCGACGCAGAACCCGGTGGAGTACGAGGGCACCTACCCGCTGCCGGAAGCCCAGCTGGACAGGTTCCTGCTCAAGCTCGCCGTCAACATCCCCGGCCGCGATGCCGAGATCGGCATCCTGACCCGGCACGCGTCCGGATTTGACCCTCGCGACCTGGCCGCCGCGGGTATCCGGCCGGTCGCATCCGCCGCCGATCTGATCGCAGCCCGTGCTGCGGTCGGTCGGGTTCAGCTGTCGGCGGAGATCACCGGATACATCGTCGACCTCTGCCGGGCCACCCGGCAGTCAGCCTCCGTCCGGCTCGGCGTGTCGCCGCGCGGCGGCACCGCGCTGCTCGCCAGCAGCCGCGCGTGGGCATGGTTGTCTGGCCGCGACTACGTGACGCCGGACGACGTCAAGACGCTGGCCAGGCCCACGCTCCGGCACCGCATCCAGCTCCGGCCCGAAGCCGAGCTGGCCGGCACCTCGCCCGATGGCGTGCTCGACAGCGTGCTGGCCTCGGTACCGGTGCCCCGGTAGGCCGGCCATGGCGCTCACCGGACGGGCCGCGCTGCTCGCGCTGGCGGGGACCCTGGCCGCGCTGGCCCTGCGCACCACCGCCGGGCTGCTGCTCGTCGACGGCTGCATCGTCGCGGCCATCGCGGCCGACGTGATCATGGCCGCGAGCGTGCGCAGGCTGCAGCTTTCCCGGTCGGGCGACACGCGGATCATGCTGGGCCAGCGCGGTGCGACGACGCTGGCGATCGTCAACCCCGGCAGGCGCGAGCTGCGCGGCGTGCTGCGTGACTCCTGGCCGCCGACCGCCGGCGCCACCGAGCGCGTCAGGCTGCGCATCCCGGCGGGCGGACGCGCGGAGGTCACAACGACCCTGGAGCCAACGCGGCGCGGCGACAAAACCGCCGGGCCGGTTACGGTGCGATCCGTCGGACCACTCGGCCTTGCTGCCCGGCAGGCCAGCCGGGACGTGCCGTGGACTGTACGCGTGCTGCCGCCGTTCCTGAGCCGGAGGCACCTGCCGGAGAAGCTCGCCCTGCTGCGCCAGCTCGACGGGCAGCACCGCAGCCTGATCCGCGGCCAGGGCAGCGAGTTCGATTCGCTCCGCGAGTACGTCATCGGGGATGACGTCCGGTCGATCGACTGGCGCTCGTCGGCGCGGCGGTCCGACATTCTCGTCCGCACCTGGCGACCTGAGCGCGACCGGCGCGTTCTCATCGTGCTGGATACCGGCAGGACCTCGGCCGGCCGCGTGGCGGGACTGCCACGACTAGACGCCGCGATGGACGCGGTCTTGCTGCTCGCCGCGCTGGCCGTGCGGGCCGGAGACCGGGTTGACCTGCTCGCCGTTGACCGCCACGTGCGGGCCAGGATCGTGGGGGCGAGCAAGGCTGACGTGCTGCCGCTCATCACCGACGCGCTGGCGGTG
>Ga0123356_10007010_pt1 | contig 11316 bp, 6 predicted proteins | sample TergutEmb28metaG_2_FD_92546 | JGI IMG/M metagenome (GOLD analysis project Ga0123356, IMG submission 92546) | Embiratermes neotenicus P3 segment gut microbial communities from Petit-Saut dam, French Guiana - Emb289 P3 | ecosystem: Host-associated > Arthropoda: Insects > Digestive system > Gut ... | reverse complement strand
TGGTTGATCCGTGTGATGCTGATCCGACCGGTGAGGGTTGTTCGCCGGTGGTTGATCCGTGCGATGCCGATCCAGACGCTGAAGGCTGCGATGGCGGGCAGACCGAGGAATGCACTATGGGCGTTGATTGCCCAGGGGACCGTCCAGTTACCTGGAATGACGCTGATAAAGATGTTGCCGCCAACGTTCTGGCAACTCCAGGCACCCGCACCAACGCATCTGGCGTGAAGATCCCATCGAATGCCCACAGCGCAGACCTGCCTGGCCTCTATTTCCGCTGGGACCCCCAGCAGAAGAATGACGGGTATTTGAAGGTTTGCCCCCCCATGTTCGACAACTACTCGAGCTTCACTTTCACAGCCAAAGAGTCCAACAAGTATTGGGACTACTCGATTGCCCCACAACCTGATCAAGAGATGACCGCTGACGGCTGCTATGTCTTCTTCATCCCCATCCGCGACAAGAACATCAACATGACCTTCGTGGTTGACATAGAGACCAAGTGCCCCGAAGGCCAGATTCTGGTCGACGGTGAATGCATGGTTGAGCAGGACTGCGAAGAGGGCGAAGTACTCATCGACGATGAGTGCGTCCCAGTTGAGCCTGTGTGCGATCCGGCAGAAGACCCGAATGGGTGCTGCCCCGAGGGCTCGACGTTTATTGACGGCGTCTGCGAGCCACCTTGCGATCCTGAGACAGACGAGTTCGGCTGCGAAACGCCCTTCATCACGTGCCCGGATGGCAGTATGCCGGTCGACGGTGAATGCGAAGTCCCTGAGCCCGAATGTGAAGAAGGCCAACTCTTGATTGACGACGAGTGTGTTGACCCTGAACCAATGGAGATTGACCGCCCTGTGGTCAAGCCGCCGGCACCCAAACCGCTGGAAGTACCTGTGGTTGTTCCACCAAAGGCTAAGGAACTTGCCTTCACCGGTGTTGACTACTCGCTCTATTCGGCCCTGGCGCTGAGCCTTGGCCTGATGGGTCTTGGCCTGGCGGTTCGCCGCTCTAGCCGGTTGGCTGGTCCGAGGCACCGCTCCTAGTTACTCCGATTAATCCGCGTTGATGCAGGCTAACACCCCAAAGTGGCCTGTTCTACCCGGCAATAAACCTTGATGCCTGGGGTCCTGGCTCTAAGCCAGGACCCCAGGCTGGTTTTTCCAAGGCACGGGCTGGTACGGCGGCCTGGTGTGGATGCTGCAACTGCGTGCAGCATGACAGGACCATCTGGTGTGGTGGCTTTCCCTGGTCATGCTGCGCTCCCCGCAGGGGAGTCGCAGTATCCAGATATTGGTCCTGACCTGGATGTATGGATTCTGCGAGAGGCTACGCCTCCGCAGAATGACAGGGAGACAATGGCGCGCAGGGTGACGGGAGGCGCTGCGTGGCGCGCAGGGTGATAAGGGAGTGGCACGGACTGTGACAGCCGTCACACGGTCAAGGTCGGATACGTTTCCGCCGCGGATTGTGTCAGTCCAGTTGTACAAGCCGAAAGTCTCGTATAACGTGTGGTCGGGTCAATCGGCAGACCCAAACAGCCAGAGACCTGTTCTCCAATCGTCTCGGAGACGGGCCACTCTCCTAATGACGGGATATTAGCCAATATGAGTAGACGTAAGATTGTTGCCATTGGCGCGGCGTTGATGCTGTCCGTGGCAGGACTGACAGTCGGCGGCGCCGCCATGGCTGACGATGAGGTTGTATGGAACGACTCTGACAAGGATGTTGCCGTCAGCGTTCCGGGCACTGAAAGCGCCCGTACCAACGCATCTGGGGTGAAGATCCCATCGAATGCCCACAGCACTGACCTACCGGGCATCTATTTCCACTGGGACCCCAAGCAGAAGAGTGACGGATATTTGAAGGTATGCCCGCCCACCTTCGACACCTATTCGAGCTTTACTTTCACCGCCAAAGAGTCCAAGAGGTACTGGGACTACTCGATTGCCCCGCAGCCCGATCAAGAGATGACTGATGACGGCTGCTACGTCTTCTTCATCCCCATCCGTGACAAGAACATCAACATGACCTTCGTGGTTGACATCCAGACTGGGTGCCCAGAGGGCCAGATCCAGGTCGACGGTGTATGCACGGTTGAGCCCGACTGCGATCCCCTTGAGGACCCGGAGTGTTGCCTGGAAGGTGACGAAACCTGCGGCCAGACCGAAGAGTGTGACCCCCTTGAGGACCCGGATTGCTGCCTGGAGCCTGATGGCTGCGAGCCGCCCTGTGAGGGCGAGGATTGTCCTTGTGAGGGTGAAGACTGTGAGCCCGAGGAATGCGATCCTGCTGAAGATCCTGAGTGCTGCCCCGATGGCGTCTTGATTGACGGCGTGTGCCTAATCCCGTGCGACCCTGAGACAGACCCCAATCGCTGCGAAACGCCCCAAGACTTCGAGTGTGAAGAGGGCGAAACCCTGGTCGGTGGCGAATGCATTGTGGTGGTGGAAGGTTGCGAGGAAGGCTTCCTTCTGGTCAACGACGATTGCGTCCCGGTCATTAGGGAAAACCCGGAACAGCCACCCGTGCCTCTAAGCACACCGCCGCCTGCAGTGGCCAAGAACTTGGCCTTCACCGGTACTGACTACTCACTGTATGCGGCTCTGGCGCTAAGCCTTGGTCTGATGGGTGTTGGTCAAGCGATGCGTCGCCGCAGCAGCCTGACCCACAGCGCCAAGCACCGCGCCTGATCCCGTCTAAGCGAGCCGCGTTGCACCAGGTTCTTACCTGGGTGACTCGGTGAAGACCCCTTGAGCCTGGGGCCCTGGTCAAATGGCCAGGGCCCCAGGCTGGTTAAGCCATGCTCCCGATTGGTGGGGCGGCCGGTTGTGGATTCTGCGACCACGCGCACAGCGCCCGAGTGATGCCCACGAAGGACACCGAAGGTGTCGGCTTCGATGGTGCCGAGCGAGTAGCTGTTGACGAGCCGCAGGCGAGGAACAGAATGACAGGGAGACGCTACGGCCCAAGCAGGACTGCTGGCACTACCAGTACACCGTCGGTGGACCGCCGGTAGGACCGCGGACCAGTTGTCACAACAATGGTCTCCTTGAGGCGCGGACCCAGTTTTGATTGCAACCAAGTCAGGTGTCTTACGTCTTTATCCTCGACGCGGGGCGATAGTTTCACTTCAACAGCGACTAGGTCTTGGCCCTTTTGCACTATGAAGTCAACCTCGTGATCCCCATTTCGTGTCCGCAAGTAGCCGACCCGGGCATCAACTGCTGCGGTGTAGGTCTGCAGACTCAGCGCGACCAGAGCTTCGAACAGCCGACCCGCCACACTGCCGTAGGTTAGACCAAACTTGGGTTCCAAAGGACCACCAACCAGGGTTTGTTGATCCAGTCCCATTAGCGACGCAGCCAGGGCTGGATCAGCGAGAAAATGCTTCGGAGTCTGGGACAACCTGGTGATGGCGGTTCCAGCCGGATCCCAAGGACTCACGCTGTCTAGCAACCACAGACTGCTCAAGACATCCCGGTAGGCAATGGTTGTTTTCGCAGACGGCTTTTGCCCTTCACCTGGTGTGGCTGCGTCGAGAATGGCTGTGTAGCTGGCTGTGGTAGCTGTTGCCGCAGCGAAAGCCCTTAACCAACGACGCAAGGTGTTTGGACGGCGAACCACCAAGCCCTGGTCCGCGAATTCACGGTTCACCACCGCATCAACATAGGCGACCAACTGGCGTTGTCTGACCTTGTGGGAGAACCTCCGCACGCCGGGAAGGCCAGAGCACGTTATTTCTTTGGCATAGTCTTCGAAAGTCATGTCTGTGGCTCCCTCGACATTGGTCTGCTGCCCTGAGAGGCAAGCCGCCAGACTAACCACCGGAACCCCAAGTCCACGCTCAGCTAGAGACAGTGGTCTCATCCGGACAGGCAGTATTCGGCCTGCACCTGAGTGGATGGCCGCGTGCCTGGGCACTGCGCTACCCGCCAGGATGAAACGACCTGGCTCGGCTCCCTGATCTACTGCCCGACGCACCTCATTCCAGACGGCGGGTAGGTACTGCCACTCGTCAATCAAGATTGTGCCGGGCATGGTCTTCAGCGGAGTAGCGGCATTGGTATACGCCTCGCGTTCTAGATCATCATCAAGGTTGATAATTGTCTGGGCGCGCTTGGTAGCAGTCGCCGTTTTGCCGACAGCCTTGGGACCAACCAATGAAATCGCCGCGACCTCTGCCATGAGGCCGTCAAGAACACCATCTAGAATGCGACGTTGATACTGTTCAGCCATGAACGTATCATAGCTGGTGAACATGGTCTACTCCAATGTTTGCACCCTGTCTACTCCAATGTTTGCATGCCTTCTACTCCCACAATCGCACGTGGTCACTCCGGGATCTTGGGTTGGTGTGGCGGCCCGTTGTGGATGCTGCAACTGCGTGCAGCATGACAAGAACCAGCTATTCGTAGCTGACAGCCAGTAGCACCGGCAAGCGAGCCGCCCGAATGGCGGGCCACAAGGCCGCCACCACGCCCACCACACCGGACATGACCAGCAGACCACCCAAAGCACCCCAGTTGATCACCAGGGTGGTCAGGCCAATGTCGGCAAAGACCGTTGGTAGCGTGGCCGCCAGGCCTATCCCCAGAGCCAGACCAAGCACAGCACCAAACAGGGCAATCAACACACCCTCAATCACCGTGGTCAGAGCCAACTGACCGCGCCCCAGGCCAACCGCGCGCATTAGCCCAATCTCTCGGGTGCGCTCCATGACGGACAGCGCCAGGGTGTTGACAATCCCAAGCACCGCTATGACCACCGACAGCGCCAGCAGGGCGTAGATCATGTTCAGCATTTGGGTGACTTGGCCAGAAATCTCACTAGCAAACTCATCCTTGTCCATGACCACCAACGTCAAATACGGCTCGGCGGCGTCTTCCAGCGCCGCCCGGGCCACCTCTGGATCCATACCCGGCTCTAACGCCACGGCCACCTGCACATACCGCACCATTTGCTCAATGGCCTCCGGTGGCAGCGCCTGCTCCAGCATGGCCGGCGAAAGCGCCGGGCCAGTGTTGATGACGGCCGATTTGTAGACCAACCCCACCTCGGTGGCTATCACCGCCTGGAACGGGGTGTTGGGCGCCACCACCACTTCCAGATGGTCACCCGCCTTCCAGCCATGCTCTTCGGCAAAGCCATTGTCTATCGCCATTTTGCCCTCAAGCCCACTGATGGACCCGTCCGTCACTTCCATGTCAGCCAGCCGTTCAAAGGTGTCCGCCCTAGCCACGGAGCCAAGCATGGTCTCATCTATGCCCTGAATGCCCACAGGGAGAATCCCAAAGGCGAACACATCGATCCCATCAATGGCCTCAAGCTCTGACACAAACTGCCCAGTCATGGGGTCTTGGCGCAGGTCTTGCACCATGAAATCGACCTTCACCTCGTTGTTGACCAGGTCATTGACCGAGGCATTGGCCGAGCTAGCCATCACCGCGGTAGCCCCCACCAACGCCGTGCCAATCAGCAGGGCGGCCGCCGTATTGGCCGCCCGCCTAGGATTACGCACCACCCCGCGCCGGGCCATGGCCCCGAACGGCCGGAAGATCATGGCGAAAGGCCAGGCCAGCACGGCCGTCAGCCAGGGCGCCAAAGCCGCCGAGAGCATCAACAACCCCACCAGCACCAACAGAGCGCCCAAACCCAGAGGCGCTCCGCCATCGGCCCCCTGGCTAAGCGCCCAGGCAATGGTGCCGCACCCCACCACGAACAAGCCCAAACCCACCCAAGACCTCAGCCGCAGGGACTTTTCGTCAATCTCTACGCCATCGCGCATGGCGTCAACCGGCGGCACCTTGGAGGCCCGCCAAGCCGGCAACGCCGCCGAACCACAGGACACCGCCACACCCACCACTACCGGGACCACCAGCCCGGACACCGACAAGGGCAGGGCGCCAGACAGCGGCATGCCCATCGAGTTGAACAGCCGCCGGATCAAGACCAGCAAGCCGAACCCGCCGGCTAGGCCAAGGGCCGAACCGACCAGCCCAATAATGGCCGCCTGGCCCACAAACTGGCCAAACACCTGGCGCGGCGAGGCGCCCACCGCCCGGATCATGGCCGTCTCCCGGCGGCGCTGGCGCACCACCATGGAGAAGGTGTTGGCAATCATGAAACTACCCACAAACAGCGCAATGGCCGCGAAAACCAGCAAGAAGGTGTTCATGAAGCCCAGCAGTTCGTCGATCGAGGCCTTGGCCGTGGCGCGGACATCGCTGGTCAGGGAGACCGTCACGCCTTCGGGCAAGACCGTCTTGACCTCCGCCGCCACTTGCTGTTCGCTGGTCCCAGGCACGGCAAAAACCGTGATGGACCCCACTGTGCCAGCCGGGGCATAGGCGGCCCGGGCAGCCTCCATGGAGATGCCAATCAGCACGGCCCCGGCAAATTCGGTGGCGTCTTCGGGGGCAAACAGGCCGGTCACGGTGACCTGCCGCGGGGCCTGGCCCAGAATCACCGTGGTCTCATCGCCAATGGATAGCCCGGCGCGCTCGGCCGTGGCCGTCTCCAAGATGATCTGATCCTGGCCCTCGGGCAGGGCGCCTTCAATGGTGAAATTTGACCAATAGGCGTCTTTGGCCGTGACCAGCATGGCCATGGATGGCGCACCGCCGCCGGCGCCGCCCACTGGCCTCAAGGCCTGGCCATCGCTGCCCAGCAGCACCACCGGCCCGTAGAGGTCTTCCCTGGCGTAACCCACCGACTCCAGCCCCATTACCTGGTCCGCCAGCGCAGCCGGCACCTCGCCAATAATGGCATCACCCAAGGCCAGGTCGGGTATCTCGCCGGTGTCAGCGTGAATCACGGCTGCACCGTCAATGGAGGCGTCGACAATCTTGTTGAACGTGTTGGACAGCATGGTGCCCATGGCCAGCGTGCCGGTCACAAAGGACACACCCAACACCACGGCCACAATCGACATGACAAAGCGCACTGGGCGCTGACGCACATCGCGCCAAGCTAGCCGCATCATTTTAGTCCGCCACGCCTTCCGGGCCGCTGGCCACAGCGCTTGAATTGACCGGCTGGCCTTGCCTTATGGCGCGCATGGCGCCGTCGATGCCGTCTGCCGTGGGCGCCGTGATCTGTCCCGCCACGCGGCCGTCGTCCAAGAAGACCACGCGGTTGGCGTAGGCGGCAGCACCGGAGTCATGGGTCACCATCACCAGGGTTTGGCCCAGTTCGGCCACGCAGCGCTGCAGTAGGTCCATCAGCTCGCGCGACGAGGTCGAGTCGAGGTTACCGGTGGGTTCATCGGCCATGATGATGGCGGGCTGTGTGACCAGGGCGCGGGCGCAGGCCACACGTTGTTGCTGGCCGCCGGATAGCTCGGCCGGCTTGTGGGTCAGCCGGTCGGCTAGACCCAGGGTGTGAATCACCGCCTGATACCACTGCGGGTCAGCCTTGCGGTGAGCCAGGTCCAGAGGCAAGGTGATGTTCTCTGCTGCCGTCAGTGAGGCCACCAAGTTGAAGGCTTGAAAGACAAACCCAACCTGAGTGCGGCGCAACTTGGTCAGCGCCCTCTCGGGCAGCTGTGAGATCACTTGGCCGTCCAGGTGCACCTGGCCGCTGGTGGGTTTGTCCAGCCCAGCTAGGCAGTGCATCAAGGTGGACTTGCCCGAACCGGACGGGCCCATAATGGCGGCAAACTCACCCTTGACAAAGCTCAGGTCAACGCCGCGCAGCGCGTGGACGGCGGTCTCACCTTTGCCGTAGACCTTGGTCAGGGAAGTGGCTTGGGCCAGCACCGGTTGGGTGGGGCCTTTTGCAGCCGGAGTCACGGTGAGGTTGGTGTTGTTCTCGGGGTGGGGCCCGCCTAAAGGCGAAGCCGCGGTGGGCTGATTCATGTCTACAATTCTGCTTCTTAGACCCCTGGCAATCCGGTGGCTGTAGCCCTTGGGTTTCCCTGATTCGTCCCTGAGAACCCCCTACGTGGGTGGGCTGCCGGTGGCGGGTGCCGCATCATTTCGCCGTTATTCGCTCCGGCGGCGCCTGGTCCGGCTAGCATGACGTTTGGCAATCAAGGCCAGCCAGACTGGCAGACCGAATCGAGGCATAATGCGCATCAAAGCATTCGATGGGTTCTGGCAGCTGAGCTTCCTAGCTGGCCGCTTCCCCTGCAGCGTGTACCTGGTGGAAGGCGAAGACGGGCTCACGCTGATTGACACCGGCCTTGGCATTATGGCCTTCGGCATTTTCCAGCAAGCCCAGAAGCTGGGGCCGCCCATCAACCGGATTGTCCTGACCCACGCCCACCAGGATCACGCCGGCAGCCTGGACAAAATGACCGCCGCCCGGCCCCAAGTGGAGGTGGTCTGCTCCGAGCGCGAGGCCGCGCTGCTGGCTGGTGACCTGACGGCCCGCCCGGAAGAACCCGCTGCCGCAAACGGCAAGATCCCCGGTCACTTCACAACCGCTTTCACCGCGCCTGATGTGCTGGTAGACGACGGGGCGGCGGCCGGCCCGTTGACCGCCATTGCCACCCCTGGACACTCACCCGGGCATCTGTGCTACTGGCACCAGCCCTCTGGGGCGCTGTTTGCCGGCGATGCCTTCCAGACGCAGGGCGGGCTGGCGGTAGCCGGTGACACCCGCTGGGCCTTCCCCTTCGTGGCCATGGGCACCTGGGACAAGGCGATGGCTGTGGCTAGTGCCCGCAAGGTGGCCGCCTTGCCGCTGCAATACCTGGCACCCACTCACGGCGAAGTCTTGGCGGACCCCGGTGACAGGCTGGGCAACGCCATCGACCGCGCCGAGCAGGCGCTGGCCAGCGCCGAATAGCTTGGGTCCGCGCCGCTGCCGGGCGGTGTCAGCGTTGGCCCACGGCCCCTAGCACCGCCCGCCGCTTCGAGGTTAGGTCCAAGATGACCGCGGCCAGCAGCACCAAGCCCTTGATGACCATCTGCCAGGAAGAATTGACCCCCAGAATGGACAGACCCATGGTCAGCAGGCCCATTATCAGGGCGCCAGTCATGGCTCCGGAGATTTTGCCTACCCCGCCGGTCACGGCCGCCCCGCCTATGAAGCAGGCCGCAATGGCGTCTAGCTCGAAGCCTGTGCCCATGGTGGGCGTGGCCGCGCCCAAGCGCGAGGTGACAATAATGGCGCAGACGGCGCACAGCAGGCCCTGATTGATGAAGATCACAAAGTTGACCCGCCGGACGTTGACGCCAGACAAGATGGCCGCGTTAAGGTTGCCACCGATGGCATAGACGTTGCGGCCGTGCACCGTGCGGTTCTGGATAAATGTGAACACCACAATCAATACGGCCACAATCACCAGCACTATGGGCGTGCCAATCCGGCTAAGCGACAGCAAGAAGGCGAAGAACACAATCACCAAAGACAGCAGGACCAGCTTGATCGCGGTGACGGACCAGGGAGTGGGCAGCAGACCGTGTTTGCGTTCCGCCGCTCTGGTTCTAAAGGCCGAGACAATCAGTCCGGCTATTGCCAGCAGGCCAATGGCCAAGGTGAACAGATCAGCTTGACCGCGCATGGTCGATGGCAAGAAACTGAAATTGACTTGGACCTGACCCATGAATTTGGGCAGTCCGGCGCCGGAGATGTCAATAAACCCCTGTTCAAAGCCACCCAGCGTCTGGGAGTTAAGGGTCACCAGGCACAGGCCTCTGAACAGCAGCATGGATGACAGCGTGACAATGAAGGCTGGGATTCTGACCAGCGCCACCCAAATGCCGTGCCAGCAGCCCACCGCCACACCCACACCAAGGCCAACCGCCACCGCCAGGGGCCATGACATTTCGAAGGTGAACATCATTCGGCCCATGACCGCGCCAATGAAGGCCGCCACCGAACCAACCGACAGGTCAATGTGGCCGGCAATAATCACCGAAACCATGCCCATGGCCAGGACAGCCACCGAAGCCACCTGCTGGGCCAAGCCCGCAATGTTATTCGGATTAAGCAGCCGCCCGCCGGACATGATGGCGAAGAAGACAAAAATGATGATGAGGGCGCCAAGAATGCCGTACTGGCGAAGGTTGCCCCTGAAATAGTCAGACACAGCGCTCATTGGTGCGTCTTCTCCTTTTCTTGGGTCATTAGGGTCATCAGGCTTTCCTGGTCCGCCTCGGCGCGTGAGACATTCCCCGTGATTTGCCCCTCGCTGAGGGTGTAGATCCGGTCGCAAATGCCAAGCAGCTCAGTTAGCTCAGAGGAAATGACCAGGATGGCCTTACCCTGGTCGGCCAGCTGGTTGATGATGGTGTAAATCTCGTATTTGGCGCCAACGTCAATGCCACGGGTCGGCTCATCCAGGATCAGCACCGCCGGGTCGGTGTAAATCCACTTGGCTAAGACCAGCTTTTGCTGGTTGCCGCCTGACAGCTTGGACGCTGGCACGTGCACCGACGGGGTTTTGATACGGAGCTCTTGGCGGAACCGTTCGGCTACCCCGGCCTCGGCCCTCACCTCGATAATGCCCTTCCAGGACAGCTTGCGCAGCCCAGCAGAGGTGATGTTTTCCTTGACCGACTGGATGGTGTTCAGGCCAAACCGCTTGCGGTCCTCCGAACAGTAGGCAATGCCGTGGCTCACCGCTTGGGAAACCGTCTTGGTTGAGACTTTCTTGCCACGCATGTAGACCTGACCGGAAATGTCGATGCCGTAGGTGTGGCCAAACATGGACATGACCAGCTCGGTCCGGCCGGCGCCCATCAGGCCCGCCAGACCCACAATCTCACCGGCGCGGACCGCCAGGTTGACTGAGTCGGTCACCTTGCGTTCGGGGTCCAGCGGGTGGTGGACCGTCCAGTTTTCCAGGCGGAGGATTTCTTCACCCGGCGAGTTGGCGGTGTGCTCTGGGTAGCGGTTCTCCATGGGGCGGCCCACCATGTGCCTGATCAGGAATTCTTCGGTGGTGCCCTCTTGCTTAATGTCTGAGTTGGCCACGGACAACCCGTCTCGCAGCACAGTTACCTTGTCGGCCACAGCCAAGATTTCGTGGAGCTTGTGGGTGATGATGATGGAGGTCACCCCGTCTGTGTCGCGCAGCTCTCGGATCAACCCTAGGAGGTGAGCGGAGTCTTCGTCGTTGAGGGCGGCGGTCGGCTCGTCCAGGATCAACAGCCGGACGTCTTTGGACAGCGCCTTGCAGATCTCGACCAATTGCTGCTTGCCCACGCCTATTTCTGAAACGGCGGTGTTGGGGTTGTCCGGCAGACCGACCCGCTGCATTAGCTCGGAAGCACGCCGTTCAGTTTTGCGCCAGTCAATCACGCCACGTTTGGCCTGCTCGTTGCCCACAAAAATGTTCTCGGAAATGGACAAGAAGGAGTTCAGCGC
>Ga0123356_10007009_pt1 | contig 11317 bp, 6 predicted proteins | sample TergutEmb28metaG_2_FD_92546 | JGI IMG/M metagenome (GOLD analysis project Ga0123356, IMG submission 92546) | Embiratermes neotenicus P3 segment gut microbial communities from Petit-Saut dam, French Guiana - Emb289 P3 | ecosystem: Host-associated > Arthropoda: Insects > Digestive system > Gut ... | reverse complement strand
CGGTTTTTCACGGAGGCACTAGATATGCTGGAAATCGAAAAAATTGATGGTTTTCTCCTCGACCTCGGATTGTCGAGAGACCAACTGTCCAATGCCGAGCGCGGTTTCAGTTTCGATTCCGACGGCGAACTGGACATGCGGTTTGACCCCTCCGAAGGATTGTCCGCCCGTGAAATGCTGGAAAAACTGCCCGAAGGTGAAATTGCCGACATTATTTATCAGTTCGGCGAGGAGCGGCACAGCCGGAGAATCGCTCGGCGGATTGTGGAAATGCGAGAAACTGGAAAACCGGTTCAAACCGCCCGGCAACTTGCGGAAGTAGTACGGCGGTGTGTCCCAAAAAGCAGGAAAAATCCAATAGACCCAGCGACGCGGACATTTCAGGCGTTACGAATCGCGGTCAATGACGAATTGGGAGCATTGCAGTCGGCACTGGATCAGTTGCCGGAGCGAATGAACCCCGGTGGTGTTGCTGCTGTGATTTCGTTCCATTCATTGGAAGACCGCATCGTCAAAACCGCCTTTCGGGACGACCGATATTGGAAAATGATGACTGCCAAACCGATGGTTGCGGCGGAAGAGGAGGTAAGTGCTAACCCACGAGCACGGAGTGCGAAGTTGAGGGGGGCGCAAATAATCCCCTCTCCCTTTGGGAGAGGGTCAGGGTGAGGGAGAACCTGCAAAAGAGCATGCTACCCTCACCCTAGCCCTCTCCCAGAGGGAGAGGGGACAGAAAACACACGGTTTTTTTATCGAAAAAAGGCTACAATGGACACACAGTTTACTATTACTTACCGCACGTTGCCGCCCGGCGGTCAGCAACCTACCATATTAACAAGGACGTTTATGAAAAACCTACTATTCATCACCGTATCATGCCTGTGCCTCTTGGCGGTAAGCGCAAAGGCACAAATGGATGTTGCGGAGCAACTGTTTGCGCAAGCACTCGTGAAGGTAACTATTCACGAACACTGGGGCGGTCGTGGGGCAGACCTTGCAGGAGTGGAGGCATTGCACGATCCCGTCGTCCTTGCCGCATTTGGCATTTCTGATGAACAGTATCTTCTGCTTCTTGAACACTGCGAAGCCGCTGACGAATCATCTGGGATAAACGAACTTGAACAGGAAATGAACGAGGAAATAAGTACGATTCCAGATAATTGGATGGATAATGCAAGAGGAATCGAGTTGGTGCAAAGCATCTCGGAAAAAATGGAAAAAGTAGTTTCCGGGAGATTGAATGGCATGGTCGAAGCACTGGACAGTGTCCTAACCCCAGAACAGTGGCAAAAAATGTGGGAATCGCAGTTGGCAAATATGGCGGAAATGCCTATTCTTTCGACGAGTATGTTTGAAGTGTTCGATCTGACCGATGCCCAAAAGCGTCAGTTGGAAAATATCAAACAAGAACTCGAACCCGAATTTGAGAAAACCCTCAAAAATTACTTGACCGGAAGACAAGTTTTGGAAAAAAAGTTGCGGGACGAACGGAAAAGAGAGAGCGAAATGACAAGTCTATCCGACCGCGAGATAATAAAAAAGTTGATGGCGGAAGACCCGGAGTACAAAAAAATTATTGAAGAGATACAAACACAAAGCCAAGCCTTTGCGACAAAATTCAAAATACAAATGTTCGACGTACTCACTGACGAGCAGTGGCTTCGTCTTCAGAATTTAATCGACAATCCGCCGGAGCATGCGTTGGTTTTTCGCAAAGCGTTGAAAGAACTATCGAGCGAAGACGACGAAAGCAAAGAGGCGGAAAAGTCCGACGTGTGGGTTCCGGGTCCCAATTCGTGGCGCCCCGGCGATCCGATACCGATACAGTATCGGTTGGAACGGAGTGAGAGGGGAAGATTTCCACGAGGAGAATGAAGGAGTCAGGATACAGGAGTATTACCCTTTGTGCCCTTTGTGAAAGTCTTTGTGTTCTTTGTGGTAAATTTCTACCACAAAGGGCACAAAGGATACACGAAGGACGCAAAGAAATCACGGAGGATATATGTCAAGACGTAACAGAGCAAACAGGTTTAACGAAAAGTCCGACTCGCAGGACAATGCTGCGCCGAAAATCGAACCGATTGACTTCGAGGAAGCGGATGACGAAGGCTCGTCCTACCTCGGCAAAGTCAGCGAATTTTGTTGTGGTTGCTGGGAAAAATGTACGTCCTTCTCCAAATCGACGGCTTGCAAAACGTGGGAATGGTGCAAGACTTCTGCCCAATGGACTTGGGGGGGAATCAAAGCGATTCCTTCGTACTGCGTCATCCGTTGGGACACCGGAGATGCCGAAGACGACATTGACGAAATCGAGTCGCCGGAAGCAACTGCGAAGATTGAACCGACTCATGGAAGCCGGGAGCGCAACAATGTGGAGCGACCGGACCAACCCGCGATAAAACTCGGTCACTCCGCTCCGCTGCCCCCTGTTCAATCAGCAGGGCGGCTTTCAAACCAAACCAATCAATACGACGAAGACGAACTTGCCCCTTCCCGATGGTGGAACCTCGGCATTAAAACTGCCGCCGCGGCTGCCGCCGTGTTGATTCTCGTTGGCGGATACTTTGGAGTCAAATCGCTGTTCAATACCGCACCGACCGAAATGGCAGATATTGAAATTGTCGAACCGATTGAGCAACCCCATCTTGTTACACAAGAAACAACATCACCGATTGCACCGACGGCGGAAATTCCCGTGCAGGTCGCACCGATTGCCGCTGTCCCCGAACCGGCGAGAGCACCCGCCGGAACGATTCCGCCGGTAGCCGCTCCCTCTAATTTTCCTTTGCCGCCGCAACAGCAGCAACAACCAGTTGGAAACACATTTGCGGCACAAATACCAGTACCATCGCCGCCGCAAGGGTCGTTCTTTGGAAATGATCCGCTCCCGGTTCCGCAAGCCGCGCCAACAGTTGCCGAAGTTGCACCTGCCATTCCCACGGCACCGCCGGTTATCGAACAGCCCGCGCCAGTGATTGCTGAAAGTGCTGCTCCACCCGCACTTTCGGCATTACAGCCGCTCGCGCCGCTTGAATCCACGCGGGTTGCCAATACGCAACCAACATTGCAACCGCTTGTCGCCCTTAATCAATCTACCTTTCCGCCCACTGCGGCGGTTGCTGATGCTCCGGCAGCAGTACCTGCGACACCTTTCGCCCATGTTGCCGCCAATCGCGGGCAACCGCAGGGAACGACTAATCCTGCGTTCAGTCAAGCACCCGTTCCGCCATCGGTTAACACTCTTCCGCAAACAACGGTCGAGCGGTCGATAGTCATTGCCGAACCGATGCGAGAAGTTATTCCCCAAATTCAACACACGGGCACGATTCAAAATGTTCCGCCGCCTGTTGTGGCAACGCCAGCCGTTGCAGAACCTTCCCCTGCTGTTCGTTCTATGATTCCAGAAAATTCCGAAACTGCCCCTGCCATTCCGCGAGATGCTCCGATAGTGAATACACCGCCCGTTGTTGTCGTTCCCGCTCCCGCTGCTCCTGCTGCTTCGGTAGCAGAGTTCATATCTCCGCAGGTTGCTCCGGCGGACACTCAACCGATAGATCGGCAACTCTGGGAGCAGGTTCAGGCATTCCAGCGCAGATCCGAAGCGGAGCCGACGCAACTGCGATTTAATGAGCCGATGGCAACGACCGAACCGGCATTACGCTTTGCGCCCAGAAATGACGTTCCCCAAAATGCTGCTCCGCCTGCACACGAAGACAATCTGCTTGCGCGGGAAGCCGTGAATTCGTTCAGCGGTTTAATGCCGAGTCCGAACTCTACCGACTTTGCAATTGTTTTGCCCGCGTTGGAAAATGCTCCGCAGCCCGCCTGGGCAGAACTCGCCCCGCGTTATCGAGACGATTCGACGGACCAATCGAATCAACCAATCAGCGAAGGCGGCTTGACGTTCCAAAGCCGGATCGCTTCGGAAATCACTCGATCTCCTTCGGCAATGGAGACGTACACTGTCCAGCCGGGGGACACGTACATGACGATCAGCGACCGATTTTATGGCACAAGTTTGCTCTACACTGCATTAGCGCAGCACAATCAACAGTTGGGCATCGGCTGGCGACCAGCAGAAGGGGTTGTCATTGAGATTCCGACAGCAGAGTTTTTACGGATGCACTACGCCGAGGCGACTCATCGACAAGAGCGTCGATTGGATTCGCAACGTCCATCGGTGCGGTACATTGTGCAGGAAGGGGACACGATTTTCCGTTTGGCAACGGACAGATTGCAGGATTCGACCCGGTGGAGGGAGATTTATGCGATGAATTCGGATCGTCTGCAAGACGTTCGGGACTTGCGACCGGGAATGGAGATTTTGCTGCCCGTGGAAACTGCTCGGAGGAATTGAAAAGCACCATGTTCAAATTTCGCCTTGAACCGCTGATAAAGATCAGAGGCAACGAGTTGAAAGAATGTCAGGCGGAACTGGCAAAGGCTTATGAAGCGCAGCGTAAGGTTGAAGAATACCTGCGAGGAATCGAGAGAGAACTTGAAGAGGGTGCTACGGCAGCCCGAAGTTTAATGCAGCCGGGGCAAGCAGTCAATGTTGACTATCTTCTCGGTTTTCGGCGGCAGGAAATGTTTCTCCGTGCCAACCAAAATGCCGCAATGGAACACTTACAGAAAATCGGCGTAGAGATTGAACGTTGCCGCACCGCTGTCGTTGAGGCAAACAAGGAACTCAAAATCGTTGAAAAATTGAAAGAAAAGCGTTACGAACAGTATTTGGAAAAAGAAAAAAAAGCGGAAACGAAAATAATGGACGAAATTGCGGGAAACAGACGAAAGTGAGCCACGACATACTGCTCGCCCCGCCCCCGCTGTTCTGCGTTGCCCCGTTGGGTCAGTTGGCTGTACCGCGTTTTTGCGCTTTTTTTACCCCCACTCTTGATCTCCCCCGGACTTGTGCTACAATACATACTAAGGGATGGTGCGACCCTATGTTCCGGTCGGCGATGTTAACGTGTGCGAATAGGAAATGTTGTCCGACTTGCTCGGTCAAAAATTTCAAAATATTCGGCAAAATTTTAGTGCGAAAAGTCATTTCGTAGTGTATAATAGAAGCGTACCGGGACATGAAAGTGGTGTTTTTGAACCGGTGTAGGGCTTTTTGTCTTCTCCTGGGCGACGGGAATCCCAGTGGAAAGGCAATCCTGCAATAGTTATTGAAAAACACCAACATTTAGTAAAAAAAACCTACACCCTCCCGCGTAGGACGTAGTAGTTGTTGTTCCCGTTTAATAAATAACCTTTTGACCCTCCCCAAGATGTACGACAACGATTCTATTTTAGATGATTTTAATGACCCCCTCGAAGCCAGTGACGAACTCCTCCAACTTGAGGATGTGGAAATCGACGAAGACGAAATGGTCGATTCCCTGCTCGTCGATGAAGTCGAAGACGAAGAGGCGGAAATAGCCGACCTTTTCGACGAAAAATCGCTTGAATTTGATGCTAGCGAAGTCTGGTCGGACGATCCGGTGCGAATGTACCTGACCCAAATGGGGGAGATTCCGCTCCTGAAGCGGCACGAAGAGGTACAACTTGCTCGGAAGATCGAGTCAACCCGACGGAAATTCCGCGCAAAGTTGTTGGAATGTGATTACGTGATGCAAAACGCTTTCCGTATTCTCAAGCGGGTGCAGCGGGATGATCTCCCCTTTGACCGTACCGTACAGGTTTCCGTTTCCGATAATTTGGAAAAGCAGCAGATTGTGAGCCGACTTCAGCCCAACTTGCGGACACTGGAGAAAATGTTCCGACGAAATCGGCAGGATTATCAGATCGCAACGAGCCTTTCTCGCTCGCCGGAAGAAAAGCAGGCAGCGTGGCATCGGTTGGGGCGTTCGCGGCGGCGTGCAGTCCGGCTTATCGAAGAACTTGGACTACGGACACAGCGAATCGAAATGATGATTTCAACCTTGGAAGGTTACAGCACTAGGGTCGATACGTTGAAATCGCAGATTCTGCACCACAAGTCAAGCGGTCGTCCCGAACACGAACGCCGGGCACTCGTCGATGAATATCGGCACATCCTGCAACTGACGCAGGAAACGCCAACCAGCCTCCGAAGCAGAATAGGGTATGTGAAAGAGTTGTTCGCTCAATACCAAGAGGCGAAGAAAGGGCTTTCCGAAGGAAACCTCCGGCTTGTCGTTTCGATAGCGAAAAAGTACCGAAATCGCGGGTTGAGCTTCCTCGACTTGATCCAAGAGGGAAACGCGGGGCTTATGCGGGCGGTCGATAAATTCGAGTATCGGCGTGGATTTAAGTTCTGCACGTATGCGACTTGGTGGATTCGTCAGGCGATCACACGAGCGGTAGCGGATCAAAGCCGAACGATCCGTATTCCGGTTCACATGGTCGAAACGATGACCAAAATGCGGAACATTTCCCGAAAGTTGGCGCAGGAGACCGGACGTGAACCGACGGTGGACGAGGTGGCAAGGGAAGCAAAACTTTCGTTAGAGGAAACTCGGCGTATTCTGGGAATGAACCGTTTCCCGATCAGCCTTGATCGTCCCGTCGGGAATAGCGAAGATTCGCACTTCGGAGATTTGTTGCCGGACAATACCGCCGAGAGACCGGATGTGGGGGCAACACAAGAGATGCTCCGAGTTCGGATTGCGAAGGTATTGAAAACGTTGAGTTATCGGGAGCGGGAGATCATCAAGTTGCGTTATGGTCTCGGCGACGGATACAGTTACACTTTGGAAGAAGTGGGACACATATTCAAGGTAACACGTGAACGTATTCGCCAAATAGAGGCGAAAGCGGTGCGAAAGTTGCAACAGCCCGGCAAAAGTCAAGAACTCGTCGGTTTTATTGATTAGAAAAAATATGTTCCGTCCAAGAACGGGGGGCTAATGCTCCCCGTTCTTGCGTTCGGGGAAAAATCCTTCTATTTTCCTCTTGGCAATTTTTCGGATTTTCTGTACGATTCCCTGTCCGAAATATCTACCGATTGCCGGAACACTATGAATTGGATCAAAACCTTTACGTTTTTCACTGCCGTTTTGCGCTCTGTGCTCCTGCTCAGCGCAATTATTCTCTTCGTCAACACCGGGCGGGCTGAACCCGATGAGTTAGTGGTCATCAATGAGATCATAACGCTCGACGACCCGGCAAACGAGATAAAACTGAAAAGCATTACCGTTGGGGAGGGGGGCAAATTGAAGATAGAAGCGGGCACGTTGGTACATTTGAGCAGCGGCGAGTTTTACATCAAAGAGGGGGGTATATTAGAAATATCCAGCGTTCTGGGAACAGGAATTTACAGCGGCGACAAATGGTGGGATGAGGAAGGTGAGGATGAAATTGAGATCACCCGCACAACTCTCTACATTGACGACGGAGAAATCAAAATTCTTTTTCATTCGGGCGGCGACAAACTGTACGCTGATACCATTGACGTGCAACTTGGAGTAGGCGGAGGAAAAATTGACGTAGATGAAAATGTATTTTTTCAAAGCGGAGGTATCAGCGGGAAAAAGGATGATGAGGGACAAGCGGGAGACGTAACAAAACTCGGCGAAGGAACGCTTCAAGTGGGAAAAGTGAATATCGACGGAAACTTCACCGTGGAAAAGGGAACCGTGATATTCAGCGAACTCAAAAGCGATATGCACCGCATCGGCGGAGAGTTTATTCTTAAAAGCGGGAACGTTGAGTTTGGCAGTGCCGCCAGAATCGAGGGAAACTTTACCCTTGAAAGCGGAAACGTTGAATTTGGCAGTGCTGCTACCATCATCAAGGATTTTACCGTTGAGAGTGGAACCGTTCGTTTTGAGAACACTGCCAGAATCGAAGGAAACTTTACCCTTGAAAGCGGAAATGTAGAGTTTGGCGGTGCTGCCACCATCGTCAAGGATTTTACCGTCGAGAGTGGGACCGTTCGTTTTGAGAACACTGCCGGAATCGGTGGAAACTTTACACTTGTAGCTGGAACCGTCAATTTTAACGGCACTACCAATATCCCCAACTCGGTTTATTCCAATTTCTTCTCCGGGAATTTTTTCGTAGGAGAGAGAGATGAGGATGGTAACCTAATGGAAGAGGGGAAGGAAAGAAAAGTTGAGTTTGACGGTACTGCATGCTTTGCCAAGGACTTTGTTCTTGAAAAAGGAACCGTTGATTTTCACCGTGCCGCCAGAATCGACGGAACGCTAGATGTTCGGGAAGGGGGAGAGGTTACTCTGGGAATAGGTGTTACCGTTGTCGGCACACTAGAAAGTGCCAGCGGCACAAGCATTGACGGACTGCGATACATTCAGGAAGTTGATGAAGAGGGTGAACTCAAAGTCGATGCAGAAGGCAATCCCATTATGAAGCCGATAAAATCCCATTTGACCGTCGCAAAAGGGGGAACGATAAAAGGAAACTTGACAAATATAGGTCGTTTGTCGGTCGGAGAAGTGCAAAATACAGCGATAGTCGGTAGCGGAAAATTGACCTTTGAATCGGGACTGCACACCATAGAAAGTATCTGGATTGACCGAGATTCCGCATTGAATCTACGAGACGGCGTGAAGATTCAACTGGGTTCAGCAGATGCCGGCAATGCCGATTTCGTTCTTCGAGACGGAACGTTGATCATCGGCGGTAATGATGTTAGGATTTATCGGGATGGAGAAGACATGTTCGATACCCGGGTGGTATGGCGAGGAACAATAATCGTGGAGGCGGACACTACCTTCGAGACCGGCGAAATTAAATGGGGTGAATGGGAGGGTATGAACTTTACCGGTGCGGGTGTTACTGTGTCCGGCGGCGGAACTTTTCAGGCGACCGGCAATGTCGATCTCGGAAAAGGTGAAATAAGTTATTTCTGGGTGCGAAACGAGAAATGGATGGATGGCGAGACAGTGAAAGAAAAAGATGAGGATGGAAATGTCAAGAAGGATGTATCGGGAAGGGACATCATTGAAACGGGCGAAACCGAAATGGTGTTTTTAGAGAAAGTGAACGCCGGATGGTTGTTCAGCGACGAAAGCACAAGTGTTATTACTCACAAGGAAGCCATATTCGGCGGAATTACCATCGCTGGAAATTATAGGGGCGGGAAGGACGGAGATGAGTTGACCAGTGATTTGACAATCTCGCAGGGCGGATGGATCGGAATTGCAGGGAGCGTAACCGACATCAATACATTGACAATAGAGGGAGGCACTCTTCTTTTGGAAGTTGAGTTCCGCCCTGCGGGTGTTCCCGGAATACCGAAGACATTTATCAGTGCCAATGAATTGACACTGAAACCGGGTGCCACAATACGAGCCATCACTGACATTTACACCGGCACTTATTCTGCCCTTTATGAAGAGGTCCTTTGGGTGGACGATGGCGTTAGCAGGCAGAAATTGCTTGATGATTTGAACACCAGCCAAACAGCACTCTACCGTTCCACGTGGTTGCTGAATGACGAAAATGATGTAAACAATAAATATCTTGACCTTCGCCTCTCCATTCTCTCCGTGGAGGAGTATATCCACAAAGAGTGGCGCAGGGGAGGAGGGAATATCGACAGCATCGGAGGACTCATTGAGGGGCTCAGCAAAAAACGTCATGCGATGGGGTTTCAAGAATATGGATTTCGTGAGCGTTTAGAAAGTCTCTCGGATGCGGAACTTCAGAGTACGCTTCGTAATGCCTTGGCAGGGGAACTGGCGGGGAATGCGTTTCGGATTGCGATGCACCAGCCAGCGAGTTCCGTGTTCCGACATCTCGACACGGTCGCTTCACTTCGTTCGCCATTCACAACCCGCGGACAGGTTCGGGAAGGATTTCACGTTTGGTTCAATCCCTACGGACAAGCCGAACGTGCCAAAAGCGATGCGGCTACGTTCGACGGCTACAATTTGTCGCGGTACGGTTTCCATCTCGGCGGCGATATTGAAATTTACAACCGCATCGTCTTCGGAACGTTCTTCGGCTATGCGGCTCCGAATGTAAAAAGCGAACTTGGAAAGATTTCAGCAAACGATTACACGGCAGGATTGTATTTTCGGATGCCCACCGTTTGGGAAGTCGTTGTCAATATGATGATCGGCTTTGGGAGCCAAGATTATTCATACAGACATGCGTTCAGCAGAGCCGATTTTAATGGCAGTTCCCTTTTTGCCAGTATGGAACTGTCAAGACCTGTACCAATTTTAACAGGTCGATTAACTCCGCTTGTTGCATTGGATTTTCAGACGGTAATGATGGACAGTTTTGTTATTCGTGATCCGATTCTCGGCGGTATTTTGATAGAGCCAGAAGATTTGTCTTCGGCGATATTCCGCGTCGGATTGTTGGGAGAGATGTGGAAACTTCGCACACGATTGCAATATATGCGTCAGATTGCGGGAGAAGACACTGTTTATTCCCAAACGTCAATGTTGAGCGATTTGGCATCGACAACGCAAATCCGGGGAACTCAATGGGGAAAAGATTGGCTGAACATTGGTTTGGGCGGGGAATTATGGAAAACTCGTCATTGGCGTATTTCAGCAGACTATAATTTCGACTTGGGCAAGCGAACGACTTCGCATCTCGGTTCGCTCAACACGGTTCTGACATGGTAGCGGAAATAAACCGATGGCGCAGCACAGTTGCCTGATCGTGGGTCATACTCTCACCTCGGCATCGGTGGCGTACAAAATATCCCCGTAGCGGCGACGCACCGGGTCGATCTGTTCGGCAATGAACTCATCCACTTGTTCCGGCGAACGACCGACAAACGCCGAGGGTTCCAGTGCCGCATTCATGTCTATTCCGGCAAACGCAGGATCACCGGCAAGACGTTCCCAAAGATCGTTGTCGCCCCCTTCGTTTTTGACCACCGCCGCTGCCTCCTGCGAATGTTGACGAATGCGTTCATGTAAATCCTGCCGGTCGCCGCCACGTTCCACTGCTTCCATCAACAGGTCTTCCGTCGCCATAAAGGGCAATTCTGCTCGAAGGTTCCTTTCGATCATTTTTGGATAAACGACCAACCCCTCGGCAACATTTTGGTAAAGAATTAGCACTGCATCCATTGCCAAAAACGCTTGCGGCAACACCAACCGGCGATTGGCACTATCGTCCAATGTCCGTTCCATCCATTGCGTTGCCACGGTCATTGGCGGACTCGTTTGCAGACTCATCACAAACCTTGCCAATGCACAAATTCGCTCGCTCCGCATCGGATTCCGCTTGTATGCCATTGCCGATGAACCGATCTGCTGCCGCTCAAACGGCTCTTCCATTTCCTTGCGATGGGCAAGAATCCGCAGGTCGTTCGCAAACTTGTGCGAACTTTGCGCAATACCGGAAAGGACATCCAAAACCT
>Ga0123356_10007008_pt1 | contig 11317 bp, 10 predicted proteins | sample TergutEmb28metaG_2_FD_92546 | JGI IMG/M metagenome (GOLD analysis project Ga0123356, IMG submission 92546) | Embiratermes neotenicus P3 segment gut microbial communities from Petit-Saut dam, French Guiana - Emb289 P3 | ecosystem: Host-associated > Arthropoda: Insects > Digestive system > Gut ... | reverse complement strand
CGAAGCGCAGAACACCGCCGTCATCACTCTGGAGGTGACACCCGACGACGCCGAGCGCCTGACCCTGGCCAGCACCGAAGGACACATTCAGCTCGCGCTTCGCAGCCCCCTCGACACCAGGCAGGACGAGGTCGCCGCCGCCAACTCCCGCGGCCTCTATCGAGGAGCGGCCGCTCCGGCGCCCGTCCGCCGCGCACCTCATCCGCAACCGGTGACCGTCACGCCGGCTCCCGCACCTTCCAGAGGCGTCGAGGTCGAGATCTATGAAGGCGACAAGAAGGACAAAGTCACACTTCCTGATGAGAGTTCCGAAAGCCAGTGATGTCGAATACTTCGATTCTGCCAACTGACGCGCTGCCGGCCAGTTTCCTCACCCGGAGACACATCCGAAAATGAACCTCCGCCATCTTCTGCTCGGGACTGTCTTGTTCGCCGGACTCGCGCTTCCGGCGTTCTCCGGGCCCGTCGAGCAAACTGACACCGCGAGCCCGCAACAGGCCCCGCCTCCGGCCTCTCCTCAAGCGGCTACTCTGCCGGCGCAGACTCCGGCGGAAGGTTCGTCCCCCCTGCGTGTCATGGTCGGCAAGTCGCTTCTCATCACCACGACCGAACCCCTGAAGCGCATCTCGGTCACCGACCCCACGATCGCCTTCGCCCAGGTCATCAGTCCGACGCAGATTCTGGTTCACGGCAAGACACCCGGAGAAATCTCTCTGCTCATTTGGGACAAACTCGAGCGTTCCCGCAGCTTCGATCTGCGCGTCGACGTTGACGTCAGCGCCTGTGCCGAAGAGGTGCACCGCGTATTCCCTGACGAGCAGATTTCGGTCACGCCCTCTCGTTCCGCGATCGTGCTCTCCGGCCATGTATCCACCGAAGACGTCTCCAAGCGCGCGCAGGAATTGGCCAGCGCCTACTCTCCGAAAGTCGTGAACGTGTTGACCTTCGGCCCGGTCGGTGCGCAGGAAGTTCTTCTCCAGGTTAAGTTCGCCGAAGTCGACCGCACCGCCCTCACCCAGCTGGGCGTGAACTTCATTTCGACCGGAGCCGCAAACACCATCGGCACCGTCACGACCGGACAATTCGGCAGCATCGGGCCGCAGACCATCGGGGGCGGTTCTTCTTCGCAAACCATCAACAACGTTCTGAACCTTTTTGTGTTCCGCCCCGACATTAATTTCGGCGCCGTGATCCAGGCGCTCGAAACCAAAAACCTGCTGCAGATTCTCGCCGAGCCCAACCTGATCGCCGTCAACGGCAAAAAGGCCAGCTTTCTGGCCGGCGGCCAGTTCCCGTTCCCCATCGTTCAGCCCGGTCAGGGCTTCACTGCGGTCACCATCTCATTCAAAGAGTTCGGGGTTCGTCTGGAGTTCACTCCGGTCATAACGCCGAGCGGCAACATCCATCTGCAGGTGGCGCCAGAAGTCAGCACGCTCGATTTCGCCGACGCTCTCACCATCTCCGGATTTACCGTCCCGGCGTTGAGCACGCGCAGAGCCGAAACCGAATTCGAATTGCAGGACGGCCAGAGTTTCGTCATCGCCGGTTTGATGGACAACCGCGTCACCGACACCTACAACAAGATCCCCGGGCTCGGCGATATCCCGATCCTGGGAAAGTTCTTCAGCAGCAAGAGCGTTCAGAAAAGCAACTCGGAGTTGATGGTGTTGTGCACCGTTCGCCGGGTCTCCCCCACGACAGAACCCCCTGCCGGACCGAAGACGCCGCAGCAGTACATGAACACCGGAAAGTTTGATAAGCCGGTCCAGGACAAGAAATAGTGGTGGAAGGAAGTAGAGATCGGGGAATGCCAGAACATTCAGTCGTCATCGTCGCCACCGACAACGAGCGGCGTGCTCTGCTCCAGGTGCTGGTCGACGGCACGAGCATCGCTCGCACAGTGCACAGCTGTGCCAGTTTCCCCGTGGCCGCTGCCGATCCCATCATCCGGCGCGTGCGCAGCGCCAATCCGGATGTGACTCTGGTCGACATTCCGGCCGACAATCCCGCGATCGCGCTGCGGGCCATCGAACTGCTGCATCAGGAGATGCCCGACGCGGCGATCTTCGCCATCGGCACTCTGAATCAACCGCAGACCATCATCAACGCCATGCGCGCCGGCGCCCGCGAATTCATCGAGCGCCCCCCCCATACTCCCGATGTGCTGGACGCTTTTGTCCGCCTCGACGCCGCGCAGCGGCGCAGCCGCCAGGACGGCATCCGCGGCAAAGTCTACCTGGTGATTAACGCAAAAGGCGGAAACGGCGCGACCACGGTAGCGGTAAACCTGGCACTGGCCCTGCAATCCGCGTACGGCCAGTCCGCTCTGGTGGATCTGGCTCCGCTGGGCCACGCGGCCTTGCACATGAATCTGAAGCCGCTGTTCACCGTCGCCAACGCCACCAACAATCTCGACCGCATGGACGCCTCCCTGCTCGAAAGCTTCATGACACGTCACCCCGATGGCCTGCAGCTGCTGGCGGGCAGCACCATGCCCGCGGCGGTCGATGCTTCCACCCGGGACTTCGTTCGCCTTTTCGAGCTGCTGGTGACGCACTATCGCTACGTCGTCGTCGATGCCTCTTCCCGCTTCGATGCCGGCAGCCGGCTGATCGCCAGTCTGGCGGAAACCGTCCTGCTGGTCGCCTGCAGCGACGTTGCCTCCCTGTGGAGCGCCGCCAGGGTTCAGCAGTATCTGGGAGAACCCGGCGGCCGCGAGCGTGTCCGCCTCGTACTGAACCGCTTTCGCAAGGTGCCGGGCTTCAGCGAGGCCGATGCCGAGGCCGCGGTGGGCGCAAAACTGATCTGGCGGATCCCCAACCAGTATTTCGCGATCTCCAGCGCCATCGATCGCGGCACTCCGGTGATGGACCAGCGCAGTTCAGAAATCGCCCGTTGTTTTGCCGGACTCGCTCAGGAACTCACGCGCAACGATGCCGAGGTGAAACGGGCTACGTGGTCTCTGTTCAAGTCGGTTTAGAATTTAGGAGCCTATGGCCAATCGTCCATCGTTCGAGCGCACCGACATCCAGCAGGTAAAGGCCGTGATGCATCGCAAGGTGCTCGACCGGCTGGATCTGGAAAAACTGGGCAAAACTTCCGGTGACTCGGCGCGCGACGAAGTCCTGGTGGTCATTCGCGCCGTCGTCAACGGAGAAGTCGTCCCCCTCAGCTTTGCCGAGCGGGAACGCCTCTCGCGCGAAATTCTCGACGAAATCTTCGGCCTCGGCCCGCTCGAGCAACTGCTCAAAGACCCCGGCGTCTCCGACATTCTGGTAAACCGCTTTGACCGGGTCTATGTGGAAAAGGCCGGCAAACTCGAACTGACCACGCTTTCCTTCAAGGACGACACCCACCTGATGCAGATCATCGAGCGCATCGTCTCGCGGGTGGGACGCCGCGTCGACGAATCCTCTCCCATGGTCGACGCCCGGCTCTCCGACGGATCGCGCGTCAACGCCATCATTCCGCCGCTGGCCATCGACGGACCCTGTCTTTCCATCCGCCGTTTCGGGCGCGATCCCATCACCGCGCGCCAGATGATCGAAAACCAGACTTTGACCGAGCCGATGCTGGAACTTCTCTCCTCCATGGTCAAGGGCCGCCTCAACATTCTCGTGTCCGGTGGTACCGGCGCCGGCAAGACGACCGTTCTCAACGTGCTGTCCGGATACATTCCCAACTCCGACCGCATCGTGACCATCGAAGACGCGGCCGAACTTCAGCTCAAGCAGGAACACGTCGTGCGCCTCGAAACCCGCCCGCCCAACATTGAAGGCAAGGGCGCGGTCCGCCAGCGGCAACTCGTCATCAACAGCTTGCGTATGCGCCCCGACCGCATCGTGGTCGGCGAGGTGCGCGGCGAGGAAGCCTTCGACATGCTCCAGGCCATGAACACCGGCCACGAGGGCTCGCTCACCACGGTCCACGCCAACTCCCCGCGCGATGCCATGGCGCGTATCGAAAACATGGTTTCCATGGCGAGTCTCAACATTCCCGAGCGCGCCGTGCGCCACCAGATCTCCTCGGCCGTGCACGCCGTTCTGCAGGTCGCGCGCCTTTCCGACGGCACCCGCAAAGTCATCACCGTATCGGAAGTCACCGGCATGGAGGACGGCGTCATCGCGATGCAGGACATTTTCACCTTCGAGCGCTCCGGCATCGACGAAATGGGCAAGGTCCGCGGCGCTTTCCGCGCCACCGGGGTGCGCCCCCAATTCGCCGAGCGCCTGGCCACCTCGGGAGCCCGTCTGCGTCCGGCGCTGTTCGAATCGAGAGTCGAGGTCTGAGTCGAGATATGGCTGCCACGTTCATGGCGGTAGTGGTTTTCGTTTTCGTCGCGTTTCTGGCGTTCGCCTTTGGCGATGTCATCGACAAGCGCAAGGCCCGCGCCCGCCTCCTCAAAGAACGCCTGGGCGCCGAAAGGAAGGCTCCCGAGCGCGATCCCGAAGAAGAGCTTGCACTGCTTCGCGACCAGCAACTGAGCGAGATTCCGGCTCTCGACAGGTTGCTGCGCCGCTCCGCCCGCGTTTCCGAGTTGCAGAAGATGCTGGCGCAAGCCGGCATGGAGATGCGTGCCGGCAACTTCCTCGGGGTCTCGGCTCTCTCGGCAGTCGGCGCGGCGATCGTTTCCTACCTGCTCAGCAAGCGCGTCGAAGTCGCCTGGTTCTCGCTGATTGTCGGTTTCATGGTTCCCTACGGATATGCCCAGTTCCGGCGCAACAAGCGTTTCGAAAAATTTGAGGAACTGTTCCCCGAAGCCATCGATACGCTCGCCCGCGCTGTCCGCGCCGGGCACGCTTTCACCACCGCGCTTGAAATGATCACCGCCGAAGTCGCCGAACCGGTCGCCGGGGAATTCCGGCAGCTCTACGAAGAACAGAAATTCGGCATGCCGGTCCGCGACGCCTTGATGAACCTCACCGACCGGGTTCCGCTGGTCGACGTAAAATTCTTCGTCACTGCAGTCATGCTGCAGCGGGAAACCGGCGGCAACCTCGCCGAAATTCTCGACAATCTGTCGTACGTCATCCGCGAGCGCTTCAAGATACAGCGCCAGGTCCGCGTCTACACCGCCCAGGGCCGCCTCACCATGGGCCTGCTGATGGGTATGCCGCCGATCATCGTGGTCGTGATGATGACGCTTAACCCCAGTTTCATACGCCCGTTGTTTGCCGATCCCATCGGGCATACTCTGTTGGTCCTGGGAATTACTCTGCAAACCATTGGATATTTTGTAATCCGGAAAATCATCCGGATTCAGGTTTAAAGTCATGACTCCGCTGCTTCTCGTCATCGTCGTGTTCGTAACGGTTGCCGTAGCGGCCTTCGCTCTGGGAGCCGCGGCGGTCACGCCCAGTTCCGTCCTCGGGGCGCGTCTCAGGGCTCTCGGCGGGCACCAGCAACAGCCGGTCGACAACAAGCCCGCCCTCAAAGAGCGCATCGAGCAGGCTCTGGACCCTCTCAGCAAGGCTCTCCCGCTGTCTTCTGCCGACCTTTCCGCCACGCGCAAATTGCTCATCCAGGCCGGATTCCGCGACGTCATCCACGTCAACTACTACGTCGGGGCGCGGGTGCTGATGGGTGCCACTGGTTTAGCGGTCGTCGCCCTGTTCTCCGGCGTCAACAATCCTCCGCTGTTACTCGGCATGGGCGCGCTTGGATTCTTCCTCCCGCGCTTCATCCTGAAGCGCATGATCCGAGATCGCCAAAACCGCATCCGGATCGGTCTTCCCGACGCCCTCGACCTCACCGTCATTTGCGTGGAGGCCGGACTCGCGCTGGATCAGGCCCTGATGCGGGTCGGCCAGGACCTTCATCACGCCCACCCCGACCTCAGCGATGAATTCCACCTGGTCAACCTCGAGATGCGCGCCGGCAAGCCCCGGGCCGAGGCCCTCCGCAACCTCGTCGAGCGCACCGGCGTCGACGACATTCGCTCGCTCGTGGGTACGCTGATTCAGACCGATCGTTTCGGCACCAGCGTCGCTCAGGCCCTGCGCGTGCACTCCGAATCGCTGCGCACCGAGCGCAGACAGCGGGCTGAAGAACAGGCCGCAAAAACTACGATCAAAATGATTCCCCCACTGGTGCTGTTTGTTCTGCCCTCGATCATGTTCGTCACGATCGGACCCGCCGTCATCGAACTGATCCGCCAGTTCGGACCGGTTTCCAGGGGGCGCTAAAAGCAGACGACCGGATCGGGGCAGGCGCAGGGAGCTTATGGCAGTTTTCTCCGGACAAGGACAGGCCTTCAATCGCACCCGCCATGCCTGTCTGGCCACCGCCCTGGCCGTAGCCGATACGCATTGGACCCGCCTCTGCGGCCTGCTCGGCTACGCCGCGGATGATTTTCGTAACGGATCCGGCCTTTGGATCATTCCATGCCATGGCGTCCACACTCTCGGCATGGGATTTCCCATCGACGTCATTTATCTGGATCGCGCCATGACCGTCATTGATGTTCAGCCCGCCGTCCGCCCCTGGCGCTTCGCGCGCGTGCGACGCCAGGCGGCTTCTGTACTGGAACTTCCGTGCCATATCGCGGCGGCTACAAAAACCGCAATCGGCGATAGAATTGAGATTACCCTCCCCCAAGACAATACATTTCCCGCATGAGCGAGCCCTTACAACTCGAGGGGGAAGTCGTCGCTCTCGACGATTCTCCCAGGCTGACCGTTCAATGGTCTTCGCGCTGGCACGAATTTCTGGGCTCCATCGGACCGGCCTTGAAGCGCTCCGAAGCTCGCCTGGCCGGTGAAGCTCCGTTCGGTCTGATTCCTGTCCGCATCATGCTTCCCTCCTATTTGCTCGAAGCCTGCATGATCCTGATTGCGGTCTTCGGTTATGCCAAGATTGAGCAGCTACGACCATCCGTCGCCCCGCGCCTGCCTGATCACGATGTCATCTATTACTCCGGCGACGAACTGCCGCGCACCGAAGATCGGGGCGGGGCCGAGGCCGGAATTGAGGGACGCGCCGGAGGCGGCGAAGCGCGCCATAACACACAAACCATCAAAGTCGCCCGCGGCGTCGCGCTGGTTCCGAAAGTGGTCGACGCCCCCAGCGTCAAACTTCCCGCCACGCTCGATGCGGTCGCGAATCTGCTCGCAATAAAACCGAATGCCGGCCCGCCTCCTGCCGAAGGATTGCGCTCGACCCGCTCCACGCCCAGTCTCGCGAGCACTCTCGTTGCTCCCGCGCCCAACGTGATTCGCGACTACACCCGCAATGGAGTTCAGCTCGATCCCGTGATCGCTCCCGCGCCGTCTCTAAGCCGCCAGCGTCCCATGACCGCGCCCACCCTGAACGCTGCGCTCGCGGCTCCCGCTCCCGACATCGCAAGCGACCACACGCTGGTCGCGCCGCAGCTCGCTCCCATCGTCGCGCCCCCCTCTGCCAACATCGCGCGCGATCGCGCTCTGGTCCCACCAACCCTGACTCCCCCGGTCGCCCCACCCGCCGAGGATGTCCATCGCGATCCATTCCGCCCGGCGCCGGCTCTGGCCAACAACGTGGTCCCACCCGTGCCCGCCGCCGTCAGCCGCCAGCTTTCCTCCGCGCCCGTGCAGAGTATGGATCCCGCGGTCGTCGCTCCGCCGGTCTCAGCCCCTGAACAAGTCAGTGTGCGCACCTCGCAGTTGTCGCTGCCGGCACCGGCCATCGTTGCGCCCCCACCCTCCAGCGACATGCATCGCCTCGCCAGCGCGAGGGTCCCCGACCCTGCCGGGACCGTCGTTCCTCCGCCTCCTGCACAAGCCGGAAGCGGATCGCTCCTGGGCAGCCTGATCGGTCGTATCTTCGGCCCGAGTGAAACCGTCACTCCGCCTCCTGCAGCAGTTTCCCGAAGCAGCTCCGGAACACCGGCTCCGTCGCTGCCCGCCAATGTCGTCGCTCCGCCTTCGCCAACCTCGCTCGAAGCCACCGGCAACCCGCTCGGGCATCCGAACGGCCGAGGCGCTACGCTCGAAGGCAGCGTGGTTGCCCCTCCGCCCTCGACCGGCGTCACGGGAGGCACCGGCCGCTCCCGTGCGTCAGCTCCATATCCGGGAAATCCTTCGGTCCTTCCACCTCCGCCCGCGCTTTCGGGCGCAGGCGGCGGCACCGGCAACATCGGCGGAAGCCGAGGCTCTCCCGCCGCAACCCTGGCGAACAACGTCCCTCCGCCGCCTCCCCTGGTCAGCGGAGGCGCAAGTTCCGTTGGCTCCGGGCTGGGCCGCAAGGGTCCCGGGCTGGCAAAGCAGCTTGATCCCGGATCGTCCGTAACTCCACCCAACGACAGCGGCAGCGGGGGCGGCGGAGCCATCATCTCCACACAGCCCGGCTCGAAAGTAGGTGTGCCGCCCAACAGCAAGCTCGGGGCACTCTCCATGTCCCCAGCCGGCAGCGAGAAGCCCGGCGTCGGCGGCGCAGGCGGCGGCACCGGCATCGCCCGGGGCACCAGCACGGGAAGCAGCTTGAGTGGCGCCGGGCCAGGCGCCGCCAAATCCGGCTCCGGACACGGCTCCGACCGCAACACCAGCGGCGGCATCTCTCTGACCAGCGGCGGCCCCGGCGGCTCTGGTTCGGCAGCTTCCCCGACGCCCGCAGTCCGTGGCGTCGATATCAGCGGCGGCAGCGGCGCCGTCACTCTTCCCAGCTTCGGCGACGATCCCGCCATCGTGAATCCCGCATCCCGGGGCCGCTCCACTGCCGGGCAACACTCCAACACCCTGGATGTAACTGTCGTTGCCACAGCCAGCTCCGGGGGTGCCTTCGCGCCCTACTTTGAGCCCTATAAGACTCTCCTCCACGGTGAAATCTCTACCACCTACTTCGACACGTCATTGGGAACGGTGGTCATGGCGTTCGCCGATGCGGCGCCGGCTCGCGGCTTCGCCAATTCGCTCACTGCACCCGCAGCCCTGCGCACCGATCTCGCGGAAGGTATTCCGCGTGCCCGCATGGTCATCACCTGCACCCTCGACGCGTTTGGCAACATAAAGAATCCCCGCGTCCTCGACGCAGGTCCCGCCGCCCTGACCGCTAAAATTCTCGCCGCGCTGCCCAGTTGGAAATTCCAGCCAGCCATGCGCAACCACCAGCCCGTGGAAGTCACGGTCATACTCGGTTTCGGCATCAACACCGACGACCACTTGTAGCCTTATCCAGGGCAATCTTGCCTGCTCCCCGTGCTATTCTCGCTTCCGTACCTCGCCGGCCGGGCGCGCTCCCCTAAGCGCCATCCTCATTGCGGCGGCCTTCACTCTGTTCCGCCCGCAAGGATCGTGGAGGGAGGAATTCGAAACCCACAAACGATGTGCCTCGCGCCTCCAGGCGGCGGCGTCAACCCAAACCAGGAGAGACCATGAAATTCCAAAAGCTCACGCCCAATCTTGTCGTCCGCAACGTCGCCGCCGCCATGGAGTTCTACCGCTCCGTGCTGGGCTTCCAGCCGGCCATCACCGTCCCGGAGCAAGCCCCCTATGTCTTCGGCTCAGTCCGAAACGGCGCAGTAGAAATCTTCTTCAATGATCAGAAAGCGGTGGCGGAAGATTATCCAGCGCTGGGGGGCAAGCCCATCGGCGGCGCGCTCACGCTGTTCATCGAGGTGGAGGGAATCGAACAAATCCTGTCGGCGGTCGAGAAAAGCACTGCGAAAATCACGATGCCGCTCAAAACTCAGTTCTACGGCATGCGCGAATTCGCCTTCGAAGATCCTGAAGGCTGGGAAGTGACCATCGCCGAACCAGTCCAACACTAGGAAAAATCACTGCCGCGCCTGCCCACTGGCCGGGTCCTCGGCAACCGCAGGGGATTTTCGAGTGAGGGGCGCCCCATCCGGGCCGCGTTGTTGGCGACAGGATGGGGCTTGATTCCGAAAAACTAAAGACGGAACGGGGGTGCGCCAGTGTAATGTCGCGCATTTTACGGACGTTACAGTGGAGGTTTTGATCTTTTGATCAGGGGCTTCACTCTGCCCCCTTGCCGCAAACAGCTTCTCGAAACCTCGCGCCGAGGAACCTGCAGCAGTTTCCCTGCAGTCCCCGGCGCCTTTCTCCAGAACGAATCCGGAGAAACAAACTTACTTCACCAGAATCTTCGTACCCGAAGAATCGAGCGTGCCCTGCACTCGCACACGCTTGCCTTCGAACTTGGCAACGTCGGCCTGGTGGTCGATGTCATAGGTCTTGCCGGAATCTTCCTTCAGCACATACTTGTCGCCCTGCTTCTGAACAGTTCCCAAAAACGTCTGGGTGTCGGTGTCGTTGGGGCTCGCGCCGTTGGGACTCGAGGACTTCGCATCAGGGGCACTCGAATCCGGCGTCTGTGGCGATTGCGCCGATGGTTTCTGCTGGGTTGCAGGAGGTGTTTCCGGCGCCGGCGTCGAAACCGGTGAAGACGGCGATGACTGCAGTGAGGTCTGCGCCGCTGCTGATGGCGCTTCTTGCGCATGCAGCCCGCTCCCCCAGGAGATCATTCCCACGCCAATCCCGAGGATGGCAAGAAACCAGAGATATTGAATCCGCTTGTTCACAAATCCTCCAATAGCCCGATGCGGCTCTTCGGCCTAACTAGCAACCGTCTTGCCAGCACAGACCGGCGCCGCCGGGCGCAACCCACTCCCGTTGCATCTGAACGACTTAGTCGCGGCCCGGAACCCGCTCTCCATGATCTTCCGCGAGCAAATACATGGAACTGCTTAGGACCAAAGACCCATTCCGATTTCGTCAGCATTCCCGATTCCGAGCATTTCCTGCTCGCAGCACGAAAACTCTACCCAACCGACATCCCCCGGCCTCGGGAAAGGCGAGCGCTGCCCCGTACCTCTTGCGGGAGTTTTGCCGAGGAGTGGGGTTGTGGACCAGTCGCCGACAAACATAAAGTCAGCCCACAAAATGCGCCCGGTTCGTCATTGCGCCGGCGTTTCCGCTCAGAGGCTCGGAAAGGAAATGCCTCGGGTCTCAGGGTCTGGCAAACCCCATCCCAACATCAGGTATTTTGCGACGTTCCAGGGGTCGGGCTGGCGTTTTGGGGTTGGCCAGCGTATAGCGAGTCTGGTACGAAAAGAAAACGAGCCGCGAGAAAAACTCGCAGCTCATTTCCCAATCCGTGAAAATCCGTGCAGATCCGTGGCCAAAGGCTTTAGTGCCGGTTCGCGCCCCCGCTACCGCTACCGCCACTGTGCCCTCCGCCATGCCCATGGCCTCCTCCGCCACCATGACGGCCCCCGCGCCCGCGCCGGCCGCCGCCGCCGCCGCCATGCCGTCCGCCGCCGCGCCCGCCCCGATCGCCGCCATGCCCATGACCACCGCCATGGGGCGCGCCCTCGCGATTG